>Ga0209002_10000260_pt1 | contig 40406 bp, 35 predicted proteins | sample Rifsed16ft2_FD_184010 | JGI IMG/M metagenome (GOLD analysis project Ga0209002, IMG submission 184010) | Soil microbial communities from Rifle, Colorado, USA - sediment 16ft 2 (version 2) | ecosystem: Environmental > Terrestrial > Deep subsurface > Rock core/Sediment | place: Rifle, Colorado...
CAGGTCCTCGCGCCGGTCGCCGATCCACTTCACCGGGCGCCCGAGCCGGCGCGCCATCACGCAGACCGCGATCTCCTCGGGGTAGAGCGAGGCCTTCGCGCCGAAGCCGCCGCCCACGTCAGCGGCGACGACGCGGATCAGGTGCTCGGGCAGGTCGAGGAGGTCGGCGAGCACGTCGCGGACGAGCCCCGGGCACTGCGCCGAGGAGCGCAGCGTCAGGCCCCCCGTCCCGCTCGCGTACTCGGCGAGCGCGCCGCGGTTCTCCATGCAGACCGCCGTGTGGCGGTGGAAGCGGAAGCGGTCACGCACGACCAGGTGGGCGCCGGCGAGCGCCCGGTCCACGTCGCCGCGCGCGAACTCGCGCGCGAGCAGGAGGTTGTCGCCCGCCTCCGCGTGGAGCACGGGGGCGCCGGGCGCGAGCGCCGCCTCCATGTCGCCCACCGCGGGGAGCGGCTCGTACTCGACGACGATGCGCTCGAGCGCGTCCTCGGCCACGTAGCGGCTCTCGGCCGCGACCATCGCGACGGCCTCGCCCGTGAAGCGCACCGTGCCCAGCGCGAGCGCCGGGAACGAGGTGACCTTGTAGGCGGGCATCCGCGAGCCGGCGCGCACGGGCTGGCAGTCGCGCGCGAGGTCCGCGCCGGTCAGCACGGCCGCCACGCCCGGCAGCGCGCGCGCCGCCTCGACGTCGACGCGCACGATGCGCGCGTGGGCGTGCGGCGTCCTCAGGAACGCCGCGTAGAGCATCCGCGCGGGCCGGTGGTCGTCCACGTAACTCCCCTGCCCCGTCAGCAGGCGCGGGTCCTCGAGGCGCGGCACGCGCGCGCCGACCAGCCTCGGCGCGGCGGGCGCGCTCACCGTGCGCGCCCGCCGGGCCGGCGCTCAGTCATACGCGTCGGGCCCCTTCCGGAGCCCGGCCCACTGGCGCGCGTCGTGGCCGAACACCACCAGCGCGCCGCGCGCCTGCCAGCGGCGGACCTCGGCGACCGAGCGGCGCCAGACCTCGGCATCCCAGGTGTTGCGCGGCACCAGCTCCTCGTCGAGGTTCTCGCGCACGATCACGGCGTCGGAGGCGAGGAGCACCGTCCCGGTCCGGTCGAGCGCGACGGCGGCCATCAGCGTCCCGGGCGTGTGCCCCGGCGCGGGGACGAGCACGACGCGGCCGTCGCCGAAGAGGTCCTGCTCGCCCTCCACCTCGCGCCACGGCAGCGCGTGGTCCCAGTCGGCGCGGAAGTAGCCCCGCCCCTCGCTCTTCGGGTCGCGCGCCGTGGCGAGCTCGCGCGCGTGCACGACGCAGGTCGCCCGCGGGAAGAAGGCGTTGGCGCCGCAGTGGTCCATGTGCAGGTGCGAGCACAGGACGAGGTCCACGTCGTCGGGGGAGAGCCCGACCCGGCCGAGCTCGGGCACGACCGTCTCCTCGGGCGTGAACTCCGGCTGGAAGGCCTTCGCGAGCCCGCCCCAGCGCTTGAACGGCTCGGTCGCCACGTCGGGATGGCAGCCCGTGTCGAAGAGCGCGAGCGCCTGCGGGTGGCGGATCAGGAAGCAGGCGACGGGCGCCGCCTCCCGCACGCCCTCGTCACGGCCCGGGGTGAAGAGCCCCTTGTCGGAGCGCAGGCGCCCGCCGGAGAGCACGTGGAGCCGCACGCTCATCGCGCCGCCTCCCCCCGTGCGCGGAGCTCGCGCCGCAGGACCTGCCTGGCCATCGCCCCGGGGCGGGCGGGCAGGTGCGGGAGGGGGCGCGGGACCACGCGGCAGGCGTCCGCTACCCCGTTGCGGCGGGGCTCCATCCGGGCGCGCGAGGTCCGCGACCCACGCGGCGGGAACGGGTCCCTTCGACCCCTCCCGCACCTGCCCGCCCGCCCCGGGGCCCTGGCTATCATGATCTCGCAGACGGCACCCGGTCTCGCTAGCGGGAGCCGCCGGGCGTCCGGGCCGCGGCCCGCACGGCGTTGACGATGCCCTGGTAGCCGGTGCAGCGGCAGAGCACGGCGGAGATGCCCTCGCGGATCTCCTCGTCGGTCGGCGTCGGATTCGTGCGGAGCAGGTCGAGCGACGTCATGAGCATCCCCGGCGTGCAGAATCCGCACTGCAGGCCGTGGTGCTCGCGGAAGGCCTCCTGGAGCGGGTGGAGCTTGCCGTCCTGCGCGAGCCCCTCGACCGTCATGAGCTCCGCGCCGTCGGCCTGCACGGCGAGCATGATGCAGGAGCGCGCCGCCTGGCCGTCGAGGAGGATCGTGCACGCGCCGCAGATCCCGTGCTCGCAGCCGACGTGCGTGCCCGTGAGGCCGAGGTCCTCGCGGAGGAAATCCACCAGCAGCTTGCGCGGCTCGCAGCGTCCCTCGCGCTCGACGCCGTTGACCTTGAGGCGGACGGTGACGAGGTCAGCCACGGGCGACTCCGAGCGCCCGCGTGAGGGCGCGCCTGGTGAGGACACCGGTGAGGTGGCGGCGGTAGTCGGCCGAGGCGTGGATGTCCGCGTCGGGGCTCACCAGCTCGGACGCGCGGCGCGCCGCGGCCTCCAGCGCCGCCTCGCCGAGGCCGTCGCGCTCCAGGATCTCCTCGGCGGCGCGCAGGCGGACGGGCACGGGCCCCGTGCCCGCCGTGGCGAGCCGGGCGCGTGTGCAGCGCTGGCCGTCGCGGACGACCACGCACGCGATGGCGACGATCGCGAAGTCCCCGTGCCGCCGCGCGAACTCCTCGAGCGCGTACCCCGCGCCGGCCGGCGTCACGGGCAGGCGCACCTCGACCAGGATCTCCTCGGGCTCGAGGCTCGTCGTGAGGTACGTCTGGAAGAGGTCCTTGGCCTCGATCACGCGCTCGCCCTTCGGGCCGCGCGCGACGACCTCGCCCTCGAGCGCGGTCAGCACCGCCGGGTATTCGGCGGAGGGGTCGGCGTGGGCGATCGAGCCGCCGATCGTGCCGCGCGTGCGGATCGGCAGGTGGGCGACCCAGCGCGTGGCCTCGGCGAGGAGCGGCACGCGCGCCTTCACGACCGGCGAGAACTCGACGGCCCGCTGGCGCGTCATCGCGCCGAAGCTCACCCGTCCCTGCTCCTCCCGGATGTAGGCGAGCGACGGGATGCGGTTCAGGTCCACGAGCGCGGCCGGCCGGCTCAGCCGGAAGTTGAGCAGCGGCATGAGGCTCTGGCCGCCGGCGAGCACCTTGGCGTCGCCGCCGTAGCGAGCCAGCAGGGCGAGCGCCTCGTCCACGCTCGTCGGGGCGTGGTAGTCGAATTTCGGTGGCTTCATGTCTTCCGTGCCTTCTGGATCATCGCGTGGAGCTTCGACGGCGTCATCGGCAGCTCGTTGATCCGGATCCCGAGCGGGCCCAGCGCGTCGCTCACCGCGTTGGCGACGACCGCCGGGACGGTCATCGAGGAGGACTCGCCGAGCCCCTTGGAGCCGAGCGGCGTCAGCGGCGACGGCGACACGACGTGCGCGATCTCGATCGTCGGCGCCTCGCACGCCGTGGGCACCAGGTAGTCCATGAACGTCGCGGTGAGGCACTGCCCGTCCTCGTCGTACGCGAGCTCCTCGTACAGCGCGCCGCCGAGGCCGTGGAGCGCGCCGCCGTAGATCTGCCCCTCGGCGATCATCGGGTTGATGATCGTCCCCGCGTCGTGGACCGTGACGTAGCGGAGGATCTTGATCGCGGCGGTTTCCGGGTCCACCTCGACCGCCATGATCTCGGCGATGAACCCGTACGTGTTCGACGAGTTCACGCGGTCCTCCGCGTCGACCGACCTGGCGACCGTGAAGCCGAAGACCGCCGTGGCCTGGAGCCCGGGCTCCATCCCCTCCGGGAGCGACTCGGTGTTCCAGTGGGCGCGGCCCGCGAGGTCCTTGACCGAGTACGACGGCCCCTTGCCCTGCCGGGGTCGCACGCTCCCGTCGCGGAACTCGAGCGACTCCGGCGGCCGGTCCATCAGGTGCGCGGCGTACGCAACGAGCTTCGCCTTGAGCTTGCGCGCGGCCAGCGCGACGGCGCTCGTGCCGACGGAGCCGAAGCGGCTCGAGTACGTGCCCGAGGAGATGGACCACACGCGCGTGAACGTGTCCATCTCGTCGACGACCGTGACGTCCTCCGGGACGAGCCCGAGCTCGTCGGCCACGATCTGCGCCACGATCGTCTGGTGGCCCTGGCCCTGCGGCGTCGTGCCGAGGATCGCGATGACGCGGCCGAGCGGGTCCACCTTGACCGTGGCCGAGTCCACCGCGCCCGACTTCGGCAGGTACTCGGGCTTGGCGCGGAACTGCGGGTCGAGCGCGGTCGCGACGTAGCCCATGTTCGACACCGACGGGTCCACCGCGAGCGCGATGCCGATGCCGAAGTAGCGGCCGGCGGCCCGCGCCGTCGCCTGCTCGCGCCGGAGCTCGGCGTACTTCGCGAGCTGGACGGCGCGGTCGAGCGTCGCCGGGTAGTCGCCCGAGTCGTAGAGCCCGCCCGTGGGCGTGCGATACGGGAACGCGCCCGTCGGGATCAGATTGCGCCGGCGGACCTCCACCGGGTCGAGGCCGAGCTTCTCGGCGAGCCGGTCGAGCATGCCCTCGGTCTCGAAGTAGAGGTGGCCGCAGGCGTAGCCGCGGTTGGGCCCCGTCAGGCTCTTGTTGGTCATGACGGTGGAGGCGTCCACCTCCAGATGCTGGAACCGGTAGGGACCGACGAAATTCCCCGTGGGACGGAAGCTGCACCCGGGCTCGGGGCTCCGGATGTAGCCCCCCACATTATCGAACCACTTGAAGCGCATCCCGAGGATCGTGCCGTCCTTCTTCGCCGCGAGCTCGCGATAGGCGACGCGGTCGGTGCCCGTCGAGGAGGCGAGCAGGTGCTCGCGGCGGTCCTCGATCCACTTGACCGCGACGCCCGTGAGCTTCGAGGCGAGGGCGAGCAGCGCGATGTACGGGTAGATCAGCGACTTGATCCCGAACGAGCCGCCGATGTCCGGGGGCACGATGAAGCGGAGCCTGTTCTCGGGCAGGCCGAGCACGCGCGCCGTCAGCGGGTGCATGATGAACGGCCCCATGAAGTTCGACCACACCGTGCACACGCCCTCGAGCGTGTCCCAGCGCGCGATCACGCCGTACGTCTCGATCGGCGTCGAGCCGTACTTCGGGAAGCGGAAGCGCTCCTTCAGGACCACGTCGGCCTCGCGGAACGCGCGGTCGGGGTCGCCGTACACGAGCCGCCGGTTGTTCGCGAGGTTCGAGCCGACCGCCTCGTGGAGCACGGGCGCGTCGGGCTCGAGGGCGCGCTCGGGGTCCACGACCACGGGCAGCGGCTCGTACCGCACCTGGACCAGCTCGGCCGCGTCCTCGGCGAGGTAGCGGCTCCGCGCGACGACCACGGCGACCGGCTCGCCGACGAAGCGCGCCTTGTCCGTCGCCGCGCAGTAGTAGTGCACGGGCGCGGTGACGCCGACCGAGAAGGGCTTGCTGTGCCGGGCGACGTCCGCGCCGGTGATCACGCCGGCGACGCCGTCCAGGGCGAGCGCGGCCCCCAGGTCGTAGCCCAGGATGCGCGCGTGGGCGTGCGGCGAGCGGACGATCGCCGCGTGGAAGAGGTTGCCGACCGGCGGGTGATCGTCGATGTAGGTGCCGCGTCCCGTGAGGAGCCGGCGGTCCTCTACCCGCTTGACCGATCGCCCGATCCACTTCTGGCCGGTCCCGGTCGGCGTCGTCACAGACGTCGCTCCGTGATGACCCAGAGGACCTTCGCGCGCTTCGCGGCCGGGTTGGCCCAGCGGTGGTCCACGCCGCCGTCGAGGTAGGCGCTGTCGCCCGCCCGCAGGTGGTGCGTCTGCCCGGCGTACACGACGTCGATGGCCCCCTCGATGACGTAGCAGAGCTTCATCTCGCCCGGCTCGACCACGATCTTGTCACCGGCCCCCGAGGCCTGTCGAGGCCCGAGGCTCGCCACCACCGCCCGGATCTTCCCGCGCACGAGGCCCGAGGCCAGGATCGTCCAGCGCTCGGCGGCGCCGTCGAAGGTGAGCCGCGCGTGGTCACGGGCGCGGACGACGCGGAAGCGCTCCTCCTGCCGCTCGTCGAAGAAGTGGCCGAGCGGCACGCCGAGCACGCCCGCGAGCTTGCGCAGCGTGTTGAGCGAGGCGGACACGCGCCCGCGCTCGATCTGCGAGACCAGGCTCGGCGACACCCCGGCCTTCTCGCCGAGCTGCTTCTGGTTCAGACCGAGGGCGCGCCGCGCCTCGGCCAGGCGCTGTCCAAGGCTCACGGCGCAACAGTATTGGTGAATCCGTCGAGGTCGTCAAGCCCTCGCCGGCTTCACGGATACTGCTGCGGCGGCGCGGCGCCCGGGGACCGCGTGGGCTGCCGGCGAAAATGAGCCGTCGGGCCTATTGCCCGGGCCGCGCGCCGGGGCCGAGACTGGTCGCGGAACGACCACGCACGGAGGTGGAGCCATGCCCGCGCTGACGCCCTCGGTCGCGATCGCGAAGTTCCTCGAGGCCGCCGGGACCGAGTTCTTCTTCGGCGTCGTGGGCCACGGCAACTGGGCCCTGCTCGACGCGCTCGCCGGCACGCGGATCCGCGGGGTGCGCGCGCGGTGCGAGGACCACGCCGTCCACATGGCCGACGGCTACTGGCGGACGACGCGCCGTCCGCCCCCCGCCGTCGTCGTCGCGAGCGGCGGCCCCGGCGCGACGAACCTGATCCCGGCGCTCGCGGAGGCCTACTACTCCTCCGTCGCGCTCGTCGCGCTCGTCGGCGCCGGGCCGAGCCAGTGGTTCGATCGCGGCGGCATCCAGGAGGCGTACCGCTCGGGGCCCGAGGAGTGGGTCGCGCTCGCCCGGCCCGTGACGAAGCGCGCGGTGCTCGTGAACCGCCCCGACACCGCGCTCGAGATGTTCCTGCGCGCCTACAAGGAGGCGATCACGGGGCGGCCCGGGCCCGTCCTCGTCCAGGTGCCGTTCGACATCCAGGCGACGCCGACGGAGATCCGCGCGATCCCCGAGCCGCGCGCCTGGACCCACGTCCACCCCCCGGCGCCCGCGCCCGAGGCCGTCGCGGAGGCGGCGGCGCTCCTCGCGGGCGCGCGCCGCCCGCTCGTCGTCGTCAGCACCGGGATCGCGAGCGCCCGCGCGTGGGCCGAGCTCCGCGCGCTCGCCGAGGAGTTCGGCCTGCCCGTCTGCACGACGTTCGCCGGCAAGGGCGCGTTTCCCGAGGACCACCCCTGCTACGTCGGCGTCGCCGGGCGCTTCGGCGACGAGCACAGCGTGGCGGCCGCCCGCGAGTGCGACGTCCTCCTGTCGCTCGGCAACCGCTTCACGGACATGACGACGGCCGGCTGGACCATCTACGACATCCCGAAGACGACGCGCCTGATCCAGGTCGACATCGACCCCGCCGAGATCGCCCGCGTCTACCCCGTCGAGGTCGGCATGCTGGCCGACGCGCGCCAGGCCCTCCTGGCGCTCGGGCCGGCGCTCCGCGCGCGGGGCTGCCGCGGCGAGGACCACGCCGCGTGGCTCGAGCGCATCGCGGGGTGGCGGCGCGCCTGGGAGGCGAAGGTGGCGCCCCTGCGCGAGAAGGCGGGGCCGCCGCTCGACTACGCGCCGCTCCTCGACGAGGCCGCGCGCGCGGTGCGGGACGTCGACCCCGAGACCTCCGTGCTCTTCGACACGGGCCAGATCCTCTGCTACGGCCCGAGCTTCTTCCGGGCCGCCTCACGCCACATCCAGACGAACAACGGCCACTTCATCCGGATGGGCTGGAGCGTGCCCGCGCTGATCGGCGCGCGGCTCGCGAACCCGGGCCACCCGGCGCTGGCCTTCACCGGCGACGGCTCGTTCATGATGACGGGCACCGCGGTCGCCACGGCGGTCGAGCAGGGCCTGCCGGTGGTCTGGATGGTGATGAACAACCGCTCGATGGTGTTCGAGCGCCGGATGGACAGGTTCTACGGCAAGCACGTGTTCTGCGACTACACGCTCGAGCGCACCGGGGAGCCCTGGAACCCCGACTTCGTGGCGATGGCCGAGTCCATGGGCGCCCGCGGCATGCGGCTCGCCAAGCGGAGCGAGGTCCACGCCGTCGTCTCCGAGGCGCTCCGCCACCCGGGCCCGGTCGTCGTGGACGTGGACATGGATCCCGCGTCGCCCGTCTACAATCCCGTCGCGTTCCGCTACGCGGACGACTTCGGCTCCCGGGGGCTCGCCGCGCCGGCCTTCTAACGTGGGGGGCCCCGACATGGCCCCCCCCAGGATCATTCACGTGGGGGGCCCCGACATGGCCCCCCACTCCCCCCACACGCTCGGACCGCCCCGGCGAAGCCGGGGCGCTCCTCGATCCTCCGACACGGCGACGGCCGCGCTGGCGGCCTCAGCGCGGCTTGATGAGGAAGACGTCGCGGCGGTTCTTCGCCCAGCACGCCTCGGTCTTCTCGGTGCAGACCGGGCGCTCCTCCCCGAAGCTCAGGATCGTGATGCGGTCGGCCGCGACGCCGTACGAGATCAGGAAGTTGCGCGCCGACCGCGCGCGACGCTCGCCGAGGGCGAGATTGTACTCGTCGGTGCCGCGCTCGTCGCAGTGGCCCTGGATCAGCACGAGCGCCTCCGGGTGCGCCTTGAGCCACTCGGCGTTCGCCGTGAGGACCTCCGCGTCGGCTGCCCGGATGTCGTACTTGTCGAAGTCGAAGTAGATCGGCTTCACCTCGGGGATCTCCGCGAAGTCCCTGGGCGCGGGCCGGGCCGGCGCGGCTGGCGGCGCCGGCGGCGCCGGCGGCGGGGCGACGGGCGCCGGCGCCTTCGCTGACTCCGGCGCGGCGGGCGCCGGTGCGGGGGCCGGCGGCGGCGCGCTCGCGGTGGGCGGCGGGGCCGGCGCGGGCGCCGGCGCGCGCCACAGGTCGACGGTCACGGCCGGCTCGGCGTCACGCACGCTGCCGACCATGTGGTCGCCCTCGACCCGCAAATCCAGGGTGAGCAGACGCCCGTCGAGCTCCTCGCGCATCACGACCTCGTTGCCCGACACCTCGAACTCCACGCGCGAGCCGATGGCGCCGGCGACCCGCACCGCCTCCGGGACCGACTCCGCGGCCAGCGTGCCGTGCATCACGATGCGCCCCGTGCCCCGCGAGCCCTGCTGGAGCAGCTCGGCCGTCACCTGGTCCTTGCGAGGCCCGCCCATGATGCCGTAACCGCTCCAGGTGCCGCGCCACTTGCCGGAGATGTCCACGCTCGGCGGGCTCACCGGCTTCGTCGCGGCGGCGCAGCCGGTCGTCACGAGCACGACGGCGATCAGCAGGGATCCCAGCCCACGCATTCGGCGCCTCCTTGCCCACCTAGACTACCAATATGTACGCGGGAAACCTACAAGACGAAACCGGGCGGGGCGGCCGGGACAGGCGAGGCGTCCGGCCCGGTGCGCCGTGACAAGACCGGGGCGACGGTGGTACTGTCCTGCCACTTTCGTGCCCGGGAGGCCAGGAGCCGTGAAGCGTCCGCCGCTCGCCGTCGTCTTCGTCGCCGTGCTCCTGCTCGCGCTCGGCGAGACCGCGGGCGCGGCGATGTCGCAGCTCCGCGCCCCGCTCCAGCGCTGGGCGGGCGCGCGGGTGGACGCCAACCCCGCGGCCCACGGCCTGGCCGGCTCGGCGGAGTACGACGACGAGATCCGCGCGCGGACGATCTTCCTCACCGAGGCCGGGCTGTCCTTCTTCCACACGCACGCCGAGGGACTGGGCTTGATCGTCTTCTTCGCGAGCACGCTCGTCGCCAGCGCGGTCGGCGGGCGCCGGACGCGCGGCGCGCTGTACCTGCCGCTCGGCGTCGGCGGCCTGTTCCCGCTGGGCTACCTCGTCTACAGCGCCGCGGTGCTCGAGCTCGGCCGCGACGCGGGCGTGGAGCTCGCCGAGCGCTGGGTCCTGACGGCGCTCGGCAGCCTGGCCATCGTGGGCCTGCTCGGCCTGGCCACCGCGCTGGCCGCCGGGCGGTGGCGCGCGTGACGGCCGACGGCGCCTGGCGCCTGCCGCCGCGGGGGGTGCTGCTCGTCGCCGTGCTGCTGATCGCCTGCGCCGAGATCGGCGGCGCCTCCATGGTCCGCTTCAAGCCCGAGCTGGCCCGCTGGGCGCGCGACGCGATGCTGGCGCGGCCGGCCGTCCACGGCCTCGTCGGCGTCCGCGACGTGGACGAGCGGATCCTCGACGAGGCGCTCGTGAAGTTCGACGCCGGGCTCCGGCTCTTCCACCTCCACGCCGAGGGGATGGGACTGGTGATCCTGGCCACGACGTCCGTGGCCACGACCCTCGCCGGGCGGGGCGCCGGGCGCCTGCTGATCGCCCTTCTCACGGCGGGCGGCGCGGGGTATCCTCTCGGCTACCTGTTGTGGAGCGCGCTGATCCCCTACCGGGGGATCGAGGAGGGCAAGACGATCGCGGAGTGGGTCGTGTGGATCCCGTTCGGCGGCGCGACGATCCTCGCCCTGTGGTGGCTCGCCGGCCTCGTGGCCGTACGGCTGGCCCGGCGGTGAGTGCCGCGCGCGCGGCCGTCCCGGCGCTCCTCGCCCTCCTCTGGGCCGCGCCCGGTGCCGCGCACCACGTCGGCACCTACGTCCCGAAGGACAACGCGGTCAGCGCCAACTTCAAGGAGATCAAGTTCGCCCTCCAGGCCCCGAAGCTCGACGTCGCGCGCCGCCTCTTCGAGCGGGGCGCGCTGCGCCGGGAGATGGGGGCGCAGGCGGCGACGCTCCCGCCGGGCCTCGAGGCCCGGACCCTCGCCGCGTTCCGGGCCGGGGACGCCCGCGAGGCCGAGGGCCACCTCGTGGTCTTCTTCGCCGCCCTCGCCCGGGACCTCGCCCGCGAGGCGGTGCGCCAGCTCGGCGCGCCCGGGATCACGCCCGTGGCCCGGGCGGCGACCGGCCCGAAGTTCCTCGAGGCGATCTGGCGCTACTACAACCTGATCGACTTCGCCGTCTCGATGCGCGACAGCAAGAGCTCGGTCGCGATGCGCCTGGCGTTCGACGAGGCGGAGACCTACGCCAAGACCTCGGCGGCACCGGCCGCCGTCAACCCGTGCGCCGGGCCCCGGCGCGCGGCCGACCGCGCCCGCACGGCGCCGGACCCGGACCGGCTGTGCGGGTCGCTCGAGCGGATCACGCAGATACTCACCGCCCTCATCGAGGCCTCAACCCCGGCAAGGAGGAACCCATGAAGCGCCTCACCTGGCTCGCTCCGCTCCTGGCGGTCGCGCTCGCCGTCGCCCTGGCGCAGCCCGCCGCATCCCAGCAGAAGGTCGTGAAGATCGGCGACCTGGGCTCGAAGGTCGGCGTCTTCGAGGGCTACGGCAAGTACCAGTCGATGGGCATCCAGCTCGCCGTCGAGGAGATCAACGGCAAGGGCGGCGTCCTCGGCCACAGGATCGAGGTGATCGCGGAGGACGACGACACCAAGCCCGCGCCGGCGATCCGCAAGGCCGAGAAGCTGATCCTGCAGGACGGCGTCAAGCTGCTGATCGGCGCCGTCTCGAGCGGCTCGACGATGGCCATCATGGACGTGACCAAGAAGCACAAGACGATCCACTGGAACTCCGTCTCGTGCGCCGAGTTCATGCGGACCACGAAGTTCCACAAGTACTACTTCTCGAACCAGCCCGACTCGCGGCAGCAGGCCACCGGCCTGGCCAAGTACATCCTCGACAAGATGGGCAAGAAGGTCTACATCTTCTACACCGACTACGCCATGGGGCAGTCGGACGGCCGGCAGTTCAAGACCGCGCTCGAGAAGCTCGGCGGCGAGGTCGTCGGGGTCGCCGGCGCGCCGCTCGACACGAAGGACTTCAGCCCGTGGTTCGGCGCGATCAACCAGTCGAGCCCCGACGTGCTGTTCCTCGCGTTCGCCGGGACCGACTCGCTCCGGCTGATGACCCAGCTCCACTCCTTCGGCATGACGAAGAAGTACAAGCTCGCGGGGATCGACTGCTTCCTGCTGCAGCAAGACCTGCCGGCGATCGCCGAGCCGATGGAGGGCTTCGTCCAGCTCAACCACTTCTCGGCCTACAACCCGGACCCGAACATGCAGGCGTTCAACCAGAAGTTCAAGAAGAAGTTCGGCGTGGACGCCAACATCGCGGCCGGCGCCTACGACGCGGTGTACTTCTGGAAGGCGGCGGTCGAGAAGGCCGGGAGCTTCGACCCGGACAAGGTCTCGGCGGCGCACGAGGGCCTGTGCATCGACAAGACGCACATCGGCCGGCAGTGCATCCGCAAGGAGGACCACCAGGTCGTGATGGACATGCACCTCTACCGCGTCGAGAAGGGCAAGAACCTCCCGATCGCGCGGATCGACGGCAAGGACGCGATCGGCGAGGCCATGGTGGGCCAGGATCCGCTGAAGGGCTTCACCTGGGAGATCAAGAAGAAGAACTAGCGGCCCGGTGGACTATCTCGTCGCGATCCTGCTGCCGCAGCTCCTGCACGGCCTCGTCTTCGGGGCCGCGCTGGGGCTGCTGGCCCTGGGCCTGACCGTCATCTTCGGGCTCCTCGGGGTGATGAACTTCGCCCACGGGGAGCTCTACATGCTCGGCGCCTACGCCGGGATCGCCGTGATCGGGGTCACCCAGTCCTTCTGGGTGGCCCTGGTCGTGGCGCCGCTCCTGGTCGGCGTCGTGGGGGCGGTGACCGAGGTCGCCACGCTCCGGCCGCTCTACCGGCGCGAGCCGCTCTACGGCCTGATCCTCACCTTCGGCCTCGCGCTCGTGTTCCGCGAGGCCGTCCGGCAGATCTGGGGCGGCGACATGCGCCGCATCCTGCCCCCGATCACGGGCTCGACCCCGCTGCTCGGCATGACGTATCCGAACTACCGCCTGTTTCTGCTCGGCGCCTCCTCCGTCCTGCTGCTGGCGATCTGGCTCTTCTTCACCCAGACGCGCGCCGGCATCGTCGTGCGCGCCGCGGTGCAGGACGCCGAGATGCTCGACGGGCTCGGCGTGGACGTCCGGCGGGTCTTCACGCTCACCTTCGCCGGCTCGGCCGCGCTCGCCGCGCTCGCCGGGCTGCTGCTGGCGCCCGTGTTCACGGTGTACCCGCAGATGGGCGTCGAGATGATCCTGCTCGCGTTCATCGTCGTGATCCTGGGCGGCATGGGCTCGATGGGCGGCTCGGTGGTCGCCGCCGTCGTGATCGGGCTGACGCAGAGCCTGTTCTCCTTGTGGATGAACCCGCAGCGGGTGGCGATCGCGATCTTCGGCATCATGATCGTGGTCCTCGTGGTGCGCCCGCGCGGCTTCTTCGGACGGGAGGGCGTCCTTGAGTAGAGTGTCCTCCTGGCGCGGCGCGCTCGTGCTGGCGGCCCTCGTGGCGCTGCCGGCCCTGCCCTTCATGTCGAAGTTCTACCTGCTGCTCGCCTTCGACGCGCTCCTCTTCGGCGCGATCGCGATGAGCCTCGATCTCCTGATCGGGTACACGGGCCTCGTCTCCTTCGGCCACGCGGCGTTCTTCGGCCTCGGCGCCTACTCGACCGCCATCCTCCTCGAGCGCGGCGTGGTCTCGCTGTGGGCCTGTCTCGGCTTCGCCGTCCTGGTCGTCGGCCTCTACGCCCTGCTCGTGAGCTACTTCGCGACCGCGCGCCGCGGCATCTACTTCGCGCTGCTCACGCTCGTCTTCGCGGAGGTCGTCTACACCTTCTTCCGCTACACGCAGACGTTCGGGGGCTCGGACGGCATCCAGGGCGTGCCGCCGGCGCAGCTCGTCCCCGGCGTCGCGATCGACACGCCGCTCGCCAACTACTACGCGGTGATCGTCTACCTGGCGCTGGCGTACGCCCTCTGCCGCGTGCTCGTGACGTCGCACTTCGGCAAGGTCCTGGTCGCGATCCGCGAGAACGAGGACCGGGCGCGCTTCCTCGGCTACAACGTGCAGCGCTACAAGATGGCGGTCTGCATGATCTCGGCGCTGCTGACCGGCGTCGGCGGCGCCCTCTATCCGGGCCGCTCGGCCTTCGCCACGCCCGATCTCATGCTGTGGACGGTCTCGGGCGAGTTCATCATCATGGTCATGATCGGCGGCCTCGGCACCCTCGGCGGGCCGATCATCGGCGGCGCCTTCTTCGTCCTCCTGCAGGAGCAGGTCTCCTCGTACGTGGACTGGTACTTCATGGTGATCGGGCTGGTGCTCGTCTTCATCGTGCTCTTCATGCCGCGGGGGCTCCTCGGCTTCCGCCGGATGCTCGGCTTCGGCCAGTGGCGCGCGACGGCGTAGTCCTCGAGGTCGAGGCGGTCTCCAAGAGCTTCGGCGCCCTCGCGGCGCTCAGCGGCGTGAGCCTCGCCGTGCGCCGGGGCGAGGTGTTCTCGGTCATCGGGCCCAACGGCGCGGGCAAGTCCACGCTCTTCAACGTGCTCTCGGGCCTGCACGTCCCGTCCGCCGGGCGGGTCCGCTTCATGGGCCGGGACATCGCCGGGCTGCCGCCCGAGGCGATCAACCGCCTGGGGATCGCGAAGACGTTCCAGATCACGAACATCTTCCCGGAGATCTCGGTGTTCGAGAACGTGCGCGTGGCCGCGCAGTCGCGCGCCGCCGAGTCCGGCCGCCTCGCGTCCCTCTGGCGGCTGCCGGACGTCGAGGCGCGGGTGCTCGACCTGCTCGCCGCCTTCGGCCTGGCCGCCCGCCGCGACGAGCTGGCGGAGAACCTCGCCCACGGCGAGCAGCGCTACCTCGAGATCTGCCTGGCCCTGGCGACCGAGCCCACGCTGCTCCTGCTCGACGAGCCGACCGCGGGCATGACGCCGGGCGAGACGAGGGAGGCGACGGCCCTCATCCGGCGCATCGCCGCCGCCCGCGGCCTGACCGTGCTCCTGATCGAGCACGACATGTCGGTCGTCATGGGCGTCTCCGACCGGGTGGCCGTCCTCCACTTCGGCGAGAAGATCGCCGAGGGGACGCCCGACGAGATCCGAAGCGACCCCCGGGTGATCGAGGCCTACCTCGGCGGGGCCGACGACTGATGCTCACGTTCAAGGACGTCCACGCCGGGTACGGCGCGACGCCGATCCTCTTCGGCGTCTCGCTCGAGGTGCGCCCCGGCGAGGCCGTCGCGCTCCTCGGCAAGAACGGCATGGGCAAGACCACGCTCATGAAGACCGCGATCGGCTTCCTCAAGCCGTCGCGCGGCTCGATCGAGTTCGACGGGCAGGAGCTGACGCGCCTCGCCCCGCACGCGATCGCGCGGCTGGGCGTCGGGCTCGTGCCGGAGAACCGGCGGATCTTCCCGGGCCTCACCGTGCGCGAGAACCTCGACCTCGGCCTCTCGGCGGCCCGCGACCGCTCGGGGGCGCTCCGCCGCCGGCGCTTCGAGGAGGTCTTCCACCACTTCCCGCGCCTCTCCGAGCGCATCGACCAGCCCGGCAAGACCCTGTCGGGCGGCGAGCAGCAGATGCTCGCGATCGCGCGCGTGATGATGGCGGGGGCCCGGATCATCCTGATGGACGAGCCCACGCAGGGGCTGGCCCCCGCCTTCATCCGCCTCGTGCGGGACATGGTCGGCGAGCTCAAGCGGCTCGGCGTCACCGTGCTCCTGGTCGAGCAGAACGCGCGCGTGGCCCTCTCCGTCTGCGACCGCGGCTACATCATGGAGAAGGGCACGATCGTGTTCGCGGCCTCGTCGGCCGAGCTCCGCGAGAGCCCGGTGACGCGTGAGAAGCTCGGGGTGTGACCCGGCGGGGGGCTCGGGCCCCCTTCCGGCGCATGCGGCATGAGAGGCTGGGCGTCCGGCACGCTCTTCGGCGCCGGGCGGCGCGAGTGGCTCGTCCGCGGCGCGCTCGCCGTCGCGCTCGTCGGCGTCACGGTGTGGGCCCTGCCGGTCCGCCGCGCCGGCGAGGAGGGGGGCCACCAGGCGCAGCTCGAGCCGGTGCTCGACCCGTGGGAGCGGGCGGGGGTGACCGAGCTCACGGAAGGACAGCGGGCGCCCGGGTTCTCCCTCGAGCGCCTCGACGGCGGCCGCGCGTCGCTCGCGGAGCACCGCGACAAGCTGGTCGTCCTCAACTTCTGGGCGACGTGGTGCACCCCCTGCACCGTGGAGATGCCGACGCTCGAGGCGCTCTGGCGGGCCTATCGCGAGCGGGGGCTGGTCGTCCTCGGCGTGTCGGTGGACCGGGGCGCGCCGCGCGGCCTGCTCGAGCCCTACGTCGCGAACCTCGGCCTCACCTTCCCCATCCTGCTCGATCCCGACCTGCGCACGGCCCAGGCCTGGCGCGTCACGGGCCTCCCCGCGACGTTCATCGTGCGGCCCGGCGGCGAGGCGGCGGGGATGGCGGTCGGCGCCCGCGAATGGGACTCGGCGCCGATGCGCGCGCTGCTCGAGCCGCTGCTGCCCGGCGCCCATGCGCGCCACTAGCGCGCAGCGAGCGCGCGGGCGCGATGTCGTCAGACGCTGAGGTACGCCCTGCGCACGGACTCGTCCGCATCGAGCCGGGCGAACGCGCCCTCGAACTTGATCTGCCCCTTCTCGATGATGTACGCGCGGTCCGCCAGGCGGCGGGCGAATTTCAGGTTCTGCTCCGACAGCAGGATCGTCAGCCCCTCCCGCTTGAGCGCCGCGATGTTGTCGCCGAGCGCCCGCACGACCACCGGCGCGAGCCCCTCCGAGGGCTCGTCGAGCAGCAGCAGCTTCGGGTCGGCCATGAGCGTGCGCGCGATCGTCAGCATCTGCTGCTCGCCGCCGGACAGGCTCCCCCCGCGATGGCGCGCGAGCTCGCGGAGCTGCGGGAAGAGCCCGAAGACCCGCTCGAGCGTCCAGCGCCCGCCGCCGCGGCGCTCGCCGACCCGCAGATTCTCCACCACCGTCAGCTCGCTGAAGATGCGCCGGTCCTCCGGCACGAACCCGATCCCGAGCCGCGCGATCTCGTGGGTGGCGAGGCCGGAGAGCCGCCGTCCCTCGAACCCGATCGTGCCGCCGGTCACGTCCGCGAGCCCCACGACGGCCTTCAGCGTGGTGGACTTCCCCGCGCCGTTGCGCCCGAGCAGCGTGACGACCTCGCCCCGGCGCGCCGTCAGGCTGACGCCGTGGAGCACGTGACTCCGCCCGTAGCAGGCGTGGACCTCCCTGAGCTCCAGCAGGGGCTCGCTCACGCCTCGGCTCCCAGGTAGACCGCCTGGACCTCGGGGTGGACGCGCACCTCGGCCGGCGCGCCTTCGGCGATCAGGCGCCCCTGATGGAGGACCATGATCCGGTCGGCGGTCGCGAAGACCACGTCCATGTCGTGCTCGGTGAAGAGCACGGTCAGGTGGCGCTGCCGGGCGATGGCCGCGGTGAGCGCCATCAAGGCGCCGCGTTCCGCCGGCGCCATGCCCGCGGTCGGCTCGTCGAGCAGGAGCAGCTCCGGGTCGTTCGCGAGCGCGATGGCGAGCTCGAGCTTCTTGAGGTCGCCGTAGGCGAGGACGCCCGCCGCGCGCTCGGCCTGGTCACCCAGCCCGACCTGGTCCAGGAGCGCCAGCGAGCGCTCGGTCTCGAGGCCCCGCGCCGGCGTCAGGAGCGCGCGGCTCCGGCCAACGTGCGAGAGCCGCGCGACACGGACGTTCTCGAGCGCGCTGAGCGTCGCGAAGGTCGCGGTGACCTGGAAGGTGCGGCTCACGCCGAGCCGCCAGACGGCGTGCGGCGCCAGCCCCAGGAGCTCCCGGCCGCGGTAGACGGCGGTCCCGCCGTCGGCGCGGAGCTGGCCCGTGAGGATGTTGAAGAAGGTGGACTTGCCGGCCCCGTTCGGGCCGATCAGCGCCCGGATCTCACCGCACGGCAGGTCGAAGCTCACGCCGTCCACCGCCTGGATCCCGCCGAACGCCTTCCGGACGCCGACGACCCGGAGCAGCGCGGCGGCGTCAGCCACGGCGGCGCTCCGAGAGGACGCCGAGGATCCCGCGCGGGAAGACGAGGACCAGCACCATCAAGATCGCGCCGAGCACGACCTGCCAGTACTCCGTGTACCGGGTCGCGACGGTGTCGAGGAGCTTGTAGATCGCGGCACCGACCGGGGCGCCCGCGAACACCTGCACGCCGCCGAGCAGGACCATCACGAGCGGCTCGACCGACATGCGCACCGCGAGGTAGTCCGGGAACACGCTCCCCTTGAGGAAGACGAAGGTCGCGCCCGCGAGTCCCCCGAAGAAGCCGGCGACCACGAACGCGGTCCACTGGTGGACGCGGATATTGACGCCGACCGCTTCGGCCCGCCGCGCGTGGTCGCGCACGGCGCGGAGGGTCAACCCGAACGGCGCGCGTCCGATCAGGGCGAGCAGCGTGATGCCGACCGCCGACGCCGTGAGCGCCAGGTAGTAGTAGCGCAGCGGCGCGGCGAGCCAGGGCGCGGGCCAGATGCCGAGCAGCCCGTTGTCGCCGCCCGTCACGTCGTACCACTGGTGGACGATCGCGTACGCGATCTGCGCGAAGGCGAGCGTGAGCATCGCGAAGTAGATGGACGTGAGGCGCACGCAGAAGTAGCCGTACAGCGCGGCGCAGAGCGCGGCGACCAGCGGGGCCCCGGCGAACGCGAGCGGCATCGGCGCCTTCGCCCAGTGCATCAGCAGCGCCGAGCCGTAGGCCCCGAGCCCGAACGCCGCCGCGTGGCCGAACGAGACCATCCCGCCGGTGCCCATGAGCAGGTGGAGGCTCGCGGCGAAGAGCGCGAACGCCAGGATCTCGACGAGCACCCACACGTAGAACGTCGGCAGCAGCGGCGGCACCGCGACCAGCGCGGCGAGGACCGCGACCACCCACGCCCGGGGCACGCCGACGGCGCTCCCGCCGGCGAGCGCCCCGCCGGCGGTCCGCGCCTGGGCCTCCGGTCGGCCGAGCAGTCCCCACGGCCGGACGATGAGGACGACCGCCATGACCACGAACATCATGACGAGCGACGCCTTCGGCAGCAGGAGCACGCCGAAGGCGTCGACGACGCCGATGACCACCGCGGCGAGCAGCGCCCCCGGTACCGAGCCCATGCCGCCGATGACGACGACGACGAACGCCTCGACGATGATCGAGGTGTCCATCACGTTCGTGAGCGCCTGCCGCGGCACCTGGAGCGCGCCGCCGAGCCCCGCGAGGAAGGAGCCGAGGACGAAGACCGAGGTGAAGAGCTTCGCCTGGTCCACGCCGAGCGCGGCGACCATCTCGCGGTCCTGCGTCGCCGCGCGGATCAGGATCCCCCACTTCGTCCGGTAGAAGAGCCCCCAGAGCGCGGCCGCGACCACGGGCCCGAGGGCGATCAGCGCGAGGTCGTAGGTCGGAAAGAGCTGGCCGGCGATGGGGACGGAGCCGGCGAGGCCCGGCGCGGCGGGCCCCGTCTTGTTCTCGGTGCCCCAGAAGAAGCGGACCGCGTCGGCGACGACGAGGACGAGCGCGAAGGTGAGGAGGAGCTGGTAGAGCTCGGGCGCCCGGTACACGCGGCGGAGCAGCGCCGTCTCGACGGCGAAGCCGACGGCGCCGACGGCCGCGGCCGCCAGCAGCACCGCCACGTAGAAGGAGCCGCCGCCGAGGGGCAGCGCGGCGGTGAGCGTGTACGTGAGGTACGCCGCGAGCATGTAGAAGGAGCCGTGCGCGAAGTTGACGATGCGGGTGACGCCGAAGATGAGGGAGAGGCCCGACGCGATGAGGAACAGGACCATCGCGTGCGCGAGCCCCGACAGCAGCTGAATGAGGATGAGCGAAGGGGACACGCGGCGACGGTCAGTTGCCCGATCTCATCTTCCTCACTTCGGCGTCGGACGGGAGCACACGCTCGCCCGGGATGTACTCGTGGTTCACCATGATCCCGACGCCGCGCCGGGGATCGAGCTTCGTCGTCCCCACCCAGGCCCCCATCGTGGACTGGCCGTCGGCGGCGCGGTACGCGATCGTCCCGATCGGCGTCTGGACCTCGAGCCCGCGGAACGCGGCCACGAGCTTGTCGGTGTCCGTGCTGCCGGCCTTCCGGATCGCCTCGAAGATGGAGAGGTACGTGACGTAGCCGACGAGCGAGCCGAGCACGGGGTTCTTGTCCGTCCGCTTCGTGAACGTCGCCACGAACTCCTTGTGCGCCGGCGCCTGGATGTCGTACCAGGGGTAGCCGGTCACCAGCATGCCCTCGGGGGCCTCGAGCTTGAGCGGGTCGATGTACTCGGGCTCGCCGAGCAGGATGCCGACCACGAACACCTTCTTGAACAGGCCCCGCTTGCCGGCCTCACGCACGAACGCCAGCCAGTCCGAGCCGAAGAGCGAGACGTAGAGCGCATCGGGGTTCTGGTTGAGGATCGCGGTGACGAAGGGCCCGGGCTCGAGCTTGCCGAGCGTCGGCCAGTGCTCGCCGACGACCTGGACCTCGGGGCGGAGCTGCTTCAGACGGTCGCGGAACGTCTCCCACGCGCGCTTGCCGTACTCGTAGTTCGGGCCGATCGTCGCCCACTTCGTGTGCCCGAGCTTCCCGGCTCTCTCGGCGAGCATCCGTCCCTGCTCGTACGTGTTGGGGCGCACGCGAAACACGTAGCCGTGCCCCTTCGACCACGTCAGCGCCTCGGTCAGGGGCTCGGCGGCCACGAACAGGACCTTGTTCTGCCTCGCCCAGTCGGAGACGGCGAGGCCGACGTTCGAGAGGAACGTGCCGGAGATCAGGTGGACCCGCTCGCTCGCGACGAGCTCCTGCGCGTGCTTCACCGCCTCGGCGGGCTGTCCCTTGTCGTCGCGGAAGATCACCTCGACCTTGCGTCCGAGCACGCCGCCCCGGGCGTTGATCTCCTCGACCGCCATCTCCACGGCCGCGCGGTAGGGGCCGGTGAACGGCGCGCCGATGCCGCTGAACGAGTTGATCTCGCCGATCTTGATGGGCGCCTGCGCGCCGGCGGGCGCGGCCGCCCCGAGCGCCAGGACGGCGACGAGCGGTCCCAGAAGTCGCAGCGTTCTCATGGCGAGGCCTCCCCCCGTTGGTGGGCAAGTCTCGAACCAAAGCCGCGGCAAGTCAAGAGCGCCCGGGCGGGTTGCGGCCGCCGGCGCGATGTCTTTCGGCGCGGGTATATCATCCCGGTGATGCGCCCGGGCGAGCGGGACGTGCTGCTGGTCGTCGACGTCCAGAACGACTTCTGCCCCGGCGGCGCGCTGGCGGTGCCGCGCGGCGACGAGGTCGTCCCGCTGATCAACCGCCTCGCGCTCGGGTTCGCCCACGTGGTGCTCACGCAGGACTGGCACACCGCCGGGCACGTGTCGTTCGCGTCGGCGCACCCGGGCCGGAAGCCCCTCGACACGGTCGAGCTGCCCTACGGGACGCAGGTGCTCTGGCCCGACCACTGCGTCCAGGGGACGCCGGGCGCCGCGCTCCACCCCGCCCTGGCGATCCCGCACGCCGAGCTGATCATCCGCAAGGGCTTCCGCCGGCAGGTGGACTCCTACTCGGCGTTCTGCGAGGCGGATCGGACGACCCCGACCGGGCTCGCGGGCTACCTCCGGGAGCGCGGCCTCGCGCGCGTGTTCCTCGTCGGGCTCGCCACCGACTTCTGCGTCGCGTGGTCGGCGCTCGACGCCCGCGCGCGCGGCTTCGACGCGACCGTCGTCGAGGACGCCTGCCGCGGCATCGACGCCGACGACTCGCTCGCGCGGGCGTGGGCGCAGATGGCGGGCGCGGGCGTCGCGCGCCTCGCCGCCTCGACGATCGCGCCCTAGCCGCCGCCTCGCGCGCAGTCCGCGAGAGCAGTGACCGTCGCGCGCCGGCCCGCGAGCCCGTGCGGCAGGGATCGAAGGGACCCGTTCCCGCCACGGGACAGCGGACCCCGTGCGTCCGGACGGAGCCCAGCCGCAACGGGCGAGCGGACGCGTGGCGCGTGGTCCCGCGATCCCTGCCGCACGGGCCCGTGGGCCGGCCGTGCGGGCGGGCGCTGAGGACGAGCGCCGAGACGGAGCGCTAGCCCGCAACATGCGCGAACGGCGCCGGCGCGACCGGGCGGGTGGCGCAGGGTGCGGTCCTCGCGGGGCCGTGCGCGATGACCGTTCGCGAATAACGCGGGCTAGCGGGGCGGCGTGGAGCCGCGGAGCGCCGGGAGCAGCTGGTAGTGGCGGAAGCGCCGGGGCATGTGCGCGGCCACCGACGCCAGGGCGACCACCGCGAACAGGATCGGGACCCGCCAGCCCCAGCACCACGGGACCACCGCCAGCATGGAGAGCTTCACGAGCACCGCGAGCCCCTTGCCCGTCGAGAGCCAGGCGCAGCTCACCGCCAGCTCGAGCGCCATCAGGCCGGCCCCCGACGCGATCGTCGCGTAGAGCCACGGCACGAGCCGCGCGGCGTCCACGTCGAACAGGTGGCCACCGAGCAGGGCCGCGAACGTGGCGAGGTGCACGGTGCGCAGGGCGACGCTGAGCGCGCGGTACGCCGGCACCCTGCGGGGAGGCTCGGGGAAGAGCGCGGCCGGGAGCCCGTTCATCGCCGGGAGCCATCATAACCCGGTGATATAGTCTCCCCGGCGATGAGGCCTCCGGCGCGACGGCAGCCGCGGCGCGGACGATGCTGGGGGGGCGCGGGGCTCCTCGCCCTCGCCGTCGTGCTCGCCGCGGGCGCCGCCGCCGCCGACGCGCCGCCCGCGATCGGTGCCGAGTACCGCACCTTCTACGGGGCGAGCGCGCGGCTCGCCGTCTGGGTCGTCGCCGAGATCCACCTGATGCTCGGCGCCTTCGTTCTCGGCGTGCCGATCGTCGCCTCGATCCTGGAGATCGTCGGCTGGCGCACCGGCGAGGCGCGCTGGGACCGCCTCGCGCGCGAGCTCACGGGGCTCCTGGCGGCCGCGTTCTCGACGACGGCGGCCTTCGGCGGCCTCCTCGTGTTCACGCTGATCGGCCTCTACCCCCGCTTCATGGCCTTCCTCACGTCGGTGTTCCACGAGACCTACTACGCCTACGCGCTGCTCTTCCTCGCCGAGGGCTTCACGCTCTACCTCTATCACTACGGTTGGGACCGCATGCGCGGGCGGTGGAAGGGGCTCCACGTCGCGCTCGGCGTCCTGCTGAACCTCTGGGGCACCGCCCTGATGCTGATCGCCAACGCGTGGGTGTCCTGGATGATGGCGCCGACCGGCGTCGAGCGCGACACGCTCCGGGTCGTCGGGACCACGTGGCAGGCAGTGGCCAACCCGCTCTGGATCCCGCTCGCGATCCACCGCGTCCTCGCCAACGTCGCGTTCGCCGGCTTCGTCGTCGGCGCCTACGCCGCCGTCGGGTTCCTCTGCGCGCGCCGCGAGGCGGCCCGCGCCCACTACGACTGGATGGGCTACGTCGGCAACTTCGTCGGCCTCGCGGCGCTGATCCCCCTGCCCTTCGCCGGCTACTATCTGGGCCGCGAGATCTACTCGGCGAGCGCCGTGATGGGCAACAACATGATGGGCGGCGCCTTCTCCTGGGCGTTCATCCTCCAGGCTGTCCTCATCGGGATCCTCTTCGTCGGCGGCAACTACTACCTCTGGATCGGCATGGGGCGGATCGGCGGCGCCGAGCGCTACCAGCCGTGGATCAAGTACGTCAACCTGGTGCTCCTGGTCTCGTTCGCGGTGTGGCTCACGCCGCGCAACATCCCGCTGACCGGCGAGGAGCAGGCGTCGCTCGGCGGGCAGTTCCACCCGCTGCTCAAGTACTTCGGGCTCATGGCGGCGAAGAACGCGGCCGTGAGCTTCATCATCCTCTCCACCTTCTTCTCGTTCCTCCTCTACCGGCGCGGCAACAAGGGCCGCCGGCGCCCGTTCGCCGAGCAGGGGCGCGCGAGCGGGCTCGCGCTGGGCGCGGGCGCCCTCGTCGCGCTCGCGATCCCGCTCTGGTACGCGCGTGCGCTGCTGATGCTCGACCCCGCGAGTCTCGACCTCGCCGCGGCGCAGGCCGGCTACTTCCGCCTGCCGGCGTACCTGCTCCTCGGTCAGGCCGCGCTCGTGCCCGTGAGCCTGGTCCTCACGCTCCGCGACCGCGGCCCGCTCGCGCAGGGGCTGGTCTTCGCCTGGACCACGCTCGCGGCCGTCTTCGTCCTCGGCGTGTACGGCTTCGTCGTCATGGAGAAGGCGAACCCCTTCCTGCGCCACCTCGCCGTCGCGCAGTGGCTCATGGTGCTGGGATGCCTGCTCTGGAACACGCTGCTCGACGTCCTCGTGTTCCGCGGCGCGGCGGTCGCCGGCGCGATCCGCTGGGGGCGCATGCCGGCGCGGGCGCAGTACACGCTGGTCCTGCTCTGCGTGACGATCGTGATGCTGATGGGGCTCATGGGCTTCATCCGCTCGGGCCTGCGCGAGGACTGGCACGTCTACGGCGTCCTCCAGGACACCTCGCCCTGGGCGTGGACTCCCACCACCGCGTACATGACCAGGGTCGTCGGCGCCATCGTGCTGGGGTTCCTTGGCCTGGTGAGCCTCGTCTTCTGGCTCGCGGCGCCGCGCGCCGCCGACGACGACGGCGAGGCGCCGGCGTGAGGCGCCACCTGCTCGGCGTCGCCGCCTTGACGGTGGCCGTCGTCCTCGCGATCGCCGCGCTGGGCGAGCTGATCACGCGCGTCTCGGGCGAGGGCGGCGAGCGCCCCGCCGCGGCCGTGATCGCCGGCGTGGCCACGCCCGAGGCGGGTGAGGCGATCTTCTGGGGCAAGGGCAAGTGCTCGACCTGCCACGCGGTGGGCGGGCGCGGCGGCGCGGTGCGCGGGCCGGACCAGGGCGCGACGGGCCCGCTCGGGCAGCCGATCGGCCTCCGCGCCGAGGCGCGGGCGCGCGAGCGGAGCCGCGCGACGGGCCGGCCCTGGACGGCCGCGGACTACCTCGTCGAGTCGCTGCTCGACCCCGGCGCCTACGTCGTCGCGGGCTACAAGAACGAGATGCCGAACCCGCTCCGGCCGCCGATCCGCCTCGCGCCCGACGAGGTGCGCGCCGCGATCGTCTACCTCCAGAGCCTCGGCGGCACGCCCGATCCCGCGGCCATCGCGCTGCCGCCGGGGCTCGCGGCGCAGGCGCGGGCCGCCGCCGCCGAGGAGTGGCGCGCGTACGTCGCGGGCGACGCGAAGAAGGGCGAGCGACTCTTCTTCGACGCCGACGGGAGCGCGGGCTGCGGCCGCTGCCACCGCGTGGGCGCCCGCGGCGGCGACGTCGGGCCCGAGCTGACGCACATCGCGGGCACGCGCGACGCCCGGTTCATCGTCGAGTCGATCCTCGAGCCGTCGAAGGTCATCGCGTCGGGCTACGAGACCGTGCTGATCGTCACGAAGGACGAGCGCCATGTCACCGGCATCGTCAGGAGGGAGAGCGCGGCGGCGGTCGAGGTCGCCGACAGCCAGGGCCGCATCCAGCGGGTCGCCACGCGGGACGTCCGCCGCCGCGCGCCCCAGGCCATCTCGACGATGCCCGGCAACTTCGGCGAGATCCTCACGGTCGAGGAGTTCCACGACGTGCTCGCCTACGTCCTCGCGCTCAGGTGAGCCGTCGCCCGCGGCTGCCGCTCTTCTGGAGCGTCCTGCTCGCGCTCGCGTTCGTCGTCGCGCTGCTCTGGTGGGGGCTCCCCTGGCTCGCGATGTGGGCGGCCGGCGGCGCGCGCCCCCTTCCCCTCCCCGGCGTGGCCCGTGCGATCTACCTCCTGCTCGCCCTCGGCGGCGCGGCGGTCTACGTCACGCGCAGCGACGAGGCCCTCCGGGAGTTCCTCGGCCCCGTCCTCGCCGGCCTCCGCGGCCCCGCGCGCGGCGCGCCGCACGCGCGCTGGCAGCGCCCGCTGCGCGGCGTCGTGCTGGCGCTCGTCCCGCTCCTGGCGGGCCTCGCCCTCTGGGCGTGGACGGCGCCGCGCGCGGAGAGCCCGACGATCCTCCGCATCCAGCACCCGACGCTGCCGGGCGCGTACGAGCGCCTCGAGAATCCGCTGCGCGCGCGGCCCGACCGGGCGGCCGTGCTCGCCGAGGGACGCGAGATCTTCCAGCGCAGCTGCCGGCCCTGCCACGGCGACGCCGCCGACGGCGCGGGCCCGGCCGCCTGGGGGCTCACGCTCAAGCCCGCGAGCTTCACCGACCCCGGCACGATCGCGACCGTCGTGGAGGCGTACGCGTACTGGCGCGTCACCGAGGGCGGCCCGGGCCTGCCGCCGGAGGCCACGCCGTGGGACTCGGCGATGCCGGCCTGGCGGGACGACCTCACCGACGAGCAGCGCTGGAAGGCCGTGCTGGCGGCCTACGACCTCGCCGGCGTCGAGCCGCGCAGGCCCGAGCGGCTCGACGGGGTCGCGCCCGCCGGCGCGGCGCGCGCGCGTCCCGCCGAGGCGCCGGACGCCGCCGAGCCCGGGCGGCGGATCTACGTGAAGCGCTGCCTCGCCTGCCACGGTGAGAAGGGGGACGGGGGGGGGCCGGTGGCGCCCGATCTCGACCCGCGCCCGCGCGACTTCACGCTCGGCTCGTTCAAGCTCCGCACGACGGGCTCGGGCGAGCCGCCGACGGACGCCGACCTCTTCCGCGTCGTCACGCGCGGCATCCCGGGCACCGCGATGTCGGGCTGGACGACTCTCTCACCCGACGAGCGCCGCGCGGTGATCGCCTACGTCAAGGGCTTCTCCCCCGCGTTCCGGGAGGGCACGCCGACGGTGGTCCGCCCCGCCCGCGAGCCCGCGGCCTCGCCCGAGCGGCTCGCACGCGGCCGCGAGGCGTATCGGCAGGCGAAGTGCTGGGAGTGCCACGGCGAGAGCGGCCGCGGCGACGGTCCCGCGGCGCCGACGCTCAAGGACGACGCCGGCGACCCGATCCGGCCCACGAACCTCCGCAAGGGCTGGCGCTACAAGGGGGGCCGCGACGCCGCCGACATCTTCATGCGCCTGTCCACCGGCATGGACGGCACGCCGATGCCCTCCTACGCCGACGCGCTCGCCGAGGACGAGCGCTGGGCGCTCGCGCACTACGTCCGGTCGCTGCAGACGGCCGAGGAGCCGTCGGCCACGGTCGTCCTGCGGGCCTCCCGGGTCGCCGCTCCGGTCCCCGACGGCCCTGACGATCCGCGCTGGCGGGCGACGCCGTACCTGGCCGTGCCGCTCGCGGGCCAGGTCATCGCCCGGCCCCGCTGGCAGTCGCCCGCGGTGGACGCCCTGACGGTCCGCGCGCTCTGGGAAGGGCGCGCGATCGCGTTCCTCCTCGAGTGGGACGATCCCGTGCAGGACATGGCGCGGGAGCCGCGTGACGCCGTCCGTCTGCAGTTCCCGCTGACGGTCGCGCGCGGGCCCGAGCGCCCGCACTTCTTCCTCGGGAACCCGGGCCGCCCCGTCGCCCTCTGGCACTGGCGTGCCGGCGCGCGCGCGACGGGCGGCGCCGCGGTCGTGAAGGAGCGCGCCGAGGGGTTCCGGACGCCCCTCGTCGCGCTCCCCGCCGACGCCCAGGACGTGCGTGGCCGCGGCGTCTGGAGGGACGGCCGCTGGCGGGTCGTGCTCACGCGCGCGCTCGCGCCCGGGGACCCGCGGACCGACGTGACGTTCACGCCGGGCCGGCTCCTCCCGTTCGCCGTCCAGGCCTGGGACGGCGCGAACGGCGAGCACGGGCTCCGGATGTCGCTCTCCTCGTGGAGCTACGTCGTCCTCGACGCGCCGGCCCCGGTGACCGCCTACCTGCTCCCGCTGCTCGCGGTCGGCCTCGTCGCGCTCGCGGAGTGGGGACTCCTCCGGAGAGTGAAGCGGCAGGAGATTCAGATCCCGTGAACCGCTCGCGTGGTCGAGGAGCGCCTCGGCTCCGCCGGGGCGCGACGAGCGCAGGGGGGCTTGGGGGGCGCCCGGAGCCCCCCATGTAATCAGACCGACGCCGTCGCCCGCGACGCGTAGAGCTCGGCGCAGCGGGCGCACACGCCGTCGGCGGGCCGCCAGGCGGGGAAGTCGAGGGCGATCGCGGCGCGCGTGTGGGCCGGCAGCGCCGAGTCGACCGAGAGCGTGAGGCCCGGCAGCTCGCAGAGCCTGCACCGCGGCAGCGGCGCAGCGCCCGGTCCACGAGCAGCGAACGCCATGAGGTCCGCATGGGTGCGGTCGTTCTCATCGAAGAACGGCGCGAACGCCGCGGCGGCGGCGTCGCCCAGAGGGGCGAACGCGCGCGTGAACTCACGCAGGCGCTCGGCGCGTACACTCGCGGGGACGAGGCCGCGCCGCGCGAGCCGCCCGTCCACGTAGACGTTCCAGAGCACGCGATAGTTCTCGCGGACGAGGCGCTCGCGCGGGCCGCCCGCCACGTCGGCCGGCACCCCCGGCGCGTACGCGAAGCGCGGGTCCAGCATGTCGGCGACGTGCAGGAGCTCGCGGCGGAGGAGCAGGCGCAGCGCCTCCGGGGCCGCGACGGTCTCGCACGTCACCCGCACGAGGAGCGTCGGACGCGCTCCGTGGGGAACGAGCAGGTCGGCGGCCTCGTCACTGCGCCCGCGCGCCCGGGCGACGAGCCAGCGCGCGCAGCGGGCGACGATCGCGGGCTGCTCCTCGAGGGCCTCGCAGAACGGGCGGTCGAGCGCGAGGCGCGCGAACCACGCCGCGTGGAAGGTGTCGAAGCCCATCTCGCGCTCGGCGCCGTCGGCGACGCGGTAGAAGCGGTCGCGCTCGGCGCGGAAGCGCCGCTCCGCCGCCCGCCCCGCCACGGCGAGGAGCACGGCGCCCTCGACGAGGCGCGGCTCGTACTCGAGCGCGAGGCGCGACGCCGTCATGCCTCGAGCGATGCGTCGACCGGCCCGCAGGCCATCGGCGTGTCATCGGGCGCCGCGGAGCGGAGACGGAGGAAGGATGGACCCACGGCGACGCCCGCACGTCCGCACTCGGCGACGACCACGCCGACGAGGAGACGGCCGAGCGCGCCGTAGAACCCGCCGGGGTCCAGCCTCGCCAGCGCGCCGCCGAGAGCAAGCGCCCAGTGGCCCAGGTGGTCGCGGAGGAAGATCCGCGTGGCGTGGCGCGTCTCGTCGCGCATCGGCGCGTCGCCGAGCGCGCACGCGCGCGCCTCCCGCCGCGCCAGGACGAGCAGGAACTCGCACTCGCAGGCGACGTGGTCGGGCCGCTCGCGGGCGCCGGGATCGAGCGCGAGGCCGAAGGCCCGGTAGAAGGCGCCGAGGTCGCTCATTTCGCGCTGCGGCGCCCAGAGCGAGTCCTCGCCGTACTCGGTCTCGTACGGCGACGCCTCCCCCCGCGCGGTGTGACCGAACAGGCGACCGTACGCGAGGCCGAGCGCCGCGCCCGACGGCGCCGGCGCGACAGCCAGCGCCCGCACCAGCGGGGCGAGCGCGGTCCCGTCCGCGGCGTCGAGCGCCGCCGCCGCCGCCGCCAGCGCGCCCGCCCCCTCGGCCCGTGCGAGCCGCGCGACCGTCTCCTCGGTCGGCGGGCAGAACCCAAGCACCAGCGCTTCCCAGAGGGCGCTTCGACAGAGCAGAAGATCCACCGCTTCGAGCGCGGGCTTTGCCCGCGTCCTCGACGGGGGGAGGTTCGGAAGGGGGGCTCCGCCCCCCTCCGAGCTAGATCGAGTTGGCGTGCCTGGCGGAGCGGACATGGATCGGCTCCTCGACCGTCGTCCGGAAAAGCTCCTTGCCGTCTTTCCCGTACGCGATCACCGTGTCGTTGTAGAGGGTGATCGTCCGCCCGCGCAGCGTCCCCTCGTACACCTTCGGCCCCTCGACCACCCTGTAGCCGAAGATGATCCTGTTCGACCGCCGGAAGAGCTGGAGCACGGCGGTCAGCTCGCGGTCCGGATTCTCGTAGCGCTCGATCGCCGCGTCCACGCCGGGGCCGAACATCTGGCGGAGGTACGGGCGCGGCACCCAGCGGGGCGGGATGTAGTACCCGTTCGGCTCCGTGCCGAGCTGCGGATAGAGCGGGAGCGCGACCTTCGCGACGTGGACGAGGTAGTAGAGCGGGTGCTGCCGGTCCTCCGCCCAGGTGCCGTCCGCGTTCAGCCTGACGAGCCCCTGGAGCCGGATCTGGCCGATGCACGCCGCCATGCAGCGCGTTTCGAGCGGCACGCCGCCGCTCTCCGGATCCTTGCCCTCGACGCGTGGGTAGCAGCCGACGCACTTCTCCGACACCCGCGTGTTGCCGCGATACATCGACTTCTTGTACGGGCACGCCTCGACGCACTTCCGGTAGCCGCGGCACTCGGCCTGATCGATGAGGACGATCCCGTCCTCGGGCCGCTTGTAGATCGCCTTGCGCGGGCAGGCGGCGAGGCAGGCGGGATACTGGCAGTGGTTGCAGATGCGCGCGAGATAGAAGAACCAGGTCTTGTGCTCCGGCAGCGATTCGCCGGTCTTGTGGTACTCGCGGGGCTTGCCGCGCTCGCCGACGGGGTTGTCCTCGTAGATGTTCGGCGAGTTCCACTCCTCGTCGGCGGGGAGGTAGCCGAGCACGCGCGCGCTGTCGGGGGTGAGCATGCGCGCGGCCTCGAAGATCGTCCGCCCCTCGAACCGACCCCAGGGGCCCCGAGGGTCGCCGGCGGGCGCGCCGGTCCAGCGCTGGCCGTCCGGGTTCGCGCGCTCGAGCAGCTCCAGGATCTTCATGTCCCAGAACATCGGGTAGCCGCCGTACGGCTTCGTCTCCACGTTGGCCCACCACATCTGCTCCTGCCCCTTGGAGAAGGTCCACGTGGACTTGCAGGCCATCGTGCAGCTCTGGCAGGCGATGCAGCGGTTGATGTTGAACACGAACGCGAACTGCCGCTCGGGGTACGCGGCCTCGTACGGGTAGGCCATCTCGCGGCCGAGCTGCCAGTTGTGGACGCGCGCCATACGCTAGTCCCCCCCGGTCACTTCGGCGTCCGGCGGCCTCGTGTGGGCGCCGAACACGCCGATGCACTCGCGGATGATTGCGGCGACTTCGGTCTCGCCGAGCCGTCGAAGGGCCCGGTGCGCGCCGGCGTAGAACGGCGACCGGAACAGACCGAGGATCCGCGGCGCGTCGAATCCCATGCGGGCAAACTCCTCGGCGAACACCCAGGCCATGTCCCGCGTCGCTTCCTGGTCCGCGGGGAGCTCGACGCCCACCAGGACGTTGGGATCGGTCGGGTCCGGAGCGCCGTAGGGCACGCTAGGCCTTCCGGTAGAGGTCGCCGGCGATGTAGCGTTTCATGAACTCGTTCTCGTTGTCGGGCGTGAACCCGGTCGTCGCCGGCGCCCAGACGCCCTTGCCGCCGAGACCTCCGTCCTCGGCCTTGGTGATCTTCACGAGCGTCTCCTTGGGCACCGTGTTGAGCGCGTGGTTGTCCGCCTCGCCGCCGAAGATGAAGCCCATGAAGACCTTGGCCTTGTGGAACAGCGAGTCGGTCTGGTGCATCGGCATGTGCCAGTTGCGCGTGACCGACTGCTGCGAGCCGTAGCGCAGGTTCGCCTGGTAGCCGGTGTTCTCGGAGAGCGCGCGGCCGTCGGGACGGGTCTCGTGCGCCTTGACGCTCTTCTCGGTGGCGATGAACGGCGCGTGCTTCATCATGACGCAGTCGTACGGGTACGCGTGGTTGTACTTCACGCGGAGCATGCAGCGCGCGACGCGGTAGAACGGGTCGTCGGGCCGGGCGCCGAGGTACGGCCGATCGGCCGGGTTCGCGTCCACGTAGACGTAGTCACCGTCGTGGATGCCCAGATCACGAGCCGCCTGCGGATTCATGTGCAGCTGATGCTCACCGACCGACGGGGCCCGCTTGTCGAGCCGGTACGGATCGCCGAAGTTCGAGTCGTACAGCATGTGCCAGTCCACGTTCGACCAGCCCGAGTGGACGCGATGGCGGGTCTTCGGCGTGAGGCAGTAGAAGTGGTAGCCCCTCTCCCAGAGGAAGTTCTTCGTCCCCTTCACCCGGCTCCACGGCAGCTTGACGTTGCGGATCGTCCGCTCGTCCCAGTGCTCCGCCGCGAGCGGAATGCCGTAGTCGTCGGGGCGGATCCAGGGGTTCGACGACACGATGACGTTCGGCAGGTAGGGCGTCGCCTCGGGCCCCTCGCGATGCACGATGAAGTTCTCGCCGTACTCGATCGCCTCGGGGACGTCGGCGTACGCGTGGAGCCGCCCGGTGTCGGTGTGGAACGGCTCCGAGTCGCGGACCTGCTCCCAGAACGGGATGCGCGGATAGGTGCGGAAGAGCATGAGCGCGCCGCCGCGCGGCCCGTACTTGCCCGCCATGATGTCGGCGAGCCGGTAACCGACCGTGGTCGTCGAGGTGTCGAGCAGGCGCTGGATGTAGACCTCGCGCCTGCCCTCGAGCGCGAACTTGAAGTAGTCGGCGAAGCGCCGGTCGCCGGTGACCTCGGCGAGCGCCTTCGCGATGCCGGCCAGGATCACGAGGTCGTCGCGGCTGTCGAAGACCGGTGGAATGCCGCCCTTCCAGATCTGGAGGAACGGGTTCGAGCAGCTCGCCGTCATCTCGAGCCCCTCGAACTCGAGCCAGCTGTTGGCCGGCAGCGCGATGTCCGCGTACTCGATCGACGCGGTCATCTGGATGTCGATCGCGACGATCATCTCGACCTTCGGGTTCACGTTCTTGATGACGCCGTACGCCCACTTGGCGTTGTTGATCAGGTTGACGTTGCTGAAGATGATCGCCTTCGTCGGCGTGGGCATGTGGGTGTCGCCGGTGAAGTTCCTCCGGCCGAACTTTGGCGTGTTCACGATGAGCGCGAGGTCGCCGTGGTTCCAGTACGCGGGCTCCTCGTCCTTCGTGTACGCGTGCGCCTCCACGTCGCGCCCGTGGGCGCTGGGGTCGAGGTTCGGCTGGAACGGGTCCTCGGCGACCCAGCCCTTGAAGCCCGGGCCCGTCTCCTTCGAGCCCTGGAAGAGGGCCGCCTTGTAGTTCCCCGCCCAGGTGTGGCAGCCCGCGCCGGGCTTGCCGATGTTGCCCGTCAGCATCAGCGGCAGGTACGCGGCGCGGTTCATCTCGGTCGCGTGGAACCAGTGGTTGATCCCCTCGCCCTGGTGGATCGCCGCCGGCTTCATCGTGCCGAGGTCCTGCGCGAGCTGGCGGATCAGGTCCCTGGGCGCCTGGGTGATCTCGACGACCGTGTCGAGGTCGTAGTCCTTGAGGTGCGTGCCGTAGAGGGTCCAGAGCGTCGCGACCTCGACCGCCTTGCCGTCGACGAGCTTCACCTTCCACGTGCCGCCGAGGGCCGGCCGGATCCCCTTCGCCGTCATCCGCGCGCCGACGTCGTCGCGCGTGAGGGCGCGCAGGGCGCCCGCCGGCTCGTCCCAGACGACGTAGTCGCCGAGCCTGGCGTGCTGTTCGGCCGTGAGCCCCTGGGCCTTCATCGAGGGGCCGTCCGGCGCGAGCGTCGTCCTGTAGCCGGGGAAGACCTCGTGCGCGCGCAGGCGTCGCAGCGTATCGGTCCGGACGAGGAGCGGGAAGTCGGTGAAGACCCGGACGAAGCCCTCGTCGTACCACCTGTTCTCGATCATCAGGCGCGTGACGCCGAGCCAGAGGGCGGCGTCGGTCTGCGGCCGGATGGGGATCCAGTAGTCCGCCTTGGTGGAGGGCGGGCCATACTCCGGCGCGATGACGACGATCTTCGCGCCCCGCTCCATGCACTCGATGAACCAGTGGGAATCGGTGAGCTTGTTCTCCACCAGGTTCTTGCCGTCCATGATGATGAGCTTCGAAAACCGGAGGTCGTTGAAGTCGCAGTCCGAGGCCTGGAGCCCGTGCACCCAGGGGTGGCCCGGCGCCTGGTCGCCGTGCCACGTGTAGTTGGACCAGTTGCGGCCGGCCTTGGCGTCCTTCGGTCCGACCCGGCGGATCGCCGCGTCGAGCAGCGCGAGGGAGTTGTTGAGCCGGTACATCCCGTACTTGCCGATGACGCCGAGGAGCCCCATGCCCCCGCGCATCTTGATCGTGCGCGTGCCGGCGTCCCCCATCGCCTCGACCATTTCCGGCTGGTAGCCCTGCGCCAGCAGGCGCGCCTTGCCGTCCTCGCCGCTGTAACGCTCGGCGATCTTGATCAGGGCCTTCGCGATGCAGGCGAAGGCGTCCTCCCACGCGATCTGGACGAACTCGTCCTGCCCCCGGCTGTCGAACATGTACTTGGTCCGCAGCTCCGGGGTCAGCTCGGGGAAGCCCGCATCGGCCCAGGCCTTCCACCCGCGGCGGACGATCGGGTGCTTCAGGCGGTAGGGGCCGTAGAGCACCCGGTGGAAGGTATAGCCCTTGGCGCACTGGCGCGGGTTCCAGTTCGCGGTGGCGTGGTTGCCGTCGAGGTCGGCGTAGGTCTGGTAGTCGTAGGTGTTGCCGAGTCGGGTCACGACGCCGTTGCGCACGAAGGCGCGTACGCGGCAGGCGTGGGTGTCGTTCGGCGAACAGACCCAGTCGAACGTCGCGTCGTATCGGTACTGGTCGCGGTAGATCTTCTCCCAGTCCCTCGCGACCGAGCCCGCCAGCGGGTTCTCGTCGGGACCGGCCGCCGCCAGGAGCCTGAGCGGCAGCCCGAGCTCCGTCGCGGCCGCGGTGCCGCCGACGCCAAGCCAGCGGAGGAATTCTCGCCGTTCCATCAGCCCCTCCTTGGAGCCCTGTCACCGCTCGGCTCGCGCTATGGCTCGAGCGCGAGCTCCTGCCAGATCGTGACCGACTTCTTGCCGTCGCGGTCGCCGGCGCTCCCGTTCCACACCGCGAAACCCACCGAGACCGTCGAGCCCGGCGTCAGCGTGACGGCGCCCGCGCCGCGGCCCGCGAGTTCACGACGGAACATCACGCGGTACGTCCCGGTGGCGTACACGCCGCGCGCGTCCACGGACTGGTCCGCGCGCGGGCGGGCGCGGAGGGTGCCGAAGCCCTGGGCGACGAGGTCTTCGGCCGGGCTTCGCCGCGACGGGTCGGAGACGATGTTGCCGGCGCCCCAGCCGGTCACGAACGTCGGGTCCGAGTCGAGCGTCAGCGCGTGCCGGGTCGGCTGCTCGTACGGCGCCGCCCGGAGGTTCGGATACGAGTCGATGCCGAGGTTCGGGTAGACCTTCTCGAGGTCCTGGAAGGCGGGCTCGAGATCCGCCTGGCGCTCCGATTTCCACATCCAGATGTTGACGAACCGGCCGCGCTCCCCCATCGCGAAGAAAGGGGGATCCGGGGTCGCGGAGAACTGCACGGCCACCGCATCGCGGAAGTCCTGGGGCCGCATCGCGGTGTGGTCGTGCGTGGCGTCCGACCACATGAGGAGCAGGGCCACCCGCTTGCCGTCGTGCAGCGCACGCACCGTGACCTCCTCGGGTCGGTCGGTCCGCCACCAGAGCGGCATCAGGTGGAGGTTCACGGGCTGGGCCAGGCGCCACACTCCGGAGTCCGGATGCTCGGGCAGGCGGTCGACGCGGCGCGCGGGAATGCGGAACTTCCGCATCTCGGCGCGCTCGCGCTGCGCGTCGCTCGACCAGGACCGGACCAGGCTCACGAGGTGCCACGCCTCGTCGCCGTACGCCCAGTCGCTCATCGGCATCGGCGTGCCCGGCAGCCCCGCCACGATCCGCCGGTAGAGGCGAGCGGGATCCGCGGCTCCCTTGAAGACCCCGAGCGTCAGGTCCCGCGGGCGCGTGGGATAGCCCAGATCGTCCTTCTGTGCCTCGGCCCCGTCGCCCTTGCCCGCCGGCCCGTGGCACGAGGCGCACGCATCCGCGTACCGCTCGAGCGCGAGCTTGCGCGCGGCGGCCGTGAAGGGCGGCGCAGGCGGCACGCGGATCAGGCCCGTCCCGGCCTGGCCTTCGCCCTTCGGATCGCCGGCGGAGGCGATGGTCCACGGCTTGGCGGCAAAGCTCTTGATGTAGTGGACCAGGGCCCAGCGCTCCTCCTCCGGCAGATGGCCCCAGGACGGCATCGCCGACCCGGGCATCCCCCGCGAGATGGTGAGGTAGAGATCCTCGTCGGTCGGCACGCGCTCCCACGTCGAGACCAGGCGGTAGTTGCCGGTCGTGAAGTCCCGCGGCTTCGGGTAGAGCAGGTATGCGGCCTCGCCGTCGCCGCGTCCGCCCGTGCCGTGGCAGGCAGCGCACTGCCTGTCGTACACCGCCTTGCCTCGCGCCCGGAGCGGGGGCGAGGCGAGCCGCCTGACGGTCGGCGTGAGGGTGACGGGCAGCGGCCGGCCCACGGCCGGAGGTGCGGCCGGTGCCGCGACCGGGGACGGCGGCGTCGAGGACTGCGGCGGGGTCGCAGGGCGGGACAGGGTGCACGCCGCGAACCCGGCGGCTGCAAGCGTGAGAACCGGAAGCGTGATGCCCAGCCGCACGCGCGCGCTCATGGGGCGCCTCCTCGTTGCCCGCACGGTAGCCCGCCGGCGCGGCGCCCGACTATGACGCGGATCATACCCGGCGCGCCGCATGTTTATGCTTGAATATACTTCAGTGACTGAATATTATTCATCCGTGATCGATGCCTCCCCCTGGCTGGGGACCGAGCACGAGGAGTTCCGCCGCGCGGTGCGCGCCGTGGTCGCGCGCGAGCTGGCGCCGCACGCCGACGCCTGGGAGGCGGCCGGGATCTTCCCGCGCGAGATCTACGGGCTCATGGGCAGGCTGGGCTACCTCGGGCTCCGCTACGCGCCCGAGCACGGGGGTGCGGGCCTCGACTTCTGGTACACGCTGATCCTGGCCCAGGAGCTGGTGAAGTGCGGAAGCGTCGGCACCGCCGTCGGCCTCCTCGCCCACATGGAGTTCGCGCTGTCGGTCATCGATGCGCGCGGGACGCCCGAGCAGAAGCGCGAGTTCCTCGCCCCGGCCATCCGCGGCGAGAAGATCGCGGCCATCGGCATCAGTGAGCCCGGGGCCGGGTCGGAGGTGGCCGCGATCCGGACGACGGCGCGTCGCGAAGGCGGCGACTGGGTCATCAACGGCTCGAAGATCTTCATCACCAACGGCACGCGGGCCGACTTCGTCTCGCTCGTCGCGCGCACCGGCGGGCCGGGGCCGAAGGGGCTCTCGGTCATCCTCCTTCCCTCGGACACGAAGGGCTTCCGTGTCGGCCGGGCGCTCCAGAAGATGGGCTCACGCGCCTCGGACACGGCCGAGCTCTTCTTCGACGACTGCCGCGTGCCGCTCGCGAACCTGGTCGGCGAGGAGGGCAAGGGGTTCGGCTACGTGATGGACCACTTCAAGGGCGAGCGGCTCGTCATTTCGGCCTTCGCCCTCGGGGTGATGGAGCGCCTCTGGGAGGAGGGCACGCGTTACGCGGCCGAGCGCCGGGTCTTCGGCCAGCCCCTCGGCAAGTTCCAGGCCTGGCGCCACCGCCTTGCCGACGTCCGGACGACCATCGAAGCCACGCGCCAGCTCGTCCACTGGGCCTGCGACCGCCTGAACCGGGACGCCCCCGACGCGAGCCTCGCCGCCTCGATGGCGAAGCTCTTCTCCTGCGAGCAGGTCAAGCACGTCGCCAACGAGGTCTTCCAGCTCCACGGCGGCTACGGCTTCATCGAGGAGTACCCGATCTGCCGGCTGTACCGCGACGTCGCGGCCTTCACGATCGGCGCGGGGACGAGCGAGATCATGCGGGAGATCATCGCCCGCGACGAGCAGCTGTGAGCGCGCGCCGACCATGATCCAGGTCGTGTCCGTCTTCAACTTCGACACTGCCAAACGGTCGCTGGAGGAGTGGGAGCGGTATTACACCGGAGAGTACGTCCACGCGCTGCGCAAGGCTCCGGGCCTGGCCCGCATGATGCGCGAGATGGCCCCCGACGCGAAGCTCTATGTGGTCGCTGCCGAGGAGGTGGAGCCGTGACGGTGGGGGCGGGAATGGACAAGATCGGCGCGATCGACGCGTGGGCGACCCTGGTGACGCCCGAGGGCGCCACGCAATGGCCCCCGGAGTTCGTCCACATCTTCAAGCGATACAAGGTGGACCGCCGGATGCTCGAGGGGATGACGCTCGAGACGATGCTCGCCGAGATGGACGAGGCCGACGTGGAGATCGCGGTCTTCTCCGCCTTCGGCTACCGCGATCTCCACGTCCTGTCGAACGACGCGGTCGGCGAGATCGTCAAGAAGCACCCCGACCGGTTTCTCGGCGCCGGCACGGTGGACCCGCGCAGGCGCCCGATGGACGTCGCGCGCGAGATCGAGCGGATGGTGAAGGACCTCGGCATCCGGATCGTCCGCCTCGAACCCTACGCCTACGGCGGCGACGATTACACGGGCCTCCCGCCGAACGACAAGCACTACTGGCCCGTGTACCTCAAGTGCGCCGAGCTCGGCGTCCCCGTGGCGATCCAGGTGGGCCACACGGGCCCCCTCCTGCCGTCGGAGTGCGGGCGGCCGATCTATCTCGACGAGGTCGCGCTCGCGTTCCCCGAGCTCGTCATCTTCGGCTGCCACCTCGGCCAGCCGTGGCACGACGAGATGATGACGCTCGCCTGGAAGCACCCGAACGTGTACGTGGAAACCTCCGCGCGCCCGGCGAAGTTCTGGCCTCCCGAGTTCCTCGACTTCGTGAAGGGCTGGGGCCAGGACAAGGTGATCTGGGCGACGGACTACCCGCTCGTGTCGTTCAAGCGCGCCCGCGAGGACGTGGACGCGCTCGGCCTGCCGCTCCCCGTCAAGAGAAAGCTCCTGCGCGAGAACTTCCTCAGGGCCCTCAGGCTCGCGCGCTGAGGAGACCCGGCCATGATCCACCCGTACGCGTACTACCTCGGCCGCGCGGCGCGGTGGTATCCGGAGCGGATCGCCGTCATCGAGGGCGACCGGCGTCTCACCTACCGCGAGCTGGACCGGCGTGTGACCGCGCTCGCCCGCGCGCTGGGTCGCCTCGGGGTACGGCCCGGCGACCGCATCGCCGTGCTGCAGGCCAACAACCACGAGTTCATGGAGGCGCTCGCCGGCGCCGCGCGCGCCGGCGCGCCGTTCGTCCCGATGCTCGGCATGCTCACCGAGGCCGACCATGCCCACATGGTCGCCGACTGCGGCGCGCGCGTGCTGATCGCGCCCGCGCAGCCGCTCGCGGCGCGCGCGCGGGCGCTCCGGGAACGCGTGCCGGGCGTCAGCCTCGTCATCGCGGTCGGCGGGGGTGCCGGGGCCCTCGACTACGAAGAGCTCCTGAGCGCCGAGGCGGGCGAGGCGCCGGTGATCCGGGGAGCCGAAGGCGACCTCGCGCAGATCCTCTACACCTCGGGCACCACGGGACAGCCCAAGGGCGTGGTCCATACGTACGCCTCCACGCAGGCGGCGATGTTCGCCTGGGTCTCGATCGCCCGGCGCCAGCCCGGCGACGTCGGGCTCCTCTACACGCCGATGAGCCACTTCGCCGCGCGCCTCATGGACTCGGGCTGGGTCGCGGGGAGCACGACCGTCATCCTCCAGGCGCCGGATCCGGCGCAGACGTTCGCGGCCATCGCGCGCCACCGCGTGACGCATCTCCTCGCGATCCCCACCCTGCTCCAGATGTTCCTCGGGCACCCCGAGATCGACCGCCACGACCTCTCGAGCCTCGCGTTCATCTGCTACGCCGCGGCGCCGGCCTCGTCGGCGCTCGTGCGCCGGGCGATCGAGCGCTTCGGCCCGATCCTGCACACGGGCTGGGGCGGCACCGAGGCGTACGGTCTCAACACCCACATGACGCCGACCGAGCACCAGGCCGCGATCGAGGGCCACGAGGCGCGCCTGCTCTCGTGCGGGCGCGAGAGCTCGCTCGGCGGTCGGGTGAGGATCCTCGACGCCGAGGGCCGCGACGTGCCAGTCGGCGAGGTCGGCGAGGCGTGCGTGCGCGCGCCGTGGATGAGCGCCGGCTACTGGAATCTCCCCGAGCTCACCGCGCAGACCATCGTGGACGGCTGGCTCCACTTCGGCGACCTCGCGCGCGCGGACGAGGACGGCTACGTCTACCTCGTGGACCGCAAGGGCGACATGATCATCACCGGCGGGATGAACGTCTACCCGCGCGAGGTGGAGGAGGTCCTCTACCAGCACCCCGCCGTGCTGGAGGCCGCCGTCATCGGCGTTCCCGACGAGAAGTGGGGCGAGGCGGTGAAGGCGGTCGTCGCGCTGAAGGCCGGGCAGACGGCGACCGAGGCGGAGCTGCTCGCGTTCGCGAAGGAGCGGCTCGCGCCGTTCAAAGCGCCCAAGTCGCTCGAGATCCGGGCGTCCCTGCCGAAGACGCCCGTCGGGAAGATCTCGCGGCGCGACGTCAAGGCCCAGTACTGGGCGGGGCAGGAGCGGATGGTCCACGGCGCCGGGGGCCGGCAGTGAAGAAGGCTCGCGCCGACTCGTGGCAGGGCTACTGGACGACGAAGATCGGCTGGGCCGAGGCGGGCAAGATCCTCGTCCGCGGCTACCGCGCCGAGGAGCTGATCAAGAACGTCAGCTTCGCCGAAGCCGCGTACCTCGTCATCCGCGGCGAGCTCCCGACGCGCGCCCAGGCCCAGGCCCTCGACGCCGTGCTGCGCTCGGGGCTCGATCAGGCGTTCATCAGCTCCGCCGTCCCGCCCGCGCGCTTCGCCGCCTCGGCGGCGCCCGAGGCGCCGGCGGCGGCGATCGCCGCGGGCGTCATCGCCTTCGGCTCGGTCACGGGCTCGCCGCGCGAGTGCGCCGAGATG
>Ga0209002_10000261_pt1 | contig 40326 bp, 39 predicted proteins | sample Rifsed16ft2_FD_184010 | JGI IMG/M metagenome (GOLD analysis project Ga0209002, IMG submission 184010) | Soil microbial communities from Rifle, Colorado, USA - sediment 16ft 2 (version 2) | ecosystem: Environmental > Terrestrial > Deep subsurface > Rock core/Sediment | place: Rifle, Colorado...
TGGAGTCGAGACGCGCCTTGTCCTCGGCCCGCAGCGACGTCAGGGGCGCGATGCGCAGGACGTTCCCGTCCTGGGAGACCCCGAGCCCCTTCGATTTCAGTACGATATCCAGCGCCTGGTCCCAGGGGACGTTGATGAGACGGACGGAGACCTTGCCTTTCACGTCGTCCGTCGTGATGATGTTCAGGTTGCTGACCTCGGCGATGATCCGGAAGACGTTCGCCAGATCGGCATCCTTGAAGTCCAGGGAGATCCTCTGGCCGACGTAATTCCTCCGGGAATCCTCCGAGTGGGTGACGAATCCCCAGCTCGCGGCCTTCCCGGCGGGACCCTTCTCCTGCGCCGCGGCCGCAAGCACAGCGGGCTGCGCCCTCCCTTTGAGTTCCGCGACCACGGCGGGCTTTGCCCCTCCGGCCGGTTTCGGGAAGGAGAGGATCACCGCGTTATCCCTCCCCTCCACGGTGTAGGGGGAGCCTGGAGCGAACGCGACGGCCACCTCGATGCCGCTCTTGCCTGCTGCCGGCCTCACCGTCTTCACGGGGATGTCGAACTTCCTCGCATCCATCTCCCTCAGCAGCCCCTTGTCCGCGGACGCGCCGGGGAAGACAAGCGTCACCCTGTCCTTCCCCTCGAGCACCTTGTGGGGGACGGCACCCGACGTCGTCACGACGATGTTCGACGTGTCGGGGAGATCCTCGAGGTCGATGCCCACCACCGCCTTCCCCTTCCCTGGCTCCTTACCGGCCCCGGGGCGGTCGAGGCTCGTCACCTTTTCCTCCTGCCCCCCCCCGACCGACAAAACGAGCCGGTTTCCCTCGGTGGTGACGAGGAACGGCAGAGGAAGGTCGTCGGGAGTCTCCACCAGCATGCGGAGCTTGTCTCCCTGCTGGGAGAGCTTGACCGATTTCACCTGGGGCGTCCCCGCCGGGATTTCCGAAGCCGCCGACCCTTGCGCGACCCCCCATATGTCGACCACGATCCGGAACGGGTCGTTGAGCTTGAACGAGTTGGTATTCTCGATCTTTCCCGACACCTTTGCCTCGATGTTGGTGTAATAAGGCGTCTTCGAGACGATGACCTCCTCGATTTTCCCCCCGGGAGCAGCCTGCGAAGCATCCTGAGCTGCCTGGACCAGGCCCGGAACGGCCACCATCGCCAAGACCAGCGCGGCGGCGGCCAGCCAGACCTGGTACCGCCTGGGGTTTCGGCCCTCTGGCCGTAACCGGTTCTTCATCATTTCCCTCCTCCGGTCTGTAGCTTCAGGGAACTCTCGCGCTTAACCATCGTCCCCGCGTAATCCCGGAATTCTTCCCTCACAAACAACTCCCCGTCGGTGATCCGGGTCACGACTCCGCCTCCGCGACCGATTTTCGTTCCGATCGTCACCGTATACCCTTTCCCCTCGGAATCTTCCAAGAGGGCCCGCGTCACGTCCGCACCCCAGATGACACCGACGAAACGAAGCTCTCCGAGGTCGTACCTCATCAGCGGGGGAAGAGCGGCGAGATCGGCGCGGATTTCCCTTTTCTCCATTTTGAGGAACGGAAGGAAAGGATCCCGTTTCCCGGCCGGGTTGTACAGCGCGACGGGGGGAGTCTTCACTCCGGCGGCTGCGGCGGACTGCGCGGCCTCCGCCGCCTTGGCGTCCTCTTTCGGTACGGCTTTTTTCACTACCGGAGCGGGAGCGGGCTCTTCCTTTCCGCACCCGCCCGCCATCAGCGCAACCAGGACCGCAACCGCCAAGCCGATCCGGAACGGGTGAAAAATGGTGGGCGTCATCGGGCGCTCCCCTTCCCGCCTTTGCCGGCGCCTTCCTGCTCCACGAAACGGAACGTCGTGGCCGTGCAGGTCACGGTCACCTGGATCCGGTCTTCCCCGAGGTCCTTGGGCTGGGAAAAGACGATCTCGGAGAGGTTCACAATGCGCGGGAGATGGCTGACCTTGTCGGCGAACAGGGCGAAGCCATTGTATTCGCCGTTCACGGAGATGGCAACCGGGATCTCCGCGTAGAACCCCTTGCCGACCTCCCCGCCGGGGGAAAACTTCAGGAAATCGAGCCCCGATTCCTTGCCAAGGTCCGAGACGTTCTTGAGGAGGTCCGGGATCTCCGCGAAGTTGGGGAGCTGGTCGAGCAGAAGGGCCAGTTGCTCCTCGAGGCGTTTGACCTCCGCCTGGAAGGAGGGGAGGTTCCTTGCGATCACTTCCTGCTCCTTGATTTTGCTCTGGAGTTCGGAAAGCTGGCCCTGGAGAGTGTCGATTTCCCGGGAAGCCGACTGGTAGTACAGGTAATAGTACGCCACGCCCACGATAAGACAGACCAGGACCGTGAGGAAAACCTTCTGTTTCGGGGGAACCTTCGAAAGATCCCCTAGCTTGAGGGCCATTCCGGTTCCCCTCCCTTACCCTTGGGCTTCCTCATTCCTGCACCGCCTGGAACGACAGGTTGAACTTCACGAGTTTCGTATTCGAGACCGTCGCCTGGTCGGCCGATCCGAGTACGACGTCCCGGAACCTGCCGCTCTGCCCGAGGGCCTTCATGAAATTCGCGATGATGTAGTTGTTCAGCGCGACGCCGCCGATTTCGACCCGATTCCCCCTGAGGGCCAAACGGTCGATCCAGCATTTCTCGGGGATGGCGGCCGACAACGCCTCGAAGACCTTCACCGGCCCTTTCCTTCCCTGCTGGAGCTTCGATATCACGTCCACCTTCTGCTGCAGCTCGGCCTTCCGGACCTTGAAGCTATCGACTTCCCCGATTTCCTTCTTCAGTCGTGTGACCTCCGCATTGGCCTTGCCGATTTCGGTCTTGAGATGCTCGATCTTCCCGGAGACCGAGCGGTGGAAAAGCAGGACGCCGACAAACACCAGAAGAGGAAGAAGGAGGTAGAGTGCATCGACGTTGAACTCTTTTTTCTTTTTCCGTTTGCCCCGGATCAGGTTTATCCGGATCATCTGCGGTCCTCCTGGTTCCGCAGCGCAAGCCCGATGGAAACCGTGGCGGCCGTGTTGAAACCCGACACCACGGACGGGTCCACCGAACCTTCCTCGATGGTGAGCCCCTCGAACGGGTCGAAGAGTTCCACGTCCACCCCGATCTTCTCGGCGAGCATATCCCGGAAAAAAGCGGATTTCGCCGCCCCGCCTGTCAGGTATACCCTCGTGACCAGGCGATCGGGGTACGTCGCCGAGAAGAAGTTGTAGGACCGCTGGGCTTCCGTGGAAAGGATGTTCGACACCGTCCTCATGATCTCCGTGAGCTTATGCGCCCGCTCTCCCGCGTTCTTCTTCCCGACCTTGAGCTCCTCTGCCGTTTCGAAGCTCACCGCGAGCTGCTTCTGGATTTCCGACGTGTACATGCCCCCGCCCATCGGAACGTCACGCGTGAACAGCGGCACGCCCGAATGGAGAATGTTGATGTTCATGAAGGAAGCCCCCAAATTGACCACCATCGGGACCTGTTCATCGGACACCGGGTGGCAATGCTCGAAGGCGTTTCCCGCCGCGATGGAGTCGATGTCGACGATCGCGGGGGTAATTCCCGCGTCCTTGATCACGGAGATATAGTCGTTGACGAGGTCGGTCTTCACGGCAACGAGGAGGACGTCCATCTTGGACGGGTCTTCCTTCAGCGGCCCGATCACCTGGAAATCGATCTTGACGTCCTTGATGTCGAAGGGGATGTACTGCTCCACCTCCCACTGGATCGACTCCTCCAGCTCCTCCGGGGTGGTCGTGGGGAGGACCACTTTCTTGATGATCACGGAATGGCCGGAAAGCGAGGTGGCGACCTCCTTCTCCTTCACATTGAGCTCGCGCAACGCGGTCTTGATCCCCTCGATCACCGCAGCATGGTCCATGATGGCCCCGTCCACGATCGCGTCCGGCGGAAGGGGGAAGACGCCGAACTTCTTCACCCGGTGCTCCACGCCCACCGGCTTGACATGGGCGAGCTTGATGGCGCTCGACCCGATGTCCAGCCCGATCAACTCCTTCGATCCGAACAGCGCCATGGCCCCACCATCCTGTTAGTCTTTCCTGCTGAACACCTTGTCCCTGTCCGACAACTGAAGTCCCAGGGACAGGATGATCTTCCTCTTGGTATCCATGCGGCACGCCATCCCCTTCTCCACCCGGTCGATGGTCAGCACCGACAATCCGGCGCGCCGTGCCAGCTCCGCCTTGCTCATCAGGAGCCCCTCCCGGATCTTTCGGACATTGTTCGTTCCGACTTTATTCCTGATCTTCACTGCCTTCATCCCGATGTCCTCTGGCGTGCTGCTCCCCGGCAGAATGGACCAGAACAGCCGCAACCATAGCAAATGTTACCTTGCCCAAAATTAATGTCAAGCGATTTTTAAATGAGCGTTAAATTACTATAATTATGCTAAATTACTATCAATTGATTCCATACGCCTTTGCCTTGTAAAGAAGGGCGGGATGGCTGATCCCCAGCAGTTCCGCCGCCTTCGGCCGGCTCCCCCCGGCCCGTTCCAGAGCCAGCCGGATCATCTGCTTCTCCACTTCCTTCACGGCGACCTTCAGGTCGGGCTTCTCGAGGGGGACCTGGACATGCAGGAGGAGGCGGGGAACCTCCTTCCCCTCTCCCGCAGCCCCGGACTTCCAGAACGAGAACAGGTCCTCGCGGGAAATCTCCCCCCCGACCCCCAGGAGGACACACCGTTCGACCAGATTCTCGAGCTCCCGCACGTTCCCCCGCCAGTCGTGGGAGATCAGCATCTCCATGGCCTCCGGGGAGAATCGCATCTCCTCCTTCCGGAATTTTCTCCGGAAGCTCGCCAGGAAACGCTGCGCCAGGAGGGGGATATCCTCCCTCCGTTCCCGCAGGGGGGGGATATGGAGCCGGATGACGTTCAGCCGGTAGTACAGGTCCTTCCGGAACCTCCCCTCCAGGACCTCCTGCTCGGGGTCTCTCGCCGTTGCGGCGACGATGCGGACATTCACCTTCCGGACCTCCGTGTCCCCGAGGCGGCGCAGCTCCCCCTCCTGGATGAACCGCAGCAGCTTCGTCTGGAGCGTGAGCGGCAGCTCCCCGATCTCGTCCAGGAAGAGCGTCCCTCCCCGAGCCTCCTCGATCAGCCCCGCCCGGTCCGATTTCGCCTCGGTGAACGCTCCCTTGCTGTGCCCGAAGAGCTCGCTCTCCAGGAGCGTCTCGGGGATGGCGCCGCAGTTGATGGCGACGAAGGGCCTGGCCTTCCGCCGGCCCGCGTAGTGGAGCATTCTGGCCACGAGCTCCTTCCCGGTCCCGCTCTCGCCCGTCACGAGTGCGGTCGTGTCGTAGTCCTTCACCTTCTCCACCATCCGGACGATCTCCTCCATCGAGCGGCTCGCGTACAGAAAATCCTCGGGGCGGAACGCCTTCTCCACCTCCTGGCGGAGGGCCTCGTTCTCCTTCCGCAGGCTCTCCCGCTCCTTTGCCTTCCGCAGCGTCAGGAGGATCTCGTCGCTCATGAACGGCTTGGAGATGTAGTCGTACGCGCCGAGTTTCATCGCCTCGACGGCCGTTTCCACGGTTCCGAAGGCCGACATCATGATGGCCGTCCCGGGGATCTTCCGGGACGTGATCTCACGGAGAAGTTCGAGCCCCCCCATCCCCGGCATCCGGATGTCGCACAGGAGGAAGTCGAACCGTTCCTGTTCCAGCAGCGCGAGGGCCTTCATCCCGTTCTCCGCAAGGGAGACGGAATATCCCTCCGCGGAAAGCAGTCGTCTCAACACGTCCCGCATGCTCTCTTCGTCATCCACCACCAGGATCCGGTCAGCCATCCTCCCCCCCGCCTGCGCCGTCCGCCTGCGCCTTTCCCCCTGCTTCGGGCAGAATCACGGTGAACGTCGATCCCTTTCCCTCGTCGCTTGCGACGACGATCTCCCCCCCGGCGGCCTCCACGATCGCACGGGAGACAGACAGCCCGAGCCCGGTCCCCTTCCCCGGCTCCTTCGTCGTGAAAAACGGGTCGAAAATCGAGGAAAGGGAATCCGGGCGGATGCCGCAGCCGGTGTCGGTCACGGAAACCGCCACCGCCCCGCCGGGGAGGTCTCCCATCCCTTCCCGCAGATGCAACACATCCCGATCCGGGGGGTCGGAGGCCCGCCTCCGGAGCGTCCGCAGGGAGGGAGGCACCCACGGTTTCACTCCGAACGTCCGCACGCGAAGAACACCTCCACCCTCCATGACGTCGACGGCGTTGACCAGCAGGTTGAGCAGCACCTGGCGGAACCGCTCCGCCGAGATGTTCGCCCGGGGCACCCCGCCCGCCTCGACGACCACCTCGACATCCCGGAACAATTTCCGGAACGAGAGCGTCTCGACGGTCTCCCGCACGATGTCGTCCACGTCCGCGGCCTCCCCGCCGTTCCGTTCCGTGGCGGCCACCGACAGCAGGCCCCGGACGATATTCTCGATCCTCCCGGTTTCCGCGACGATCTTGTCGAGACACTCTTCCCGCTCCTGCGCGGAGGGATCGTTCCTGCGAAGATATTCCGCATAGCCCCGGATCCCCATGAGGGGATTGCCCACCTCGTGCGCGACTCCCGCGGCCAGGCGGCCCACGGTGGCGAGCTTCTCCGAAAGGGACGTCTCCTGCTGGGCCTGCCTCGCCTTTTCCTGTGCGGTGAGGATCGCACCCACCATCCGGTTGAAGGACGCGCCGAGCTGCCCGACCTCGTTGCCCGGGGATTCGTCGGCGCGCAGACGGAGGTCGCCCGAGGCGATCTTCTCGGAGACGGCCGAAAGGCGCCGGAGGGGACGCACCACGGAACGGTCCATCAGCATGAACCCGATGAGGACGAACGCCACGACGTCCGCCGCCATCAAGGCTCCCGCGATCCGGAGGAGGTTCCGGACCTCATGCTCCACGCCCGGCGAGTGGAACCGCACCCGGATTGCCCGCCCGCTCCCACCGCTTCTCCGGACGACGTCGCTTTGCCCGGCCGGGCCCGGCTCCTCTTCGAGGGGGAGGGTAACCTCCACGGTCGGATGGACGGAAAGCAAGGCGGAGATATTCCCCCCCACGGGGGACACCGTAATCGCCTCCGGCCCCTCGCCTGCCGGGAGGAGAACCACCTCGCGGATGTAGGGGGAAAGTTTCGTCAGGGACTCCAGGGCGAGCGGCTCCCCCGTCCCCGCCCCTGCCCCGGCCTGTATGGCGTTCCGGACCACCTCGGCAACGGAGACCGCCGCCTCCACGTGGCGGCGTTCCATGGTGATCCCGATGACCTTGAGTGCGAAAATCGCCAGGAGCGAGAGAGAGGCGATGGCGACGAGCGTCAACTGAAGAACGACGCCTGCCCGGACCGACATGTCCTTCTTCAACCGGCCCGCCCCCCGCAGGAGTTGGTTGACACGGAGCGCACGATGCTTAGAATAGCAAAAACAGCGGGAGGAGGCGAACGTGAAACCCTCCGACAAACGACGGAAATTACGGCTGGTCGACAGGCGGTTTCAGTTCGGGCTCGCATGGCGCATGCTCGTGGCTTTCCTCCTGTTTTTCGTCGTCGGCATTTTCCTGGTGTTCGCCCCCTCCATGATCGCACTCCTCACGGGCACAGACCTCGAAAAACTCGGGCCCGCTTCAGAGGAGTTTCTCATCCTCCACCGGAGAATCTGGCCCGCCGTCCTGGTCGTCCTCGCCGGCGTATTCGTGTATACGCTCGTGTTCAGCCACCGGATCGCCGGCCCCATCTACCGGATCAACTCTGTCCTTCAGATGATGCTCAAAGGGGAATATCCGAAGATGGTCACCCTGCGGAAGGGGGACCACTTCCAATCGACCGCGGAACTCCTCGAGGCCCTCTCCCGGCAGCTTGCCGGGCGAAGCGAGACGGGAACGGGGGGCAGACCCGCGAATCCTGGCGCATCCGGGGACCCGAAGTGATCCCGGTTCTCTCCCCCGGTACCGAGGCCCTCTCCCGGCAATCTCCCCCCCCGGAGGAGGGGGGAAGCGGGAACGGGAAGCGCCGCCGGGGATTCACGATCATCGAACTCGCCATCGTGCTCGCGATCGTCGGGATCCTGGCGGCCCTGGCGGTATACACCTACAACAAGGTCGTTACCAAGGCCCGGTTCACCCAGGCGAAGACCGTCCTGAAACATCTGCAGAAGACGGAAACCATCCACTACACGGACTTCGACCGGTACACGGACAACGTCGCCCTGCTCAATCTGGACCGCGTCAAATACAACCACTACGATGTCTCCATCACCATCCTCGACAACGGGATGAACTACCTCGGAAGCGCGAAAGGGGTAGGGGCCATGGAGGGCGACTTGTGGTTCATCACCCGCGACGGGGAACCCACGCAGGACAACACCGCCAAGGCCAGGTTCTAAAGGAACCCCCAGAAGGAACCCCCCAGAAACCGGGCGATCAGCGCGGCCGCGCACAGGTAGGGACCATACGGGATGGCGGTCTTGAGTCCGTCCTTCCCCTTCCGCATGGCGAACATTCCCCCTCCCACACCCAACAGGGACCCGAAGAAGATCGTAAGAAGGGCGCCCCTCCACCCGAGAAACGCGCCGATCATCGCGATGAGCTTGATGTCGCCGCCTCCCAGGCCCTCAATCCCCGAAACCTTGTGGTACAGCGCCGCGGTGACAAAAAGAATCCCCCCCCCGAGCACCCCCCCCGCCAGGGCCCCCTTCCAGTCGCCCCCGGGAAGGAACGACAGCAGGATCCCCGCGGCAAGGCCCCCGAGGGAGAGCTCGTCGGGAATGATCCGGTGGTCGATGTCGATGAAGACGATCGGCACGAGGAGCGAGAAGAAAACGAGGTCGCGTACCAGCGTGAACCCGATGCCGTCCCCCCAGGCGAGCAGGGCGAACCCGGCCCCGGTGAGCGCCTCCACGCCGGGATAGCGCCAGGAGATCCGGTTTCCGCAACCCGCGCACCTGCCTCGCAAGAGAAGAAAGCTTACGATAGGGATGTTCTCCGCCGGCCGGATGGGACGTCCGCACGAGGGGCAACGCGATGCCGGCACCACGATCGACTCCTCCCGGGGGAGACGGTATATGAGCACGTTGAAAAAGCTCCCCAGGCACGCGCCGAGGAAGAACATCCCGGGCAGGAACAGGGCAAGAAACGGCATCTCCGGGCCCCCACCCGCACCCGTCACTTGAAATCCTTCCGGTAGAAGAGCAGGCAGGCCAGGAACAGGACTGCCGCGCCGTAGGCCAGCAGGTAGCCTGCCGGTAAGGCCAGTGCGGAGAAAGAAGGCCCGGCCCCGTACACGACCTCGTTCTTCCAGTTGAAGTTCTCCAGGTTCGGCAGCAGGTAGAACAGGAGGCTCGCCGCAAACCGCATCGTACCGGAGGGGGAGCGCCCCCCCAAAACGAGCAGGCTTTTCGATATGTGCCCGATCAGGAACATCGAAAGCGTGAATATCGCGCTCAGCACGGGTGTGGTGAATGTCGAGAAGAGGGAGGCCAGGCAAATCAACAGGATCAGCTCCATATAAATCCCCGCGGAGGCAAGGAAGATCCCGGTTTCGGGGGCTCCCCCGTAGCCGGCGTGAACGAGGAAGAGCGTCGCCGCCATCACGAGCGTGACGAGCGCCAGGGTGCCGCTCAAGCCCATCGCCTTCCCGATCACGAACTCCCAGCGGGGAACCGGCCTCGACAGAATGAGGTAGACGGTTTTCCTCTCCACCTCGTTGCTCACCAGGGTGATCCCGATGAACACGGAGATGATGACGCCGAAGATGTGGATGCACGCCAGCCCCACGTCGACGATGATCCGCGTGAGTTCTCCCACGGACAGGTCGGCCAGAAAGTAGGAGAGCCCGATGACGAAAAGCGCAAACGCGAGGATGGCGTAGAGGATCTTGTTCCGGATCGTCTCCCGGAAGGTGTTCGCGGCGATCGAAAAAATCCTGTTCCCCATGCGGTACCCTGTCACCCGCTCCGGGGAGATTCCGGGTCGGAAGCCGGGGCGTCAACCCTCTCGCGGCCGGCCACCTGCTCGACGTAGATGTCTTCGAGCTGCTTTTTCACCGGAATGCAGGAGCGGAGGAGCGACCCGGCCTCGCGGAACCTCTCGATCCAGCGGTTGGCCTCGTCGAAATCTTTCGCCCGCAGTACGAAAGCGTTTCCGCGGACCGTTGCTCCTTCCGGGGGGACGCCTAACCGGGAAAGGCTCCCATCGTCGGGGACCGGCGAAAAGAGGAGCTCCACGTACCGGATCCCTTCCCTGCCCACCAGCTCCTCCACTCTGCCTTCCGCGACCTTCCTCCCTTTGAGCAGTATGATGACCCGGTCGCAGAGCGCCTCCACGTCGGAGATGATGTGGGAGCTGAAAAAGACCGTCTTGCCGGAGGCCTTCAGTTCCAGGATGAGGTTTCTCACCTCCATCCTCCCCACCGGATCGAGCCCGGACATCGGCTCGTCCAGGATCACGAGCTCCGGCTCGTGCAACAGGGCCTGGGCGAGGCCGAGCCTCTGCATCATCCCTTTCGAGTACTTCCGGATGGCGGTCCCCCCGGCTCCCTCCAGCCCCACCCGGGAAAGCATCCTTCGGGACCCCTTGGCGATCTCCGCGCGGGTAAGCCCGTTCAGGTGCCCGCAAAGGCCCAGGAACTCCTCTCCCGTCAGGTATTCATAGAAGTAGGGCTGCTCGGGCATGAACCCGATCCTGCGGCGCAATTCGGGCCTGCGTCCGGCTTCCTCTCCGAAGACCGTGACCGTGCCGGAATCGGGAAAGGCAAGCCGGTTCAGGATCTTGATGGTTGTCGTTTTTCCGGCGCCGTTGGGGCCCAGGAACCCGACGATTTCGTTTCTCGCCACCGCGAAGGAGAGGTCGGTGAGCACCCGCGTACGCCTTCGCCAGAAGCCCATCGGGTAAGACTTCGACAACCCCTCGACCTTGATCAGGCCATCCCCGTCCATCATGACTTCCGGAACACCTTCAGGCGTTCCCGCGCCCGGCTGCTATGGATCTTCCCGTCGGGGGCGAGCAGGTACCTTCCGCCCTGGGGATCCACGGGGAGCCGGGCGATCATTCCCTCCCGGACAAGGTCCGGAAGCTCCCTCGGGAGCCTCCCCGTTTTTTGGTGGTACGCCTCCACGGCGCGTTCGAGCATCTGCATGTCCCGCTCCGCGACCACCTCATGGATGCGGCGCTTGAGGACCTCCAGGCGGGCCGGGTCGTTCTCCTGTCTCATCATCTCGGTGAGAAACCGGAGCGCCGTTTCGGGTTTCCTCCCTTCCGAAAACATCCGGGCCGCCAGCAAGGGAAGATATTGGGGGCTGCCGTCGATTTTCGCCGCCGATTCCAGGGCTTTGCCCCCCTCCACCGGGTCCCCCAGCGAAAAATAGTGGAGGTACCCCACGTAGAACGGGAACCTCCAGTCGTCCGGATGGTTCGCCCTCCCCAGGTTGAGAATCTTCAGGGCCTCCGGGACATGGGGCCCGGAATCCCCGAGAATCACCCCCCCCAACAGGTAGGGCACCTTGAATTTCGGGTCGAAATGGACGACGGTTTGAATCATGAGGACGAGACGGTCGTAGTCGTTCGGGGTGAGTTTTCGCGTCCCTGCCACCTGGACGGCCCCAAGCCAGGAAAGGTCGGCGAAGAAGTTCCGGAACCCGAAGGAAAACGCCGGATAGCGGCTGATTTCGTAAAGGAGACCCCGGCTTTCTGCCCTCTCGCGATTTTCCCGTCCCGCCAGGGTTCGCTCCTGGTCGATCACGATGCGCGAAGAGAGGAGAGCGGCAGCCAGCAGGAACAAGAGGGGGACACCCCAAAGAAGGAGGGGAACTCCCTTCGGATCGAAGAACGTTGCCTGCCTGCTCATTTTCCCTCAGGGCAACTTTATCATCAGCTCGAAAGGAACCACAACGGAAAGTATACCCCGGGAGAACTCCGGATCATCCTCTGCGTCGACCGAAGGAAGGAATTTCTGTGCCGGAAACGGCAACGGGAATGGGGGGCAACCTCTTTGCCCCCCATTCCCGGAATTTTACGATGGGGCCGGGAATCGTTGATTCCCTAATGGCCCGGCGGTTATACGTCGTTGAGCGTGTTGACCAGGGCGTTATTGTCGTTGATCGTCCACTGGTCCACATCCGTATCGTTGTCGACGTTCCCGACCGCCCCGGCCAGGAAGCTGTTTGCGCCCACCAACCGGGCCGGGGTAACACCCGTGAAAGATCCATCAGTATACGTCGATCCGGTAGGTGTGATCACGAAAGAAGTCCCCGGGCCAGGGGTGGGAGCGGTGATACCGTTGTCGCTCCCCAGGGAATAGGTGTACCGGGCCGTGCCGACGGGTATCCAGTTGACCTTGTCAAACGAGTTGTACGTGTTGTTTTCGCCGTAGTAGCCGGTTTCCGCCGTGTAGATCGCCTTCAGGTTCGTTTTCGCCTCGGACTGCTTGGATTTCGCCTGGAACTTCAGGAAGTTCGGGATGGCGATGGCCGCCAGGATGCCGATGATCGCCACGACGATCATCAACTCGATCAGGGTGAAGCCCTTCTTGTCCTTTCTTTTCCTCATGCTCAGCATTGCGATCTCCTTTCCCTCAGGGGATTTCGTAGTGTTTGACCACCCAGGAAGCAACACCCATGCCAACTCATGAACCTAAGTCGTCCACGTCGTTGACCAGGTTCCTCTGGTCGTCGATGTGCCAGATATCCACCGTTGCGTCTGAATCGATATTTCCCCACCCGTATGCGTTGAAGGAATTGTCGTTCGCAACGGGCGTGACGGAGGCAGGTTTCGGATTGATCGTGTTGTCCTTCCCGAAATATTCCGTTCCCACCGTGTAGGTATAGTTGGCCACACCGACAGGAATCCAGCGAATCTCAACAAAACTATTTGAAAACGTGTTCTTTTCCCCGAAATAGGATATTTCGGCCTTGTAGATGCCTTCCAGGTTTGACTTGACCTCCGACCTTCGCGTCTTGCTGACGAAGCTTAAGAAATTCGGGATGGCGATCGCGGCGAGAATGGCGATGATTGCCACGACAATCATGAGTTCGATCAGCGTGAATCCCTCATTTTTCCGCAAGTTTCACCTCTCGCCGGTGTAAGTTGGCCAATACGTGGGGAAATTTATGCAGAACGCGTGCCGGTTACTCGATCCCGTGCTTCTCGAGACGATAACGCATCGAACGGAATGAGATATTGAGGATCTTTGCCGCTTCGGTCTTGTTCCCGCCTGTTTTTTCCAAGGCTTTGAGAAGCATCGATTTCTCGAGCCGGTCCATCTCCGCGTCGAGCGAGACCGCCTCCCCGTCGGGAAGATCCGGGCAGAAAGGGACCCCAACCTCCTCCAGGGTGCCTATTTTTGTCACATTTGGGGGGAGGGAGTCCAGTGAAATGACATCTTTTGTCTCGATGATCGACGCCCTTTCGAGGATGTTTTCCAGTTCCCTCACGTTCCCCGGAAAATCGTACGAAAGGAGGGCCCGCATCGCCTCTCCGTCGACCCGGGTGATCCGCTTGCCCATCTTCCCGGCGAACTTTGACAGGAAAAACTTGACAAGGCTTGGGATGTCCTCCCTTCGCTCTCGCAGGGGAGGCACCACGATCTGGATGACGTTGAGGCGAAAGAAGAGGTCGTCCCGGAATCGGGTCTCCTTCATCGCCTCCTCGAGGTTCTGCTTGGAGGCGCAGAGGATCCGGACGTCCACGGAGATGTCTTCGTTTCCCCCGATCCGCCGGAAGGAACGCTCCTGGATCGCCCGCAGCAGCTTGCTTTGCATGCCGTGGGGGAGCTCCCCCACCTCGTCCAGAAACAGCGTGCCGCGGTGGGCCTGCTCGAACAGTCCCTTTTTCTGCTGCACCGCCCCCGTGAAGGCGCCGCGCGTATGGCCGAACAGCTCGCTTTCCATCAGCGTTTCCGGGATAGCCGCGCAGTTGATGGGGACGAACGGGAGATCCCTCCGGCCGCTCCGGGAGTGAAGGGCCGCGGCGACCAGTTCCTTCCCGGTCCCGCTCTCCCCCAGGATCATCACGTTGGCGTTGGTGGGAGCTACCCGCTCGATCATCTCGAAGATCCGGAGCATCGGCTCGCAGCGACCGACGATCCCCTCGTAGGACGACGTTTCCAGGACCTCTTCCCGAAGCGCCCTGCTCCGGATTTCCGCCGTCTCCCTGCGGGCGATCGCCTTCCGGATGAAATCGCGCATCTGGCCGAGGTCGAACGGCTTGGAGATGGTGCCCGCCCCGAGGTTGAGCGCCTCCTTGTCGACGTAATCGTAGGCGCCTAACTTCATCGCCTCGACCGCCGACTTGTGCTCGGCATAGGCGGTCATCACCACCACCTCGGTGGACGGGTTTTTCTGGATCGCCGCCCGCAAAACCTTGAGGCCGTCGTCCTGGCCGGCCATCCGCAGGTCGGTCAGGACGAGGTCGTAGACGTTTTTCCCGATGGCCTGTTCGGCCTCCTCCAGGGAGGCGGCCGTGTCGACCTCGTACCCCTCCTTCACGAGGAAGATCTCGAGGAACTGCCGAAGGCTCTGCTCGTCGTCGACGACGAGGATGTATTCCTTCACGTCCGGTTCCTCCGCGGGACGCGGGGCCTCATCCGGAGATCACCCCGCCTCGGTGATGGTTTCTTCCGCCATTTTCCCCTTGCACCCCTTGCGCAGACAGACGATCTCCGTCTTCCCCCCCTTCCTGGCCTTCTCCGCCATCGCGGGGTACCCGCAGACCGGACACGGCCCCTCCACGGGCCGGCCCCAGGAGGCGAACCGGCAACCCGGGTAGCGGGAACAGCTGTAGAACATCTTCCCCGCCCGGGAGGCCCGCTCCACCATTTCGCCCTCGCCGCACTCGGGGCATTTCACCCCGATTCCGTACGGGCGGCTGTTGCGGCACCCGGGGTACCCGGAACAGGCGATGTACCGGGACCCCTTCCAGCGGCGGACGACCATCGCCTTGCCGCATTTGTCGCACGCAACGCCCGCCTCCTCGTCGGGGGCCAGTTCCACGCCTCCCTCGGGAGTCTCCCGGAAGTTCGCCGTGTGGCGGCACCCGGGGTAATTCCGGCAGGCGAGGAACTTCCCCGCCTTCCCGAACCGGATGACCATCTCCCCGCCGCACGCCGGGCAGGAAATCCCCGTGGCGATGAGCTCTTCCTTGAGCTCGGGCATCGCGCTCTTCGCGCGCTCGAGCTCCTCCGAGAACGGCCGGTAGAAATCGGCAAGCGCCCGGGCCATCTCGCGCTCCCCGTCCTCGATCTGGTCAAGCTCCTCCTCCATCCTGGCGGTGAAGGCAACGTCCATCACGTTCGGAAAGGACTCCTCGAGGAGGTCCGTGACGATCCGTCCGAGCTCCGTGGGGAGGAACTTCCTTTCCTCCATCCGGACGTACCCGCGGTCCCGGATCGTCTTCACGATCGAGGCGTACGTGGACGGCCGCCCGATCCCCTGCTCCTCCAGCTCCTTGATGAGAGAGCTTTCGGAAAACCGGGGGAGCGGCTGGGTGAAGTGCTGCGCGTCCACGAGCTCCCGGAGCACGAGGCGCTCCCCTTGGGAGAGGTCCGGCAGGACGTTCCCCTCCCCCTTCTCCTCGTCCTTTTCTCCCTCCTCTTCCCCGGACGGGTCGGCCTGCGCCCCGTTCCCCTCCTGGTACAGGTCGAGATATCCGAGGAACCGCGGGATGGACCCCGTCGCACGGAACAGGCAGGCACCCGTCGAAAGGTGCCGTTCGCCGGCGGAAGGCTCGCAGAGGATGTCGATGGCGGTCTGCTCGAACTCCGCGGCCGCCATCTGGGAGGCGATGAAACGGTTCCAGATCAGCTCGTACAGACGGTATTGGTCGCGGTTCAGGATCGGCTTGACCTTTGCCGGAGGGAACTCCATCGACGTCGGGCGAATCGCCTCATGGGCGTCCTGTGCGGACTTCCGGTTCCGGTACACGTGGGGGGACGGCGGCAGATAGGCCTCGCCGTGAGCCGTCCGGATATGTTCGCGCGCGGCGGCCACCGCCTCGTCCGCCACCCGGACGGAGTCCGTCCGCATGTACGTGATGAGACCCACGAGACCCGCGCCGGGGACGTCGACCCCCTCGTAGAGGGATTGGGCGACCATCATCGTCCGGTAGGAGGGCATGCGCAGTTTCCTCGCCCCCTCCTGCTGGAGTTTGGAGGTCGTGAACGGCGGGGGGGGGGACCTCCGCCGCATCTTCTTCCGGATCTCCCGGACCACGAAGGGGCCGTTCTCCACCACCCTGCGGAAGACGAGAGTCTCCTCCCCGGTCCGGGGCCTCACCTTCTTCCCCCCCGCCTCCACGAGCTTCGCGGTGAACTCGGGTGGGACGCTTCCCGCAAAGCGCGCGGTAAGTGACCAGTATTCCTCGGGGACGAAGGAGGCGATCCGCTTCTCCCTTTCCCAGATGATCTTCACGGCGACGGACTGGACCCTTCCCGCCGAAAGGCCGCGCCGGACCTTCTTCCAGAGGAGGGGGCTCAGGGAATATCCCACGATCCGGTCCACGATGCGCCTGGCCTGCTGGGAGTCGAACTTGTTCCTGTCGAGGGAACGGGGATCCGCCATCCCCTGGGTGACGCCTTTTTTCGTGATCTCGTGGAAGAGAACCCGCCGGACCTCGACGGGGGGGGGCGCCGCATCCCCCTTCTTCCGTTTCCGGCTCCGGGGGTCGCCGGCCCGGATCGCTTCGGCGATGTGCCAGGCGATCGCCTCCCCCTCGCGGTCCGGGTCGGGGGCGAGATAGACCGTCTTCGCCGTGCAGGAGGCGGCGAGAATCTCGGTGAGCACCTTCTTCCGTTCCTTGATGACGACGTAGGTGGGGGCGAAGCCCTTTTCGATATCCACGCCCAGACGGCTTTTCGGGAGGTCTTTCACGTGCCCCATGGACGGCAGGACCTGGTAGCCCCTTCCGAGGATCTTTTTTATCGTCCTGGCCTTGGCCGGGGATTCGACGATGATGAGCGACTTGGCCATTCTTCCTCCTGGGGCATCCTACTCGCCGAGGCGCGCAGGCCTCCCGGATATCGACATCGTTTTATAATAATCCCCGCTTCTTCTTGCAAGCAATTTTCTCCACTCCATGCCGAGGAGGCAGGGCAAAAGCTCCGGCACGGGGATCTGCAAGGAAACGGCGATTTCGTTCACGTGCCTCTCCACAGACAGGAATCGGAGGATGCGATGCTCGAGATCTCCCTCCCCTGCCGGCCATTCGCCGCCGGCATCCGGGGAAGACACGGCCGTCTCTTTTCCCCGGCCGAGAGCGAACAGGACATCCGCCGCCCCGGTGACCATCGTGGCCCCCTCCTTAAGGAGCCGGTTGCTCCCTTCCGTGTGGGGGAATACGGGGCTTCCCGGAACGGCCATGACCTCCCTTCCCTGTTCGAGGGCGAACATCGCCGTAATGAGCGCGCCGCTTTTTGCCGGGGCTTCCGCCACCACCACCGCCTTCGCCATCCCGCTGATGAGCCGGTTTCTCGCCGGAAACCTGCGGGGCAGCGGCTTTGTCCCGGGGGGAAATTCGGAGATGATCGCCCCCTTCCCGAGAATGTTGTCCCTCAGCCGCCCGGCCTCGGGGGGGTAGAGGACGTCCACGCCGCAGCCCAGGACGGCAATGGTCCTTCCCCCGCCCGCAAGCGCCCCCTCGTGGGCCGCCGCATCGATACCCCGGGCCATCCCGCTCACCACGGTAATCCCCTCGAACGCGAGGTCGGCCGAAAGCCCGCGGGCGAATTCCTTCCCCGTCGCGGTGGGGGAGCGGGTCCCGACGACGGCCACCGCCTCTCCCCGAGCCGGGCAGGCCCCCCGCCAGTACAGGACCAGCGGCGCGTCCGGGACGGATGCCAGCAGGGCCGGGTACTCGTCGGAGTCCAGGGTCACGATCCGCGCCCCGATCCGGGCGCACGCCTCGCGCACCTCATGCGCCCTCTCCCCGGATTCCCGGGAGGTAGCCGCCTCGATCCCTTTTTGCAGGAGGGAAGAGCCGGGGGGGGGCGCATCGTCCGTCGAGGCAGGCGCGCGATCCCGGTGCGCCGTAAGCCACGCAAGATGTCGGGCGGTGAACCCTTCCACGAGCGAAATCCGTAAGAGGATCTCGGCGGGCGTCTGCTCGCGCGTCATGTCGCGGGGGGCACCTTTCCTCTAGGTTTCCCTCCGTCCCATCAAGACGCGTGCCGCGCCCTACGCGGGAACGCCCCTCACCGCGGTCCGGCGGAACCTCGTCGCGCGACCGTACCCGCCGGGAACGACTGGGTGGCCGAGGTCACGTACGCCGTGGCCGACCCGGGCAGCACCCGCACGATCACCGCCTTCCCCACCGGAACGCGCGCGTTCGCGCTCCGCTCTCCGCCGCCCCACGTCGCGATGTCCCGCCCGTCGTACAGGCGGAAGATGTCGCCGACGGCCACGCCCGCGTCCGCCCCCCGGTCGATATAGACGGCGTCACCCGTTGCCAGTTCCACATTGACCGATCGTCCGGAGATGACGTACGCCTCGACCCCGCCCGTTTCCTCCCGCAACACCACCGGGGCGTAGGACGGGATCTCCTCCCGGATCAGATCCTCGCGGCCCAGGTCCTCGAACGACTTGCGAACCACCGCCGTGACCTGGCCGTTCTGTTTCTCCGTCACCTGCAGGATGCCCACCAGGAACCGGACATATCCGGAAACCGGCCTGTCGGTAGGGGATCGGACCGGTCCGCGGACACGGTACACCCCGAGAATCTGGTCCGCGGGGATCTCCTTGTCGAGGGAGAGGTATACCTTGTCCCCCTCCGAAAACGCGACCTTGGGCTGCTCTCCATTTCTGATCGAACCGATGCCCGTTGGGCGCTCCGGCGTGAACTCCCCGGCCCGCACGAACTCTTCCGGAGTGATCGAGAGCGTCGGTTTCGCCAGCGGCGAAACGGCCGGTGACGTGACCTCCCCGGGAGGAGGCGTCGTTGTCACGGCGGGCTCCGCCTGGAGCGCGGGGGCTGTTTCCCGAATCTCCCACACATACTCGCGGGGAGGAGGGGGGAACACCACGACCTTGATCCCGGGGTAGATGTAGTGGGGGTTCGTGATAAACCGGTTGCGCTCCCAGAGCTCGGACCAGAGCCAGGGGGACCCGAGGTATTTCGCGGAGAGATCCCAAAGCGTGTCCCCCTTGACGACGGGGTGAACGAGCCCTTCCCGGTATTGCTCCGCGTTCGCCGCGGCCGGGCCCTCCTGCGCGGAGATCGCGGCCGGAAGGAAGAGGGTCGCGCAAAGAACCGCCAGAACCGAACACCTCACGCCCCATCGTTTCATGTTTCACCTCGTTCGCGCCCCGGCGAGGGGACACAAAATTATATCTCAATTATGCTAAATAGTACTCCTGAGAACAAAAATTACATTCCATTTTCCTGTACGTCAAGCCTATTCTTCCCCGGGGGTCCCGGCGGAGGGGGGAGGAACGCCTCGCGCAGGACCTGTTTTTCGCGCCTGGCCCCGTTTCGCGGAACCGCCGCGAAAGGGGCGACCCGGGAGAAAGCATCCGCTTACGGCCATCGCAGCCGGAGAAACACCTCCCGGTTTCCCTTGGGACCCTTCACGCGGCTTTCGGCCTCCCCGCCGACGACATACCCGGCCTCCCGGGCTGCTTCCGCGACGGCGCGCACGGCGTTCCGTCTCGTCTCCTCGTCGCGGACCACTCCGCCCTTCCCGACCGATCCCTTTCCCGCCTCGAACTGGGGCTTGACCAGGGCGAGGACCAGGGCGCCGGGCAGCAGGAACGCGCACAGCGGAGGCAGGATGTGCCGAAGCGAGATAAAGGAGACATCCACCGTGGCAAGGGAAACCTTCTGCGGAAGGAGATCCGCCTGGGCGTGCCGGAAATTCACCCCCTCCAAAACGACGACCCTCGGGTCGCGCCGGAGGGAGTCGTCCAGGAGGGATTTGCCCACGTCGACCGCGTAGACCATCGCCGCGCCGCGCCGGAGGAGGCAATCGGTGAAGCCTCCGGTGGACGCCCCGACGTCCAGCGCCACGGCCCCCGAAACGGACAACCCCAGATCATCGAGCGCCCCGGAGAGTTTCTCGCCGCCCCGCGACACGAACGGCCGGGGGGCCGGGGCGAGGGCAATCTCCTGGTCGGGTCCCGCGGGCGTTCCGCATCTCGTGACGACCTTCCCCCCGAGGAAGACGCGGCCGGCGAGGATGAGGCCCTGCGCTTTCGCCCGCGTCTTTGCGAGGCCCCTGGTCACCATTTCCGCGTCCAGGCGGTTCCGTGCCCCCCGGTTCGCAGGGGGCCGATCCTTGCGGGATCGGGAATCAGACAATCTTCTCGAGCCGGGACCGGATGCCGCTGAAGATCGACGGGAGCAGGTGCCGGCCCTGGGCAAGGAGACGCGCCGCCTCCGCGATCACCGAATCGTCGGAAAGGCCGTACGCCTCGCGCAGCTCGGCCTGCGACCCGTGCTCCACGAACGTGTCCCGCACTCCGATCCGGTGGAACCCCTGGGGGCGCACGTCGTGCTCCTCGAGCATTTCGAGGACGGCGCTCCCGAACCCCCCCGCGAGCACGTTCTCCTCGACCGTCAGCACCCGTCCGACGCGCTGGACAAGGGGGACGATGAGCGAGGCGTCCATCGGCTTGACGAACCGGGCGTCCACCACGGCGGCCGAGATCCCCCGCTTCCGAAGTTCCTCGGCGGCGAACAGGGATGTGGCCACCGTGGCCCCGATGGCGAGGATGAGGATGTCCTTTCCGTCGGCGAGCAGTTCCCCCCTGCCCCAGGGAACGGGCTCCGGGTCCGCGGGGATGGGAACCCCCGCGACGGCTCCCCGGGGGTACCGGATGGCGGCGGGCCGGCCGGCGTAGACGGCGGTCCGGAGCATCCGGACCAGCTCCGCCTCGTCCCTCGGCGCCATCAGGGACATGTTCGGGATGTGGCGCAGGTAGGTGAGATCGAAAAGCCCCTGGTGGGTCGCCCCGTCCGCGCCGACGATCCCGCTCCGGTCGATGGCGAAAACGACGGGGAGGTTCTGCAGGCACACGTCGTGGACGATCTGGTCGTAGGCGCGCTGGAGGAACGTGGAGTAGATCGCGACCACGGGGATCTTCCCTTCCCGGGCAAGCCCCGCGGCGAAGGTGACCGCGTGCGCCTCGGCGATGCCGACGTCGAAGAACCTGTCCGGGAAAGCCTCGCGGAACTTGACCAGTCCCGTGCCGCCGCACATGGCCGCGGTGATCGCCACCACGTTCGGATTCTCCCTGCCGATTCCCAGGATGGCGGATTCGAACACGTCCGTGTACGTGGGAAGCGTCTCCTTTCCCGCACCGTTCCCCGTCACGGGGTCGAACGCGCCCACGCCGTGGAATCTCTCGGGGTTGTCTTCCGCCGGGGCGTATCCTTTCCCCTTCGAGGTCACCACGTGGACGAGGATGGGACCCTCGAGGTTCCCCAGGTTCAGGAAGGTCCCCACGAGGTCGTCGAGGTTGTGGCCGGAGATGGGGCCGACGTAGGTGAATCCGAGTTCCTCGAAGAGCAGCCCCGGGACGATGAACCCCTTGGTGAGCTCCTCGGCCCGTTTCCCGATCCGGGCGAGCAGCTTCCCGTGGGGCATCGACTTGAGAATCGTCTCGACGCGCTTCCGGAAGGAGGTGTAGAACTTCCCCGTCATCATCCGGTTGAGGTACCCCGAGAGGGCCCCCACGTTCTGGGAGATGGACCATTCGTTGTCGTTCAGGATCACGATGAGGTCCCGTTTCTGGTGTCCGGCCTGGTTCAAGCCTTCGAGGGCTAAGCCGGACGAGAGCGACCCGTCGCCGATCACCGCGATGATCTTGTGGTTCTCCCGATTCAGGTCCCTCGCCACGGCGAGCCCCAGCGCGGCGGAGATGGACGTGCCGGAGTGCCCCGTCCCGAAGGCGTCGCACGGGCTCTCCGCGATGCGCGGGAATCCGGAGATCCCCCCGTAGGTGCGAAGGGTGGGGAAAACGGTCCTCCTCCCCGTGAGGATCTTGTGGGCGTAAGTCTGGTGGCCGACGTCCCAGACCAGCCGGTCGCGCGGCGAGGAGAAAACGTAGTGGAGCGCGAGGGTCAGCTCCACGACGCCCAGGCTCGACGCGAGGTGTCCCCCGTTTCGGGCGACTCCCCGGACGATCATCTCCCGAATTTCGGCGGCGACCTCCGGCAGTTTCTCCTTCGGCACCTTCTTCAGGTCCTCCGGGGAGTGAATCGTGGATAGCAGTTTCTGCATGGTCACTTCACGATCTCCTCGTGGCCACCATCCGGACGATATCCCGGAGGGTTTCCGCCTCTTCGCCGAACGGCGAGAGGGCCAGAAGCGATTCCCGGCGGAGGGACTCCGCTCTCGCGGCGGCCGCCGCCATCCCCAGGGCGGCCGGGTACGTGAATTTCCCCCGCTCCCTATCCTTGGCCACCGCCTTCCCCATCTCCTCGAAGCTCCCCGTCTCGTCCAGGATGTCGTCCGTGATCTGGAAGAGGAGTCCCAGCGCCCTCCCGTATCGGGAAAGGCACTCCACCTGCTCCCCGGTCCCGCCGCCCAGGACGCCTCCCATCGCGGCCGCGGCGGAAAGGAGGGCCGCCGTTTTCTTCAGGTCGATCTCCTCGATGGCGGACGCCTGCGCCCCCCCCGGACCCATCGTCTTCTCCCCCGCCGCGGGCCGAAGGTCCATCATCTGCCCCCCCGCCATCCCGGAAGCGCCGGCGGCGCGCGCCAAAAGCGCCGAAGCCCGGACCGCCTTCGACGGGTCGCTCCCGGCCAAGGGGGATTCCCCCATGACCCGGAACGCCTCGGTGAGAAGGGCGTCGCCCGCCAGGATGGCCGCGGCCTCGCCGAACGCCCTGTGGCAGGCGGGGCGCCCCCTGCGGAAATCGTCGTCGTCCATCGCCGGCAGATCATCGTGGATCAGCGAGTAGGTGTGCACATATTCCACGGCGCACGCGAACGGAAGCAGGTCCTTCTCCTGTCCGCCCACGGCGGCCCCCGACGAGAGGAGCACCACCGGCCGGATCCGCTTCCCCCCCGAGGTCAGGGCGTACTCCATGGCGTCGCGCAGGGGCGTCGGGATGGGGCATACCTCCGGAGAGAGGAACCGGAGCAGGTTCTCCTCCACAAGGGCCCGGAACCGCGCGAACCCGGCCGTGGCGAGGTGGCCCCCGGTTCCCCGCACGTCACTCCTCATCCCCGAGAACGTCAGCCTCGTTTTCCGTCCCGGTGACGACCCCGCCCGGCTTCCGCAACAGCGACTCGATCTTTTTGTCGGCCTCGTCGAGCCGCTTCTGGCAGAGGGCGGACAGTCTCATCCCCTCCTCAAAGAGCCGGATCGACTCCTCGAGGTTCGTCTCGCCCGACTCCAGCTTCGCGACGACGTTTTCCAGGCTCTTCAGGGCCTCTTCGAAGGTGGGTTCTTTCGCCTTCGCCGGCATGCTCCCCTCCAAGACAATGTTTCATTATATTTCCTGCACCGGGGAACGGTCAACGCGAAGGAAGGGTAAACAGCAGCGAGGGGTCGATCCGGCCTCCCGCGGCCCGGACGCCGAAGTGGAGGTGGGGTCCCGTCGCCCGTCCGCTCGAGCCTACCGCGCCGATCCTCTCCCCGCGGGCGACTTTCTGCCCCTCGGAGACATCGCCATGCTGCAGATGGTAATAGATGCTGAACAAGCCTCCCCCGTGGTCCAGCACCACCGAGTTCCCTCCGAAGAACTGCTCCCCCGCGAACGCCACGGTCCCGTCCGCGATCGCCACGACAGGCGTCCCCGCCGGAAGATCCACGTCCACGCCGGCGTGGGGGCTGCGGGGCTCGCCGTTGATGATCCTGCGGGAGCCGAATCCCTTCGGCCGGAACTCCGCCACCGGCGGGAGAAACGGGAACCTCCACGCCGGGGGGGAGGGGACCCGGGAAAAACGCTCTTCCAGCCTTCGGGCTTCCCGGTTGATCCGTTTCAGGGTCTCGCCGTCGAACTGCGTCATCGCCTTCGGCAGCGTGAGCTCCTGAACCGGAAAGGTTCCCTCCCGGACCGCGATCTGCGCGTCGACCCGGAACATTTCGCCTCCCCGCACCGCCCGGAACGTAAGGAGGGCATCGCCCGGCGGTTCCTGGAGATCGACCCCGATCAGACCCAGGAACTTTCCCCTCCCTTCCTCCCTCATCGGGATCTCCCGCCCCTTCCAGATCATGACGACGTTGTCCGCCCGGGGCGGGGGGATCGCTTCCACGAGCAGCGGCTCCCCCTGGGCCGGCTGCCAGGTGGACAGCCGGACCGGGAAGGTCCCATCCGCCGCGGCTGCCGGCAAACCCTCGCTTCCAAGGGCGGGAAGAGAAGGAATGAGGAGAAAAAGAAGAAAAGGAATCGCCGGCCTCATCTTTTTTTGCCCTCCACCACCGCGCCGAACGCCCCGTCGCCCACCCGGACATCCACCGCATCCCCCGGAGCGACTTCGGAGGTGGACCGCACCACCCGGCCCGTCCCCCGGTGCGTCGCGATGGCATATCCCCTTGTGAGAACCGAGGTCGGGTCGAGGGCCACGAGCGTTCCCTGGAGAACCTCGAAAGCACGCCGAAAACCCGCCCGCTTCGCGTCCGATTGCCTTGCCGCACGCTCCGCGAGGACCGCAAGATCACCCCGCCTCCGGGAGACCCACGCCGCGGGGGAATGGACCCGCACGGACCCGGCGAGGGAGGTCACCGTCTCTTTCCATTCCTGCATCCTTCCCCGCAACGCCTCCCCGAGCGCGTCGGTGCGTTCCACGACCGTGTACCGCCGCGTCCGGAGATGCGGCCGGGGGTCGGACAGGGCGCCCGCGACGATTTGCCACTCGCGTCGGAGCGTATCCCTCCGGTACTGCTCCATCTTCCGGAGACGATGCGACATGGTCGCCACGCGATCCAAAACCTCCGTCCTGTCGGGAACGGCCATCTGCGCGGCGGCCGTGGGCGTCGACGCCCGGTGGTCCGCGGCCAGATCCGCGAGGGTGAAGTCGGTTTCGTGCCCGACGGCGCTGATCGTCGGAACGGGCGAGGCCGCGATCGCCCTCACGACCGCCTCCTCGTTGAATGCCCAGAGATCCTCCACCGAACCGCCCCCCCGTCCCACGATGATCAGGTCGACCCCTCCCCGTGCGGCAAGGACGCCGATCGCCTTTGCGATGTCCTCGGCAGCGCCCTCCCCCTGCACCAGCGCCGGGGCGAGCGTGATCCCGATCGGGGGCCACCTCCGCCGGGCGACGCGGATCATGTCCCGCAGGGCCGCGGCCTGCCGCGAGGTCACGATCCCGATGCGGGCCGGGAAACGGGGAAGGGGTCTTTTCTTCCCGGGATCGAACAGCCCCTCGGCGGCGAGTCTCGCCTTCCTCCTCTCCAGCTCGAGGAGCAGGCTCCCCAGGCCCTGCACCTCGACGGACTGGGCGTAGAGCTGATACTCCCCCTTCCTCTCGTAGACGCCCACGGATCCCGTGACGACCGCGAACTGCCCGTCCCGGATCTCCCCGAAGACGAACCGCTCCCTCCCCCGGAAAAGGACCACGCGGATCTGGGCCCCCTCGTCCTTGAGGGAGAAATACCGGTGACCGGAAGGAACCAGCTTGTGGTTCGACACCTCCCCTTCCACGCGGACAAACCGGAATATGCCTTCGAGGCAGCCCTTGATGCGCTCGGTCAGTTCAGAAACGCTTACGACCCCCCGCGAAGACTCCTCCTCCCCGAAGGGCGCGGCGGGCGGGAAGAGGGGGCCGGACGGAGCCTTGCTCACGGCGACCTTTTCCCTGAAAGCAGCTCGGCAAGCGTCACGGCCCGAACTCCTTCCGCCTCGAGGTCCGGGACGAGGTCGAGGATCGTCCGGAGGCTCTCCCTCCTCCCGTGGCAGACGAGGACGGCCGCCCCTTTTTCTTTTGCGATCGCCATCGTCTTCTTCCACTGGAGGCGCAACTCCTCCGGCTGCATCTCCGCGTCGAGAAAGACGTCGCGTCGTGCCGCCGGGATCCCCTCCTTAAGGGCAGCCTTGACGGCAATCGACCGGGAGGAGGTCATGCTGTCCAAGAGGAACAACTTCCGGGACTTGAGGAGGGAGACAAACCTCGCCATCGATTCCGGGTCGGCGGTGAACGCGGACCCCATGTGGTTGCTGACGCCTTTCGCCCAGGGGTTTTCCTCGATCATCCTGCCGAGCAGGGCGCCCATCTCCTCCCCGCTCATATCCCTGCGCAGCCGAAAACCGTCGGTCCGGTCGGAAACGTTTCCATCCGGCTCCATCGGGACGTGGATCAGCACGCCGAAGCCGCGTTCGTGTGCGGATTGCGCGAGCCGGCGGGAGGAGGGTCCGAAGGGAATGATCGCCAGCGTGACTTTTTCCGGGAATTTCAGCCACTCGGCGTCCCGCGTGGGGTCGTACCCGCAACCGTCCACCACGATGGCGAGGCGGGGCGTCGGGCCTTCCTCGCGGGACATTCCGACCGGCAGCGACTCCCGGGCGGTCGCCGGCCCGGTTTGCGCAATTTCCTCGTTCGGGGCAGCGGGCTCTCCCTGGGCCGATGAGACGGTGGTTCCGGTACTGCTTTCCCCCCCGGGCATGAGGATCACGATGCCGGTGGCGAGCAACCCGGCGAGAAACGCGCCGAGCATCAGCGGCCCCCACCACCAGACCTTCCCTCTTCCGGCCTTTCGGCGTTTCATCCTTCCTTAGAGGATCGGGCCACGTCAGGATGCCTTCGCCTTGTCGAGAAAGCGGGTCTTGAAGATCTCCCACCCTTTCAGCAGTTCCACGGCCCGTTCAAGCTGGATGTCTTTTTCCTCGCCCTTCGTTTTCTCCAGGGGCGGGGCGGAAGATTCCTTCCCGCTCGTCCCTTCCCCCGGTGCCTCTTTTCTCATCCTGATCTCCCGGGCGGGAGGGGTTTCCCCCTGGGGAGCCTCCTCGGTCCCTTCCTCTCCCTCTCCTTTCAGGTGTCGCTCGATATCCTTCTCCCGGATCGGACCGGGGTGTGTACCCGCAAGCGGCTCCCGGCCGTCGCGCACGACGATGTCCGGCTCGATCCCCTTCGCCTGGATCGACCGCCCGTTGGGCGTAAAGTACCGGGCGGTGGTGAGTCGAAGGGCCGAGCCGTCCTCCAGGGGGAGGATCGTCTGCACGGATCCCTTGCCGAACGTCTTTGTCCCCAGCACCACCGCGCGCCCGTGGTCCTGAAGCGCGCCCGCGACAATCTCCGACGCGGAGGCCGAACCGGCGTTCACCAGAACGACAATCGGGAATCCGGTGTATGTTCCTTCCTTGCGGGCCGAATATTTGAATTTCTGGGCCTCGATGCGCCCGTCGGTGTAGACGATGAGCCCCGACTCGATGAATTTGTCCGCCACCTTCACCGCCTGCTCCAGCAACCCTCCCGGGTTGTTGCGCAGGTCGAGCACCAGGCCGCGCAACCCGTCCTTTCCCTTCTTCTGCGCCTGGAGCGCCTTTTCCATCTCCTCGTCGGAATCCTGCTGGAACTGGAGGAGCTTGATGTACCCGATCCCGTCCCCCAGGCCTTTCGCCTTCACGCTCTTGATCTTGATGATGTCCCTCGTGATGGTGAACGGACGGGCTTCCGGAACCCCTTCCCGCGTGATCCAGATCGTCACCTTCGTCCCGGGCTCGCCCCGGAGTCGCTTGACCGCGTCACTCACGGTCATCTCCTTGGTGGAATCGTTCTCGATCTTCACGATCTTGTCCCCCGCCTTCAACCCCGCGCGGAACGCCGGCGTATCCTCGATCGGGGCGATGACGGTGAGAATGCCCTCCTTGATGCCGATCTCGATTCCCAATCCCCCGAATATCCCCTTCGTCTCGACCTCCATCTGCTTCATCATGTCCGGGGTCAGGTAGGAACTGTGGGGGTCGAGATTCTGGAGCATCCCCTTGATGGCCCCCTCCACGAGCTGGTCCACGTTCGGCTCTTCGACGTAGCTGTTCTGGACGGCGGAGAGGACGTCCCCGAAGATCTTCAGTTTTTCGTATACGACGTTCGCCTGGGCCGTGTGGCGGTGCGAGGTGATATCCCCCGAGATGAACCCCACGAGAAACACGAAGAGGACGGCCGCAGGTCCCCACCACTTCTTCCCTTTCATGAAACTCCTCCTTGACCTCGTAGAATGCATGGTGTCCGCCTCATTGGGAAAGGGGGAGCACCGCCGTGGGATCGATGGCGGTCCCCGCGGCCCTAAGCTCCAAGTATAGCACCGATTTCCCGCCGGGGCTTTCGGGAAGACGCCCGATGTTCTGACCGGGCGCGACGACCTGCCCCTGGGCGACGAGGAACGATTCCGCCTTTCCGTACACGGAGAAGAGGCCGGTGCCGTGCTGGATGATGAGCACCTTCCCGAACCCGGAAACCGTGCCCGAAAACACGACGTTCCCTTTCCCGATCGACCGGATCGGGGACCCCGAGGGTGCTTCGATCTCCACGCCGCGGTTTTCCACGTCAACGTGGAAGACGGGGTCCCGGTACGTTCCGTAGGGCCCCACGACCTTGCCCCGGACGGGAGCGACCAGCCCCCCCGGGACGCCCGAGAACCTGGAGGGGCCTTCCTTCCTCTCTGCCCGGGGACGCTGCCGCTCGGCCTCCCGCGCCAGGCGCTCGATCCGGGAGACGAGCGCCTCCATCCTCGCCACGCGCGCCCGGAGGGCCTTGAGCTCCTTCTCCTTCTTCTCCTTCTGGGCCTTGATCTCCGCGAGCTGCTCCGCCTCCTTCTTCCGCTGGGACCGAAGCGACTCCCCCACCCTCTTTTCGCGGGAGATCTGCTTCTCCGACAACTGGACCTGGCGCTCGATCCCGGAGAGCGCGCTCTCCTTCTCCTCCTTGTCGTCCGCGAGGCGGCCGTACCTCTCCGCCTCCGAAGCGAGCACCCGGTTCGTGAAGTACCGCAGCCTCTCCCCGCGCGCTTCCACGGGAACCAGCCCCACGCTTTCCCTCTCCTCCCGGAACGCCAGGGCCGCTGCCCGCTCCATTCCCCGCTGCGTGCCCGCACGCTCCTTCTCGATGGCGTGCACTTCGGATTCGGCCTTCTCCATCTCCCGGGCGAGCGCCGAAAGCTTCCTGTCGATCCGCGCGATGAGGCCCCTCTGGCGGGCGAGCCGTTTCTGGACGTCGTCCACCTTGTGGCGCGCCGCCCTCTCCCGCTTGAGCGTCTCGGCGAGCTCGGCCGCCGCCTTCTCCGCCTTTTTGCGCATCTCGGTAAGACGCGCCTTCTCGTTTCCCAGCCGGTTCTGCGTGCTGCCCGCGGATGCGCTTCCCGAAGGAAACAGGAGGGCGGTGATCATCGCCACGCCGAGCGCGGAACGCACCAGCGCGCGGAAAACCGTCATCTTCCCTTCGGGAAAGCCGCGCGCCATCCGGCAAGAGACGCCAGCACCTGCAACATCGTGGCGAACAGGAGGAACAGGACCGCAGGAAGGGCGAACCGGGCGTCTTGCAACTCCTGCGCGGATCCCACCACGACGCGCACGGGAGAGAATCGGCCGGCGAGAAACAAGAGGGCGGCGCAGGAAGCGCCGGCGGCAAGAAGGGCAAGCAGTCCCCCGGTGACGAACGCCCCGGCAGCCCGCCTCGTGGCGACCAGGCCTCCCGGAACCCCCCTGTCCGCCAGGAAGGAGACGTCGGGCAAGAGCCTTGCCGCGCGGGCCTTTTCCTGCAGGAAGAGAAAGACCGCGAACACGACGCACACCAGAGCGAAGCCGGACCAAAGCAGGACGTTGGCCCACCATTTCATTCGCAGCAGGCGCGGCATGATCTCACCGCCCGAGAGGATCTTCTCGACCTGGGGAAGAGGCTCGAGAGCAGACCGGACTTGCGCGATCCCCTCTTCCGACATCCACCCGGGCCGAAGGCGGATCTCCACGAACCCCGGAAGGGGGATCCTCCCCGCGCTCCGGAGCGATTCGAGCCCCGGGTACGCCCCCAAAAACTCCTTCCACGCCTGCTCCGGGTCCCGGTACAGCGCCTCCCGGACCGGGGCTACCGCAATGACCTTCCCCGCGATGCCGCCCCCCTCGTCGTCGGGGACGCCGATGCGCAGGATGGCGGTGATCGTGTATTGTCCGGCGAGAAACCGGTCGACGCCTCCGGAGAGAAGCATCGCCAGGAAATACGATGCCGCAAGAAAACAGAGCAGGAACCGGCCGACGGTCTCCCGCCGCATCGATTTCCCGTGCAGGCTCCAGTCGATCCACCACAGCGAGGGGATGTTCATTCCCTTCCCCCCGTCCGGTCTTCCTTCCCGCCCGGCGGCGGAGGGACGGAAGGGGCGCCTTTTGGACCGGTCGCCGGAGCGGCCACCCGGGACAAGGAAAAGGGGCCCGCGGAAACGGGGGGGCTTCCCTTCCCCCCCTGCCACCGGTCGGGCAGCTGTCGCTCCATCATGATGATCGTTCTCTCCTCCTTCGCCAGTGCCCGGAACAGGGCCCCCAATTTGTCCTCCCACTCCTTGCCGGCGTTTGCGAGCAGCATATCCAGGAACAGATATCTCGGGCTCCGGAAAAGTTCCACCGCGAGCGCGGCCCTCGCCCGCTCCGAGGCCGACAGGGACGAAACCCCCGCCTCTTCCGCCCCGGGAAGACCCACCAACGAAAGCAATTCCTCCGTCCGCCGCTTTCTTTCCGCGGCGGGCACTTCCCCGGCTGCAAGCGCGGACAAGCGGAACATGTCCTCCACGGTTCTTCCCGCCGAGGCGGGAAGGGATTCCGGGACCACGCCGGAGGCGGCGCGAAAGCGCCTGTTGTGCTCCGGGCTCCCCTTATAGACGGATTCCCCGCTGACAACGACGTCCCCGAGGTCGGGACGCCGCTCTCCCCGGAGGATATTCATGAGAACCGTTTTGCCGCAGGAGGGGGGACCGGCCACGACCCAGATCTCGCCGTCTCCCAGGGCGAGGTCGAGACCTTCCCAGAGCGTTTTCCCCCGGGAGACGGCGCCGACACGGAAGGCCTCAATCATCTCCCGTCGCGTCTTTCACCGCCGAGTCGAAGGCTCCGGAGAACAGTTTGCGGATCTCCTCCAGATGCTGCACCTTCATCCGCTCGCGGAGCGCCTCCTCGAAGTCCGGCCGGGATAGCAGTTCGACGTAGGGATTTCGGACCGTGGACAGGATCACGCCGCCCAGGAAGGCGTGGGTGATGATCATCGGGTTGTCTCTTCCCCCGTCCTCGGTCTGGATGTGGTAGATCCTCCCCTTGTACTTGAGGTTATGGTTGAACCCGGTAAGCATGTGAAACGGTGACGAGCCCATCTCCTGTTGCTCCCGTTATTCCTGTTTCCCTTGCCTGCTCCCTGCCACGCACGCGCCGTATCTTCCATCCTCTCCACCCGTTTCGGCGGATGCAAGAGGGAAGTTGCGGTCGGTTACAGGGACACCTTCTCCACGGCATCCATCCTCGACCCGAAGAACGACTCCCCCACGCCCCGGAAATGCTCCGGGTCGTCGGTGACCAGGAAGGACACCCCGGGACCCCTCCCCTCCCGCTTCCCCCCTCCCTCCGACAGGAGGATGCCCACGACACGAGCCGCCTCCTCCCCGGAGTCGATCAGCACCGTATTCTCCCCCAAAAATTCCCGGATCGGGTTCTTGAGAACGGGGTAATGGGTGCATCCGAGGATCAGGGCGTCCGGCGGGTCCGACCGGTACGGCGCAAGGTATTCGGCGATCACGGCGCGCGCCACCGGCGTCTCGCCCCACCCCTCCTCGGCGAGAGCGACGAGGAGGGGACACGGCCTGCTGACGACGCGGGCGGAGGGAACCGTGGCGCGGAGCGCCTGCTCGTACGCCCCCGACCGGATCGTGCCGGCGGTCCCGATCACCCCGATCCTCTCTTTTTTCGCGAGGGAAGCGGCGCGCCGCACGCACGGGTCCACCATCCCCACCACGGGGATCTTGTAGATCTTCCGGAGAACGGGCAGGGCCAGCGACGAGGCCGTGTTGCACGCCACCACCAGCATCTTGATGTCGTGGCGCGCGATGAGGTAGTTGGCGATCTCGATGGAATACCGCGTGACGGTCTCCCCCGACTTGGTCCCGTACGGAACCCGGGCCGTATCGCCCAGGTACAGGAACCGCTCCCCGGGAAGCGCGCGCACCAGTTCCCGGAGCACGGTCAATCCCCCCACTCCCGAATCGAACACTCCGACCGGCCGGTCCACACCGTCTCCTAATTCTTTGATTTTCCTACCTTAAGACGCTATCGTATCCTTGTCAACCGAATGCCCGGGCAAGGAGGCACACCGTGCGAGCAATCTTCGATTTCCTGGTCGAAACGCGTATCATGGAGTTCGTGACCGACCCCCGTGTCGTGTTCGCCGCCGCGGCGCTCTTCCTCCTCTCCCTGTTCATGAGGTGGAAATACCTGGCCATCTTCCTCTTCGGCGCGGGGGCCCTGGTGGCCGTCGCGCGCTATTCGAAACTCGCCGAGGGGAAGGCGTCGATGGACCAGAACATGCTGGTGTTCGCGATCGGGACGTTCCTGGTCGCGGTCGTCCTGATCTACTTCCTCTTCATCCGGGGGGATTGACATCTCGCGAGTCGGATTCACCACCACGATCCCCGTCGAGGTCCTGTTCGCCGGCGGGCACACCCCGGTCGACCTCAACAACCTCTTCATCACCTCTTCCCGGCCCACCGAGTACGTCCGTCTCGCGGAAGCCGACGGATTCCCCCGGAACAGCTGCGGCTGGGTCAAGGGGATCTACGGGGTCGTCCGCACGCACGGCGTAACCGACGTGATCGCCGTCTCCCGGGGGGACTGCAGCTTCACGCAAGCGCTCATGGAGGTCCTCCAGTACCGGGGGGTAAGCGTTACCCCCTTCTCCTTTCCGTACGACCGGGACCCCCGGGCCCTTTCCCTCGAGATCCATAAACTCGCCCGCCGGTTCGGCACGACGATCCCCCGCGCGGAAGCGGAGAAGAAAAAGCTGGACGCCGTCCGCCAGGCGGCCCTCGAGATCGACCGCCTGACCTGGCAGGAGGGGAAAGTGACGGGAGAGGAGAACCACCGGTGGCTGGTTTCCTGCTCGGACTTCGAGGGGGACCCGGACGGATACGAGCGCAAGGCCCTCGCGTTCCTTGCCCGGGCGCGGCGCCGGCCGGCCCGGCGCGACCCGATCCCGATCGCCTTCGTCGGAGTCCCGCCGATCACGTCGGGGCTGCACGCCTATTTCGAGGAGGTGGGGGGGAGGGTGGTGCTGAACGAGGTCCAGCGGCAGTTCGCGATGCCTTCGCCCACGAAGTCGCTCACCGGGCAGTACCGGGAATATACCTATCCCTACTCCTTCTTCGAGCGCCTGGCGGACATCCGCGGGGAAGTTACGCGCCGGGGGCCGCGCGGGGTCGTCCACTACGTCCAGTCGTTCTGCTTCCGCCAGATCGAGGATATCCTGCTCCGGGAGGAGATCGGCCTCCCGGTCCTCACGCTGGAAGGCGACGAGCCGGGCCCTCTTGACGGCCGGACGAAGATCCGGATCCAGGCGTTCCTCGAGATGCTGCGCTAAGCCGCGGTGCATGGCGCCCTCGCGCCGGGGGAACCCGGATGCCTCCGCGGCCTCGAAGGCGGATTTCTTTCGTGGCTCGCAGCACGGTGGACCCGCACGGCTGCGCTTAACCTCACTGCGCCCCCCCTCCTGCGTCCGCTCCGCCGCGACCGCCCACATAAAGAGGGCGCCACAAGGCCAGACGTTGATGACCGGGGACCCGAGGCGATGCGGGGGGGTCGGCGAGGCGGCCTGTGGAGCGAGGTGCAATTTACGGCGAGCGGAACCGGCAGCGAGCGGGCGAAGGTCGCTCGCGTAGCCTAAGCGGACCCCTCCGCGAGCCAGGGTCCCCGGTCGACGGCGAAGTGGCCGCGGGAGGGAACGGCTAGTCCCGGGTGTGGCACTTGTTGCAGAACGACCTCTGGTACCGGCCGAACCGCGCGACCATATCCCTTCCGTAGTAGCTTTCTCGGTCGTTCGGGTGGGACTCCGCGATGAACGTTGCCCGGAAATCCCACCTCCCGATGCTTGCAAAGGCGGAGGCGTGGGCCCGGTGGCACGTAAGGCACATGACGTTCGCGTTTTCGTCCGGGCCTTCGGTGCTCGAGGGATGGAGGAGCGAGGCATCGGAGGTCCCTCGCTCGAAGGGGACGAGGGCCAGAAACGCGGTCGCTCGGGAGCCGGACATGTCCCCCGTCTTCACGTAGGCGTTATAGCTTGCGACGATGCCACTACCGAGTTTCACGGCGGTTCCGGCGGGATGGGACTTGCCCAATCCGATTCCGGCACTTGCCATACCGGCGTGGCAGTTCACGCACCACTCGGACATCCCCGAGCCGTAGTCCGGGTGATTCGTCTCGGTTTCTTTCCAATCGACACGATTGGCCACCGCCACCGGCGCCGGCTGGGTGAAGGCGACCCCGGATCCCGATCCGCCCCCGTCGTAGCCCGCACCGCCCAAGAGGCGGTAGTTCCCGGCTATGGTCCCCCCGGCAGGCGAGCTCCCCGAGACCTTCCCGTGCGGGTCGTGGCAACTGATGCAGCTGAAAGTAGTCGCGGGATAGGTTCCCCCGGGGGCAATGGAAAGCCTGACGTCAGAGGTCAACCCGTACTCGATGGCGACCACGCTGTGGCCGTGGCTTTCGCCCGGACTCTGGTTCCCCTTGCCGTCGTCGGTCCAGTGGAACGTTTTTTTGAGCCACGCGAAGTCTCCCCCCGGTGTGTACGAGGAACCGTTTTGGCTAAACACGTTGTGACCGGCCCCGGCCTCGGAATGGCACCGAAGACACGTGGAGCCCGCATCTTTTCCTGTGAGAAGGCTCCCGGTTCCGGCGGGGGCACCAGGATCCCCAGCGGGAGCGGGAGCGGTACCGCTATTGGAGTTGTGCAGGCTGTGGCACCCCTCGCAATAACCCACGCCCCCCGAATGGAAGGGGCGGGCGATACCGGGGAAAAAGAACGTGGCGGCGAATGCGCCGGCCACAACAATGATATATCCGAATCTTTTTCCTTTGTTTTCCGGGATGATTCCCCGCCGCCGCCGCGTATCACCCGGCTGGCCGGATTCCGTATTGTCCGTTTCCATCGCCGCCGACCGGGTATGTTTTTCCCCTGCCACCACGGGGTTCTTATCGGCCGATTTCGGAAAACCTTGAAGGGAACGTACCGAGCGGGGGTCCAGCCGGATCGGAAGATAGACGGAAAGCCCGTGGAGGGAGGTCGGAGCGAACGCAGGGTGCGAGCCGTGGGGATGAAAAGTTTTAAGAACGTCCCTTTGCTTTTCTACCAGACCCCGGTCTTGAGGTACTCGTGAATCGCGGCGCCCGCCTTGCGGCCGGCGCCCATTGCGAGGATAACGGTGGCAGCCCCGATTACGATGTCGCCCCCGGCGAACACCCCCTTCTTGCTTGTCTTGCCCGTCTCCTGGTCGGCCAGGATGTTCCCCCACTTGTTCGTGTCGAGCCCGGGGGTGGTGGCCGGGACGAGGGGGTTGGCGCCGTTGCCGATCGACATGACGACGGTGTCCACCGACAGGCGGAACTCGGACCCCTTGACGGGGACCGGGCGGCGCCGCCCCGACGCGTCGGGTTCGCCCAGCTCCATCCTCTGGCACTCAATTTCGGTCACCCACGCCTCGTCGTTCCCCAGGAAACGGAGGGGGTTGGTGAGGAGGTGGAACTCGACCCCCTCCTCCTCGGCGTGGTGGATCTCCTCCATCCGGGCGGGCATCTCCTTCTTCGAACGGCGGTAGACGAGGTACACCTTCTCCGCGCCCATCCGAAGAGCCGTGCGGGCGGCGTCCATCGCGACGTTCCCCCCTCCGACGACCGCGACGTGCTTTCCCCGGAACAACGGGGTGTCCGCCACGGGGAACAGATACGCCTTCATCAGGTTGGAGCGCGTCAGGTACTCGTTGGCGGAGTAAATGCCGATCAGGTTCTCCCCCGGGATGTTCATGAAGTACGGAAGGCCCGCGCCGGTCCCGACGAAGCAGGCGTCGAACTTTTCCTCGCCCAGGAGTTCGTCGATCGTGATCGTCTTCCCGATGACGACGTCGCACTCCAACTTCGCGCCGAGGCTGCAGATGTAATCCACCTCCGACTGCACGATGTCCTTGGGGAGGCGGAACTCCGGGATGCCGTACATGAGCACCCCGCCCGGCTTGTGGAGTGCCTCGAAGATGGTGACGTCGTGCCCCATCTGGACCAGGTCCCCCGCGACGGTCAGGCCCGCGGGTCCGGCCCCGACGACCGCCACGCGCTTGCCCGTGGGGGGCGCGACCTCGGGGACCACCACGTTGCCGGTGACCCGCTCGAAGTCCGCGACGAACCGCTCCAGCCTTCCGATGGCGACCGGCTCGCCCTTCTTGCCGATGACGCACGGCATCTCGCACTGCTCCTCCTGGGGGCAGACCCGTCCGCACACCGCCGGGAGGGTGTTGTCTTCCTTGATCTTCCGGGCGGCTTCGACGAACTTCCCTTGCCGGACGAGTTCGATGAACTCGGGGATCTTGATGTTGACCGGGCACCCTTTGACGCACGCCGGGTTCTTGCACTGGATGCAGCGCGATGCCTCGAGGATCGCCAGGTCAGGGGTCAGCCCGAAGGGGACTTCCCGGAAGTTCTTCCTTCGCACTTCCGGGGGCTGCTCCGGCATCGGCTGCTTGGGGATGCTGAACGGCTTGGGGCGGGGGGTCGGCTTCGCGTCGGCCATTATCGTCCCCCTCCCGTCGTCACGGGCGCGGCGGCCGGGGCTTTGGCTGCCGGCGATTTTTCCCCCATGCACTTGCCGTCCTTGTGTTCATACCGTTCCATCGCCACCTTTTCCTCCTTCAGGTAGGCGCGGTTGCGCATCACCAGTTCCTTGAAATCGACCTCGTGCCCGTCGAACTCCGGTCCGTCCACGCAGACGAACCTGGTCACTCCGCCCACGGTCACCCGGCACGCCCCGCACATCCCCGTGGCGTCCACCATGATGGGGTTCAGGCTCACCATCGTCTTGATCCCGTCGGGCTTGGTGACCTCCGCCACCGCCCGCATCATCGGGACCGGCCCGATGGCGATGCACAGGTCGATCTTCTCCCCGGCGTCGATCAGTTCCTTAAGGGCCGTGGTGACGAACCCCTTCTTGGCGTACGAGCCGTCGTCGGTGGTGACGATCAGGGTGTCGCTGATCGGCTTCATCTCCTCCTCGAGAATGAGGAGATCCTTCGTCCTCGCCCCGACGATCGAGATCAGCCGGTTCCCGGCATTCTTGATGGCCGTGGCGATGGGGAGCAGGGGCGCCGTCCCGATCCCGCCGCCGATGCCGACGACGGTGCCGAAGTTCTCGATGTGCGTCGGCAGCCCGAGGGGACCCACGACGTCCTGGATGGTCTCCCCCGGCTTCATCGCGGCAAGCTCCGCGGTCGACTTGCCGACCACCTGGTAGATGATGGTCACCGTCCCGTCCGCAGGGTCGGAATTCACGATGGTCAGGGGGATGCGCTCGCTCATCTCCCCCTTCCGGATCACGAGGAATTGCCCCGCCTTCCTCTTGCGCGCGATCCGGGGGGCCTCGATCTTCTGAAAGAAGACGTTTTTTGCGATCTCTCTGATCTCGGTGACTGGGAACAACGGGTGACCTCCGCGCCCGCCGGGTTGCCGCCGGACTATCGAGTAAAAAGGTGGTCTTGGCGGGACTTTAGCCGGTTTAAAACTCCGAAATGGTAACCTTTCCCGCCGGGAAAATCAAGGGGAAAAAACCGCCCGGATGTCCCGCCAGAGAAGGTCGATCCCCCCTTTGGTCTTCGCGGAGACGATCACCGGGGGGCCTCCCCGCGCAAGCCACTCCGGCCCGCCGAAACGGGAAGAAAGAGCGGGGATCTCCCTTTGCTTCACCTTGTCCGCCTTCATCCCGACCCACCGGTACGGGACACCGAGGGACCCCAGGTACTGCGCAAGCATCTGTTCCTCTTCCTCCGGCCCCCGCCGCACGTCCACCAAAAGGTACACTTTCCGCAGCAGGCGGCATCGGGAGAAATACCCTTCCACGAGCGTCTTCCACCCCTCGCGCTCCGCCCGGGAGACCTTCGCGAACCCATAGCCGGGAAGATCGGCGAAGACGAACCGCCCTTCGATCTCGAAGAAGACGATCCCGCGCGTCCTGCCGGGCGTCCGCCCCACGCGGGCAAGCCGCGACTGCCCCACCAGCGCGTTTAGGAGCGAGGATTTCCCGACGTTGGACCGGCCCGCGAAGGCCGCCTGGGGGAGGGAAATGTTCGGCCACCCGTCGCCTGTCGGATCAAACAGGAGGAACCGGGGCGGGGCGGTCACGCTCTGTCTCCCTCATTTCTTGAGAACTGCCTGGACGACCTTTTCGAGCATGTCCTCCCCGACGCGGCCCGTCCCGGCAAAGGCGATCCTTCCCCCCCTGTCCACGAGGTAAACGGTGGGCATCTCCGTCACCCGGTAGGAATCGGCGACCGGGAACATCTGCTTCCCGTCCCCCCCGTCGAGGAGAACCCGGAAGGTGTACCTCTCCTGCTTCACGAACCCCGCGACCGTTGCCTTGAGAGCCTCCCCGTCCAGGGAAACCGCCGCCACGTCAAGATCGCTGCCGCCGTATTTTGCCTGGATCTTCTGCAGGACCGTGAGATCGGCGCGGCACGGGTCGCAAAAGATGGAAAAAAAGGCGAGAAGGAGCGGTTTCTTCCTCCCCTCCTCACCGTAGGAATAGTTCGCCCCGAGCACATCCGCGAGGCGGAAAGCCGGCGCGACAGTCCCCGCCTCCAGCAACGGGACCTTTCCCGGGGCGGCAGCGGGGGGCACCCGATCCGGTATCGCCTCTTGGCCCTGGGCCAGGGTCAATCCGCACGCCAGGAGGAACACCCCTGCGGCGAAGGAGAAAGCCACCCGGATCCCGCGCCTCATCGAAAACCGCCTACACTTCGCCCAGAACCTTCTCGTTCACCGTGATCTTCGCCTTTTTCTTCAGTTCCTCGATGTAGGCGTTCATCGCGGACTTGCGCTTCTCGTTCTGCAGGAAACCCCGAAGCTGCTCCTTGACCATCATGAAGGAAACCTTCTTCCCGTGCTGGGCGAACATCTCCGGGTGCTCCTTGTAGTAGGCCTCGATCTCCTTGTCGGCCACTGTTGCCTCTTTCTCCAGGACCTTTGCCGCCAGCATGTCGATGAGGATCGCCCTATCGATCTCCGTGCGGGTGGCGGTATGCCACTCGGACCCCTCGATCCCCTGCTTCTTCGCGTATGCGGCGAGCGACTTCCCGGTGGTCTCCCGGGTCAGCATCCGGTTGACCGCTATGGGATTGCGGGTGATATCCTCCACGCCTTGCATCCCCCCCGCCACTTTCCGAAGCTCCTTCTTCACGTGCCCGTAGGTGACGTTGTCCCCGGCGGCGGTCGCCAGGACCGTATCGTCCGGAACGTTCTCGCCCTTGACGATCTTGTCCACCACCACCTTGTGGATCTCGGACGGGAACTCCTTGTTGGCCGCCGCGATCAGCTCCTCCTCGATTTTCCGGATCCTCGATTCGGAAACCGACCGTTGCGCCCGGGCGTTCGCATGATCATCGGAGAGCGTGTTGTCCGCCGCCCTCATCTTCTTCGCCTCGGCCTGGATGTCCTCCTTCGACACGCTGCCCTTGGAGGTGACTTCCTTGCGATACAGACCGGTGATCAGGGCGCTCTTCGCGCTCTCCTTCACGATGTTGCGGAATTCGTCCGTGTTGTCCAACCCTTTGGACCGGGCGTCCTGCGCAAGGAGGCGTCCCGCGATGAGCCGGTCCAAGGCCTCCTTTTTTTTCTCCGCCGGGATTCCCGCAACGGGAGCCATTCCCCCGCGCACCCCGAGGAATTCCCGAAGTTCGTTTACCTTGATCGCGTCGCCGTTCACCTCGGCCACCGTTTCATTCTTCGCCTGCGGCTTGGAGCAGCCCGGCACACCCAGTACAGCGACGGCGATGGCCAGGATCAGGACACTTCCCAAAAGAAATCGGTTCACGTTTTTTCTCCTCTGTCTTGGGGGGGTTCGCGAAATACCGACCACCGAATTAGAACACGATCCGCCTCCCGGGTTCAATGGCGGATTCGCACACGACAGGAATACGATGAGGGAAGATCAATCCTTACTTGTCTCCCGGCGAGGATACGGCGGCATCTTGGAAACCACTCGCGTCGAGCGTCCCCGAAGCGAAGTACGCAAGGCCGCGGCAGCCGCTGTGTGCCATGCAGGAATCGCAATCGACGGGCACCGAGCGGATCGCCTCGACGACCCGCATCCGGTGCGGCGACCGCCAGATCCGTTCGAGGGGGGTCTCGAGGAGATTCCCCAGGCGGATGGGGATGGAGTCGCACGGGTAGACGTTGCCGTCCCAGTCCACGTAGGCAAGCCGGGTCCCCGCCTCGCAGCCGG
>Ga0209002_10000266_pt1 | contig 39884 bp, 30 predicted proteins | sample Rifsed16ft2_FD_184010 | JGI IMG/M metagenome (GOLD analysis project Ga0209002, IMG submission 184010) | Soil microbial communities from Rifle, Colorado, USA - sediment 16ft 2 (version 2) | ecosystem: Environmental > Terrestrial > Deep subsurface > Rock core/Sediment | place: Rifle, Colorado...
ACATTCCGGTTGTCCGTCCAAATCGCGTGGACGCCCGCAGAGTTCGAGGCGATCCCGTTGTAGTCCCCGATGAACGCACCGCCGCCGGCGGTGATCCCCAGGTTCGGGTCGAACGCCGAGTCCGTCACCCGCACATTCCGCAGGAACGTGACGCCGTCGTCGTCCGACTGCGCGTAGTACACATCGAGGAGCTTCCCTTCCGGGTCGTTCCGGCTGTCGTAGAACGCGACGTCCACACGGCCTGAGAACGTCGTGATTGCGGGGAAGATCTGGTTGTTCGCGGCCACGTCGTTTACGCGGGCGGGCGCGGACCACGACGCCCCGCGGTCCGTTGACCGGATCAGCACGACGTCCGCATCGCTGGTCGAGTAATCCGCCCACGTCACGAAGACCGTCCCCGTCGTCCCGCTCACCGCTATGCGCGGGAAGCTGTCGAGGCGGTACGCGCTCCCCGGCAACGGCTCGGGTACGGGCACGATGGAGGCGATCGGCCGCTCCGGCTCGAACGTCGCGCCGCAGTCGAGGGAACGCGTGAAGAGCTGCCTGTCCTTGCGGAAGTCCTCCCAAGCGACGTACACCTCGCCCCGCGGACCGACCGCGACGGTCGTGCCCTGGTTCTGGCTGTTCGGCGGGTGGCTCAGGTGGATGATCGGGGTCCACGAACGGCCCCCATCCGTAGATCGCTGGAACACGATGGGGACCGCCCCACCGGCGCTCTCGAACAGCGCCCACGGCATGTACAGGTACCCGTCGCACGCGCCGCCCGTGTCGTCCACCGCAATCCACTCCTTGTCCGTGACCCGCGAGTTCCCGGGGCCGCCGAGCTTGTCGCTCGGGGTGTCGTGCCCGACGTACACGACGGACGTGAAGTCGTACGTGGCCCCGAAGTCTGAGTACCGCGTGAGGACGACCCAGCCCGCGAACTCCGTCGTGCGCGGGCCGAAGGCGAGCCATGCGAGGTACACGCGCCCCTCGCGGTCCGCCGTGATCACGGGGTCGCTGCCGATCGACCAGCCGGCGTCGTGCACGGGCGAGGAGACCCCCTCGGGCGACGTGTCCCCGGGGAACCCGGGGACGAGCGCGTTCGTCCACGTCGCTCCGCCGTCCGTGGACCGGTAGTACCCGGCCCATGAGAACCCGCTCGCCTGGCGGGTGTCCCGCGCGGTCGCGACGAGCACGTTCCGATTGTTCGGGAACGCGGCGATCGTGACCTCGTTCTGCGACCGCTGCTCCGGGTCCACCGTCACGAGCACGTTCGGATGCTCCACGTGCGTCAGGGCGCGCGCCGCCTCCGCGGAGAACGGGGCGGTCACGAGCAGCGCGAGGCCCAAGGACGCGACGAGAGCCAGCAACACGATTCGACGCATGTTCAACTCCCCCAATCGAGATGAGGCCTCCGGCATCGGACGGATTCCTATAAAACGGTGTCGCGGCTGCGTCGGGACCCCACGCGCAAACCGTATAAGGACGGAGCGTCGCCGGCCCCCGCCCAGTTACTTACTTGTGGTCGCGCCCCATTCGACGCGCCGTGGAACTCGGGGTCGTCGGCAAGCCGAACGTGGGGAAGTCCACGTTCTTCTCCGCGGCCACGCTCGCGCCCGCCCAGATCGCGAACTACCCGTTCACGACAATCGAGCCGAACCGCGGGGTCGCGTTCATCCGGACCGCGTGTCCGCACGCGGCCCTCGGGAAGCCCTGCAACCCCTTCCACGGCACGTGCCAGGACGGGCGGCGGTTCGTCCCCGTGGACATCCTCGACGTCGCGGGGCTCGTCCCGAAGGCCCACGAGGGCCGCGGGCTCGGGAACAAGTTCCTCGACGACCTCCGCCAGGCGGCCGCGTTCGTCCACGTCGTGGACGCGAGCGGCGGGACAGACTTCGAGGGGAACGCCGTGAAGCCCGGGACGCACGACCCGCTGGAGGACGTGCGCTTCCTCGAGGAGGAGCTCGCGCACTGGGTGCGGGGGATCCTATCGAGGGACTTCGACAAGGTCGCCCGCCGCGCGGAGCTCGAGGAGACCCCCATGGAGCGCGTGCTCCACGAGCGATTGGCGGGCCTCGGTCTCTCGGAGAACGTGATCCACGCCGCGCTCGGGGAGGCGGGGATGGACGCCCGCCCCTCGAAGTGGGGCCAAGAGGACCTGCTCCGGCTCACGGGTCGGATCCTGAAGCGGGGGAAGCCGATGATGATCGCCGCGAACAAGGCGGACCTCGCCCCGCCTGAGGCGATTGAGCGTCTGACGGAGGAGGCGGGGACGATCGTCGTGCCCACCGCCTCGGAGTACGAGCTCGCCCTCCGGCGGGCCGCGAAGGCGGGACTCGTCGCGTACGAGCCCGGGGCCTCGTCGTTCACAGTCCCCGACCCCTCCAAGCTCACCGCCGCCCAGCTCGCAGGCCTGAGGAAGATCGAGGCGTTCCTGGCCGCCCACAAGACGACCGGGGTGCAGCCGTGTGTCGAGGACGCCGTGCGGAAGCTTCTGAACTTGGTCGTCGTCTACCCGGTCGAGGACGAGACGCACTGGACGGACAAGAAGGGGAACGTCCTCCCGGACGCGTTCCTCGTGCCGAAGGGGTCCACGGCGAAGGATTTAGCGTTCCGCGTGCATACGGACCTCGGAAAAGGGTTCATCCGCGCCATCAACGCCCGCACGAAGATGGTCGTCGGGCACGACTACGCTCTCCAGGATGGCGACGTGATCAAGATTGTGGCGAGGGCATGACGGAATCTTGGGACATTCGCATCCTGACGGCGTCGTACCGGCGGGAGGGGCCGCAGGAGGAGCCCGTGATCGAGCTCTTCGGCCGCACGCGGGACGGCCGGTCCATCGCCGTGGAGCACTGGGGCTTCAAGCCGTACTTCTACGCGGTCCGGCCCTCCCAGGTCCTCCTGAATTACTTCCAGCGGGACTCCGAGGTCCTCAAGGTCGAGCCCGTCGAGCTCGAGGTCCAGGGCCGCAAGACGCCGTGCGCGAAGGTGACCCTGCAGCACCCCTGGAAGACGCCCGAGTACCGGGAGCGGGCCCGCAAGCACGGTTCCGAGGTGCTCGCGGCGGACATCCCGTTCGCCCACCGGTTCATCTACGACATGGACCTCGGCGCGTGCGTCCGCGTCCACGGCGTCCCGGCGAAGGGGCACTACACCACGGAACTCGTGGTGAAGGCGGAGCGGTTCGAGCCCTGCGAGGCCTTCACTCCGAAGCTGAAGGTGGTCTCGTTTGACATCGAGAACACGATCAAGGACCCCACGATCCTCTGCCTCGGCCTCGCGTGGCGGGAGAACGGCGCAATCAAGACCGACATCCTCGCCGGGGACGAGAAGGAGATCATCCGGGGGTTCATCGACTTCGTCACGAAGACGGACCCGGACGTGATCACCGGGTACAACATCGACGGCTACGACCTCCCGATCCTGGAGCAGCGGGCCCGGGTCCACGGCATCACGTACCTCCCGCTTTCCCGGGACGGCCAGGGGATTAGCAACATCGGGGAGCGGTTCTGGCGGGCCCATGGCCGCATCATCGCGGACGCGTGGTGGGCGGTGAAGCTCGAGCTCCGCCCGAAGCAGGAGACCCTCGACGCGGTGAGCCGGTTGCTCCTCGGGGAAGGGAAGCACGACGTGGACCGCGTCCACATGGAGGAGGAGTGGGCCCGGAACCGGGAGAAGGTCCTGGAGTACTGCATGAAGGACGCGGAGCTCGCCCTGCGGGTCCTCGAGAAGGTGAACCGCCTCGACAAGGCGATGGCCCTCGGGGTCGTGTCGAAGCTCCCCGTGGACGACACGTTCAACAGCCGGACCTCGACGATGATCGACTCGATCCTGATCCGGGCCGCGGACCGGAAGGGCGTCGGCGTCCCGATGACCCGCGCGGGCTCCGGCGGGAAGTCCATCGAGGGCGGGTACGTCCACAGCCTCGAGCCCGGGCTGTACGAGTGGGTGATCGCCCTCGACTTCTCCTCGATGTACCCGTCGATCATCATCGAGAAGAACATCTGCTTCACGACCCTGAGCGACGCGGGAACCGTCGAGAGCCCGATCGGCGTGCGGTTCCTGAACGCGCAGCAGCGGGTCGGCCTCCTCCCGCTCATCCTCGGCGACCTGATGAGGCAGCGGCGCGAGGTAAAAGCGAAGATGAAAGCGGAGACGGACCCGGAGCGCAAGGAGTACTACCGCCGCCTCCAGGACGCGGTGAAGGTCCTGATGAACGCGTTCTACGGCGTCCTCGCGTCCTCCTTCTACCGCTTCACGAACCCGCAGATCGGCGCAAGCATCACCGCGTTCGCCCGGGAGAACATCAAGTCCGTGATCAGCCAGCTCGAGGCGGACGGCGTCCGCGTAATCTACAGCGACACGGACTCGATCTTCCTGGAGTCCCCGCACAAGGACAAGGACGGCTCCGTCGAGTTCGGCCGGAAGGTCGCGGAGCGGTTCAGCACGGCGAACGTGAACATGGAGCTCGAGCGGGTCTTCCGCACGTTCTTCAGCCATGGGAAGAAGAAGCGGTACGCCGCGAAGACCGCGTGGCCCGTGGAGGGCGAGCTCATCGTGCGGGGCTACGAGATCCGGCGGACGGACGCGTTCGACCTCCAGAGCGAGGCCCAGAAGCTCGTCTTCGACCTCGTGCTCGACAACAATATCGACCCGGCCGTGAAGCTCGCGAAGGAGGTCGTCGCCACGATCAAGTCCGGGCGCATCCCCCAGGAGATCCTCCCGGACGAGGGGGACCCGCTCGAGCCGCTCGTGATCTCCCGCACGGTCGAAGAGGACAGCCGGTACGTGAACCCGGACTCGATGTCGAACGTCCTCGCGGCCCGTAAGCTGAAGGAGCTCGGGTACGAGGTCGTCCACGGGATGAAGGTCTCCTGGATCGTGGTCGACGCGAGGAAGTCCCCGATGCACGTGGAGCCGTACGTCTCCGGGCGGCCCTTCCAGTTCAAGCCCGACTGGGAGTACTACGCGCGGCGGGTCGCGCAGACCCTGGCGTACGTCACGGAGGTGTACGGCTGGGACGAGAAGTCCCTGATCCTCGGGAACGTGCAGGCGGACCTGTTCGCGGAGGACTTCGCGGGGGAGTCGGCCCCGAAGCGCGTCGAGCTGAAGAAGACGGAGAAGAAGCTGACCCTGGAGGACTTCTTCTGACGTCCGTCCACGACGCGGTGTGCCGGTACTGCGGGTGGGAGGGGCCGGACCCGACCCGCGACGCGCACGGCTCGATCTTCTGCCCGCGGTGCGGGCGGCCCGCGGACTACAAGATCGTCGTCGAGGAGCTGAAGAAGCAGGGCCTGTGGCGGGAGTGACCCCCGTGCCCCGGTTCGACGCCCTCGCGGTCGGGGATGCGATTCTCGACATCGTGACGCCTCCGCTCCCGCCAAGCGGGACGGGAGACCGCCAGTCTCGCGTGGGACGGTTCTCGTACCTGCCGGGCGGGAACGCGACGAACTTCGCCTTGGCCTTCGCGGCCCTCGGAGGCCGCGCGGGCTTCGTGGGCAGCGTGGGGCGGGACTGGGCGGGTGATCTCCTGAGGCGAGCGTACCGGAGGGGGCGCGTCGACGCCCGGCTCCGCGTCTCCCCCGCCAAGGCCTCGGGAACGACCCTGGCCGTGACGTTCTCCGACGGCACCCGCCATCTCATCACCGCCCTGGGCGCGAACGCGGACCTGAGGCTCTCCGACGTCCCCGCCGCATGGATCGCGGGCCCGCGTCACGTCCACCGGTCGGGCTACTGGTGGGCCACGGGTCTGATCGGCCCGCCCTCCGCGAAGCTCCTCGCGCGGGCACGGAAGGCCGGGGCGACGACATCCCTCGACACCGCCACGGATCCGGAGGGATGGCCCGAGTCCCGGAGGAGGGCCGTGCTCTCCGTGCTCCCGCACGTGGACATGTACTTCGGGAACGAGGAGGAGGTCTGCCGCCTCGCGGACGATTCCTCCATAGAGGCCGCGGCCTGGAGCCTCCTCGATACGGGGGTGGGGGAGGTTGTCGTCCATCAGGGGGACCGCGGCGCGACGGTCTTCACGCGCACCGGCGTCGCCACCGCCCGCGCCCTCTCCGCGGCGCCCGTGAACCCGACGGGGTGCGGGGACGTGTTCAACGCCGCGTACGTGTTCGCGTCGTTGGCGGGCGCGGACGCAATGGGACGCCTCCGGTTCGCGAACGCGGCGGCCGCGTGGCACATCGAGAACCTCGCGAGACCGTACCCGACGCGGAGAGGCCTGCGCGCACGGTTCAGCGTTCGTCTCCCGGAGGGTCCGTCGCAGAGACCTTGACCGCCTCCAGCCGAGCACGACCCCAGCCCGAGATCCGCCTCGAATTCGCGACGTAAATCCCCGCCAGCGTCACCGCCGCGCCCCCGAGGATCAGCGGGTCGAGCAGCTCCTCCCCCACCGCGACGCCGAGGAGCACGGCCACGATGGGCGTGACGAACGCGATGTACGACATCGTGGTCGCCTCGAGGCGCTTCAAGAGCCAGACCCACGTCACGAACGTCAGCACGGAGCCCGCAATCGCGAGGTACACGATCGCTCCGATGCCCGCGGGCCACGAGGGCACCGTCCACGGCTCGCCCGCCGCGAGGGAGACGCCCGCCAGCGAGAGGGCGCCCGTCGCCATCGCGAACGCGTTGAAGGTCACGGGGTCCGTGTCGTGACCCCATCGCTTCAGGGCGACCCCCGAGACGCCCGCGCATGTCGCCGCGAGCACGATCGCGAGCATCGGGAAGAACAGGCCGGCGTCCGCCGCGAGCTGGCCCCGGAAGATTACGAGGATGCCCACGAACCCGAGCGCGATCCCTGCGAGCTTCTGGACCGAGACTCGCTCCTTCTTCAGGAGGGCGTGGGCGAAGAGGGCGGTCTGGAGGGGGAACGTCGCGAACAGGATCGCGGACAGGCCGCTCGCGACCCCGTTGTTCTCGCCCCAGTAGATCAGGCCGTAGTCCGCCGTGAAGAGGACGAGCCCCACGAACAGGGCGAGGCCCCACTCGACGCGGCCCCGGGGGAGCTTCGAGCGGAAGACCACTGCGAGGCCCAGGAGGGTCAGCGACGCGACGACGAACCGCAGGGACGCGGACAGGAACGCGGGCGCGCCCTCGAGGCCGATCCGGATCACGAGCCAGGTGGAGCCCCAGATCCCGCAGAGCATCGCGTACGAGGCTCCGACGAACGCCCGCGAGGCCATGCCGTCGCTATGCGAACCGCCTCTAAAGCTTTGCACCCGGCGTCCGGCGGCCCGCGAGTACTTTCACCGCCCCCACGCGAGATTTGTCGTAGCACTTTCACTCCACTCCCGGGGCCGTCCCCAAATACCAAGGGCCCGTCCGGCTCCCCCACCATGGGTCTTTTCGGGGACCGGGCCACGAGGGAGCGAGCGGCGAAGCGTTGTGTAGACGAGGCAAAGAAGGTGCTTCCGTGAAGGTTGAAATCAATCGGGCCTACCGCACAGAACTTTCTCCCGACGACCGACAGCGCCAGCGGATGGTCCAAGCGTGTGGTGCGGCCAGGTTCGCGTACAATTGGGGGCTCCGTCGTAAGACGACGGTCATGAATCTCAACAGGGCGTCCATCGAACGAATCAAAGTTCCGACCGCCATCGATCTCCACAAGGAACTGAACGGGCTAAAGGCTACCCAGTTCCCGTGGATGTATGAGGTCAGCAAATGTGCTCCCCAGGAAGCGCTCCGGGACTTGGATGCGGCGTTTACGAACTTCTTCGAAGGACGCGCCCGTTTCCCGACGTTCAAGAGCCGCAAGCACGGCCTCGGCGCGTTCACCTTGACCGGAGCCATCGAGGTCGGTCCCGGTCATGTCCAACTCCCGCGTCTCGGCTGGGTTCGCCTCAAGGAGAACGGCTACTTGTCCTCCACGGTCCACATCAACTCCGCCACGGTCAGCGAACGTGCCGGGCGATGGTTCGTGTCCGTCAACGTCGTTGTGCAGCAGGAAGAACCAAAGTCGGTCTCCGGACCCGTCGTGGGCGTGGACCGGGGTCTGAAGAGCCTCGCGGTCGTTAGCGACGGTTTCGTTGTCGAGAATCCAAGGGCATTGCACCGGCGCGAGCGCAAATTGAAGCATCTCCAAAGGGCCGTGAGCCGGAAGGTGAAAGGCTCCTCGAAACGGCACAACGCTGTCCGGGCGCTGGCCCGGCTTCACCTCGAGATTAGCAATGTCCGCAAGGACGCGCTCCACAAGGCGACCACGAAACTGGCGAGAACCAAGTCCGTCATCGTGGTCGAAGACCTCGGAGTGCGTGGCATGATGGCGAACCGCCGTTTTGCCAAGTCCATCGCGGACGCCGGATGGGGCGAGTTCGTCCGCCAACTGGAGTACAAGACGGCGTGGTACGGAAGCCGACTGGTCGTCGCCGACCGGTTCTCCCCGTCCACGAAGATGTGCTCCCACTGTGGCAACATCAAGGAGACAATGCCGCAATCCGAACGGATGTACTCGTGCGAGCGCTGTGGAACGGTGATGGGTCGAGACCTGAACGCCGCCATCAACCTATCCCGGTGGCCGGGAGTTGCCCGGACACTTCAAACGCCTGTGGAGAGCGGAGTTCCGTTGACGGCAACGTCAACGCAGCCGCTCGGCGAAGCAGGAACCATAAGCCTCCTCAAGGGGGCCTGAGGCTGTGGAAGGAATAGACGTCCATGGTTTCGGCAACGGATGGGACGCCCTCCGTGACTACGACCTCGAGGCGACGACCCTGTGGGACTTCCCCGCGCAGAGCCCCGGGGCGCACGCGTTCGGAGACTGGCGGTTCAACGGGGTGACCCCCGCGGCCGTGATTGGGAACCTCGTTCGTCGCTACACCCGCCGCGGGGACCTCGTCGTGGACGCGATGGCGGGCTCCGGGACAACGGTGGACATCGCGCGGGCGCTCGGCCGGCGGGTCCTCGCGTTCGATCTCGCGCCCTCCCGCCCCGACATCGCCCGCAACGACGCCCGCCGCCTCCCCCTCCCGAGCGAGTCCGTGGACCTCCACTTCCTCGACCCGCCGTACTCCGACAACGTACGGTACAGCGAGGACCCCGCGTGCATCGGGCGGGTGGACTGCCGGACGGACGCGTTCCTCGAGGCCATGGAGGAGGTCGCCCGCGAGGTCCACCGGACCCTCCGCCCCCGCCGCGTCCTCGGATGGCTGATCAGCGACGAGTACCGCCGCGGGCGCTTCACGCCCGTCGGGTTCCGGACCTTCGAGATGCTCGGGAAGTACTTCGAGCCCGTGGACGTGGTCTGCGTGGCCCGCCACCACGACCGCTCGTTGAACCCGATGTGGGAGCACCGCGCGCGGCGGTACGGGTTCTACCTCCGGGGCTTCAAGTACCTCTTCATCCTGCGGAAGCCCGGGCGGCACGCGCCGGAGGGGACGTTCGAATGAGCGTGTGGCGGCGCGCGGGCCGGGAGCCCCGGGAGATGATCGAGGAGTGGCACGCGGGCCTCCAACGGATCGCTTCCCTCCGCGGGGACCGGGTCGAGATGCGGGTGAACCGCTACTGGATCGCGTTCCGGAGCGACAGACAGAGGCGGGCGTTCGCGGAGATCCGGCCGAACCGCCGCCGTGTCGAGGTGTTCATCCTCCCGGAGCGGAGGCACCTCGCGGACGTCGCGGGACTCGCGAAGACCGCGCCCAGGACCCAGGGCTGGAACTGGTTCCGGACGAAGTTCTACGTGATTGGGAATGGCCAGGGACGAGCGGCCCTCTCCCTGTTGCGACAGAGCTACGAATCCGCCTCGCCTCCGAAAACGCGCCGACGCACGAAGGGGGGCGGCCATCAATTGCGATTTGATGTCGCCGCACGATGAGGCAGGGGACGGAGGTGCTGACGGAGAATGAGTGGCAAAGTCTTAAACAAGCCTACACGGATTTCCAGGCCGATGTCGCGGCATCCTTTGGAACGGTCTACGTTCGGGCGATCCTTGTTGGCCACCTTGCGGAGGGGACTCCCGAAGGACCTTTACGAGAGGGAGCTCGCAGCCTTAGAGGAGCTGTACGCTACGCGGCGCAGGACATCGAGGACCGATTCGCCGCCTTCGAGCGACGGTTGAACGAGTTCCGAGCGCCGGTGGGCATCGGTTGACGTCGGTTCCCGGCGAAAGGGGAAGAGGGAATGCTTAAGGAGCGTTGAACGGGTGGGATGCTGGTGGGCGTGTTCGGCGTAAGGGTCGTGGTGTGCAACCTTCAGGACGCCACAAAGGCGACGGAGGTCGAGCTCGTGGTAGACACCGGGGCGGCGTACCCGCTCATCCCCCGCCGTCTGGCGGAGAGCCTCGGAATCCGGTCCGTGGAGACGCGCACGTTCACCCTGGCGGACGGCTCCCGTATCGAACGGGAGCTGGGATGGGCGGGCCTGATGTACGGGGACCGCGCGAGCCCGAGCTTAGTCATCCTCGGCGGGGAGGACGATGTCCCGATCTTGGGCGCGTTCGCGCTCGAGGGCTTGGGCCTGGAGGCGGACCCCGTCGCGAAGTTGCTGAGGCCCGCGACGCAATTCTTGCTGGGCGCGCTCGGGCCCCGCGTCGAACTCCCTGGGCTTCGCGCGGTCGCGGGCGTCCAAAACCCTTTATAGCCCCGCCCTCTTCGACCCGGCTACCGCCCCAAGGCGGCGACCCTGGTCGGGAGATGTACCTTCGGGCGAATCCGTAAATCCAGGGGTGATACCATGGCCGAGGAGAAGCCAGCAGCACCGCCTCCCTCCATCACCGTGGGGGAGGCCGAGAAGGTCCCGATCCGGCCGCGCAACCTGTACGGGTACGTGCGGCAGGCGTGGAAGAACCCGAGGAAGAGCTTCCTGAAGGACGTGACGTGGGCCCGCCAGGTCGAGTGGCGGCGGGGCCAGTCGTTCGTCCGCGTCGAGCACCCCACGCGCATCGACCGCGCCCGGGAGCTCGGCTACCGCGCGAAGTCCGGGTACGTCGTCGTGCGCGCCCGCGTCCGCCGCGGCGGCCTGCGGAAGCCCTGGCCGATGGGCGGGCGCCACCCGAAGCGCCGCGGGATGAACAAGATCACGATGGCGAAGTCCATCCAGCGGATCGCGGAGGAGCGGGTCTCGAAGCGCCACCCGAACATGGAGGTCCTGAACTCGTACTGGGTCGGGGAGGACGGGCAGCACAAGTACTACGAGGTGATCCTCGTGGACCCGCAGCACCCCGCGATCAAGAACGACCCGAAGATCAACTGGATCTGCGAGCCCCAGCACCGCGGCCGCGCGTTCCGCGGCCTCACGAGCGCGGGCCGGAAGGGCCGGGGCCTCATGTACAAAGGGAAGGGCGTCGAGAAGAACCGGCCGAGCATTGGGGCCCACGACCGGAAGGGCAAGTAGGTCACGCCGCGCGGATCCGCTCCGCGAGCGCCCGCACCTCGCCCGCATCCATCCCAACCACCGGATGGAACACGGGCACGCTGAGAGCGGGCTTCTCGTCCGGAATCTCGTCCACGCGCGTCCCCGTGAACACGGCCTCGGACCGCGAGGCCTTCACGAGGTCCGCGAGATCCTGCCCGGGTTCGTACGAAAGGACCTTCAGGTGGGTGTCCCACCGACGGAGTGGCTCGTGGGCCGCCGACCCGTCGGGCGCCGCGATTGTGACCTTGCACCCGCGCTTCATCGCGAGCCACGCCGCGGCCATGCCCGCCTCGGAGTCCACGAGCGCGACGGCCCGCCCCTGGCTCCCCATCGGGAGACCGCCGGGGCCGTCGACGACCTTGTCGAACACGTAGGCCTTGTTCTCCCGCACCTCGACCCGGACCTCCACCTCCGGGGAGGAGAGGTCCACACGGGCCCCCGGGACCGCCTCTTGGATCCGCCGGCCCAGGAGCGTCGCGAGGTCCTGGCTCGAGTACGTGTGGGTCCCGGAGCGGCGCGCACGGATCGCGAAGCTCCCGCCCCCGCGGAGCCGCGCCTTCGCGACGTCCACCGCCAGGGACGCGACCGCCTCCGGCTCGCTCGACGTCTCCCGGGCGGGGCTGAACGAGACGATCCCGAACACCCGGCGCAGGGCCCCGGTCGCGGCCGCGAGGTCGTTCGCGTCCACGTACACCCGCCCGCGGTCCGAGCGGGTGAGGCACTCGATCCCCTCCGCCGCGAACAGGTCCTGGATGTTCCCGACGAGGCGGTCGAGGAGCTGCTTCCGCACGTACGGGGACTTCAGGCCAAGTTCCCCGAACCGCACGAGGATGACCATCGCGCCTCCGAAAGGCGACCGCACGATAAAGCGTCTCGCGAGCCTTTAAGTGAGGGCGGCGAATCCGCGCAGCGTGGACGCGACCACCCTCCTTCTCCAGGCCGTCCTCGTCTTCGCGGTCGCGTTCATCTACGCGAACCTGGGCCTCGGGGGCGGGCTCCTGTTCGTCCCGATCCTCCTGTCCACGGGCGTCGGCGCGAGCGCCGTGGCGGTGCCGATTTCCCTCACGTTCACGATCGCGACCGCGACGTCCTCCGTGATCAACCATCGCCGGAAGGGGTTCGTGGACTTCCGCCTCGGCGGGACGCTCGTGGCGGGCGCGCTCGTCGGTGCGGTCGTCGGGACGTTCTTCACCCTGCTGTTCCTGGTCGACGCGTGGACGTTCAAGGCCTTCTTCACGGGGGTCCTGCTCGTCTTCGGGGCGTACATACTCGTCGACTGGGTCCGGAACGCGCGGGACGTGGATGAAGACGACGACGCGAAGATGAGCCCGTCCCGGAAGGCGGGGGTCACCGCGGCGACCGTCGGCTCCGGCTTCCTTTCCGGGAGCATGGGGATTGGCGGCGGGCTGCTGAACGTCCCCCTCCTGGTGTACGGCCTTGGGCGCAAGACGCGGAAGGCGATCGGCACGTCCTCCCTGCTGATCATCCCGACCGCCGCGGTGGGCTTCGCCGCGTACGTCGCGAGCCTAGCCTTACGGCCCGCCGGGCTCGCGTGGCCGCCCGAGTTCGTCCTGATCCCGGTCCTGTTCCCGATTGTCTTCGTGGGCGCGTACCTCGGTTCTCGGTGGGGCCTCCGCGCCCTCCAGACCCGCCCCGTTGCGCTGATTTTCATCCTCGTCGTGTTCGTCGCGGCCGCCAAGCTCGTGTACGATCTCGTGGTCGCGTGAGGCCCCGCGCCTGACAAACCTTCATATCGCGACGCAGGATGCGAGGGGCCTGCGGGATGGGATGAGGCGCTCCTCTCCAGACGGCCAGAGATGGTTCTACGCGTACCTCCCGAACGGGATGGCGGGCGGCACGACCTCCCCCTTGATCCCGCTCTTCACGCGCGTCCTCGGGGGCTCCGTCGCGGACGTCGGCGCGGTCGCGGCCGCGTCGAGCATCGCGTCCGTCCCCGCCTTCATGGCGTGGGGGAGCCTCTCGGACCGCCTCCACCGCCGCAAGGCGTTCGTCCTGATCGGTTTCTTCGGCCTCGCCCTCTCCCTGTTCCTCATGGGGATCAGCCGGAACGTCGCGGACTTCTACGTCGTGAACCTGCTGGCGGGCGTCCTCGGGGCCGCGAGCGCCCCCGTGGGCACGGTCCTGATCCTGGAGACGACGAAGCAGCAGGACTGGCCCTCCCGCATCGCCGTCTTCTCCCGCGTCGGCGGGATCGGTTGGGTCACGGGCCTCGTCCTCGGCGTCGTGTGGCTCCAGGTTCTGCCCCTACCGGAGGGCGCGGACATGCGGTTCCTGTTCGTGATCGGGTCCGCGCTCGCGCTGCTCTCCGGCGTCCTCGCGTGGCGGTGGATCGGCGAGCCCGTGAAGAAAGTCGAACGCCACCGCCTCGACTTCGTCGACGTGTACTGGCGGGTCGAGCGGCTCCGGTACCTCCCGATGCGCCTCCTCTACTACCTGGACCTCCGGAACCACGCGGGCCGGCGGCACCGCTCCCCCGCCCTGACCCGGTACCTCGCGACGGTCTTCCTCCTGTTCTCCGGCTTCACCGCGTTCTACGCGATCTTCCCCGTGTACCTCCGGGACGCCGCGGGCCTGACGACGGCCCAGGTGTTCCTCGTGTTCGTCGCGAGCCAGGTCGCCTCCGCCCTCGCGTACGGGCGCGTCGGGCGGTGGGTGCGGGCGAAGGGCGGGCGGCGCGTGCAGCTGTACGCGTCCGCGGCCCGCGCCCTCCTGTTCCCCTCGTTCCTCGCGATCCCGCTCCTCCCTGGCGGGCCCGCCGTCGCGTTCGCGGCGATCCTCGGGGTCCACGGCCTCGTCGGCCTGTGCTGGGCGGTGATCAACGTCGCGGGCGCCACCGTCGTCTCCGAGCTCGCGCCCGCCGGGGAGAGGTCCGGCGTGCTCGGCGCGTTCAACGCGGTCCAGGGCTTCGGCGCGATCCTCGGGCCGCTGGCGGGCGGCTTCGTCGCCCACCTCTTCGGGTTCGAGTCCGGGTTCCTCGCGGCCTCCGCGTTCGTCGCGGCGGGCGTCCTCCTCCTCGGAGTCCCCGCCCTCGCGCCCGCCGTCCGTACGGAAACTAGGGAGCCTTTATAGAGGGTCCTCGCCTCCCCAGATTCCGGGGTGTTCTCGTGCGGGTCCTCGTGCTCGGCGGGTACGGCATGATGGCGCAGTCGACGGTCCGCGACCTCCTGGGGAGCAAGGGGGTCGACGGGGTCGGGATCGCGGGCCGGAGTGCGGAGAAGGCGAAGGCGTTCGCGAGGGTCCTCCGGGACGACCGCGCGGTCCCCACCCCCGTGGACATCCGGGAGCAGGACACGCTCGTCCGCGTGATGAAGGACTGGGATGTCGTGATCAACTCCGCGTGGTACGACCTGAACGTGATCATCACGGAGGCCGCGATCCGCGCGGGGATCCACTACACGGACCTCGGCGGCCTCTACAACCTGACCCTTAAGCAGATGAAGCTCGACCGGAAGGCGAAGGACGCGGGGGTCACGTGCCTCCTCGGGATGGGCTCGACCCCGGGCACCATGAACGTGATGGGCGCGTACGGCGCATCGAAGCTGGACCGGATCACGAAGGTCCGCCTGCGGTCGAGCGGGGCCGTCGTGCGGGGCGGGGAGCCCGGGCTCTTCACCCCGCCGTACGCGATCCGCACGATCCTCGACGAGTTCCAGCTCGACTGCCCGATCCTCCGGAAAGGCAGGATCCAGATGGTCCCCGCGCGGTCCGGCCTCGAGCGGATGGAGTTCGACCCGCCCGTCGGCAAGGTCGAGGGCTACTACACGATCCACTCCGAGCTCGCCACGATGCCGCAGACCCTCGGGAAGGGCGTCCAGGAGATGGACTTCATCGTCGCGTTCTCCCCCGAGTTCCGCCAGACCGTCTCGACGGTGTGCGCGCTCGGGCTGGCCCGCCACGAGCCCATCGCCGTGGGAGGACAGAAGGTCGATCCATTCGATGCCACCTCTTCCCTGATCGAGTCCCTCCCGAAGCCGCAGGAGGCCGAGCTCGACGTCGACGTGCAGCGGTGCGAGCTGATCGGCGAGAAGGACGGCCATCCTGTGACCCTGCGGTACGAGGCCTGGACATGGCCCCACGAGCGGTGGAACCTGGGCGGAGGGACCGTGGACACCGGCGTGCCGCCGTCGATCGCCGCGCAGTGGCTCGCGGCGGGACGGGTGAAGGCGAAGGGCACGGTCCCGCCCGAGGTCGCGCTCGACCCGCTCCCGTACTTCAAGGAGCTCGCGGCACAGGGCCGCGGAATCCGCATCGTCGAGGTCGCGGAGGAGCGGCGGGCGCTGAACTAGGGGGGATTTCCATGGCGGGCGACAAGGTCCGCGGGTCCGAGCGGCTGCTGAGGGAGCGGAACGAGGTCATCCCGCGGAGCGTCCGCACGGGCACGGACCTCTTCGTCGTGCGGGCGGAGGGCCACACCCTCTGGGACGCGGACGGCCGCGCGTACACGGACCTCACGGGCGGAATCGGCGTCACGAGCACGGGCCACCGCCCCGCCCGCGTCGTGAAGGCGCTGAAGGACCAGATTGACCGCTACCTCCACGTCTGCTTCATGGTCTTCAACTACGAGCCCTACGTCGAGCTCGCGAAGGCCCTGCGGGCCGTCGCGCCCCTCCCGGGCGGGAAGAGCGCGTTCTTCAACAGCGGCGCGGAGGCGGTGGAGAACGCGGTGAAGATCGCGCGGGCGTACACGAAGCGCCCCGGCGCGATCTCGTTTTTGAACTCCTTCCACGGGCGCACCCTGCTGACCCTCTCCCTCACGGGCAAGTACGCGCCGTACAAGGTCGGGTTCGAGCCCTTCGTGCCCCACGTGTACCAGGCGCCGTACCCGTACCACTACCGGTGCCCGCCCGGGCACTCGGAATCGGAGTGCGGGGACCGGGCCCTCGAGGGGATCGAGGCCGTCTTCCACTCCCAGGCGCCCGCGGACAAGGTCGCGGCGATCGTGTTCGAACCGGTCCAGGGGGAGGGTGGGTTCGTCGTCCCGCCGCGGGACTTCGTCCGGGGCCTGAGGACGCTCTGCTCCGACCACGGCATCGTGTTCGTGGACGACGAGGTCCAGGCGGGGATGGGCCGCACCGCGAAGATGTTCGCGATCGAGCACTTCGGGGTCGAGCCCGACCTCGTGACGACCGCGAAGGCGCTGGGCGGGGGCCTCCCGATCAGCGGCGTCACGGGCCGCCCGGAGATCATGGACGCCCCGGTCCCGGGGTCCGTGGGCGGGACGTTCGGCGGGAACCCGCTCTCCTGCGTGGCGGCGCTCGAGAACCTCGCGCTGATCAAGGCGTCCCTGCCCGCGGCGGAGCGGCTCGGGCGCGCGATCCGGAAGCGGCTCGAGGAGATGCGGGAGGCCCACGAGCTCGTCGGTGACGTCCGGGGTCTGGGGTGCATGCAGGCCCTCGAGCTCGTGAAGGACCGGAAATCGAAGGAGCCGGCGAAGGACGAGACGAAGGCGGTCCAGAACGAGGCCCGTGAGAACGGACTCCTCGTGCTCACCGCCGGATGGCACGACAACGTGATTCGCTTGCTCCCGCCAATCACAATGCCGGTGGACGCGCTCGACACCGCGCTCGACGTCCTTGGCGCTGCGATCGGAAAAGTGGAGAGGGAACGCCGCACGTGATCCGTGCCCACACGCCGATAGAGCGGATGACGATGCCGCTTTTCCAGCTTCGATGCCGGGTTCCGGCGTTGCTATCGAATTCGATAATTCCGGGGTTATACGAATCGAAGGCTTCGCGGAGGCGGCCCGGCTGTAACGGCTCTTGCGAAATGTATAATACGATTCCGGGCGTTAGGGATAACGGGTAATTCGCGGGGGAGCGGAGACCCTTTTCTGCTGCTTCGCGGGTTAGGAGGATGAGTCCGGTGAAGCGAGCGGTGGCGTTGGTGGCGCTCGCCCTTGTGGCGAGCGGTGGCTTTGTCGCCTTGATCGGCTGGAGCGCGGGCTCGGCTGGGAGCGACGAGGATGTGGGCCCCATGCGCGCAGGGGCCTACACCTGGAAATTCTATGACTTCTTCAACGTGCCGTACGACACGTGGTGGACGGACACGGGTCAGCGCCCGCGCGTGTATGGGGACGTGGTCCTGTCCACCGCGTACCCGTACACAAACTGGTACCCGTGGGCGGAGGACAAGAACGACCCGACGATCTACACGTCGTACCGGATTGACATGGGCGCCACGGGCACGACGGGCTGGACCCAGGACAATCCCGTGATCCTCCCGAGGTTCGGCTCGGGGACCGTAATCGCGCCGATTACCCTGGACTGGTACATGCAGTACATCTCGAACACGCGGCGCACGGAACTCGCGGGCGCGGGATGCTTCATCCCGTCCGGCGCGATGGACGGCTTCATCATGGAGGTCCAGTCAACCTTCTCGATGGACCTCGCCACCGCCGCCGTCCTCTTCGGGGTCACAGGGGACCCGGCGACGTGGTGGGACGCGAACACGAACCCCGGCTGTACGGACTACGGCGCGCTCGAGGTGGACTGGGAGATGTGGCTCTCGGACCTCGGGAACGGGGTGTACGATGTCTACAATTCGTACGAGTACGTCTACGGGCCCTGGTTCACGGATGTTGGTTACTCGATCAGCGGGAACACGATCACCGTGAGCTTCCACCACGTCACGTGGGGAATCGAGGTCCTGATGGCCCGCTGGATGTACTGGGGCTCGACGACGTACGAGAGCATGGGGACCCCGGTGGGTTGGTGGCCGTGGGAGCTCGCGTGGTTCGAGGACTACCACCTGACGGGGATCCTCGGGTCGACCTCCGACTTCCAGCTGACGACCGTGATGGCGTACCACTTCGCGGCCTCCGCGCTGACCGGTCCGGACGGGGCCTGGGGCACCGCGGACGACGCGTCGACCTGGGTGTTCCAGCCGTACCTGTCCGACTACCTGTACTCGGGCCGCGACCACCCGGTGTCGGAGTTGGACCCGTACATCGGGCGGGACACGCGCAAGACGACGCCCGGCTCGATCTACTACGGTGACCTCGGACCGTACAGCTTCGTCCCGAAGGAGTGGGACCTGCTCGCGGGGGAGAGCGTTACCTGGGACTTCCCGGAGGGCAACGTCGTCTGGTATAGCCCGCAGTCCCCGGAGACGTCGGACCCGGCGACCCTGCTCTACACGACGGGGCCGCTGACCCTCGTCAACCGGCTCCCGACCGGGTTCGGGACGTGGGACGAGGCAACGAACTCGCTGACGGTGACGGGACCCCTTGACGGCGCGCTGCCGGCGAACCCGGACTACGGGACGCCGTACGTCGAGATCGGCACGGAGACGGCGCCGCCGCCGGTTGTTGAGCACCTCGCGGACCTCGTTCGGAAGTCCGCGTGGCCGGAGCGGCACCACTACGTGATCGGCCGGGACCCGGACGGGACGCAGACCCTGTACGGGAAGGTCGAGAACCTCGGCACGGAGGACACCGCCGTGCTCGTCCGGTTCTCCGTCGCGAAGAACGGCGGGCCCGCCACGGGGTACGACTCTGCCACGACGGTTCTGGCGCCCGGGCAGCGGATGGACCTGACGGCCGGCCTCACCGGGCTGACTCCCGGGAAGTACGGCGTGTCCGCCCAGGCCTGGTACGACTCGGACGGGGACGGAATCCCGGACACCGCGGGCGCGAAGGTGAAGCAGTTCTCCTTCGCGGTCGTCCCTTAGGCGAACGCACGGGGGCCTCACGGCCCCCGGATTTCATTTTTTCCTCCGCGCGAAGCGAGCGGAGACGCGGAGCGTTCCTCGCGTCCGTTCGACCGGTGCGCAAGCGTTTATTTATACCGTTCCGGGAATCCCACTGCACAGTAGTCTCGAAGGGAGGGGAACAGGTTTGGAAGTGGTACCCGAAGCCCCCGCGGCGCCGCCTCAGGGGACACCTCCGGAGCCCGAGAAGAAACGGAAGAAACTCCTCGCGCTCGTTCTGGCGGTGGTGATCGTGCTTGCGACAATCGGGATCGCCGCCGTGCTCGTGACCACGAGCCGACCGCCGTCGCGGATCCTCGGCCGGGTCGAGGTCGTTCCGCCCACCTCCACAATTGGGGTCGGGGGAACGAAGGTGTACACCGCCCTCGCGTACGACGCGGCGGACGCCCCGATCAGCTTCACGGCCCTCAGCGTCCAGTGGTCCGTCGCGCCCGCCTCGCTCGGGACGTTCACGAACGTCACGGCCGTGAACACCGTTTTCACGGGCTCGGAGGCCGGCACGGGGACCATTACTGCGCAGGTCACGTTCGAGGGACAGACGAAATCGGGGACGGCGACGATCACAGTGGTTGCGGAATCGAACTGGGCCACCGTCCTGGAATTCACAGGGCTCCCCGCTTCTGCGAAGGTGGGCGCGGCCCTGACGGGCACGGTACGCATCCTGGACCGGTTCTCGCAGCCGTACGCGGACTACGTCGGCACGGTCCGGTTCACGTCCGCACCCCCGGTCGGCGCGACGTTGCCCGCGGCCTACCCGTTCACCGCGGGGGACGCCGGGACTCACACTTTCACGAACGGGTTCACCTTCACGAACCCCGGCTCGTATACGGTGACGGCGCGGGACGCGGCGAACGCCACCCTGACCGCGACGCTGAGCATCACGATCAACCCGTTGGTGGCTCCCGTCGCGGGCGCGACGGCGACGGAGAACCGGTTCGTCGTGTCCTTCGATGGATCCCTTTCTTCGGACGCCGACGGGACGATCGTGTCCTTCTCCTGGGATTGGGGGGACGGCACGCCCGCCGGGAGCGGGGTGGCGCCCACCCACACGTACGCGGGTCAGGGCACCTATACCGTGACCCTCACCGTGACGGACGACGACGCCCTCACGGACACGTTCGGGCTGACCGTTTCCCTGTGGCCGCCGGTCGCCGCATTCACCGTCGGGTTCGCCGGGATGACCGTCAATGTGGACGCATCGACGACGACGGACGCGGATGCGAACATCGTCTCGTACTCCTGGGACTGGGGCGATGGGACCCTCGCGGGCAGCGGCGTCACCGCGAGCCACACGTATGCCGCGGAGGGAGCCTATTCGATCACCCTGACGGTGACCGACGCGGACGGGTTCACGGACTCCGCCCCGCAATCGATCAGCTTGCGGCGCCCCACGGCGAGTTTCACCGCCTCGATCCCTCGGGAGTCCGTCAGTGTCGACGCGTCCGCCTCCTCGGACCCGGACGGGACAATCGTCGTGTACTCCTGGGACTGGGGCGATGGGACCCCCGCGGGCAGCGGCGTCACCGCCGTCCACACGTATATGACCGCGGGCTCGAAGACGATCGTCCTCACCGTCACGGACGATCAGGGTCTCCAGGGAAGCACGTCCCAGACCGTCCTCCCGCGGTTCGCCCCCGTCGCGTGCTTCGTCGCATCGACGAACCTCCTCGTCGTGGATGTGGACGCGGCCTGCACGACGGACGTGGATGCGAACATCGTCTCGTACTCCTGGGACTGGGGCGACGGGACGCCCGCGGGGAGCGGCGTGACCGCGACGCACACATACGGGGCCGCGGGGACGTACACGATCACCCTGAACGTCACGGATGCGGATGGGTTCTGGAGTCTCGCCTCGAGGGATGTCACCGTGAGCGGGACCCTGTTCCCGCCCGTCCCGTGCTTCACCCTGCTCGTGAACGGAGCGGCGGAGCGCCTGGAGGTCGATGCGAGTTGCTCGTCCGACGCGGACGGGTTCATCGCCACGTACTCCTGGGACTGGGGCGACGGGACGCCCGCGGGGAGCGGCGTGACCGCGACCCACGTGTACGCTTCCCCTGGGCTGTACCCGGTCAACTTGACCATTACGGACGACGACGGACTGGTGAACTGGACCGTCCAGTCCGTCTCGTGGTTCCCGCCGACCGCGTGCTTCGCGGTCTCCCGCAATGGATACACGGTCAACGTCGACGCGACATGCTCGTCGGATTCCGACGGACCCATCGCCACGTACTCCTGGGACTGGGGCGACGGGACGCCCGCGGGAAGCGGCGTGACCGCGAGCCACACGTACGCGGGCCCCGGCGTGTACGCGATCACTCTTGCGGTCGCCGACACCGATGGGTTCCGCCGGACCACGCCGTCATCCGTGTCGATGTTCCCGCCCGCGGCCCTGTTCGACCTCTCCACAGTGCTGTTCACGGTCAACGTCGACGCGTTCGCCTCCTCGGACCCGGACGGGACGATCGTCTCGTTTTCCTGGGACTGGGGCGACGGGACGCCCGCGGGAAGCGGCGTGACCGCGACGCACACATACGCGGGCGCGGGCAGGTACACGGTGGCCTTGACGGTCACGGACAACGACGGGTTCACGGCCTCGGCGCAAAAGGATGCGAGCGTGAACGGGACGACGCTCGACTACACCTTCTACGACTTCTTCAACGTCCCGCTCGACACGTGGTGGACGGACACCCAGCAGCGCCAGCGCGTGTACGGGGACGTCGTCCTCAACAACGCGTACCCGTACATCACGTGGTATCCGTGGGCGGAGGACCGGAACGACCCCACGATTTACACGATGTACAGGATGGATGTCGAGGGCCGGAACCTCCCCGGCTACTCGGTCGACGACCCGGTGATGCTCCCAAGGTTCGGACCGAACCTCCCGGGCGGCTCCGTCCAGATGGACCTGTACATGCAGTACGTCTCGAATGCCCGCCGGAACGATCTCCGGACTTCCTGCATCTTCATCCCGGCCGGCAACATGGACGGGTTCATCATCGAAGTCCAAGGCACGTTCACGATGAACACATCCACGTCGCGAGAGCTGTTCAACGTCGTCGGCGACCCCGCCACATGGTGGCCGGCGAACACGCAGCCCGGCTGCACGAACTATGGGGCGTTCGAGTCCCAGTACGAGACGTGGCTGATGAACCAGGGGAACGTCGTGTACGACGTCTACAACGCGTTCGAGTACACGTACTCGCCCTGGGTCACAGACATCTCCGCCACCTACGACGCGGTGAGCGACGTCACCACGGTGACGTTCCACCACATTACGTGGGGCGGCGAGGTGTTGTACGCCCGCTGGTTCTACTGGGGGACCACAGATTACGCGGCCGGGACCCCGATGGGATGGTGGGGCCAGGAGCTCGGCTGGTTCGAGAACTGGACCTTCAACGCAACGATATCGAACGACCTCGACTTCCGCCTCACGACCGCGCTCGCGTACCAGTTCAGCAACGTCGGGACGATCGGCAACGATGGGATCTGGAACACCGCGGACGACAACTCGACGTGGGTCTGGGAGCCAATGCTCATGGACTATTTGTATCAGACCATCGCGCACCCGCGGTCGGAGCTGACGCCGTACCAGGCCCGCCAGTACCTGCACACACAAATCGGGAGCATCTACTACGGAACGAACTACCGGTACGAGTACGTCCCGATCACATGGAACCTCCGTCTCGGCGGAACGTGGACGTTCAAGTTCCCGACGGGCTCCGTGTGGTTCTACGACCCGTTCCCGAGCCTTGAAAACTCCAATCCGGCCGACCTTGTCCACTACGCGACGTCGTGGACCCTCGACAGTACGGTCCCTCCGGGAATCGGCACGTGGGACCCGTCCACGTACACACTCCGAGTTGTCGGTCCGACGAACATCGTCGCGCCTCCGAACCCGGACTTCGGGCAGCCGATCGTGGTGATGCGGCCCGGGTAGGCAGGCGCGAGGCCGTCCCGCTTCGGGAACTAGCGACAGCGATGGGCGGTGCCCAGTACGGCGGGTTCGCTAGCTAGAAATAGCGCGCGCACGCTCTCGGAACCGTCCCCTCAGGTGGTTCCCTTGGCCTCCATTCCCGCCGAAGCCGCCCCGACACGCTCGAAGAAGACCCTGTGGCTGGCCATCGTCGTGATCATGGTCGTCCTCGCGGTCGGCGGAATCGCGGCGTACGTCCTTCTGGCACCGAGCCCGAACCAGCCACCCGTGGCGGCCTTCACGTACGTCGTGGACGGGCTCGCCCTCTCGGTCAACGCGGCGGGCTCGACGGACCCGGACGGGGAGATCGCGTCGTACGCGTGGTCCTGGGGGGACGGCGCGACGGGCTCTGGTAGGAGCGCGACCCATACGTACGCGTTCGCCAACGTCGTGACGGTGGTCCTGACGGTGACGGACAACGGGGGAGCGACGGGGGATACCTCCCGCTCGATTCAGCTCGAGGACCGTCCCGCGGCCCGCTTCACCCTCGACCGCGACCTGATGCACGTCGATGTGGACGCGTCTGCGTCCCAAGCCCGGAACGGGACGATTGCGTCGTACGCGTGGGACTGGGGCGACGGGACGCCCGGGGCGAGCGGCGTCACGGCCGCCCACGACTACCGGGCCCTGGGGAAGTACGACGTGACGCTGAACGTAACGGACAGTCGCGGATCGAGTTCGACGGCGGTCCGGATCGCCTCGGTGGCGAACTCGACCGTCGACGTCACGATGTCGGGCTTCTTCGAGATCCCCTACGCGGAGTGGTGGTACTCCCTGCGGGGTCCCGTGTACGGGGACTACGTGCTCGAGAACTCCACGCCCTACACGAACCTGTACCCGTGGGCGGGGGACCTGAACGACACGTTCGTCCACACGAATTTCCGGGAGACGATTAGGGGCCGGAACCTGAGCGGGTACTCCGTCGCGAACCCCGTGTTCTTCCCCGTCCTGAACGCGTCCGTGGCCCCCGCCCCCGGCGCCACGGCGGATGTGGACTGGTATCTGCAGTACATCGACACCCCTCGGAAGAGCCAGCTGACCGCGAGCGGGTGGTTCATCTCCGCCGGTTGGATGGACGGCTTCCTGAGCGAGTGGACGATGTCGGTCACGATGGACTACAACACGAGCCGGAGGGCGTTCAACGTCACCGGGGACCCTGCCGCGTGGTGGGCCGCGAACACGGTCTCCGGGCCGAACCAGGGCTGGCTCGACAACCTGTACGGGAACTGGCTCGAAACCCAGGGCAAGGACACGCTCGACGTGTGGAACGCGTTCGAGTGGTACTACACGGCATTCTACATCGATGTGAGCGCGACGGTCCGGACGAACCCGGACGGCTCGAACACGACGGTCGCGAAGGTGTACCTGATCAGCTGGGGCCAGGAGGTCCTGATCGCCCGTTGGTTCTACTGGGGCAGCGGGACATACCCGGACGGGACCCCCAATGGCTGGCGCAAGGAGGAAGTCGGATGGTTCGAGGACATGACGTTCAACGGGACGCTGAGCGACCACCTCGACCTCGACCTCACGGGTGTGATGGGGTACCAGTTCGTCGCGATCGCGCACCAGGGCTCGGACGGCCTGTGGCGCACGCCGGACGACGTTCCGATGTGGGTCTGGTACCCTCAGCTCATGGACTACATCTACAGCGTGCCGGCCCACCCGAAGTCCGAGCTCGACCGGTGGACCGGGCTGCAAAAGGTGAACGCCCACCCCGGGACCCCGTACTACGGGCAGCCTTTCCAGATCGACTTTGCGTACGTCGCATGGGACTTGGTCGCAGGAGAAACGATTACAATCATCATGCCGACGGGGGATATCCGGTGGTACGATCCGTACACGTCGTACTGGGACGCGACGAGGCAGACGCCGAACTTCTACGGGCCGGACGGTATTCGCGGCACGGCGGACGATGCCGTCTTCCTGGCGCCCGCGAAGTTCCGCGGGATCATCCCGTCCGGCGTCGGATACTGGGACGACGCCACGATGACGGGGTACGTCGCCGGACCCGCGACGGTCGGCGGCGGGAACCCGCCCCTCGACGGACTCCCGCGTTTCGAGTTCGTCCCACGAATCTAGTGGCTCAGGCGAACTTGATCCGGTTCCAGGCGGGAATCAGGAGGTCCTGCGTGACCTGGACCCCCACGTCCTCCTGGTAGTCGCACCTCGCGAGGTCGCCCGCCGTCGGGTAGATTCGGGTGTCCTGGCGCGGGTCGTACCCGTTCGGGTACACGGTGAGCGTCTCGTAGGCGCAATCGTTCGGTGTCGCATACAGGTTCCAGTCCGTGATCGCGGCGCCCTGGTCGCACGTGAGGAAGAAGTCGATGAACTCGTGCGCGAGCCAGAGGTTTCGGGACTCCCGGTGGATCACGGCGTTGTCGATCCACCGCGCGCCCCCCTGCTTCGGGACGAGGTAGTTGACGGGGTAGTTCGAGTTCGAATACGGCTGGACCGCGTACATGATGTCCCCCGACCACGCGTGGTTCGCGTACGTCGTCTCCTGCACCAGGTACGGCCCCTGGTTCTGGGTATTGAACTGGAGCAGGTTCGGCCTCACCTCTCCTAGCAACATCTGTTCGACCTCCCCGATCCTCTCCGGACTGGTCTCGTTCTCCGTCCACTGGTACATGCCGTTGTACGGCGGGTTGGGGTTCCGCGGAATCGAAGTCGGCACATAGCCGAGGTTCAACTGTTCGTCCCATCCGGCCATCTTCATGCCCGCGCCGAGGACCTCCCGCATGTCGTCCAACATGAGCATCCGGTTCTGGAGCGTGTATCCGTTCCACGACGGTCGCCGGAACACGTCCCACCCGAGGCCCTCCATGTCCGCCTCAGAGAACACGGTCGTATTGTACCCGATGCCCGTCGTGCCCCACTGGTAGGGGACCGCCATCCGGGAGCCGTCGGGCCGGAACGCGTACGGCGTCCCGAGGGGCGTGCGGAAGTCCCCGAGGGGCTGCCCATCGTCTAGGTTCACGAGGTTCGGCAGCCACGCCTCGTTCATGTTGTACAGGAGTCCCGCGCGGTCCATGATCTGGGCCATGTAGTTCGTTGGGAACATGACGTCGAACCGCCGGCCGGATGCCGTCACCCACGTGAACAACTCCTCGTTGCTCGTGTAGATCTGGGTCCGGACATCGATGTCCCGGTTGTACACCTGCTTGATGTGGTTCTTGAACGCGACGATGAACGAGCCCGGCCAGTAGTCGTACCACTGCGCGAGGCGGAGCTCGTTCGACGTGAAGACGCCCTCCGGGACCTTCTCGTAGTCCACGACCCCGGGCGAGATCTCATAGGACCGAAGCCCGCCCCGGGTCCCATACCGAATGATCCCGTTCAGCAAGCCTCCGCCGAGGGCCGCGACGCCCGCGATCCCGAGGGCCCCAAGGCCCAGCCTGAGAAACCTCCGGCGGCTCGCATCGAACGGCTTCCCCGGGGGCGTTTCGCTCGCCATCGAACGGTCCATTCAGCGAGCGCACGCGCACGATTTACACTTTCCGGCGCACCCTTAAGACCGTCTCACCGGACGACGACCACGTTCTCGGGGTGCCAGCCGATCTGCACGCGGGAGCCGACGCCCGCGAACTCGCCGAGGTCGCGGATCTGGACCTGGGCCGTGACCCGGTGGCCCGAGTCGAGTTCCACGATGAGCTTCCCGGAGGACCCCGTGTATACCTCGTCCACGACCCTCCCCTCGTACCGGTTCTCGCACGGCTGGGCGTCGGGGCCGACGCGGATTTTCTCGGGACGGATGGCGAGGGTCAGCCTCTGGCCTCGCTCCACCCCGTTCGCGGGGGCCAGCGAGGACATCCCGCCGTGGTCCACGGTCGCCACCCGGTCGACCGCGGTCACCTCCCCGTCGAGCAGGTTCGTCTCCCCGATGAACCCCGCGACGAACTTCGTCGCGGGTCGCTCGTAGATCGCGCGGGCGTCGCCGACCTGCTCGATGCGGCCCTTGTTCATGATCCCGATGTCGTCGGACATCGTGAGGGCCTCCTCCTGGTCGTGGGTGACGAAGATGAACGTGATCCCGACGCGCTTCTGGAGCTTCTTAAGCTCCACTTGCATCGCGCGCCGCAGCTTCAGGTCGAGTGCGCCGAGCGGCTCGTCGAGGAGGAGGACCCGCGGCTCCGTGACGAGGGCCCGCGCGAGGGCGACCCTCTGCCGTTCGCCGCCGCTCAGCTGCCAGATTCGCCGAGCGCCGTATCCGGGCAGCTCGACCAGGCCGAGGGCGGTCGTCACCCTCGACGTGATCTCCCGCTCCGGGACCCGGCGCATTCGGAGCCCGAACGCGATGTTCCCTGCCACATCTAGGTGCGGGAAGAGGGCGAGGCTCTGGAACACCATGCTCGTGTTCCGGAGGTAGGGCGGCAGGTGGGTGACGCGGGATCCGCCGAGGAGCACCTCGCCCCGGGTCGGCCTCTCCAGGCCGCCGATCATCCGGAGGACCGTCGACTTCCCGCTGCCGCTCGGACCAAGGAGCGTGAAGAACCGCCCGCGCTCGATTTTGAATGAGACGTCGTTGACGGCCGTCACATCGTTGTCGAACACCTTCACGAGGTGCTGGACCTCGACGTCATATTCCAAGAGGAATCCCCAGCCCCGTTCCAGGGAGGGCCGGCCTCTATAAAGAGCTTCGCGGCCTGCACCGTTGCCCATGTCTTGTCTATATTAACCCCCGCCCCCTTCCCCGGGGCGGGGAGCGAATGGGTGCGCCGGTCCCTCCCGCAACGGGCCCCGCGCCGGCGTCCGCCGGGGTGGCCCGCGCTCGTGCGAGAGCACCCCGACCGCCGCCGCCCGCGGTCCCAAGCGTGCGGGCGAAGGCCGCTGGCGTCCTTACCGCGCCGGTGACCTGGCTTCTCGTCTTCCTCCTGATCCCCCTCGTCCTCGTCGCGGCGGTCGGCTTCGCGACCGTCCAGTCGAACTACCTCCTCGACTTCGGGCGCCTCACGCCGGAGAACTACGTGGCCGTGTTCAACCCGTCCGGCGAAGCGTTCCGCCTCCTGTGGAGGAGCCTGGGGATCGCGTTCGGGGCGACCGTCGCCTCCCTCGTCGTTGGGTACGCGATGGCGTACTACATCGCCCGCATCGCGAAGGAGAAGTGGCGGGGCATCCTGATGGCCCTCGTCGTGATCCCGTTCTGGGTCACGTTCATCGTCCGCATCTACGGGCTCCTCCTCTTCGTCCGGCCGGACGGCTTTGTGGACGGGTTCTTCCAGACCCTCGGGCTCCCCGGGGTCGGGGACTACTTCGTCACGAACTTCGGGGTGGGCACGGACTCCCTGCTAATCTTCACGCTCGTGTACGTCTGGCTCCCGTTCATGGTGCTCCCCCTGTTCACCTCCCTGAGCAAGATCGACCCGCAGCTCCTCGAGGCGGCGTCCGACCTCGGGGCCTCCCGCCTGCGGGCCTTCTGGAACGTGACCCTGCCGCTGAGCCTCCCCGGAATCGTCACGGGCTCGATCTTCGTGTTCATCACGACCCTGGGGAGCTTCGTGGAGCCGAGCTTTCTCAGCGCGGAGTACATGATTGGGAACTTCGTCGAGACGCAGTTTTCGGGGACCCAGGGCGTCGGGATCCCTCTTGGTGCCGCGGCGTCCGTGTTCATCATCATCTCCACGATGCTCCTCGTCACGATCTACGCCCGATACGCGGAACTCGAGGAGTCGGGGACGTTCGGGGCGGTGAAGAAGCGGGGTCGGCTCGCGACCCTCCTCCGGTTTGTCGGGATTCTGCTCGTCCTCGCGGTGCTCGGCGCTGCGGCGGCATACTTCCTGGCGGGGGCGCTCACCGCGGCGTCCACGGGCGGGATCCTGGATGCCGCCCTCCTCGTCGGGCTGCTGAACCTGTTCTTTGCGTACGCGTATGAGGAGACGGGGGCGACGTTCCGCAGGATCGCCACCTCCGAGAAGCGGCTGGAGACTACGGACGCCGTGGCGGTCCTGTTCGTCGTGGCCGCGGTCTGGCTGGTGGGGCGGTTCGCTCTGTTCTCGGTGGGGGTCGCCGCCCATGGGTGGACCGCGACAAGCGTCGCGGAGATCCTGATTGGCGCAGTCGCGGTGTTCCTCGGGTTCCTCGCGCTCGGCGTGGCGGGCGTCGTCCTGATTCGGAACCGCCGGATTGTGGCGACGCAGTCCTGGATGGCGACGCTACAGCTGCTCACGCAGGGGAAGCACGTCCTCGGCGTCCTCGTCCAGGGAACCACCCGGGCCCTGGATCGCGTCGCGGAGCGAGCGGGCCGCCGTCTCCTGGCGGCCTTTACCGCGATTGTGCTCCTCGTGTTCTTTATGCCCCTGATCCTCATGACGGTCTTCTCGTTCACCGCGGGCTTCAACCCGTCCGCTTGGGAAGGCTTCTCCTTCCGCTGGTACATTGGCGCCGGCGCGGGCGAGGTCGAGCGCGACTTCCTGTTCAAGTGCGACGCCAGCGAGTGCTCCGTCCTGAGCTCCCTCGGGACAAGCGTCGTCGTCGGGGTCGCGTCCGCCTTCCTCTCCCTCATCTTCGGCCTCCTTGCCGCGTTCGCGATTGACCGCTACGCCTTCCGGGGGAAGGCGGTCCTGAACAATGTTATGTATCTGGGCCTCGTGATCCCCAGCATCGTAATGGGGATCTCCCTCTCGATCCTCGTGCGGGTCGCGAACGATTCCATCCTGGGCCCGAACCTCCTTCAGTGGGAGTTCGGACTAGCGTCCCTCATCGTCGGCCACACGACGTTCAACATCCCCCTCGCGACCCTCGTCCTCCTGATCAGCTTCCGGGAGTTCGACAAGTCGCTGGAGGAGGCCGCGATGAACCTCGGCGCGGGGCCGCTCACGACGTTCTTCCGGGTCACGCTCCCGAACATCAAGGCGGGGATCGTGTCCACGCTGCTCCTCACGTTCACGTTCTCGTTCGACGAGTTCCCCGTGTCGCTGTTCCTCGCGGGGTCGAACCCCACGTACCCGATTGTCGCGTGGGGCCTGCTGTCCAAGAAGATTCCGACGCCGGAGGCGAACGCGGCCGCGACCCTAATCCTCGTGATCTCCCTGGTGTTCGTCCTGCTCGCGAACAAGGTGCAAAAGGGCGGGGCCATCTTCCGCTTCTGATCAGGGCGCGAGGTATCCGCCGTCCACCGGGAGGTCCGCGCCCGTGATGAACGCCGCATCGTCGGACGCCAGGAACAGGACCGCGCGGACGACGTCCTCCGGCGTGCCGAGCCGGCCGAGTGGGTGGCGGGCGATCTCAGCTCTCTCCGCCGCGCGCGGGTCCGGTTGATCCCTGAGCCACTCGTCGTACATGTCCGTCCGGATCACGCCGGGGCTCACGGAGTTCACGCGGATGCCATATCTCGCGAGTTCGACGGCCAGGACCTTCGTCAGCAGCAGTGCGCCCGCCTTCGAAGCCGCATACGCCGCCTCGCCCGCGATGCCGACATGCGCGCTGATCGAGCAGTTGTTGACGATCGAACCGCCCCCGCGCCGCCGCATCGCCGACACGACCTCACGGGCCATGAGGAAATAGCCCTTCAGGTTCACCGCGAGCTGGCGGTCCCACTCCCGTTCCGTCGTCGCCTGGACGGGTTTCTGAAGGTAGACGCCCGCGTTGTTGAACAGTACGTCGATGCCCCCGGATGCTCGCAGGACGGACCCGACGAGGCGCCTAACGTCCGCGGAGCGGGACACGTCCCCGCGAAGGAAGCGGACGTCCTCGGACACCCGGCGCAAGGTGCGTACCGCGACCCTCCCGCGGTCCGCCCGTCGGCCGACGATCGCGACCCGGGCTCCCTCCTCCAGGAACGCGCGCGCGGCGGCGAGGCCGATGCCGGAGGTGCCGCCGGTGACGAGTACGACCCGTCCGGAGAAGCGCATGTCTCCTCCCCCACCTGCGGACGGTCGGTCCCGCGATATACTTTGCGTCACACGTGCGGCGGGACCGGTGTCTCTTCCCCGTACTGCGCGACCTGGTTCTTCACGGCCTCGATCATGACCGTGGGCACTTTCGGCCGGTGCCGGCGAGCCTCGCGGGCGATTGCCGCGAGCGCGTTGTCCGCGACCTCGAGGGCGTGGTCGACGTCCTCCTCCGTGTGCTCGGAGCACAGGAACGCGCGCTCGCCGACGTTCGGGATCCCGAACAGGACGTTGTTCCCGAGGCAGTGGATGAACCAGTTCCACCAGCGGTGGTTGTTCGCGTTCAGGGTGTCCCGGAAGTCCCGGATCTCGTCCTGCGTCGTGAAGTACATGTTCCCGATCGAGCCGACGTACTCGACCCACGCGGGGATCTTGCGGTCGTCCGCGAGGTCCTGGAGGCCGGCGAACAGCCTCCGGCCCAAGGCGTTCACGTGGTCGTAGATGCCCGGGTTCTCCCGGAGGATCTGCAGGCACTTCAGGCCCGCCGCGACGCTCACCGGGTGGCCGTTGTACGTCCCCGCGTGGAACGTCCCGTGCTTCCACCCGCGCCCCGGCGTGATTACGTCCATGATCTGGGACTCCCCGCCGAAGCCCGCGAGCTGGAACCCGCCGCCCGCGATCTTCCCGAAGCACGTCAGGTCCGGCGTGACGTCGTAGTACTCCTGCGCCCCGCCGAGGGCGAGGCGGAAGCCCGTGAGCACCTCATCGAAGATCAGGACGATGCCGAGCTGCCGGGTGATGCGGCGGAGGTGCTTCAGGTAGTTCCCCTTGGGGACGATGACCCCGGGCCCGCACAGGACGGGCTCGATGATCACCGCCGCGAGGTCGTCCACGTTCCGCTCGAGGATTTCCGCGGTCGCGTCCACGTCGTTGTACGGGAAAATCACGGTGAGGTCGCTGATCGCCTTCGGGACCCCGCGCCCCATCGGGATCGCCCGATAGTTCCCGTTCATCCGGCGGGCCGTGCGGCTGTCCATGTCCAGGCTCTGGAGCACGTAGTCGTGGGCGCCGTGGTACGCGCCCTCCGCCTTCGCGATCTTGTCCTTGCCCGTGTACGCGCGCGCGGCCCGGAGCGCGTGCATCGTCGCCTCCGTCCCGCTGTTCGCGAGGCGGGCCTTCTTCACGCTCGGGATCGCCTTCCGAAGCGTGTCGAGGTACTCGACGTACAGGGTCGTCGTCACGCCGAGCATCGAGCCGGACTCGAGTTGCCGAATCACCTCGATGGCGATGTCCCGGTTGTTGTGGCCGAGGAGGAGGGACCCGAACCCCATCATGAAGTCGAGGATCTTGTTCCCGTCCACGTCGTAGATGAACCCGCCGTCGCCGTAGTCCGCGAAGAACGGATGGGGCTTGAAGTACCGGATGTTCGACTCGACCCCACCGGGCGTGATGCGGCTCGCCCGCTTGAAGAGCTGCGCGGACCTTCGGTGCCTTGCGAGATACCTGCGGCTGAATCGCTGGGACGGCATGGAGCCACCCCCTCCCTGGGCCCCCGCGTGGCGGGGCGTTGGAGTCCGGCGGTTTGGGGGAACCGAAGCGCGGTCCGAGTTCCCCACAACCCCGAAGACCGCGCTCCGGGGAAGCCGTCTGGACTCACCCAGATCGGGCATCCTAGCCATGGCCGCGGAGGCTATGAATAGCTTTCGAATAGAGGTCGAATCTTGCGAATTACAGAATCCGGGAACGAATTTTCTAGGTCCGGGCTAAAACGGCCGGATCCCGAGTCTGTCCCCCCGTCCTTATATATTGACACTTAACGATTTAAATAGGGCCGAGCGGGCCCCATGCGACGGGCGGCCCGGTCAACGTATATAATGGAGCCGGGGGAGGGCTCCGCGTGCGTTCTCATACACGGGAGTCCATAAACGGACAATGTGTTTCGGTGTCCGTCGAGTCTCCTTACGTCAGGATACGTTCCTCAAGGATACGCTCCCGGATCTCCACGTCCCGCCCTTTGATCGCCCGGAAGACCTTGGCGGGCTCCAGCTGCTCCGGCACGAGGACGCCCGGGCCCGGGGTCTCGTGGTCCAGGACGAGCCGGGCGCCCACCGCGGCGCCCGTGCCGGTGAGCCACGCGGTGCCGCTCGTCCCGTGCCGGCGGCCCGCCCCGACGTGGTCCATCGCGGACCACACAACGTGCGTGACCGGGACGCCGTCCCGCCGTCCGATCGTCTCGACCAGGATTGCGGCGTGGCCCGTGATTTTGCCCGCGAGCGAGCCCGGCGGCGGAATCTTCGCGAGCAACGCCTCGCGGGAGCCCGGCTCCAGGAGCCCGAACCGTCCGATCATCTGGAGGGTCTGGACCGTGTCCGGCAGGAGGGCGAGCTTGAAGTCGACGTTCCTCGGCTTCCGGCCCAGGAACAGGGGGATTGTCTCGACCTCCTCGTGGTTCACGTTGTACACGGGGACGGGCCCGACCGGCGGCGGGAACGGGTACTCCTCTCGCCCGCTGAAGGGCGGGACCTTCCTCCACGCGCCGTCCTCATACACCGTGGCGGGCTGGAGGGTCTCCTCGATGAACACCTCGGGGCTGAACAGGCAGATGAACGGGTGCTCCTCCGAGCGCGCGGTCTCCCCGTCCCGGATCCGCACCGCGTCGACCTCGTCCATCCCGTCCGCGGCGTGTCGCGCGAACACGTTCGCGAGGCCCGGGTCCTCGCCCATCCCCAGGACCGCGGTCCGCCCCGCCCGCCGCCACCGGTCGTGCAGGGCGAGCTGGTCCTTCCCGCCACCCGCGAGGTCCAGGTAGTCCACGCCCCCCTCCAGGGCCGCGTCCATCACCGCCAGGTTGTACTTCGGGAGGGCCGCGTTGATCACGAGCGCGGAGCCGCGCAGGGCGGCCCGCACCGCGTCGTCGTCCGCGAGGTCCAGCGCGAGGGGCCGGACCCGCTTCGATCCCGCCGCCCGCACGAGCGCCTTCGCCCGCCCCGCGTTCACGTCCGCGGCGACGACTTCGCCCACGTCCCGCTCACGTCCCAGGTGCGTCGCGATGACGGTCCCGACCGCCCCGCACCCGAGCAGGAGGACCCGCTTCTCCGGTTTCGCGCCGATGGTGTCGAACCTCGCGCGGCGAACCTGGGTCGGATAGATGAAGCCTCCGAAGAAGGCTCATATAGCGGGCGGTGCCCGCGCCGGCCGGACCGCACCATCCTTATCTAGAACCCGCTCCGTGCCCGCGGGCGCGGTGTTCCAAAGCCTCGTCACCCGGCGCGGGCGCACGCACCGGTACCTCCGGGTCCTGTACCTCTCGAACTTCATCCTGCGGCTCGCGTTCGGGTTCGTCCTCCTCACGCTGCCGTTCTACGTCGTGAAGGACCCGCGGTTCCAGAGCAACACCCTCCTGGCGGTGGCGGTGATTGCGGTCCCGTACCCGTTCGCGGAGATGCTCACCGCGAACTGGTTCGGGTCGATCTCGGACAAGGTGGGGCGGAAGCGGGTGATCGTCACCGGGTCCGCGTGGGCGATGGGGATGGTCCTCCTGTACCCGCTCACCCAGGACACGTTCGCCCTCGCGGCGATCCACGGCCTCCACGGAATCGGCGCCGCCGCCACCGTCGCGCCGTCGATCGCGATGATCGCGGACTACGCGGATCCTCGGGACCGCGGGCGCCAGATGGGGTTCTACGACTACTCCACCTTCGCCGGGTACATCATCGGCGTCGTCCTCGCGGGGGCCCTCATCGAGGCCCTCGGCGGCCTCGGGTTCGACCCGGTCTCCGCCGTCCGCCTCACGTTCCTCCCGATGGCGGCGTTCCTCGGCGTCTCCGCGCTCGTCCTGCAGCTGTACGTCCGGAAGGAGCGCGTGACCGCGGTGAAGGCGAAGCTCTTCGACTTCCGGGACCTCCGGGAGGTGCTGAAGGTCCGCGAGATCGGCGTGCTCCTACCCGTGTGGCTGATCATCTCCACGATCCTGGGGCTCGCCCTCACGTACCTGCCCCGGGTCCTGTTCGAGGCGGAAATCACTGCGATGGGCATCGGCCTCCTGTTCGGGGGCGTCGGGCTCGCCCTCCTCCTGCTCCAGCCCCTGTGGGGGAAGGTGTCGGACGTCGTCGGAAGGGTGCCCGTGATGTTCTACGGCATCCTCAGCATCCTCGGGGTGATCGTGATGGCGGCGCTGTTCTGGTCCCACATCCTCGCGCGGGAGCCGCTGTACCTGGCCCCCGTGGGCCTCCTTGCGCTCGGGGCCGGGGCGTTCGTGCCATCCGCGCTCGCCCTCATGGCGGACACGGCGCCGGAGGCGAAGTACGGGGCGACGATGGGCCTGTACTCGTTCGCCCTCGGGTTCGGGTTCTTCGTCGCGGAGCTCAGCGGGCTCGTGATCATCGCCGTCTACGCGTACTCCATGACCGAGAGCCAGGTGCGGGAGGTGATTGGCGCAGCCCTCCAGGGCCTCTTCTACTTCGCACTCGCCCTGATTGCGGCGGCCGTCCTGCTGATGGTCCGGTTCTTCGTCCTCGGCCGGAAGAAGGAGCGCGACGCGCGGGCCGCGCTGGAGGAGCTGCGGGAGGAGCGGCCCTGATTCTTCCGGTGGAAAAGAGGAGTGCGGCGGCCAGGATTTGAACCTGGGAACCCCTGCGAGATCAGACCCTGAATCTGACGCCTTTGACCATGCTTGGCGACCGCCGCATGGGGGCCTTGCCATGAACGGGGCGGGCAAGAACGTTGCGGTCCGCGGGGCTGCGGGCATGCCGCGGAAGCCTTTTTCCTGCCCCCGCGCATCCGCAGGGGCATGCTCGAACGCCGCGACTACCGCATGATCGCGGACGCGAAGGCGGCCGAGGTCTGGCCGAAGGCGTGGGAGTTCTGGCAACGCGCGGGCTTCGCTCTGTACAACGTCGCGCCGAACCACTTCACCGGCTCCTCCCACTACTCGAAGATCGGCCTGAGCCGCGAGGTCGAGCTCCGGCTCGTGGAGGCGAACAACGCGGTGTACGTCGACCTCGCGTTCCGGGCCCGCTTCACGGAGGCGGGCGCGGTCGGGGGCGCGGCCGCGGCGGTCCTGTTCTGGCCCGTGGCGGTCGTCGGCGGGGCCCTCTCGTGGTCCGAGTACGAGAACGAGGCGAGGGCCCTGCTTGCGACCTTCTGGCACCACCTGTGGCAGGCGACCGGGAAGCCGAGCCAGATCCTGTTCGCGACGGCCCCGTCGTTCGGGCAGCCGTACACGGTGATGCCCCCGCCGCCCCCCGCGTCCACGGTCGCGAAGGTGTGCGCGAAGTGCGGGGCCGCGATGGCCGCGGAGTGGAAGGTCTGCCCGTACTGCGGCGCGCCCTCGGGGTGAGGGCGGCGGGCGCTAGCCCTTCTTCATGATCTTCATGAACCCGGAGGACTCGAAGACCTGGAGGCTCCGCTTCTGGAGGACGTCCTCGAACTCCTCCCAGCTGATCACCTCGATGCGGTTGTTCCGCCCCTTCGTGAACTGGATCGCGTCCTCGGTGCCCTTCACGCGCCCGGGCTTCAGGCCCGCCTTCCGGGCCTTCTCCTTCGCGGCTTCCACGCTGATCGGTTCCATCACCATCTCACGTCCCCTCCGGACCTCTCCGCGGGCGATATCGCGGCCGGATTCAAAGGTCGCTATATAACCGTTCGGAAGAGCGGGGCGCGGCGGCGAGGCGAATCGCTGGGTGTCCGGGTGGGCCCGAGTATTGATATTCGGTAGCGAGGGCTTAACGTGCCCCGAGCCGTTGTGGTGTGCGTGGGAGGAACCCGCGAGTCCTGGGAACCGGCCAAGCCTCGCAAGGCGCTCGTCCTCCCGCCCGAACTGGACATGGGCGCGCTCAAGCTGGACGACCTCGAGTTCGACCTCGGCCGCGAGGTCGCGCGCATGAAGTCCGAGGATCAGGCGCGGACCGGTTCGCCGCACCCGCCGTCGAGGCCGCGGTAGTCGTACCCGCCCGCGTCACGGAAGGGTTTTGAGAGAGCCAGGGATTGACCCGCCGTGCGGCTCTTCGGTTCGTCTGGGATCCGCGGAATCGCGAACGTGGACGTGACCCCGGACCTGGCGATGGCGGTGGGCCGCGTCCTCGGCTCGTCCTACGGAGATGTGATCGTGGGCCGGGACCCCCGCCTGACCGGGGAGATGCTCGCGTCCGCCCTCACCGCAGGTGTCCTCGCGTCGGGTGCGGACGCGACGGATGCCGGGATGGTGAGCACGCCGACCCTCGCGCGGGCCGCGAGGGACCACAAGTGCGGGGCGGTCGTCACGGCATCACACAACCCCGCCCCGTACAACGGCATCAAGCTGTGGAACCCGGACGGGGTCGCGTTCGACGAGGCCCAGCAGGAGGAGGTCGAGGCGGCCCTCGAGAAACGGGACTTCCGCCATGCGAGCTGGGACCGCGTCGGGACCGAGAGGGTCGCGACGGACCTCGTCGCCCGCCACAAGGAGGCGGTCCTCTCCGCGGTGGGCCGCGCAGACCGGAAGGTCGTCGTGGACTGCGGGTCCGGCGCAACGTCCACGATCACGCCGTTCGTCCTGCGGGAGATGGGGTGCCGGGTGATCGCCCTGAACGCGCAGCCGGACGGGCACTTCCCGGGGCGGGACCCGGAGCCCACGGAGGAGAACCTCGAGGTCCTGCTGCACACGGTCCGCGCGACGCACGCGGACCTCGGGATCGCCCACGACGGCGACGGGGACCGGATGGTCGCGGTCGACGAGCGCGGCGCGTTCGTGGGCGGGGACGCGCTCCTCGCGGTCTTCGCAAGGCGGGAGGTGAAGCGCTCCGTGGTCGTCCCCGTGGACACGTCGATGGCGATCGAGGAGATGCTGCCCGGCGCGAAGGTCATCCGCACCCGCGTCGGGGACGTGTACGTGGCCCAAGAGGTCCGCCGCCACCGGGCGGACTTCGGCGGGGAGCCGTCCGGCACGTGGATCTTCCCGCGGGTCACCCTGTGCCCGGACGGCGTGTACGCGGCCGCGCACCTCGTCGACCTCGTTACGGAGACGCCGCTCTCGCAACTCGTGGCGGGCGTCCCGCGGTATCCGATTCTCCGGGGTGCCGTCCCGTTCCCCGCCCGCGAGCGGGCGGCGGTGACGGCGCGGCTCGACGCCGCGTTCGCGGCCTTCGGCGGGCAGGTCGAGACGGTCGACGGATGGCGGGTCGCGTTCGAGGATGGCTGGTTCCTCGTCCGCCTCTCCGGCACGGAGCCGAAGGTCCGGATCACCGCGGAGGCCCGCACGGAGCCGCGGGCGAAAGAGCTTTACGAACTCGCCTCATCGAAGGTCCGGGCGGCGGCATGAAGGCCTGGATCCTGAGCGCGGGGGAAGGGACGCGGATGCGGCCCCTCACCGCGAACCTGCCGAAGCCCCTCCTGCCCGTGGCGGGGAAGCCGTTCCTCGCGCACACGGTCGAGGCTCTCCGCGAGGCGGGCGTCGCCGAGATGTCCGTGCTGATCGGGTGGCAGGGCCGCCGCGTGAAGGAGTACTTCGGCCGCGGGGACGCGTTCGGTGTGCGGATCGCGTACGAGGAGCAGAACGAGCGGCTCGGCACCGCGCACGCGGTCGGCCTCGCCCGCACGCACGTCGACGGGGACTTCCTGAGCGTGAACGGCGACGTCGTGATCTCCGCGCGGGCGGTGAAGGGCCTCCTGGAGTTCCACGGGAAGGCGAAGGCCCCCGTGATGGCGGTCGCGGAGGTCGAGGACCCCGCCGCGTTCGGCGTCGTCGAGCTCGACGGAGACCGCGTCGCCCGCTTGGAGGAGAAGCCGAAGGCCCCGCGGTCGAAGCTGATCAACGCGGGCGTGTACGTGTTCCCGAGGGACGTGTTCGCGGCGATCGACCGGACCCCGAAGTCCCCCCGCGGGGAGTTCGAGATCACAGACACGATCCGGATGATGATGGCGGACGCCGATGTGTACGCGTACCGCCTGCCGGACCCGTGGATCGACGTGGGTCGGCCGTGGGACCTCCTCGCCGCGAACGAGATCCTGATGCGGGGCCTGAAGGGTCGCGTCGACGGGGAGGTCGACCGGGCCGCTACGCTCGCGGGCGAGGTCGTGGTGGAGGCGGGCGCGCGGGTCCTGGGCGGGGCCCACGTGAAGGGCCCGACGATCATCGGGCGCGACTCGGAGGTCGGCCCGAACTGCTACGTGCGGCCCGCCACGACAATCGGGCGCGGGTGCAAGGTCGGGAACGGGTGCGAGGTGAAGAACTCGATTCTCATGGACGGCACCCACGTCCCGCACCAGAACTACGTGGGCGACTCCGTCCTCGGGGAGCGGTGCAACCTCGGGGCGGGGACGAAGGTCGCGAACCTCCGCCTCGACGAGGAGACCGTGAAGATCCCGTGGAAGGGCCAGCTCCTGGACACGGGGCTCCGGAAGCTCGGGGTCATCATGGGGGACGACGTGAAGACGGGGATTAACGCGTCGATCGACGTCGGCACGATCGTCGGGGAGGAGACGTTCATCGGGCCCGGGGCGGTCGCCCGCGGCACGATCGCCCCCCGCAGCAGGATCTACTGAGTCGGCCGCCATGCGGGTCGTCCAAGTGTGCCCGTGGTACCACCCCCACGTCGGGGGCGTCGAGAGCCACGTCGCGTCCGTCGCCACGGAGCTCGTCCGCCGCGGGCACGACGTCACCGTGCTCACGAGCCGCTACGACCGGTCCCTCCCGGACCGCGAGGAGCGGGACGGCGTCCATCTCCGCCGCGTGAAGACGACCGGGGTCTGGATCCGCACGCCGATTGCGCCCGCCACGAAGGCGGCGCTCGCGGGGCTCGACGCGGACGTGGTGCACGCGCACTCCCCGCCGCCCCTCACCGCGTACTACGCGGCGAAGGTCGCCGCCCGCCGGCGGATCCCGTTCGTGATTACGTACCACGCGGATGTGGAGCCTCCGACGTTCCTCGGCCCGCTCATCGAGGCCACGTACCGCCACACCCTCGGGTACTCGACGATGCGGCGGGCGGACCGGGTCATCGTGACGACGTCGACGTACGCGGCGACGAGTCGCGCGGTGTGGCGGTTCA
>Ga0209002_10000267_pt1 | contig 39859 bp, 33 predicted proteins | sample Rifsed16ft2_FD_184010 | JGI IMG/M metagenome (GOLD analysis project Ga0209002, IMG submission 184010) | Soil microbial communities from Rifle, Colorado, USA - sediment 16ft 2 (version 2) | ecosystem: Environmental > Terrestrial > Deep subsurface > Rock core/Sediment | place: Rifle, Colorado...
GTCAAGCATATTGCGACTCATCATCAAATAATGTCAATTCATCCCCAGAGGAGGGTTAACTCAAAAAGAATCAATCAGTTACCTTTGCAATTCCCTCTTAAAGTGCTATATTTGTCGAAATTACGCCGGAATCCCCACTCCAGTCGGCATTGCCCCCTTTTTTGCCTGCAGAGGAGCCCGTTTCATGCTAAAAGACATTTCGAAGATTGCATACCACCCGACCATTCTTTCCACGATCGGGCGGACTCCACTGGTCAAACTATCAAAGATCACCTCGGGGATGAAACCCCTGGTGTTTGCCAAGGTGGAGTACTTCAATCCGGGGGGATCGGTGAAAGATCGGATTGGAATCGGGATCATCGAAGAGGCCGAGCGAGAAGGCCGGCTCAAACCGGGCGGGACCATAGTCGAATCGACCTCGGGGAACACCGGGCTTGGCCTTGCAATCGCTGCCGCGGTCAAGGGATACAAGTGCATTTTTACCATGCCCGATAAGATGAGCATCGAGAAGATCCGCCTCCTCCGGGCCTTTGGAGCAGAGGTCATCGTCACTCCGACGGCCGTACCGCACGAGTCCCCCGAGAGCTATACCGAAGTGGCAAAACGAGTGGTTCGTGAAACGCCCAACTCCATTCTCGCCAATCAGTATTACAATCCAAAAAATCCCGAAGCGCACTATCGAACGACCGGTCCGGAGATATGGGAACAAACGGGCGGACAGATCGATTACTTCGTTTGCGGAATCGGAACCGGCGGCACCATTAGCGGAGTCGGCAAGTATCTTAAGGAGCAGAATCCCAACGTCAAGGTGATTGGGATCGACCCCAAGGGTTCCGTTCTCCGTGAGTATTTCTATACGAAAAAATTCTCCCCGGTTTTCAAGACATACAAGGTGGAGGGGATTGGTCAGGATTATGTCCCGGGAGTATTGCAGTTCCAATTTGTGGATGAAGTGATTGAGGTGACTGACAAGGAATCGTTCATCACTGCCCGTCGGCTGACGCGGGAAGAGGGGATCTTTGTCGGAGGTTCGGCAGGCACGGCAATGGCAGGGGCATTAAAGTATGTCGAAAAACTGAATGAAAATGATGTGGTGGTCGTTCTTCTCCCCGATACCGGCGAACGGTATCTGAGCAAGATCTACAATGATGATTGGATGAGGGAGAACCGGTTTCTCGTGCCGGAGCGCATCACTGCACGATACGTACTCGAGGGAAAGAAAGGGATACCCGAACTGATTTCCATCGACCCCGTCACCACGGTTCGCAAGGCGCTGGATCACATACGGGAACACAATGTCTCCCAGCTTCCGGTACTCGACCAGGGATCGCCTGTGGGAAGCGTCGAGGAGAGCGACCTCATGTCGGCTGTCCTCCAGGATCCGGCAGCCTTCGATGCCCCGGTGAAGAAACATATGACACCTCCCTTCCCGGGAGTCAACATCGACGAGCCCATCAGCGGGGTGATCGGGTTTCTCTCGAAGAAGCATCATGCTGTTCTTGTGGAGGACGAGGGGGCGGTGAAAGGGATTATTACTCGCTTTGATGTGATTGAATACATGTCCCGGTGACGCTGATTCACGCTGATACTCACTGATTCACGCGGATATGTTTGGAAAAAGAGAGGAAGAATAGTAGATTCTCGCATGTTGCCAAGGGGGAAACATGGGGGAGTATCTTTATCAAGAAATTACCAAGAAGATTATCGGGGCTGCGTTTGAAGTTCACAATGCGCTAGGCAAAGGTCTCAGGGAAAAAACCTATGAGAATGCTTTAGCACTCAAGCTTAGGGAGCTTGGACTTGCAGTTGAACAGCAGAAGAGGCTACCCGTGTTCTTTCAGAATCAGAAGACGGGGGATCAAGAAGTGGACCTGCTTGTCGAAGAGAAAATCATTGTCGAAACAAAGGCCCGTCCTCGACTTCTTTCGTCGCACATTCCCCAGGTCTTGGGTTACTTGAAGAATACAAAATACCAGCTGGCCCTATTGTTGAACTTTGGGCGCAAGGTAGAAATCAAACGACTCATCCTCACTTCTCGCAATCGTTAGCTCCATTTTCATCTTACTGAATGACTCATCGGCGTCATCAGCGAGCATCAGTGAGTATCTGCGCAACCAAGGACACACATATGGGTTTCTCCACCAAAGCCATCCACGCAGCCATTGAACCAGACCCCACAACCGGGTCGATCATGACCCCCATCCATCTTACCTCCACATATGTGCAGGAGGAATTGGGGAAAAACAAGGGGTATGAATATGCCCGGGTGTCAAATCCCACCCGGACGGTCCTCGAACGACAAATCGCTGCCCTTGAAGGCGGCAAGGAGGGCCTCGCATTCGGGTCCGGGATGGCCGCCATTACCACACTGTTCGCCACGCTCAAATCCGGCGACCACGTGATCCTCTCCAGGAACGTGTACGGAGGCACATACCGGCTCGGAAAACTCGTTCTCAGCAACTTCGGGATCGATTGCCAGTTTGTCGACACGACGGACCTCGACAATATTCGAAAGGCAATCAAACCGAAAACCGCAATGGTATTCGTGGAAACGCCTACGAATCCAACAATGGAAATCACGGACCTCTCCGGCGTGGCAAAGATCTGCAAACAGAAGAAGCTCCTCTCGGTGGTCGACAACACGTTCGCCACACCGTATCTTCAAAATCCCTTGAGCCTTGGTATCGACCTCGTTCTCCACAGCGCAACGAAGTACCTCAACGGACACAGCGATATGCTGGGTGGGCTTATCGTGGCGAACGATCCAAAGGTCATCGAACAACTGAGATTCCTTCAGAAATCGCTCGGAGGGATCATGAGCCCGTTTGAAGCCTGGATGTGCCTCAGGGGAATCAAGACTCTCTCAGTAAGGATGGATCGTCACAACCGCAACGCCATCCAGGTCGCCTCGTTTCTTTCGAAGAACACCAAGGTTAAGAAGGTGAATTTCCCCGGATTGGTCTCGCATCCGCAACATAGGCTGGCAAAAAAGCAGATGAAGGAATTCGGCGGGATGATCTCATTCGACCTCGGGAGCCTTGATAAAGCAAAGGCATTCCTCAAACGAGTAAAACTGTGCGCCCTGGCTGAAAGCCTCGGGGGGGTCGAAACCCTCATCTCCCATCCTGCAACGATGACCCACGCGTCAATTCCCCGGGAAGAGCGAAATCGTATCGGCGTGACGGACGGGCTTGTGAGAATCTCGGTGGGAATTGAAGACGTTGAGGATATTCTGGATGATCTGAGAAACGCGCTCCGGGGAATCTGAGTACTCTTCGGAAAGAACATCTTCTTTTCGTTCAGCAGGAAACATCAGCATCAGCGCATGGGGGACTTACGCGTCGAGCACGTCGTGATCCTCTCGATTCTTCTTCCCTTTATCCGCCCGAATATCAGTCGCCTCCGCCAGCATTTCAAGAATCCGGGTCGATTCATACATCGTCACATCTTTGATGGCATTATGAATTCTTCGGGAAGATGAATCGATCTGATCCATGCCGCGTAGGACATCGGGGTCTGACGCACAACGCCTTCGGACGTCCTCCGTCGTCAGCCGAATAATGGCAAGGGGGTTGTTGATGGCATCCTGCAGATGTGTCGTAATCTCTTGCAGAATTGCGTTTGCCACAGCGGATTTCTCAAGATGCGCCTGCAAAACCAACTTACTTTGTTGCTCGATGAGGCGTTTCTCCTTCACCTGCTGGAATTTGACAAAGACGAGCGCTGTCACCCACATCCAGATCAGTGAGTCGAATTGCACAACAAAATCCAGAAGTGTGAAGTCAGACTCGTGCGACTTCTTGAAGAAATCCACGGTCGTCGTGAGATAATAACCGTAGATCGCAATAGCTGCAAAGACCACCGGGTACCGGTTGAAGAATTGCCCCAGGGCTTTTGCAATTGGCAGTTTGGGCATGATCTCCCCTTTTGGTATTATGACGGCTCAGTGAAATTTCAGTACAAGAGATAGCGCATTCGCAGCTTCTTGAAGGCCCCTAGCTGGTCGCCCCACGCCTCGACAATCTTATCAGGATGGACCCCTGCATCAATGCTCTGCCTGAGTTCTTTTGTCCCCGCCAATCGGTCAATTCCCCCGATCCTCCACTTGAAATCATCGGGGAACAATCTTCTGACAGCGGAGAGAACATAGATGCCGGTCCTGACCGGCTCAAAGGAGTCCCTCTCAACAACGCGGATGAGCACGCCGCCGCAGACCTGATCCATGTGCTTCGGTCTCGGAGCGGATCTCGGATCAGACTTTGGTGTGAACTCTATCGGGTCGAACACCACGCCAGGCAGATGGGCATCATTCAGCTGACGAGCGAGTACTTCTCCACGGACAAATGGCGCCCCGATCATTTCAAACGGTCGTTCCGTCCCCCGCCCTTCGGAGAGGTTTGTTCCTTCTATAAGACACATTCCCGGATAGACAACCGCGGTCGAAAGGTGCTTCATGTTCGGCGAAGGCGGGATCCACGGGAGGTCCGTCTCATCATACCACATTGTTCGTTCCCATCCCTCCATCCGTACGACTGTCAGCCTGGCTTTGACGCCGTTTGCCAGCCAGCCCTCCTCGTTGAAGAGAGTGGCAAGTTCTCCCGTCGTCATGCCGTGCGAAATGGGAATAGGATGCAATCCCACGAAGGTCCTCAGCGAGTCTTCCCTTATGAATCCCTCGACGCCCAATCCCCGAATCGGGTTCGGCCGGTCAAGCACAAGAAAGGGTATCCCAGCCTCCGCTGCAGCTTCCATGGCGTACGAGAGGGTGCTTATGTACGTGTAGAATCGCGCTCCGATATCCTGAATGTCGTACATCAGGACATCGATGTTTTTGAGCATCTCCGGCGTTGGCTTGTTGATTTTTCCGTACAACGAATAGGCGGGGACTCCTGTCGCCGCATCGATCGTGTCGCTCATTTTTGCTCCATCAGGCGCATCCCCCCTGATGCCATGCTCCGGCCCAAAAAGGGCTACAATCTTTGTGGCTGAATTCGCATGGAGCGCATCCGCGAGAAAAACCCCGTTGGCAAGTCTGCCGGTGTGATTCGTCACGAGGCCAATCCTCTTTCCTTCGATGAGGTGGAAATATTTCAGAACGAGGAGATCGGCGCCGGTCTTTACCTGGGAGGTGAGAGTGAAGAGTGAAGCGTGAAGAGCGAAGAGCAGGGATACGTGATAGGTGATACGTGATACGAACGACTTGAAACCTGAGACTTGATCCCCGCGTACGCGGGGACTGAAACTGCGTTTTTCTAAGGTCTTCATTTGATATGAGTCCTTGCGATCATCCAGCCGGCGAGCGTCATCCCGTCCCACACCTCCCCCGAATCAATTTTCTCCCCGAGCTCAGCCGGAGTCATCGTGATTCGTTCAAATTCTTCGGTCGTATCGGGCCGCGACACAACCGGGCGAAGTTGGCGGGCAAGATACACGCGGCATACCTCGTTGGTCACCCCGTTGTACGGATTGAATTCTCCAATCTGTTCGATAACTCCTGCCTCGAGCCCAGCCTCCTCGGCCAGCTCCTCGCGGGCAGTCTGTTCATAGTTCGAGCCTTCCTTCACGCCCCCGCAGGGAAACTCAAGACTCACCCGATCTCCAAGATACCGGTACTGGCGCACGAGGAGGATTCGGTTGTCGGAGCGGAGCGGAACAACAAGGCTTGCCCCCAGGGTATGGACATAGTGATACTCCCCGCGGTGCCCACCGGGGATCTCAAATTGCCCGACCTTGTAGGTCCACCAGGGGTTCTTGAAAAGGATTTTTTCTGAAAGACGTTTCCAGGTCTTGAGGGGCATGGGAAGTCTACGTAAGAAGAACACTTCTACATTGAGGATTGAGTATTGAGAATTGAATATTGTTACTCTACAGAACAACAATTTTCAATTTTCAACGATCAATACTCAATATTCAATCTACCTATTTGCAGCTATTTCCTCTTCGGGGAAGAAGAAAGATACTTCAATTCGCCCGTTTTCCGGAGAATCGGACCCGTGAACGATGTTCTCGCCCTTGTTGTCTGCGTAGAGCTTTCGGATTGTCCCGGGAGCAGCGTCTTTGGGGTCGGTGGCTCCAATGAGAGTCCGAAAGTCGCTCACCGCATTCTCTTTTTCCAATGCAATCGGCACACACGGACCGCTCGCCATGAATTCCACAAGGCCATCATAGAACGGACGGCCCTTGTGAACTGCATAGAATGCGCCGGCCGTAGCAGGCGTCAGTCGGGTCATTTTCATCCCGAGGATTCTGAACCCGGCTTTTTGAATTCTTGCTATTACTTCTCCCTGGAGATTCTTTCGAACACAGTCGGGCTTAAGAATTGCCAATGTACGTTCAAGAGCCATGGGGACCGATGAGGTTAGTGGTTGGTGGTTAGTCGTTGGTTGTTATTTCCTCTTCCTGGATCCTTTTCTTGCTTTCTTTCTGGGAGCTGATTTCTTAGGAGCCTTTCTTGCCGAGGGCTTCTTTTTCCCCGACAGGACGCGTTCCATCATTTCTCCAATGAGCGCAGGGCTGTCCACAACGTGAATCCCTGCCTTTCGCATCGCGGCAACTTTTTCGGCAGCAGTTCCTTTGCCGCCCGAAATGATCGCCCCTGCATGACCCATTCTCCTTCCGGGAGGCGCCGTCTGCCCCGCAATGAACCCCACTACCGGCTTCTTCACGTATTTCTTGATGTAGTCAGCCGCTTCCTCTTCCGCTGTCCCGCCGATCTCTCCGATCATGATGATCGCGTTGGTTTCCGGGTCTTCGTTAAAGAGCTTGATCGCATCGACGAATCGCGTACCGATGACCGGATCGCCGCCAATGCCAATGCACGTGGATTGGCCGATTCCGCGCTCTGTGAGCTGCCAAACTGCCTCATAGGTGAGCGTGCCGCTGCGGGAAATAAGGCCGACCTTCCCGGGTTTGTGAATGAAGCCGGGCATAATTCCCACCTTGCACGCGCCCGGCGAAATGATCCCGGGGCAATTCGGGCCGATCATTCGGACATTGTTCTTTATCAGATAATCATAGACACGAACCATATCCTTCGCGGGGATTCCTTCCGTTATCGCGACGATGAGTTTGATCCCTGCCTCCGCTGCTTCCAGGATCGCGTCGGCCGCGGCGCCGGAAGGAACGAAGATGACAGATGCGTTTGCTTTTGCCTGACGTACGGCATCGGCAACCGTATTGAACACAGGAACAGGACGGGAGAATCTATCCGTTTCGTTCCCGGTGTAGCTCATTCCGCCTTTGCCGGGCGTAACGCCCGCCACGACGTTTGTCCCATACTCGATCATCTGCTTTGTGTGAAAGGTCCCTTCACCGCCGGTGATTCCTTGAACTATCAGCCGCGTTTTCTTGTCGACAAGAATGCTCATGAGTGGAATTCGAGATTGTGAACGATTTGAATGACTTGAATCGCGAAATGCCTGAGAAATTTACAACAATAATATCGCAAAGGACAAAGAATTAGAGACCAAAAATTTGAAGCCCGGACAAAGGCTCTTCAACCCTTTGCCTTTTACCCTTCGACTTTGTGCAGCTCCCTCATTTCCCTTCTTCCAGAAAATCAGCGACCCTCAGCATCGTGGATTCATCAAACGGCTTCCCCAGAACCTGGAGTCCAATCGGGAGTCCCGACGAATCCTGCCCGCATGGAACACTCATACCAGGGATCCCCGCGAGATTTGCAGAAGTGGTAAAAACATCGGAAAGGTACATCTGCAACGGATCGTCCATCTTCTCTCCTGCCCTGAACGCCGTGGTCGGAGAGGTAGGAGTAATCAGGCAGTCAACGCGCTGAAAAACCTTGTCGAAGTCCTCCTTGATCAGCCGGCGGATCTTCTGCCCCTTGCGATAGTAGGCGTCATAATACCCGGCCGACAGAACATATGTGCCCAACATGATTCTCCGCTTCACCTCCGCACCGAATCCTTCGCTCCTTGACTGCGTATACATATCCGTCAGGTCTCCGCTGCGCTTCGACCTGTAGCCGTACCGTGCCCCGTCGTAGCGTGCAAGATTCGAGGAGGCTTCAGCTGTGGCAAGGGTGTAGTATGCCGCCACGGTAAGGTTGGAATGGGGGAGCGACACTTCTTCAACGATCGCCCCATTGGAGCGCAGGAGGTCCAGCTTTTTCTCGATCGCGCGGCGCACCTCCTCGTTGATTTCTTTTCCGAAGTACTCTTTCGGAATTCCTATCCTGAGTTTTGCAACATCTCCCGTAAGAGATGAGGTAAAATCGGGGACAGGAACAGTTGCGGAAGTAGAATCAAGTTCATCATGCCCTGCGATGACTGTGAGGACCCTTGCGGCATCTTTCACCGTCAGTGCAAAAGGGCCTATCTGATCAAATGAAGAGGCAAAGGCGACGAGGCCATAGCGCGAGACCCGTCCGTACGTGGGTTTGACACCCACAACACCGGTTAATGCCGCCGGCTGGCGAATCGAGCCTCCCGTATCGCTCCCCAGAGAGGCCGTGGACATCCCGGCCTTCACCGCAACCGCCGATCCGCCGCTTGAGCCGCCGGGGACTCTGCTGTTATCCAGAGGGTGCTTCACCCGTCCGAAGGCCGAGTTTTCCGTAGAAGACCCCATGGCGAATTCATCCATGTTGGTCTTCCCGATGAGGACGGCGTCGGCATCAAGAAGCCGTCGAACGACCGTGGCATCGTACGGTGAGACGAACTCTTCCAGCATCTTCGACCCGCACGTGAGCCGTTCACCCTTGACGCTGATCGCATCTTTGATAGATATAACCATTCCCGCCAACGGACCGGCGGTGCCTTCTGCCCTCTTCTTGTCGATCGCTTTCGCCCGCGCGACAGCACCGTCTGCAAAAACAGAAAGAAAGGCATTGAGATTTTTTCGCTTCTCGATCACGTCCAGATAGTCCCTCGTCAGAACCTCGCACGAGGTCCTGCCCGAGGAAAGATCGGCCGTGATCTCATCGAATGATTTCATCAGGATTCAGCGGAAGTGCAGAATGCCGGGCATACCCGACATAGGAAGGATTGTCTTCAGAGCAGCAGTCGCAGCCCGCTCTCTTAGCTTTTCTTTTCCGGCTCGTCGATTTTCTTCACTTCCTTTTCAACGTCATCCTGAACTTCCCGCGCGGCCTTTCGGAATTCCCTGATTCCTTTACCCAATCCCTGCGCGAGCTCGGGTATCTTCTTTGCACCGAAAAAGATGAGGATGAAAAGAATTATCAGCAGTATTTCGCCGGTTCCGATATTTCCAAACATGGCCTTTCTCCTCTGTCCCTACGACAGGTTATGTACTACTTCGTGAACTGCAAAACTCTCAACCAGAGATTTGAATACTCTTTGACCGTCCGTATTTCCCAGAAGCGGATCGCACACCCGTTCCGGATGCGGCATCATCCCGAGGACATTTCCCGCTTCATTGACAATTCCCGCTATGTTCCGTGACGACCCATTCGGATTGGCAACATCACTCAGCTCGCCCTCAGGGGTAGAGTACCTGAAAACAACCTGGCCATTCCCTTCCAACCGGTTCAACGTTTCCTCATCAGCGAAGAAATTCCCGTCTCCGTGCGCAATGGGAATGCGCAGCACATCTCCCACGGCACAGTCTCCCGTAAAACGAGTCCCCGAATTCTCAACCCTCAGAAAAACATCCTTGCAGGCAAACTTCAGCGAATCGTTCCTCAGCAGTGCACCCGGGAGCAGCCCTGCTTCCGTCAGGATCTGAAACCCGTTGCATATTCCCATGACCACGCCCCCTTGCTGTGCGAATCGGACAACGTCCTTCATGATGGGCGAGAATCGTGCAATCGCGCCGCACCGCAAATAGTCTCCGTACGAGAATCCGCCAGGAATGACCACGACGTCGACATTTGCCAACGACGACTCCTTATGCCAGATGAAGCGGGCATCCTGTTTCATCACCGTTCCGGCCGCATAGAGGGCATCGTGGTCGCAGTTGGAACCCGGAAAGACTATGACTCCAAATTTCACTTTATGCATGGACCTTGCTCTTTGTCTCTTCCAGCGTGAAAGAAAAATCTTCCATAACGGGGTTTGAAAGAAGTCTCTCGCAGGTCTCCCGCGTGATGCGTTCTGCTTCCTTCTTGTCGGTGGTGTTCACGTCAAACTCAATGTACTTCCCGATCCGCACATGCGACACCGGTTCGTAGCCGAGGGAATGGATGCCGTGTTCGATCGCCTTTCCCTGGGGGTCCAGAATCGATTTCCGCAATGTGACGGTTATTCTCGAATGAAACACAAAATTCTCCCTAGATATCGATACTTGAGGCTTCCGATTCTTCTTCGGCGTCGCGGTCGATGTGTCTTATTGTCCGGACAAGCCACTGAATCGCCGATTTCACCATTCCGAAGCAGATGAAGAAAAGCAGAACACCGAACAGGTATTGGCCTTCGGAAATAATGACTGCGACCGCCGCGGCCGAGAGCGAGATCGCCCTCCACGGATGTGTTCTGAGATCGCGCGAGGTGAACCTCGGAAGTGTTTCATACCGGATGCGGCTCACCATAAGGAGTGAGAGTCCGGCAACCAGCGGGCTCAGCACCACTTTGCTCATTCCCTGCAACCCTGCACCCTCGGTGTAGTAATGAAGGAGGAATGCACACACAACAATTGCCTGAAAGGGAATCGGGAGACCCTTGAAATAGTCCTTGTCGTATCCCACAAGCTGAACGTTGAACCGGGCGAGGCGGATAGCTCCGAACACGAGAGGCATGGCGCTGATCACAATGCCCAGATTGCCCAGCGTGTGAAGATGAGCCTGATAGACGAGCAGCGACGGCGCTGCACCGAACGAAACGACGTCAGCGAGAGAATCCAATTCGACGCCGAACTGGCTCGAAGATCTCGTGATTCTTGCCATGACGCCGTCAAGGGAATCAAAAACGGCGGCGAGGATAATGAACCAGGCAGCAAGCTCTATCTGGCCACGACTGGCATGCATCAGGGACATGAATCCGCAGAATGCATTGAGAGTCGTGAAGAGACTTGGAACAACAGCTCGTGTGATTTTCATGATACTCCTGTCGGGAGGTTACGGGAGTTGGGCAAGGATTGTTTCCCCGGCCACTGCGTTTTCGCCGACGGTTACCTTGGCGGCGGCGTTTGGGGGAAGAAACACGTCGACACGGGAACCGAACTTGATCATTCCAAAGCGTTCGCCGATACGGACAGTATCCCCAACCTGCAATTCACACACAATGCGCCGGGCCACAAACCCGGCTATCTGTTTAAATAACACTTTTCCTGTATGATTCTCAAGCCCGATGATCGTTTGTTCATTCTTCTCCGAGGCCTTGTCCTCAAAAGCAGCGAAATACTCCCCCTTTACGTAGCGAAAATGCGAAACGACCCCGCTGATGGGGATTCTATTCACATGGACATTCAGGGGGGACATGAAGATACTGATTTGGAGAGCCGGACCTTTGAAGAATTCCAGTTCTTCGACGTTCTTGACCACAATGACCTTTCCGTCCGCCGGCGAAACCACAAGGGAATCACCCGTGGGGGTTGTTCTTTCGGGATCGCGGAAGAAATTGAGCGTAAAGCCGAAGAAAAGAAGGGCAAGAGCGATGATACCGTATTTCAGGAAGCGGGGTTCTACAAAGAGAAGAGATATCACAATGGCTGCAAGACAAACGCCGGTAATGGTGAAGAAGACATCATAGCCATATTTTGTGATCATAGTGGGGAGCGCACGCACGGAAGCTGCAAACGCACCGAGATTTCTGAACTGTTTCTGAAAAAGTATACCGAAAATTGGACCGAAAGTCAAGGTAAGGGGATGGTTAAGCGGTTAGTTGGGGACTGGTTATTGGTTAGTTGGTGATTGGACGATTGGAAATAGATGAGATTTTTTTGTACGTTACAATGATTTCAATTTGCAATCGGAAATCTCAAATCCGAAATCCTCTTGCCCCGTGGTGTAACTGGCAACACGTCCCGCCGCTTTGGGGCGGGAAAAGTCGGGACAGGGTAGAGATACTTTTGAAATTCGTCCTTTCCCCCGTGGCGCCGTCGACCAGCTCACGGCAATCTCGGGATTCATGGTTGAAATTCGTTCTTGCCCCGTGGTGTAACTGGCAACACGCCTGACTCTGGATCAGGAAAGTCTAGGTTCGAGCCCTAGCGGGGCAGCAAGCAAATTGCGGAATGCGGAGTGTGGATTGCGGATTTGAAAGATTGTTGGGGCGGATGCTTCAACGGCTGTCTTCTCAATCCGAAATCGGCAATCGACATTCCGCATTTTGTTCCGGCCCTATCGTCTAACGGTTTAGGACGCAGCCCTCTCAAGGCTGAAATACGGGTTCGATTCCCGTTAGGGCTACTCCCAAAGTTGCGCGCGAGCGTTACTCAGCGAGTGCGTGCAACTTTGAGGATCCCGACGATCCGCCGCAGGCGGAGAGTCGGGATCTGGCCAAGCGAAATACGGGTTCTCCGCCAAAAAGAAGGCGGATCTCACTTCATCGAGATTCCCCGCCATAAAACAGGCGGGCAAGCCGTTAGGGCTACGAAACATTGTAGATTTTAGATTGCAGATTTGATGATTTGGTTCTTCCCCTGGCGCCGATTGATCACCTCCCATTCACCAATCAAATTCTTCATGACGAAAAACACCATTCTTCTGTTCAGCATGCTGCTGACGTTCGTGCTAGGCTGCACGCCCCCTCCGCCGAGCGGCCCCGAGCCGGATCATATTGTTTTCCTGGATGACGGTGATTCCCTCACATGCAAACTCCTCCTGGGGGAGATCATGTTTACCAGGGCTGTCTCGGCCCAAGGGGATACGCTCTCCATCGACAATGCTTCGATCGATCGAATTGTGCACATGAAGACGGGTCGGGATGTGACCGACCGGTACATTGACCGGGAAGCATTGAAGGTTGAGCTGATGAAGAAAGAGACGTTGGCAAAGAGAGAGAAGCTGAAAGCCGACATAGCAGCAGGGAAGAAAAAGAAATCGGAACTCGACCGGATTCCGTTTGCAGTTCTTTCGGCATCAATGGAACCGGCAGCAAAAGGGGTTCCCCAGGTCAGTCTTACAATTCTGAACCTCTCGGGGAAGAAGATATCTCTCGTGAAGACAAAGATCTATTGCTTCAACGAAAAGGGGCAGCCGATTTCCGGAACAAAAGGGAGAAATCATGTTTTCGATGCAAGCTCGAGGATTCCGATAGGACCGGGAGAGGATTTCACGACAACTCTTGCACTTCGTAATCATCCGAAGACAAAGAGGGCAAGAATCGAAATCCATTATTTGGAATTTTCCGATCACACATGGTGGAAAGGGAAGGTTGAAGAGGCTGTGGAGTAGGATACATCGCCTTACCGCATCGGACGGGACAGCGTCCCGTCCTACAAATATGTCCACAGTGTTGTAGGTCGGGTCGCTCAACCGTATCGGACGGAACAACGTTCCGTTTTACAGATATATTCACAATGTTGTAGGTCGGGTCGCCGACCCGACCACATCTGACGGAGGGGTTTCGTATTGCATGGGGGGAACAATGACTGGCACTGACCGGGGGTTTTTCTATCAGCGGCACCTTCCGCACTACCAACCACCTGATTCAACCTTCTCAGTGATGTTTAGGCTCGCAGGCACGCTTCCCTTTGAGGCGATTCAACGCTTGAGTGAAGAACGCCTGCGATATCATCAACTAATGAGAACAAATACTTCATCTACGGAGGGCACGAAAAGCAAGAGGCTACTGAAGCAGGAACAGTATTTCCGCAGGTTTGATGAACTTCTGGACGGATACTCCTTTGGGCCAACTTGGCTCAAGCAGGAGAAGATCGCTGAGCTGTTGAGTGAGGCCATACACTATCGGGATCAGAAGGTGTATGATCTGCTTGCGTATTGCATTATGGCGAATCACGTTCACATGGTGTTTTCTATCGAAGGATTTGGTATCAAGTCGGGTTTTGAAAAAACATCCAAGACCGGACGGGACAGCGTCCCGTCCAACACTGTTACCGACATACTTGGCTCTCTCAAGAAATTCACAGGACTAAGGGCAAACAAGCTTTTGAGACGAGAAGGTGCATTCTGGCAAGATGAATCTTACGATCATGTTGTTCGTGAAAACGAACTTGAGAATGCTATCTGGTACGTTTTGAACAATCCGGTCAAAGCAGGTCTTGTCAAGGATTGGAGAGACTGGAGGTGGACCTACTTGAAGGAGGGAGTGATCTGACTATGTTGGTCTGATCCGACCGAATCGGATGGGACAGCGTCCCGTCCAACAAATGTTTGATTTCGCGGCGAATCTTGCTTATCTTATTATTCCGCAATCGAAAATCTAAAATCAGAAATTTCCAAGCGCCAGTAGCTCAATTGGATAGAGCATCAGCCTACGGAGCTGAGGGTTAGGGGTTCGACTCCCTTCTGGCGCACCACTTCTGGGGGGGGATCCTTGTACTTCGTGTATGTCATTCGCAGTACTCGCCGAGAATGGTACTATCATGGCCTTTCGAGGAATGTTCTGGTCAGAATCAGCCAGCACAACGAGGGGAAAGTACGCTCGACTCGACTTCACAGGCCATTTGAGCTTGTATATATTGAAGGCCCGTTGCCACTTCATGAAGCCCGGGAAAGAGAGAAGTATCTTAAGACCGCGGCCGGCAGGAGATTCATGAAGAAAACTCTGAAACTTCGGTAGGGGTTCCCCGCCCGACCGAACGATATCGGACCTCTACTCGGTCGTTCGGGCGGGGACTCCCTTCTGGCGCACTAAACATTGCAGATTTGAGATTGTAGATTGAAGATCTGAAAAGCAGTCCCGCCTGGGCGATGAGCAGGCGGGATTTTCATTTCGGCTGTACGTCAGACGGCCTAATTCGCGTACCTTACGTCGTATCTCAGAAACATGACAAACGCCCCTGCAAACGCGAGAAGCGAATAGAGCGCCATGAGGCCGAAGTCAATGATAACAGGAGCTATGGATTCACCGAGATCGGGACGTACGTACGTGTACTGCGGAACCCCGGTCAGATCAAGCGCGATTTCTCTTCCCGCGTCGATCTTCACCCCCGTCTTGCTGTCCACGGAAATACGAATCCCGCCCATCGCGCCGCTTTCCTTCTGCTTCTGCTCTTTATACTGATTGAACACGGTACGAAAAGCCGTCAGATCATCCTCATAGCGTGTTTTGAGGTCGATATCAGTCCATCCCAGGGACATTGCAGCCAATTGATAGGCGGAAACAGGCGAGAACCGCGACAGGGCAAAAGCGAGCCTCTCTTGGCTGAACTTTCTGTTCCGAAGATCTTCCGTGAGGCGCCTGGCGTTTTCGTCTATTTCGTTCTGCAGCCTGTTCCTGTCATTTCGATCTTCCTCTGCCCATGTCCATTCCATTTCTTCACGCTTTGCCTTACGATCCTTTTCGCTTAAGCCTTCCATGGATTCGCTCCGCTTCCTCCATTTTTCCGACATTGTTTTCATATGACCGTCCCAGGCATTCTTCGCAAACGTATCCTGCTGGCTCTCGATCTCGGAGACCGTAGGAACGGCGACGAGCTGGCCTGCCAGCATGATGCCGAACCTCGGAATAATGAGCACCGCCGCGATCCATCCGACCAGACAAATAAGGAACGAAACGTTCGAGCGCCTGGTAAGGGTCGAAACGAGAATGCCGAACGCTACAAAGAAGGTAAACAGGAGGATCGTTGCTCCCATCAGGAGCGCCAGGCGAATCCAGTGTTCTGCCTCCATGGGGACCCGAAAAACAAAGAGAAGAACGATGCTCAGAACAACCGGCAGCGACAAGGGAATGACCAACCCCAGCCAGGAACCCACGAACTTGGCAATGATGACCTGTGCACGGGGAACAGAGTTCGAAAGCATCAGTTGGAGCGTCCCGCTTTCTCTTTCGCCGTTGATTGCGTCATAGGTAAACAATATTGCCAGCAACGTGAGTACGACCTGAGCGATGAAAGAGAAATCGATGAACCGGAACAAGGCAAAGACCGGGTCGTCATTGTAGGCGCTGTTGACGAGCTTCACCGGCTGCCACGAGCTGATGGACGAGAATCTTCCGATATCGTTGTGCACTCCGGAAACGAAGATGTGCATAGGATCGGGAGCCCGATAGATCCGGTTTCCCAGCATCATCCAGTTTCTTGCTTCTCTCATTTCCTGCCGAACCAGTTCATTCGCCGCGAAGTACTGGTTTGATTCCGCCCGGTATTCCCTTATCCCCACAAAGACGCTCAGCAGCATGAGGATGGATGCGACCGCGAATGTGACGGAGAATTTTGGACTGAGGAGGACCGCCTTCAGCTCTTTCATGATCAGCGTCGTAAGCATTTCTCTCTTATCTCCCTATACGTTAAAGGACAATCGACTAACGGGCATCATAGTGCAGAAACGACCGGAACGCACCGGCAAAAAACAGGAGCGAGCATAGTATGAGAATTCCGAAATCTACCGAGATGGAGCCGAATGAAGCAGAGAGCGGTTCTTTCTCGAAATTGAACACCGGAATCTCGTGGGGATTGATCGGCTCTTTCTTCTCTTCGTCCCCTGTCGAGAATCGGAACACCATTCCGCCGCTGGGATTTTGCCCCGTCTTCCCCCGTATGAATTCGGCGTACGACTCCTGATAGCGCTCCGCTTCGGCCTTGTAGAGGTCTTTGAGATGAATGCCCGTACCGGCAACTGTTGTGCTTACGAGCGAAAAGACCGCTGACGGAGAGATCCGGGCAAGACTGAAGGCGAGTTCTTCCTGTTCCCGCTGCTTGTTAAGCCGCTTTTCATTCAACCTTTCGGAAAACTCTGACATCTTCTTTTCGCGCTCTTCGCCAAGGGAACTCATGAACTTCTGGAACTCCTCCATCATCTTCGGTGGTGGAGTATTCTCCGGGGCCCTGAATTCAGACATTTTCTTCCTTTGCTCCTGCCAGAGCGAGGCGGAAAACCGGGACTTCTCCGATGCAAGCTGGTCAACGCTTGGGACATCAATCGCCCGTCCCGCAAGAAGGACAGCCGTTCGCGGAACAATCATGACCGAAAGAATCCAAAACACGAGGAGGTACAGGAATGAGGTTGAGGATTTTTCGGTCCTTGAAGAGACGAGGAGACCAAGCGAAAGGAATACGGTGAAATAGAAATACCCCGCAAGAACTACCAACCCGAGACGAATCCAATCGTCGCCTTTCATGGGAATCTGCATAACCACCAGAATCAGGATTCCGAGAAGCATCGGGATGAGAAGTGGGACGGCGAGCGCAAGAAACGAGCCGGCCATTTTCCCAAGGATGTAAGAGCTTCGCGGCACAGCATTTGCAAGCGTCAATCGAAGGGTTCCCCGTTCCTTTTCCCCGTTCACGGCATCGTACGCAAAGAGGATCGCAAACAGGGAAAGGATGATCTGGAAAATGAAGTCGAGATCAAGGAACCGAAACACCGCGTAGATCGGATCGTCGCCGTACCTGCTCTCGATCCCGTTCAGTTCGCCGCTCCCGCGAATTTCCACTGTTCGCCCGATATCGTTCGAAACCCCCATGACCAGCGACGTCATGGGCTGGGGCGGCAGAAAGATCCTGAGGTCGCGTACCATGTTCCAATCGGTCACCCCTTCCAGTTTCCTTAGGTCCTCCCGTTTCGAGGCCTCATATTGCTCCATGGAAATCTGGAAGTTCCTTGCTCCCACATAGAATGACAGGAGCAACAGTACCGAACACGCGCCAAAGGTAATGGCAAATCGTGTCGATCCGATGATTTCGCGAAGTTCTTTTTCAATGATGAGTTTGAGCATTGGTGGTTAGTGGTTGTTGTTAGTGATGTTGATAATGGCTGTTGTTAGTGGTTAGTAGCCCATTCCCCTGCTCCTCTGCACCTCTGCTCCCCGCGAGCCATCAATTCACATGTCCCGCCATATACTTCATGTACACCTGCTCCAGATTCTCCCCTGCCAGTTCTTTGGCCGTCCTCTGCATCACAAGTTTTCCTTTGTTCATGATCCCGATGGTGTTGGCCACCTCCTTGGCCCTGAAGATATCATGTGTCGACATCAGGATCGCCTTCCCTTCGTTCCTGAGCGATTCGAGAAGCCGTTGAAATTCATACGCTGCCTGGGGATCAAGTCCGGAGGTAGGCTCGTCAAGAAGAATTGCAGGCGCATCCTTGAGAATCGCAATTGCAATTCCAGACTTCTGCCGCATTCCCTTGGAGAATCCCTTTAGCCGTTTATGGTGGGCCCCATCCTCCAAACCCACCCGCCGCAAGACGTTTCGATAATCTTCGGTGGAATAGGAATTCCTTCCCCCGAGCCTCGCAAAATAATCGAGGTTCTGCAGGGCGGTGAAATTCGGGTAGAGCATGACATTCTCCGACACGTACGCGACTTTTTGCTTTGCCAGAAGAGGATCTTTGTGCGTCACGACTCCGCCGATACGGGCCTCCCCGCTCGTGGGTTCGATGAAGTTCAGGAAGATATTGATCGTTGTCGTCTTCCCCGCTCCGTTCGCCCCAAGGATTGCAAAGATCTCCCCGGGCTTGACGCTGAAAGAGACTGCGTCCAACGCAAGGACCCCGTCTTCGTATTGCTTCGTCAGATTGACTGCTTCAAACATTGCAGTTGATTCCATAGCAGCATTTCCTCCAGATATTATTTTTTCGAAAGTCGAATTCCGAATATCACCATACCAGAAACCAGGCCCAGGATGAGAAGAACAAGAAGGATGGTTCCGATCACGCTTGTTTCAGCCTGAATTTCCATGATGGCAGTCTTGTCCTCAGCATTGACAGGCTGATTGTCAGACAATCCCGTGGTGCGCAGCCGGACCTCGTATCGGCCGACGGAAACATCGGCCGGCGGCGTGATCTTCAAACTGACACGTTGTTCTTCGTTGATCTCCAGCTTGGGGATAACCTGTGGTTCCACTGTTTTTGTCCAGTTCAGGGGGATATCGAGATCAATCCTGATGTTGTCGAGTCTTCGTGTACCCTCGTTGCGGATATCCACGGTCATGTCGACCACCTCGTCGGGCTTGATGCCGAAATAAAGCTGCGGTGCACGCACCTGCAGCTGACCTTTTCCCCGCGGAATGAGCTCCAGACGCACGAATCCCACATTCAAGGCAGTGATTTCCTTCTCGGTCCAGATCTTCGGCTCCAATTTCCGTATTTCATCCATACGGTCTGTCGGCACGACAAGGACATAAAACGGGATCGCTTTGTCCATCGTCACCTGCTCCGTCGGACGATCCGGAAGCGAGACCTCCAGTCCCGCCTTTCTTGTGTTCACGCTTTCCGTGAATTTGATCTGGCTCAGCCTCGCCGATGTCCCTTCATCCTTGAAAAACCGGTTTATCTGTTGAGGAAGGTTCACCACTTCGAAGCTGAAGGTGTTATTCACCCCGCTGAACAATTCGAGGGTGAGATCAAATGTTGCGGATTTGCCGAGTTCCGCCTCCTGGGAGAATTGTTGGGACTGCACAAGAACGCGGTTGGCCGTATTGTCTTTTTGAAGAAGAATCTTCAGGGTCCGGCTCGATCCGTTCCCGTAGATGATATTCACGGTGAGCGCATCCAGATCCTGCAGCAGCCCGAATTCAATAACCCGGGGTTCGCCGGATTTCAGGCTTTCGATCTTCCGCTCGTACGGCTGCGAGATGATGGCTCCTTCGTTGTTATAGAGCGAGACATAAACATTCTGAATGAGATCGGGCTGGAGGGAGCGAAAGAGCTTGTCCTCGATCCCCAGCAGTTTCTGGAATTCTTCTCCCCCGCCGGATGCGTTGGCAACGGTGAGTTTCACGCGCTTGTTTCCGTCGCCCGACTGATACTTGACCGCGCGGTCGACGGTCACGTACTGTTGTTCGAACAAGACGGCAAGAAGAGATTGCTGATAGTTCACTTCCGCATCTGCAAACGAGTTCTTTGAACGATCAAGCTCGGTTTGCGAGATCAATCCCTTGTTGAACATGTCGCCTTGGCGGTCGAGCTCTTTGCGGGTGAGTTCGAAGTACTCTTTCGCGCGCTTCAGACCAAGGAGCCGGTATTTGTCGTCCCGCTGGTTGAAGCTGTTATATTGCGCTTCGAGCGTCCCCAGGGGATACACCCATGTTAGAGACACAAGAGCAAAGAGTATTTTCACAATCCGTATTGAGATCATCTTGGGAGTTCTTTCGTCAATCAAGCGCCGCTCACGACGATGCTTTCCGATACTCCGCGGTCGGGTCAGCGACCCGACCTACGCAATCAGTTCGTTTTGATCATCATTTGTCCGCGGGGCTCCGGCCTTGGGGCCGACACAGAGATCTTTTTCCCTTCACGGACGAGTCCAAACTTGAGCTCAGCCCCGACCTTCGTTGCATCAAGTTCTTTCTCAAAATCATCAACGTTCGACACGCTCTTCCCGTTGAGAGTTTCGATCTGATCTCCTTCCTTCAATCCGGCGATAAGATTGGGGAGGGCCTTTCCGATGATGACCTTCTTCTCCCGTTGGTCCAGCCCCATTCCAAGCGCCGGGAAGAACCTGGCGCCTCCTGGTTTTCCATCTCCGCCCACAATCATCATGCCGCCCTGCATTACCTCTTTCGGATCCTTCTTGGCGAAGGTAACAATTCGCGGTTGACCGTTTCTCTTGACGCCGAGCTTGAACTCGCTGCCGACAGGAGTTTCCTCGTACAGTTTCCTTAGTTCTGAGATCCGCGTTACCCGCTTTCCGTTCGCCATTCCAACTTCGTCGCCGACTTCGATATCCTCCCCTGCAATCTCTTTCGGTCGCCGGTCTTTTGGGGGAATGAACTTCACAGCGACCCTCTCATTTTCCTCTGTAATCACCGCATCCAACTCACGAATGATGACGGCATTTCCTGCGTCGATCTTGAACGTTTGCGTACTCTTTGCCGGCTCTTGTTTTTTCTCCTGTCCAACAAGCCCGCTCGACAAGGCAAGCAGGACCACCATCACAGTTATGACCCGAATCGACATAGTCTTTTCCTTTCCAACTCCATGTGTGTTGAATTCCCCCTTTTGACGTCTAACATTCTGAAAAAGATTCGGAGAGCCAAGTTAAGAGATGTGAGAAAATGTTAAGAATTGTTAAGGCAGCTAGACCGTTGGACGGACGATTCGTATATTTGTTCCGATGAAACTGACAAAGAACACGGTTCGTTTTCTTGTCGCGCTCATGATTGCCGCGCTCGGAGGACTCATTTTCCTCCAGGTGCGGCTGTTCCTGAACAACGTCGACCTCAAACACGAGGCCTTTCAGCGTAATGTGCTCACGGCCTTGAATGCTGCAACGTCCAAGCTTGAGGAGATCGACCTTCGCGACCGGTTCTTCACAGTGCAAGCCGAACCCCTTCCGCTCGTGCGGCGAAGTCCGGGAAGTGCCACGAGGCGCAAGTTCTTTTTCACGAGTGTCCATAAATCTCTGACGACAAAGGTGGAGGGCGATCACCTGACATACAGCATCGACCGGCCTCAGAACGTGAGTGTGACGCTCTTTGACGTCCTCGGGCGGCTCGACACCATCCTCGTAAAAGAGAAGAAACAGGGGGGCACCTATGAGCTGAAACTGCCGCAGGACCGGGGAATCAGGATTGTGAAGGTGAACGTCGACAGCGCTACCTCAGTGGTTCGCTGGGAGGGTACGAAGGCCTCCGGGTTCGCCTTTGACGCAAACACCGACACGATCGGAAACGTCGTGCTCAGGGTTGCGGAAACGTTCAAAGCGGGGCACCTGCCGATGCTTGCCCGCAGACTCCGCCCGGGGCTCGTGGATTCAGTTCTGAAAGTCGAACTTGCCGGACACGGCATCGACCTCCCGGTCAGTTATGCAGTTTATGCCTTGCCGCAGGACTCACTGCTCTTTGCCAGCACCGAACGAGACAGCAGCAGGGACAGCTCAAGCGACTATGTCACGAGGATATTTGGCGGGGAGTTTTCCGGACACGGAGGGGAACTGGTCGTTCGATTCCCAACGTACCAGGCATTCTTGTTCAAGGAGTTTCTTCCTGAGTTAACCCTGAATATTCTGTTTCTCGCAGTGGTGATCGCAGGTTTTTGGTACACGGTTCGCACTCTTGTCAGACAGAAGGAATTCGCCGGCCGGCTCAGCGATTTCATCAACAACATGACGCACGAATTCAAGACTCCGTTATCCACGATCGCGCTTGCGAGCGAGGCCCTCCACCGTTCCGATGTCCTCGGATCAAAAACCAAGATACGCCGATACAACAGGATCATCGGGGAAGAATATGCGCGTATGAGGGGACAGGTTGACAAGATTCTCGACATGGCAGCGCTGGAAGAGGGAGATGTGGAGTTTCATCGCGAACTGCTGGATCTCCACACGTTGATCCTCAAAACAGCAGAACACGCCTCTCTCGAGATTTCTTCGAGGGGAGGAACCCTTGCAACCGAGCTGAGGGCCTCCAGAAGGACTGTCCTCGCGGACGCCATTCACCTTGAAAACGTCCTGCGCAACGTCTTGGATAATGCGGTGAAGTACTCCCCTGCTGCCCCGGAAATCCGAATCTCAACCGAAAACGTCCACGATGCAATACTGGTTCGAATCGACGATCACGGAATCGGTATTCCCAGGGAGCATCAGCAGAGCGTGTTCGAAAAATACTTCCGCGTGCCGACGGGGAACATCCACGACGTCAAAGGATTCGGCCTGGGCCTGAGCTACGTGAAGCTTGTTATCGAGGCCCATGGAGGAAAAACCGCACTCGAGAGCGAACCCGGAAAAGGGACTACGATCACGTTACGATTGCCGGTGACAGAGCAATGAAGAGAAACATCCTCCTCCTTGAAGATGATGCCAATCTCGGTTTTGTTCTCCAGGAACATCTCGAGTCAAACGGATTTGTCGTGACCTTGCGAACCAACGGTGAGGAAGGCCTGGTTGAAACGAGAGGAAAGAAATTCGACCTGTGTCTGGTGGATGTGATGATGCCACGAAAGGACGGTTTCACTTTCACCAGGGAGTTGCGTCAAAACGACAAGGAGACGCCGGTCATTTTTCTGACGGCTAAAGCGCTCAAAGAGGACCGGATTCAGGGATTCATGGTCGGAGGAGATGACTACGTGACGAAGCCATTCAGTATGGAGGAACTCCTTCTTCGAATCAGAGCGGTGCTTCGCAGGACGACCGGTCAGGCAAGAAAAGCGGGGGAGCGGACCGAGTTCAAACTCGGCAATTCCTTGTTCGACAGCACCTGGCAGACACTGACCGTCAAATCGTCCAAGCGCACGCTAACAGCCACAGAATCGCAGCTGCTCCAACTGCTCTGCGATCGGATGAATTCAGTAGTAGACAGGTCGGAGATTCTGAAGAGTGTTTGGGGGGACGATAGCTACTTCAACGGCCGCAGCCTCGACGTCTTCATTTCACGCCTTAGAAAATACCTCGCCCCTGACCGATCCGTGGAAATCATGAATGTCCACGGAAAAGGGTACAAACTTGTGGTAAGAGAAGCAGAAGAAGAACGAACCACGAAGACACCAAGAACACGAAGGTAGCGCCCCGCCTCGTTATCTGCCTCCCGCCGGAAGATTCTCCTCGAGATATCCTGTTAACAGTTCATAAAGATGGCGCGTCGTGTTTCTTCCCTCGTAAATCCCGTGTGATCTGTTGGGATACGCCATCATCGTGAACTTCTTGTTCAGCTCAACCATCTTGTTGACAAGGGCCTCCGAATTCTGAAAATGCACGTTGTCATCTCCCGTCCCGTGCACAAGGAGGAGGTTTCCCTTAAGACCTTCAGCGTGGGTAATCGGTGATCCGTTCTTGTAGCCTTCTGGATTCTCCTGAGGCGTCCCCATGTAGCGTTCCTGATAGATCGTGTCGTAATATTTCTGATCCGCGACCGGAGCGACGGACATCCCCGTATGATAAAGATCAGGATAGCGGAACATCATGTTGAGGGTCATCGAGCCTCCCCCGCTCCAACCCCAGATTCCCACCCGCGTTGCGTCCACAAACGGCCAGGAGGTAATGACTTTTGCCGCAGCCGCCTGATCCATCGAGGCGAGGATTCCGATCTGTTTGTACACGCTTTTTCTCCAGGCACGACCGCGCGGCGCAGGAGTGCCGCGATTGTCGACACTCACGACGATGTATCCTTTTTGCGCCAGCATGACGTGCCAGAGATATCCGCTACCTCCCCATTGGTCCATCACCGTTTGTCCTGCCGGCTCTCCATAGATATGGAACAACACCGGGTACCTTTTCGAGGCATCGAAATCGGGCGGCTTGATCATCCATCCGTCCAACTGAATGCCTTCGCCGATGTCGACACGGAAGAATTCCGCAGGGGATCGCTTCAAGGCATGAACGGTTTCGCGCAGCTTGGTATTTGCCGAGACAGACCTGACAACTTTGTGTGATGGAAGCCGTACAAGGTCCGTCGTTGGCGGTTCACCAAACGACGTGAAGGAATGAAACGCCCACATTCCGCTGGGGGCAATGGTGTAGTAATGCCTGCCCGACTGATCCGACGGGGAAAGCCTTTCCGGTTTTCCCTTGCCGTTCATACGGGCACGATAAAGATACCTCTGCGTGGGATTTTCAGGCGATGCGAGGAAGTAGAGCCAGCCTCCCTTTTCGTCGATATGTTGAATATCGATGACATCGTACTCCCCGGGGGTGGCGAGAGAAATTGTGCCGCCTGCGCGAGTGGCGAGATATGCGTGTCGCCACCCGTCCCTCTCGGAGACCCATGTGAATTTCTTTCCGTTCTCCATCCAGTTCAAATCGTCTCCGATATCGATCCAGGCATCGTCCCGTTCCGTGAGGACGGTGCGAACCTTGCCGGTACGGACATCGCCCAACATGATCTGCAGAGTATTCTGGCTGCGGTTGAGATGCTGAAGCACAATTTCATCCGAACTTGCCGCCCAATCCATTCTCGCGATGTAGTTATTGCGTTGATCGCCGGGGACATCCATCCATCGCGTCGGTCCTCCTTCAATCCTCACCACTCCGACCCGACCCGCGGAATTCGTCGTTCCCGTCTTCGGGTACTGGACGGGAATGACAAAGGAGTACAGGGAATCCGTGTTGTTGATAAGGAGGAAATCCCGCACCCCTGCAGCGTCAAGCTGCCAGTAGGCAATGTGTTTGCTGTCGGGACTCCAACGCATTCCATCCCGAAGGCTGAGTTCTTCTTCATAGACCCAATCAAACGTACCATTGATGATCGTCGTACTACCGTCTGAAGTCAGTTGCTTTCGGTCGCCGCCCTCGACATCCTCGACGTACACATTGTTTTCTGCGACATAGCAGACCTTCCTGCTGTCAGGCGAGAATTTTGCAAACATGAGTGTTGACGATTTTGCAATGCCGCCCATCTGTCTCAACACACGGGATTTCAGATTCAACACCCAATAATCCCCGCGAGTATTCTGACGCCACACTCTTTGAGAATTCGTGAAAACAAGAAGATACGATGCGTCGGGGGACCAGGAGTAGTCCTCGATCCGGAGCGGTTCGCTCTTGCCTTTCGGAATCAACAGGTTGGCCGAAACCAGAACCTGACGCTTGCCCGACTCGCTTTCATACTGTACGATATCCCTTCCGCCGGCGGTTTCGGATCCCTCAAGGGTTGTGTATCCCGAGCCGTCTGCCAGCCAGCGCGCGGGGCCGAAACGATCGCCGCGAAAATCAGCCGAACTGAAGATCCGCTCCAACGAGAGCAAGGATCGGTCCTGCGCGAGCGCGGGGACGGAGACAATTATCAGAATGAAAACAACGACCAGCCGGTTAAGACGATTCATGATTTATCCCTTTCGTCAACTACGAAGATTCCGCCAAATGTTCAATTCCCTCTTCGCGCAGGCCTGTCGGGAAGATTCGGGTCCAGATAACCTCTGGCAATGCGCGTCTCAATGTAAAAGAGATCCTCCGCAACCTGGAACTCCGAAGGATCGGTGAGATTCAGTTTGGCGGTGTTCCAAGAGGTTGTCGGGTAGATAAACTCGAACTTTCCCGGAGAGGTGGTGACCTTCACGGGCATTTGGAATTCCTTGACCTCAGCGTTCCACCGATACATGGCGGTGACATCATTTCCCTTCTTGGTCACATTCACCTGGAGGACAGGAATTTTCGTCTTCTTCAGATATTGATCAAAGAAATAGGAGAGGTCTTTTCCCGTTTTCTCATTGACGAAGTTGAAGAAGTCATCGGCCTTTACGATGCTTCTCATATATTTCGTCGAAAAACCCCGAATTGTGCTGAACCAGAGGGGATCATTGTCGACAACACTCCGGAGAGTGTTCAGGACCAGTTGTCCTTTGTCATACATATCGCCGGAACCACGGTATTGAACATTGTAGATGCCGATAATCGGGCGGTCATTCCGCACGTTCGTTTTTTTCCCGTTGATGTATTTAAGTGATTCTTCCCTTCCGTAGAGCTCCTCCACATAGACCGCCTCCGCGTATGCGCCAAAGCTCTCGTGCATCCACATATCCGCAATGTCGCTTGAAGTGAGGCTGTTCCCCCACCATTCGTGCGCAGTTTCATGAATAATGATGAAGTCAAATTTCAACCCGACGGCGGACGAGGCTCGTCCTCTGTAGCCTTGCACGTATCCGTTGCCATATGCGACAGCCGACTGATGCTCCATCCCGTTGTGCGGACTCTCGATCAGTTTGTATCCATCCTTCCAAAAGGCATATGGACCAAAATACTTCTCAAAGGATTTCAGCATGGGTTTCACCTGCTGGAACTGAACTCTGGCCTTCTCGAGATTCTCCGGCATCACGTAGTAATCGAGTGTGTATTCGTGTTCTTCACCCTTGTACGTATCACGGAAATGGGCAAATTTCCCGATGTTGATCGTCACGTTGTAGTTGTTGATGGGACTGCCGACGAACCAATCATATCGTTTCCATCCATCGGGGAGCGTCGTAATGCCTCGTAGTTTGCCGTTGGAGACATCCTCCAATCCCGGCGGGACAGTCATGCTGATCATCATGCTGTCGGGTTCATCCGATTGATGGTCTTTGTTGGGCCACCAGATACTTGCCCCCGTCCCCTGGCATGTGACGCATACCCAGGGATTTCCCTCGCTGTCATGTCGCCACGTGAGTCCGCCCTGCCACGGCGGATTCTCGGCGATCTGAGGTACTCCCGAGTAAGAGAATTTCAACGCATGCAAGGTCCCTTTTTTCACTTTGGCCGGAAGCTTCACAAACACTGCGTTGAATTCCCGCTCGTATGTGGCAGCTTTTCCGTCGATGGTTATTCCGTCGACGTTCAGGTTTGAGAAGAGATCCACCTGCATCCGGTCAAAGTCGTCAACGGCCCTGAACGTAATGGTGTTCGAGCCCTGAAGGGATTTCTTGAGGGTATCGATCCGGACGTCAAGGTGATAATAGGTGACGTCATAGCAGGCGCGCTCAGGGGTCAACATTCCGCGCAGGGTGTCTGCACGAGTGAAGACTGGCGGTTCTGCGGGTTGCTGGGCTGTAGTTGCGGTCACGAACACCAGGATCATAAAAAGAAGGACGGTTAAGTGGTGGTTCATGAGACTTCCTTTCGCATTGCGCTTTAGATCGACCCCGAAGGGGTCGGATATTGAAGGTTGGGGTAACACCCCGACCTTTGATTGTTCCCCGGTTCACCACAACCCTGAAAGGGTGAAATAGAATCAACCCCAGACATATCGTCCGTCGTATTCCGCGCCAACGCAGGTTCTCACCCGTTCGACCTCGGAATGACGCAACGAGAAGACTCCATATCCATCTTGCCAAGCGAACTTCGTCAGATGCTGGTACTTTGTCGAGAAGACAAAGTGGACCAGAATCCTCGCAAGCGATTGTGGCATATTCCCCCCAAATGTTATCTCACCCTTTCAGGGTTGGTATAGATTGTGTGAGCTGTAATTCGGGGGTGATACCCCCGGTTGAGGTATACTTCCCCTTCGGGGAAGGAGGCGCAGGAACTAACCGAAAATCTTCATCAACGCGGTCGGCAGTGACTCAAGCGAACCGATGACAACATCAGCTGCCTCAAGAGTCTCTTTCGGCGGCATCAGCTGTTCGTTCGGGACGGCGATGACAGCGGCTCCGGCAGCCTTTCCGGCAAGAATTCCGCTTCCCGAGTCTTCCACGACCACGCTTTCAGCGGGACTGACTTCCATGCGCCTCATGACTTCAAGATAGACATCGGGTGATGGTTTGCCGTGCGGAACGTCGTCACTGGAGAGAATCCGGGAAAAGTACTTCGCCCATCCGTTTGCGCTCAACGCGGCGTCGATAAGAACCTGAGGAGAACCGGAAGCGAGTCCGAGGGTGAATCTCTCGGTACAATAGTCAAGTGCGTGACCGGCCCCAGGCATGACTCGCACCTTGTGAGTCTCATAGTTACGCACCATTCCCTCCAGTGTTTCATTCACAACCTCCACTCTGGAGAGCTTTCCTTCAAGTTTGCTCTCGACATAATCGATCCAACTTTTCGTGTTGCGCCCCATCAGCGCTTTCTGATCGTCGTCGGTCCAAACCATTCCGAATCGCTGAAACATTTTCGCACGAACCTTGAACCATACCGGCTCGCTGTCCACCAAAAGACCGTCCAGGTCAAATACAACGGCTTTGACGACTTTCATTGAACGTTCAACGTCAGGATGGTCAGTGAATGGGCGGGAAAAGTGTACGAGAATGTGTTGTTCACGACCTCCGCAGAAAATGTTCTCGTTGCGGGGACAATCTTCCTGTCATCCCCGAATATATGGGTCGCCTTCAGGTCCGTATAGTTCATTTCCCATACGCCAACAGATTGTCCAATGGCATTCGACTGACTCTCAACCGCCGTCGTAATATCCTTATCCTTGCTCCGATTCAGAACGTTCACGCACACGATCTTTTTCGATCTGTCATACGTAACTGAGACATCCAGATAAGAAAGCGGCTCGCGGTTCTCAAGCTTGTACACTGGACCCAAAACCCAGGCATCGAGCGACACGGCTCCCCGCTGCTTGCCGTATTCGGCTATTGGGAAATAGATCGGCTGAAGAAAGAGCCCCTGCTTGTTTGTCATGATGGGGGCGATGACGTTCACCAATTGAGCCAGGTTCGCCATCTTGACGATATTTGCGTGTCTAAAGAAACTGTTGAAGAACATCCCCATCGCGAGCACATCCTCAAAATTGTAGATCTCCTCGAGCTGTTCCTTCTCCCCCGCCCGGTACCAGACGTTCCATTCATCGTACGCAATATAAATCGGTCGTGCATCGGCCCGGTTACGCCGGACCTCGTTGATCTGACCTTCGGTGACTTCAATGTAGTAGTCGATGGTTTGCGACCACGCAAGGAATTTTTCGAGATCATTGTCTCTGTTGGAAATGTACGTGTGAAGCGCAATATAGTCGATATGGTTTCTCAGGGTCGAGAGGACGGTGCGATTCCACGCGATCCAATCGGCGCCGTAGTTGCTTGATCCGCTGGCGACAAGCTTGATGGATGGGTCGGTGGAACGCATTGCCTTTGCGGCCTCAAGGGCAAACTTCGAGTAGTCCTCTGCGTTCTTGTGGCCAAGCTGCCACCATCCGTCGATTTCATTCCCCAGCGCCCAGTACTTGACATTGTACGGGGCATCGCGGCCATTCTTTCTTCGAAGATCGGCCAGCGCCGTGTGTTTCGACTCATTGCAGTACTCCACCCATTGGCGGGCGTCGTCAATTGTCCCCAGGCCGAGATTGACGCAGATATACGGCTCGGTACCTATTCTTTCGCAATAGCGGAGAAATTCATCTGTGCCAAACCGGTTGGATTCGAGGGCATTCCATGCGAGGTCTTTTCGAACCGGTCGCTGATTCCTGGGCCCGATGCCATCCATCCAATTGTATCCGGAGGCAAAATTTCCGCCCGGCCAGCGAAGAATGGAAACATTGAGGCCCTTAACCGCCTGCATGACATCGGTCCGAAAATTTTCCTTGTCCGAAAGCCTGCTTCCTTCCTCATAGATGCCCCCGTAGATCATTCGGCCGAGATGTTCCGTAAAATTGCCGAAGAGATGGGGGTGAACCTCTCCGATCTGGCGAACGGTGTCGATTTTGATGTGGGCTTGGGGTTGGGAATGGAGGATTGCGGGGACAAGAGCCACAGCGAAAGAGAACAGCAGTCGTAATTTCATGGCATTTTCCCACCTGGGAAGAAATTCAGATTGCTTCGTATATCTCCGTTACAACACCGTCTGTGTTGGACAGCACTTCCACCGATGAGAATCTCAGCACCTTCAGCCCAAACTTCTTCATCTCATTATCCTGTTCCCTATCTGCGCTGAGACCTTGCTCGGTCAGGTGCTGACTTCCATCAACCTGAACAATAAGCTTTGCCGACGGACAATAGAAATCAACAATGTAATCACCAACGATTCTCTGCCGATAGAACTGTCTTCCCTTAAGCTGTTTCCTTCGGAGCCTCGACCAGAGAGCAACCTCGCTTTGGGTCATGTTCTTTCGAAGGACTCTCGAAAGAGGCTTTAGCTTTTTGTTGTATTGCATTGTCCCCCCAATGAAGTGAAACACATGCTTCCGCGACTCAAATCCCCCTGCTTAGTGAACCTTTGTTCCCCCTTTGAGAAAGGGGGAGATTGCATCTCACCTCCCGAAGCCCTTACCAAAGGGGGTGAGGGGATTGGCCATCCAATCAAAGAGGTCCAGATTAGAAAACACATTGCTTCCGCGACTCAAATCCCCCTGTCTTAGTGAGCCTTTGTTCCCCCTTTGAGAAAGGGGGAGATTGCATCTCACCTCCCGAAGCCCTTACCTCCCCCTTACCAAAGGGGGTGAGGGGGATTGGCCATCCAATCAAGGAGGTCCAGATTAGAAAACACATTGCTTCCGCGACTCAAATCCCCCTGCTTAGTGAACCTTTGTTCCCCCTTTGAGAAAGGGGGAGATTGCATAACAACCTTCTCCAGACATTCCCGCCCCGCGCTTACGACTTCTTCTGCCCGTAGTACGCGTCTTTGCCGTGCTTTCTGAAGAAATGTTTCTTCACGAGGGCAGGGGTCATCGAACTCAATGATGGATTGAGGAGGAGGGTTTCGGTCGCCATGCCGCACACCTGCTCCAGCGTTATCGCATTCTTCACCGCATCCCCGACATTCTTTCCCCATGTGAAGGGAGCATGACTGGCCACGAACACCGCGGGGACATGAAGCGGATCCATTCCTGCAAAGCGTTCAAGGATGACACGTCCCGTATTCTCTTCATAACCCCCTTCAATTTCGTCATCAGTCATCATTCGCGTACATGGCACCGCTCCATGAAAATGGTCCGCATGCGTGGTTCCCAACGGAGGGAGCTCCTTCTTCGCCTGTGCCCAGGCCGTGGCGTGAGGACTGTGCGTGTGGACAATCCCGCCGATCTCTGCAAACCCTGCATACAACATGCGGTGGGTCGGTGCGTCGGAACTTGGCCGGAGCTTCCCTTCGACAACTTTGCCGGTCTCAAGTGAGACGACAACCATGTCTTTGGGCTTCATCGTGTCGTACGGGATACCCGACGGCTTGATGACCATCAGTCCAGACGGGCGATCGACGGCACTTGCATTCCCCCATGTCAATGCGACAAGGCCCGAGCGCACCAGACTGATGTTGGCTTCGAATACCTCTTCTTTTAATCGTTGAAGCATGGTGGGTTCCTGACGGTAAACCTTCTGATTCCTGGTTACGTGTTTCAAGTTTCGTGTTACGAGTTCTGAGCTATTTTCTGACGGCGTTGCGAATTTCGATAAGCTTTTTCATGACTGAATGGAGGTTCCCGTTCCATTCCTCGGTTCCAAATGCATCATGAAGGGTCTTGTAAAGTGGATAGATCTCTTCGTAGAGCTTGTGTTCGTCGGGATTCGGTTTGAAAACACGGGGCTTCAGCCCTGTCATTGCCTTCTGGGCATTGGAGAAGCTGTCGTGCCCTCCTGCAGCGGCTCCTGCGCATACTGCGCCAGCGATAGCCGAGCCGAGAGCACACGTCTGACCGGATCGGCTCACCATCATCGGCCGGCCCGTGACATCGGCATAAATCTGCATCACAAACGGATTCTTCTCCGCGATGCCGCCGCAATTGACGACCTGCTCGACGGGGATCCCATACTCTTCGAAACGATTAATGATCGTCAAGGCCCCGAATGCGGTCGCTTCCACGAGCGCCCGGTAGATCTCAGGGGCTGTTGTATAAAGAGTCTGTCCCACGAGAAGTCCTGTGAGTTGCTGGTCGACCAGAACAGTCCTATTCCCATTGTTCCAATCGAGCGCAAGGAGCCCCGATTGCCCCGCCTTCAGTTTCGCCGCAGCAGCCGCAAGCGATTCGTGCGTTCCCTTCTTCCCGTCCGGCCGCACATACTCCACAAACCAATTGAAAATGTCCCCCACTGCCGATTGGCCCGCCTCCAACCCGAAATAGTGCGGAAGAACACTTCCGTCCACGATGCCGCACAGCCCCGGAATGTCCTGTAAAGGAGTGTCAGAGGGGACGACTGCTATGTCGCATGTGCTTGTTCCGATGATCTTAACAAGTGTGCCCGTATCGACTCCGGCCCCCACTGCTCCAAGGTGAGCATCGAACGCACCTGTCGCAACCGGAGTTCCTTCCTTCAATCCGGTCCGTTTCGCCCACTCTTTTGTAAGGCCGCCGACGGCGCGGTCGCTTGTGTAAACTTTGCCTGGCATTCGGGAAGCCCAGACTGCCAACCGCGTGTCCAGCCGGGAAAGGAATTCCTCGTCCGGATATCCTCCCCATTGGTCATTGTACATGGCCTTATGCCCTGCAGCGCAGACGCCGACCGTCATCGCTTCCGGGGATTCTGTTCCCGTGAGCATGGCCGGTATCCAGTCTGCGATTTCCACCCAACGGAACGTCGCGTCCGCCACTTCCGGACTCGTCCTGCAGCAGTGCAGCATTTTGCTGAAAAACCACTCGCTTGAGTAGACGCCTCCACACTTTGCTACGAAATGCGGACGGATTTCCCGTGCAAGCTCTGTGATTTCACCCGCCTCCTTCACCCCTGTGTGGTCCTTCCAGAGCCATACCATGGCATTGGGATCACGCGAAAATTTCTTTTGAAATGCGAGCGGGCGGCCTTTGTCATCAACTGGCAGAGGTGAGCTCCCCGTTGTGTCAACGCCGATCCCTACAACATCATGAGGCGCGAATCCACGGACGGTTTTCTTTGCCTGGGCAAGAGCCTTCTTCATGCACTGCTCAGCTCCTTTCACGTAGTTGACGGGTTGCTGGCGCGCGAGGTGCGGATCATTGGAAAGGACAACCCCCTGGCGGCCGCCCTGGTAGTTCCATACCGCCGTTCCGACCTCCTTGCCATTCGACACGTCAACGACAAGTGCACGAACGGAATTCGTCCCGAAATCCAGACCAATGGAATATCGATTTCCCATAGTGTACCTGTTGTTCCAGTTAACCCGTGAAATAGAGATAAGCCATGAGAATCAGGAGAAGCACGACGCCGGAGCTGATCAGGTCCCACCTGTTCCAGCTCGCTCGTGTCTCTTTCCTGTGATCCTCGCTCATCGTTTGATATGTCAGGTCGATGATTTGCTGCTCGGGCGGCTTTTCCGTCATGTAACTCACGCCAATCATCACTGCGACCGACACGAGGAAAATGAAAAGACTGTAGTACTGGAAATAGACGTTATTGACAAACCAGAAAAGGGATCCCTCGGAGTATCCATTTTCAAACCCCGACAGTTTCAACGCGACCGGAGTATCCACAATCAGCCGAAATGCTCCCAGGAGAAATCCTACTATCAATGCCGAGAGGCATCCTTTCGCATTCAATCGTTTCATGAACACGCCAAAGAAGAAGACGACAAAGATCGGGGGTGCCAGATAACCCTGAACACCCTGCAGATAATCGTACAATCCCCGCCCGCCCCTGATCACCGGGATCCAGAGCAAGCCGATGAGGACGAGGATCATCGTCGCCACCCTGCCGATCCAGACCAGCTGATGCTGTGTGGCTTGGGGTCTGAATTTCTGGTAAAAATCGATGGTGAAGAGGGTCGAAGAGGCATTGAATGCACCGGCAAGCGAGCTCATGAGCGCCGCGAGCAGGCCTGCCACGACAAGGCCGCGAAGCCCCACCGGCATCACGTATTTGACCATGAGTGCAAATGCCGCCTGCGCCTGATCACTCGCGGCATTACCGTTCGCATCAAGCATCGCGCCGAACTCAGGGATCTTTCCGGTCTTCGCGAGTGCGAGCCAGATCATTCCGGGGATAATGAAGATGAAAACGGGGAGGAGCTTGAGGAATGCGGCAAAGATCGTTCCGCGACGCGCTTCACGTTCACTTGGCGCACCAAGAGCGCGTTGTACGATGTACTGATCGGTCGTCCAATACCAGAGGCCGATAATCGGCGCACACAGCAGCATACCGAGCCAAGGGTAGTTGCCGTTGAAATACCAGGCGATGCGCGTGGTTTCCTTGACCGGTTCCCACGTTCCTTCCATCCCGGCAGGAACCAGCGGTTTCCAAAGATTGAACATTTCTGAACCGAGAGTAACCCGCATTTCCTCCCAGCCGCCGAGCCTCGAAAGGCCGAAGTACGTCAGGAGTACGGAGCCAAGGACCAGAATAAACGTCTGCAACGCCTCGGTATAGGCAACGGCACGCATGCCGCCCAGTACAGTGTAGAGACCTGTCAGAAGAACCACCAATACAGAGCCAATCCAGAAACTATCGAACACAACATCCCCAATTTGAACCTGCATTTCAGGTAGAAGACTGCCAAAGACGATTCCGCCGGCAAAGATACCCACCGCAATCTTGGTAAGGACATAGGCGACCAATGAAATGAGCGATAACACCCACCGTGCGGTCGGTGAGAATCGCCTCTCGAGAAATTCAGGCATCGTGAAAACTTTTGACCGGATATAGAACGGAATCATGACCCAGCCGAGAACAAGGAGGCACCATGCGTGAAGCTCATAGTGTGCCATCGCCACACCACTCGTTGCTCCCGAGCCAGCCAGCCCGACAAGGTGCTCCGATCCAATGTTCGATGCAAAAATCGATGCACCCACGATCCACCAGCCCAGATTTCGGCCCGCAAGAAAGTAATCGTCAGCCGTATCCTTTCCTTTCTTGATTACCCACCACGCAAGAACCAACAAACCGCCGAAATAGATCGCAATGACAATCCAGTCAAGTGTCGTCACGGTTGTTTTCCCAAAAAGTTAGTGATGATGGTAAACTTCCCAGTTAAGGTATGTCGTGAGCGCATCGTGGATCGCATCCGCCACCTGCGCCCGTGTTGCAGCAACGTGGTGTTCCAAACCGTTGCGGCAAATGTACTGCAGTAACCGCTGAAATGCAGGGATTTTGATGACTCCATATCCTCCGAATGTATCAAGCGGGTCGTCTGTAAAATCCCCTTCTCCCACATATGACGTGATCATACCGCGCAGGTCGTCCGTTGAGATTCGGCAGTACGTGAAGGGACCCGGGGCAATCCTTCCAACAATGGTTCCAAAGGTGTTTTCTTTTCCCACGGTCCCTGCAATGATCTCCTGATAATCCATTCTCTGCGAGCTGAAAAAGGACTTTGGCAAATTCGAACAATGGAAGACGACTCCTTTTTCAGGGTCACTCCCGTAATTGTTGTTCCAATCGAGAAGGGCCGCGGGTTTATTGGAGGCCGACTGAAGAATGTACATCCCAAGCAATCCTGCCGTGTCAGTCTCGCAGGCACTCGGCATCAGTGAATCGGACATCATGCTCATCAGTGTGCATGGAACAACTCCATAGAATTCCTCGAGAGATGTCCAGCACTGTATCGCGGTGGCCGAGAGGTTCTTCTCTTTCACCCATCGATCTATGGCGACTCCAAGTTTCGCCATTTTCAGCAGACTCTCCTTCGGGATTCCCGATACTGTCGTGTAGTCGCCAATTGCAGCAAGTTTTTCCTGAACGGGTTTGTCCGCGTCGCTCATTTTTTTCACCCAGCCGAGTGCCTCCGAAAGGTCAAGCGTCTCGACAGACACACCCGCCGATTCAAGGAGTTTCTCGCTGTACCGAACGGTGTTGAACGCTGCGGGCCTTGCCCCCAAGGCACCGATGCGCGCATGTTTCAGGCGACGGACCACACGGCAGGTAGCGGCGAAGCGTATGAGATCCTCCTGAAAGGAAGGTGTGCCGGGATCAACGGTGTGAAGGCGGGTGAGTGAATAGCGGAGGCCGTACTGACGAAGGTTATTGCAGGCAGACATTTTTCCGCAGAAGCTGTCCCGACGATGCTTGATCGTCATCTTCGACTCGTCGTCGTTGAACGCATGCACGAGGACAGGAACGTTCAATTCCGAGAGGCGAATCGTGTCAGCCACCGCGCGCTCGTCGCCAAAGTTCGGCAATGTCACGAGAATGCCCTCTATTTCATCCCGATGAGCGCGGAAAAGCGCGGCGCATTTCTGTGCATCGGAATAACTCTCGACGGCACCAAACTTGGTCGCATCCGGGGGCAATGCAATGGCGTTGATGCCTTTTTGTTTGAGGACATCAAGGATCTCTTTGCGTCCCGTCTCGCATAAATGCGCAGGGAAAAAACCTCTGTTCCCTACTATGACACCCAGCGTTGTTGATCCTTCCATGGGGGTGTTCCTTTGTTTGACTATTTCAATCGGACGGTGCGGACTTCAAACACCGCTCCTGCAATTGCCTCGGGCTTTGCCAGGAATGTTATTGTTACACTCTGTTTCCCGCGCGTCAGCTCTTCGGGGAGTCTGTATTCAAAATCAAAGAATTCGCCGGGATGAATTTCGAGTGTCTGTTCTGCGATCTTTGTCTCGTCGATCAAGACCTCAAAGGCCCGTTTTGGACCTTCGCTCCCCCGATACGTGCAGACCAAATACATCGGCTCATCGGGGAGGATCTTCAGTGCGTAGCTGAAGGATGTCCTCGACTCCCGACCCCGCCTATCGTCAAACCAGTGCTCCCGCGAGCGTTCCCCCGCAAATCCATGAGCTCTTTCGCTCTCCCGATTGTCGATATCCACAACATCCACAGTACTTTGTTCGATTGTTTGTTTTCTTGCTTCAAGCCAGGCGATTTCGGTTTTTCTTGCTGCCCATTGTGACCCCGTGAAGGTCCTCCAATATACAGAGTACCGCCGGTCGTTCACCTTGTAGAAGGGAATCAACGTCACGTCGTCGGGTTTTCCAAGGTTGGAAGTGCGAAACGTCAGGGGCTCCCCTTTCACCGCAGAAATTGTCGAGAGAAGGTTCTTCTTGCCTGTGACAAAATCGGGAACGACAATCGGCTTCACCCGCCGCATCGGCGGAGCGCTGGGACCGAACCGTTTGGCATCATCCAGCCCCTCCGTCCCGAGGTCTCCGGCAAGCACAATCGGGCCGTAGAGTACAGAGACCAGATTCGGCTCGCCCGCCATCGCCTCCTGGCGGAGATTCATCGGCCATCGAATTTCCACAATATCACCGCTCTTCCACGTCCGATCGACAGTTTCAAAGGATCCCGATTTCCCCCGGACCGGCTGATTCTTGCCATTCACCATCAGTTTCATGGGAGACGCAACCCACCGCGGATGACGGAGGACGAGCTTCATCCGGACTGGTTTGTCACACGTGAAAATCAGTCGGGCGTTGTCTTCTTCCGGAAACCTTGTCTCGAATCGGACGGAGAGCCCCTTTTCTTTCCATCTCAGTTCAGACGCAAGGAAGAGGTTAAGATACAGTGACTGATCATCATGAAAGAAAACCGACTCCCCGTATTTCGCGTGGTTTTCCACTCCCGTCCCCACACAGCACCAGAAAGACTTGTCCGGCGTTGAGAACGTTTTGAAAGCCCCCGGCTTCATCGGAACATAGTAGCACATCATTCCCGTGGCAGGATCCTGGGATGCGAGAATATGGTTGAAAAGGGTCCGTTCATAGAACTCCATGAACTCCGGCTCTGGATTCAAAGCAAAGAGATCACGCGTGAGTTTCAGCATGTTGTAGCTGTTGCAGGTCTCCGTGCTTGCCGATCCGAGATTCTTGGAAAAGAGATCCACGCGGAAGAAATGTTCGTCGTTGGTGTTTCCTCCGATGACATATGACCTGTGACGCACCACCCTCTCCCAGAAAAACCTTGCGATATCGTGATAGCGTTTTTCGCCCGTCAGCTGATACTCCCTGACGGCCCCGATCATTTTGGGTATCTGAGTATTTCCATGAAGCCCATCAAGGGAATCGGCACCTCTGCTCAATGGACCGAAAACGGCATCGTGGTCAAACAACCGGGCGAGACGGAGATGGTCGGGATCACCCGTGACAGCATACAGGTTCGCCAGAACATCGTTCATGCCACCGAATTCAGTCTGAAGCATCTTCTGCTGCTGTTCTGTCGTCAGCTTGTCCATCCGACCCTTGACCCAGGCGGCCATCTCTGTGACAAGCCCAAGCGACGTTGCGTTGCCGCAATGAACATACATATCCAGCAGACCGGCCATGATCTTATGGAGCGTGTAGTACGGGGCCCACACAGGTTTGCGCGATTCAACACGATCGATGAATTCCTCGGGGAAGGCAGAAAGATAGCCGGGATTGAAACCGCGCGACGGAAGGGCTTTTTGAATCTCTGCAAGTTCGACCACCAGCGAATCGGCTTTTGCCTTGAACCGCTCATCGCCTGTGCTTGCGTACATCAATGCACACGCCGTGAGAACATGCCCGAGGGTATGTCCGCGGAGTTCGACATTCGGCGCTTCCCATCCTCCGTATGCCGAATCTGATGAAGGAAGTCCCGCATTGATTCGCCAGGTGTGGAGGAGGCGGTTGTTGTCAAAGCCAAGCAACACCGTTTGATTGCGCAGCATCGCATCGCGGAACGGACCGTCGAGGAGACGAACGTCGGTCAGTGCAAAAGGAATGACCTTTCGTTCAACTTGCTCCCGAGCCTTTGCACCTTCCTGGAATCGGGCAAGTGCATAATTCGATGGGACGCCTGCAGTCAAAGCCAAAACAAGCAAGACGCTCATCAGATTTCTTTTCGATGTCATTTCCTTCATTGTCCCTTCACAAAAAAGAACACGGAAAAACCAAAAAACAGACTGAAACAGCACGGATCACGTTTCAGCGTCTTTCCTTTCCTTCCTTCGGCCCATGACCTCTGAGTGTCATGAAATGGTTCATGACACCCTCGATGGTCGGTTCCTTCCTTCGGCCACAGCCACTATGAAGTCTCTCCTGTTTAGGGGAACACCCCCGAGACAAGCCCGGGGCAAGCACGTCCCGATATAGGCTTGGCCATCGCTTCCGCGGGGGTGTCGGGAACCACTTCCCGACACACTTCCTTCGGCCCATGACCTCTGAGTGTCATGAAATGGTTCATGACACCCTCGGAATCATCGCTTTTCTTCCTGACCTTCGTGTCTCCTTCGTGATCTTCGTGTTATTGTTTCCGTATGATTGTTTCACGAAGAGACACGAAGCAAGCACGAAGTTCCACAGAGGGTAGACCGTGTGAAAAAGTATCAAAAGACGCGCCACTCGTGAATCCCGGCCGAGAATCCATCGGGGAGCTGCACAACAATCCTCAGGCCATCTGTGGTCACCGGCTTGAATGTCGTTCGATTGTAGCGGTCTTTCTCTACACCGTAACCGCCTGGATTTTCCACCTGTTTCCAATCCGTTCCATCCTTGTACAACAGACTCCATGATTTTGGAAGCCGGCACTCTCCTATCCCCGTGTCGTCAAACCAATAGACCTCGACAGCCGATACCTTTGCCGGAGTTTTGAAATCGTATTGTACCCATTCTGTCGTTGCCTTGTGGGGCCACCAATGCAAGAAACGGTTGGTGTGGTCGATGGAGCTGGATGGCTCGCGCAGGTCGTTCACGGCCTCCGGTTCACCGCCCGAAGCCGAGACTGTGGATGTTGATGCCATTG
>Ga0209002_10000268_pt1 | contig 39798 bp, 41 predicted proteins | sample Rifsed16ft2_FD_184010 | JGI IMG/M metagenome (GOLD analysis project Ga0209002, IMG submission 184010) | Soil microbial communities from Rifle, Colorado, USA - sediment 16ft 2 (version 2) | ecosystem: Environmental > Terrestrial > Deep subsurface > Rock core/Sediment | place: Rifle, Colorado...
CCAGCCAATAAAACAAAGGGTTTCAGCGGGATAGCCAATTCAGGCAATAGTCACGTAGCACTATGTAAGCAGGCAACAATAAAATTTATTTCACAGCTTCGCGGGGTTTTTGATGTACACATAGCTGGTTTTCAAGTTCCCGCAGTACTTCCATGGGCTCGATAACCGAATTGTATTTCTTGCTGACAACCTCTCCGGCATAGTTGCGAATAGCGTAGTATACCTTTGTGGTTGATCCGTCTTGGGTGTGAATGAAGCATGTCACTTTAAACCCAAGAATTTCGCAGATGTCTTTTGTGGTGGTTTCCATTTTTTACTCCCTACTGAAATAAAATCCCGCTGAATCCCTCTTGATATAGATCAAAGTATATTACATTGTCCTGTAGTGTAATAAAAAGCATATGGGATTATGGTTATAACATAGACAAAAAAACAGCAATACCATGATAAATACTTACTCAAAATTTGCATTATTTAATTACGGATTCCGGCCATTCTTTCTGTTTGCAGGATTGTATGCTGTGATCGCCATGTTGATATGGTTGACAATACATATAATAGGGATCTGGCCCATAGGCACACCAACCTCGTATTTATGGCATGCGCATGAAATGTTGTTTGGTTTTGTCGGTGCCGCCATTGCCGGATTTCTGCTGACCGCTGTCCCCAGCTGGACCGGTCAGCGTGGATTCTCCGGATTACCATTGATCATTCTGGTCGTAGTCTGGCTTGGGGGCCGGCTGGTATTCCCTTTCTATGCACATCTGCCTTCTGTATTTATCGCTATTGTTGATCTTGCATTTTTTCCAGTGCTGGGTCTTATGCTCACACCCTCGCTGATAAAAGGCAAATCACGCAACCTGGTTTTTCTGCTGTTTCTTCTTTTCCTTTTTAGCGCAAATCTGATATTTCATGTGGCGCTGGTACAAAACAATGTAGTCTTTGCCAGTTATGGCCTGTTGTTTGGAATAAATATTGTGCTTTTGATAATTACCATCATCGGTGGACGCATCGTGCCTGCATTCACCCTGAGTGCCATCCGGCGTACGGATGACACATTTGTAATCATGCCCTGCCCTGCCCTTGACCGCATAGCTATTGCCAGCATCCTGCTCGTACTGATAACCGATCTTATATGGCCCTACTCAGCAGCAGCAGGCTGGCTGGCCCTGATTGCAGCCTTGATTCACGCCGTGCGTCTTGCCCGCTGGCAGACCCTGCGGGGTCTGGGCGAAGCGATTGTCTGGATACTGCACATTGGATATGCCTGGGTCATCATCGGTCTTGCCTTGAAGGGGCTATTTCTCCTGACGGGTGCGATATTCGGCGCGGCATGGATGCATGCATTTACGACGGGCGCTTTTGCAACCATGATCCTGGCCGTGATGACACGGGCTGCTCTCGGGCACACCGGACGTCCATTGATTGCCCCGCCCCTGATTGTGGTTTCCTATGTCCTGCTTACACTGGCAACAATTGTGCGTGTATCAGGCCCGGTATTTCCGGAAGTCTATTTGTACAACATCGCAGTTTCCGGTGTGCTCTGGATCGGCGCCTTCATCCTGTTTCTTGTTGTATATACGCCTATCCTTATCGGGCCCCGTGCAGATGGCAAGCCCGGTTAAAATAACGCCGCCGATACCCGTAAGATCTGGTTTTACACCCTGGTCAATTTTTAACCAACTGTCCTTAAATTATTGCTGGATTTACCCCCGGCCCTGCCATTTCCCGCAATCATTGCGGGCAGAATATGTGCTCCGGTTGATATAGATCAAATACCGAATGCCCCGCTGTTTTATATTGAAAAAGCACAACATCCGGTATTTATTGACAGTATTGAACACTATATAATCATAAGGTTACTCCTTAAATATCTCGTTGATTAAGACCATGCCAGCTACCGGCAGCTTCGTGTTCTAACCGCATTGCAATAATACGGGCAAAAGAGCTGGATTTTCAAAGTGTTGATTCATATGAAAGGGGATATTCCGATTGAAAATTGTTAATTTAAATAACTCTTCTGCACCAGGTGAAATTCCGTTGCAATCCACATCACTGGATATCTGGGATCAGAAATACTGCCTGAAAGACAAGGATGGTTTACCGGTCGATAAATCCATTAATGATACTTATGACCGTGTTGCCCATGCCCTGGCAGATATAGAACAGACACAGGAAAAACGCGAACACTGGTACAAGGAATTTTTATGGGCACTGCAGCATGGCGCCATTCCGGCAGGCCGGATCATATCCAATGCCGGTGCCAGTGATTACAAGCCTGCTACCTCAACCATAAATTGCACTGTCTCAGGCACGATACGTGATTCCATGGATGATATTCTGGGCAAACTGCACGAAGCAGGCCTGACATTGAAATGCGGCTGTGGGATAGGTTACGAATTTTCAACCTTGCGACCCAGGGGTGCTTATGTTTCCGGGGCTGGTGCTCATACTTCCGGTCCGCTTTCCTTCATGGATATCTACGACAAGATGTGTTTTACCATTTCCTCGGCCGGTGGACGGCGTGGTGCCCAGATGGCGACATTTGATATTGGCCATCCGGATGTCCTGGATTTTATTCAGGCAAAACGCGAGGCCGGGCGGTTACGTCAATTTAATCTCTCATTGTTAATCACTGAATCTTTCATGCGTGCAGTCAAGGAGGATGCCTGCTGGCCGTTGGCCTTCCCGATTACCCGGCAGGAATTGAAAGATGAAAAAATTGAGCTTGCAGATACCGCAAAAATCATCTGGCGAGAATGGCCAATCGATAATGGCTATATCATGAATGGCAAAGGTGAAGTGGCATGCAAGATTTACAAAACGATTTCCGCCGGCGCATTATGGGATGAAATCATGCGCACCACCTATGAATATGCCGAACCCGGATTCATCCTGATTGACGGTGTCAATGAGCTTAACAACAACTGGTATTGTGAAAAAGTCCGTGCGACTAATCCATGTGTAACAGCTGATACATGGATTCATACTTCACAGGGCGCACGCCAGGTAAAGGATTTAATTGGGCAGCAATTTACAGCCATAGTGGATGGTCAAGCATATGCCAGCAGCGAGCATGGGTTTTTCTTTACCGCCAGTAAAGAAGTTGTCGTTTTGCATTGTGCTGATGGCCGTACATTACGGTTAACCAATGATCATCGTGTACGTCGTGTTACGCGTTTTACACGTTACAGTCTGGAAACTGAATGGTGCGAGGCTGGCAAGCTGAGTCAGGGAGACCTCGTTTTATTGCACAATCATGGTAATTTTAATGACTGGAATGGTTTTGGCAGTTATGAAGAAGGTTATCTAACAGGTTTGTTGCTTGGCGATGGAACATTAAAATCAGACAAGGCCATACTTTCAGTATGGAAACCTGCGGCAATAGTTAATGCACCTGATGCTGCATATAACTCTGGAGTGGATGCAATCATGGAAGAAGCTGAAATTGCTGCACGAACACTACCTCATCGCAGTGATTTTAATGGCTGGATGGAAATCAAAGGACGCAATGAATATCGTCTGTCTACAGCTGCGATTAAACAATTAGCTGAATCTCTGGGTATGTCTGCCAGACAGAAGAAGATCACACCGGCCATCGAAAAAACTTCTTCTGCATTTCATCGTGGTTTATTACGTGGTTTATTTGATAGCGACGGATCGGTACAAGGTTCACAAGCAAAAGGCGTGAGCATACGTCTTGCTCAATCCAATTTGGTATGTCTGGAAAGTGTACAACGTATGCTGTTACGTCTTGGAATAAATTCGACAATCTACCAGAACCGGCGTTGTTCAAGTCAACATAGTCTACCCGATGGCAAGGGTGGTTTCCGGGATTATCAAATTAAATCTCAACATGAACTGGTAATCACTGGTGAAAACCTGCTCACTTTTAACAAGATTATCGGCTTTTCAGATACCAACAAGGCAGAAAAATTGCGGCAAGCTTTATCCAGCTACCAGAGACAATTGAATCGTGAACGTTTTGTTTCTCGTGTCGTGAATGTTACTCCAGATAGAACAGAAAAGGTTTACGACGCACAGATACCCGGCATCAATACTTTTGACGCCAATGGTTTTCATGCTCACAATTGTGGCGAACAACCACTGCCGCCTTATGGAGCTTGTTTGCTCGGTTCTATCAATCTTGCACAATTTGTCCTTATACCTTTTACGGAAAAAGCTGCATTTGACTGGGATACCTTCCGGCGTGTGGTGAAGATCTTCACCCGTATGCTGGACAATGTGGTTGAAATAAACGGTCTGCCGCTTGAATTACAGCGTAATGAAATTTTCAGGAAACGCCGTCACGGCATGGGCTTTCTCGGACTTGGATCTGCACTTGCCATGCTGCGTTTGAAATATGGCGATGCTGCATCGCTTGAATTTACTGAAAAGGTCAGCCGCGAACTGGCGTTGATTGGCTGGGAAACAGGTATAGAACTTGCGAAAGAAAAAGGGCCTGCACCCATCATGGAAGAACCATTCACTATTACAAATGAAATGCTGAGGGTAAGGCCGGAATTAAAGAAAGACGGATATAAAGCAGGCGATACTGTCAAAGGAAAGGTATTACATGCACGCTATAGCCGTTACATGCAACGCATTGCTGCTATCGCACCGGAATTGATCGAGGAAATGGCAGAAACTGGATCGCGGTTTACCCATCACAGTTCGATTGCGCCTACCGGCACAATTTCATTATCCCTGGGCAACAATGCCAGTAACGGGATAGAACCTACTTTTTCACATCATTATTCGCGGAATGTGATCCGTGCAGGAAAAAAGACCAAAGAAAAAATGGATGTGTATTCTTTTGAATTACTTGCTTACCGCACACTTGTCAATCCGGGCGCATCTCCGGATTCAGATAATCCCGATATCCGCCTGCCGGAATATTTTGTGACTACCGATGATATAACGCCCAAACAGCATGTCGATATCCAGGCGGCCGCACAGAAATGGATAGATTCATCGATTTCCAAGACGGCCAATGTGCCGGCAGATTTTCCGTTTGCTGATTTCAAGGACATTTATCTCTATGCCCACGATCAGGGACTGAAAGGTTGCACTACTTTCCGATTCAATCCGGAGGTCTTCCAGGGGGTGCTGATCAAGGAAGAAAATCTTGAAAATACCCTGTACAGTTTTACTCTGGATACAGGTGAAGTAATCAAGGTGAAAGGTAATGAAATCATTGAATATGATGGTGAACAGCATACGGCCGCCAACCTCTATGATGCATTGAAAGAAGGGTATTACGGAAAATTCTGAAAACGGAGAACAATAGTGACAATCAAGATAGACAGAAAAATAGTTGATTGCAGCGTGGTCAAAGAACCAGATCAGCCGGCAATGACCACTACAGATACCGCCATGCCACCTGCTGCTGTTACTAATGTCGTGCATATGCACGAAAAACTGAAACGGCCACAGATGCTGCATGGGACCACTTACAAGATTACTACTCCGCTTTCCGAACATGCGTTATACGTGACCATCAACGATATTATTCTGAATCCTGGCACGAAGCATGAATTACGGCGCCCGTTCGAATTATTTATCAATTCAAAAAACATGGATCACTTCCAGTGGATAGTCGCAGTGACCCGGATCGTCTCTGCAGTATTCCGCAAGGGGGGAGACGTGACTTTTCTCGTTGAAGAACTCCGGTGTGTATTTGATCCACATGGTGGCTATTTCAAAAAGGGAGGTAAATTCATGCCTTCGCTGGTAGCCGAAATCGGAGATGTACTCGAGAGTCACCTGATCATGATCGGCCTGTTGAAAAGTGATCAGCTTGATAATAATCAAAAGAAATTGATACAGGAAAAACGGGCCGAACTGGAAAAAAGACACCCGGAATCTGTCAATACTGCAACCGGTGAATTCCCGGAAAACGCAACTCTGTGCAAAAAATGTCTGACCAAGGCCATGATCTTTATGGATGGTTGCCTGACCTGCCTGAATTGTGGTGAATCGAAGTGCAGTTAGGATAGCCCATAATCGAATTACGATGCTAACTGCCACTGACCACCGCCGGGACCGGCTTGGACTGAATTACATCTATCCGGTTGTTTCGCGCCGCGCAGGCGGCCTGTCCATTGGCATCAACCTGAATACCAACAATGCCTGCAACTGGCGCTGTATCTATTGCCAGGTACCCGGCCTGTGGCGCGGCAAAGCCCCCGATGTTGACCTGCAAACGCTGGCACATGAATTAAATAGTGTACTGACCGATATATTGCAGGGAGATTTCTGTTCACGCTATCAATTACCGGCGGCGTCAGACTCTCTACGGGATATCGCCATCTCCGGCAACGGTGAACCGACCAATTCGGGAGTTTTCGCGCAGGTTGTTGAACTCATCGGTAGTACTGCCGGAGAATTCGGGTTACTCAACAAAATCAAAATAGTATTGATTACCAACGGCAGCCAGATATACCGTCCGTCAGTAAAAAATGGCATTACACGCCTGTCACAAATAAACGGAGAAGTATGGTTTAAGTTCGACAGTGCAACAACTGCAGGACTCCGTTCTATCAATAATACAGGCGTCCCGGTTGCAAGGCTGCGCAGGAACCTGGAGACGGCGGCGAAACTCTGCCCCACCTGGATACAGACCTGCGTGTTTGCTTTGGATGGCAGACCACCAGCCGTTGCTGCACAAGAGCTCTACCTGCAATTTATTTCTTCTCTTATGGAAAACAGAATTCCGCTCAAAGGCATACTGCTTTACGGAATTGCGCGCCCATCACAGCAACCTGAGGCGTCCCGCCTGACACGACTACCTGCGGACTGGCTGGCGCAATACGCGGCACGGCTCCGTAGCACGGGCATTGAGGTGAAGGTCAGTGTGTAACGGCCGTGCTTGATAAACAGGCCATGGCTGTGTTGTGCCCGGGAAACCAACCGGCGTGTCCTGATAGAAACCGATGGTGGATAGTGTGCAGGTATTGCCTATGCCTTGATCGCCTTCAAAAACGCGTTTTACAAAAAGTTTGTGGTATCAAAAGTCAGCGTCATTGAGGAAAACGGCAACAGGGCGTTTATGGCAGGGTCTCATTGATAACAACTTTTATAGCGGCAATTTCATCCACTGTAACTACACTACTTGTTCCCTGCAGATCTCCGCTTACTGGCATGGCATTACCGCTTTTGGATACACGCGCGCCCACCACGATCTGTTTGTAAAGAGACAAACTCATTTCAGGGGACATTGCCATGGAATCATCCAGCGTCACCTTAAGAGGCAGATCCTTCACCTGTTTGCGGACAATAGCCAGCGGCATGCGCGGTCCTTCTGCAGCACGTGCAAAAATAAAGACTGTATCCTCTCCATCAGCTTTTCCTGAGAGTGCAGTATCCAGGGTGACCTGTACCTCGATAGATGAGGAGGATTGAAGGGGCGCAGCAGACTCCGTGATGCTCGCGGAATTATCAGCGGCAACAGGACTATCTATTGTCGCAGCCAGCGCAGTACCCTGTTTGATTTGGGCAATATTCTCCTGCAATGCTCTTGCATCCTGGCTGTCCGGTGGCAGTTGATTTAGCACCCTTTCCCAGTATTGCAGTGCCTGCATATGGTTACCCTGCTCCAATGCGGCATATCCTGCAATCCACAGTGCCTTGGGTTCATCGGGATCGGCCTGTAAGGCAAGCGCGATCACATCCAACGCCTCCTGTGTGAATTTGTCGTCATTGGCCACAATCAGAACTTCAGCCAGGTCGGCGAGTAGTGGTGCTTTATCGCCGACCAGTTCATGAACCTTGCGGTAGGCTGCAACCGCATCGTCAAACCGGTTCATTACAAAATATGAACGCCCCAGCATGCTCCATCCCTCGGCATCATCCGGTTGTTCCTGCAAGCGGTTTCTGAGACGCTCTACCATTTCTTCGCTGGAATGCATTTCTTCACCTGATGCCTGTTGCGGACCTGCATCCGGTTGAGCACCAATCAATTCGGACTCGCCCTGCATAAGATAATAGCTTGCAACGAACAGCGGTAATAAAACAGCAATTGATACCACCGTCACGACAGGGCGTCTGGATATTTTGTTATTCTGGTGTTCTTTACCGGTTTTAACATCGATGAGTAATTGTTGTTCCAGTTCGCGTACTGCATTCTCAAAATCCTCCTGGCTCAGACTGCCTGCATTCAGGGCATCCTGTAATTCCTGCAAATGTTCCTTGTGTATACGTACATTATGTTTTTCCCGCGTAACCTGATCCTGATGATAATGGTGGCGGACAAGCGGGACCAGCACAAAGGCAAGAGCAATTATCAGCATGCAGATGGCGACTGACCAGAAAATAATCATTTTTGTCCTTTCTCCTCAATATCTTCCAAAAGACTGCTTGCATACCGGTGTTCTTCCCCGGTCAGCTTTTGTACTTTCTGTTGACGCAATAATGAACGCGCGAAGAGAATCCCGATCAGCAAAAAGATTACCGGACCCAGCCAGAGAAGATAAGTTGTCGCCTTGAATGGCGGACGGAACAAAATAAAATCGCCATAACGCGCAACAAGATAATCGATAATTTCTTCATTGCTGTCACCATTTTGTATCATGCCGTAAATTTCCTTTTTCAGGTCCTTCGCCAGATCGGCATTGGAATCAGCAAGGGTTTCATTCTGGCAAACCAGACAGCGTAACTCCTCTGTCAGCCTGGTAAATCGCTCCTCCTGCTTCGAATCCGCAAACTCCAGAATTTCGACTGCAATCAGTACGGAAGGCGCTGATAACAGGAAAAAATAAAACAATGGCAATATTACACGCTTCATGTGCTGGCTGCTTTAAGCTGGTTAATGAAGGGCATGATTTTTTTATTCAGAACCTCTTCAGTGATCGGACCGATTTGCTTGTAACGAATTATACCGTTCTGATCGACTATGAATGTTTCAGGGACCCCGTAAACACCAAAATCAATGCCTACCTTTCCTTCCAGGTCATAGGCACTGGTGGTGTAGGGGTCACCATAATAAACCAGCCAACGCAGGGCATCTTCACGCTGATCTTTATAATTAAGACCATAGATAGCCACCTGGCCGCTTTTTGCCAGTTCCATCAAGACCGGGTGTTCTGCACGACACGCAACACACCAGGAGGCCCAGACGTTCAGAAGCAATACCTGCCCCCGCAGATCGGTGGAACCTAATGTCTGATCCGCCTCATGCAACTGTGGTAATGAAAACGCCGGCATGGCCTTGTCAATCAGCGGTGAAGGCACCAGTCGCGGATCTTTTGTTAACCCGATTGCCAGGACGACGACAAGAACCACAAACAGCACAAGGGGGAACGACTTTTTTTGCATTTAAACCACCTTTGATGCTGCAGTTATTTGATCGGGGATTTCATTGTCCAGTGAATTTGTTCGCGGTTGCAAAACAGTACGATAACGTTTGTCGGTAATTACCAGCACACCACCCAGGGCCATAAATATAGCGCCCAGCCAGATCCAGCGCACAAAGGGCTTGTGATACATGCGTATACTCCAAGATCCATTTTCCAGGGGTTCTCCCATGGAAACGTAAAGGTCCCGGGTAATACCGGCATCGATGCCGGCCTCGGTCATGGGCATGTCACTCCGAACATTGTAAACACGTTTCTCCGGATGCAGTATGGAGACCTGTTTGCCGTTTTTAAGTATTTGCATTTCTGCCTTGTAGGCGCGGTAATTGGAGCCGTTGGCTTCACTGATCTGCACGAGATGGAAGGTATAACCCCCAAGTTCGACACTGCTTCCGGGAGTCATCGATTTATGTATTTCGCTGCTATATAAACTGGATATCGTGATCCCGATAATGGTGACTCCAAGACCGATGTGAGCAAGCGACATCCCGTAAAATGAACGTGATAGTCTGCGCAGTGACAACCAGGGATTATTCTGCTTAAAAACATGATGATATACACTGATCAGGTTTCCAAATATTACCCAGGCGGCGATTCCAACTCCAACGGCGGCCTTCAGCGCTGTCAAATCAGTCAGCACCATAAAAATCAGAATGCCGATAGTAATACTGCCGAAGGCTGCAAACTGGAGATGTCTGGCGATGCGTTTCAATTCGTCCTCTTTCCAGTGTATCAAGGTACCGATAACCTGGAATATCGCAACGAGCGTCATCAATGGAATAAACACCGTATTAAAATAGGGCTTGCCTACAGACAATTTTCCCAGATTCAGTGCATCCAGTACCAGGGGGTAGAGTGTGCCGAGCAATATTGTTGCCATGGCAACGACCAGCAGTATGTTGTTGACCAACATGAACGTCTCACGTGAGAGCGGTTTGAAGCTGCCTCCTCCCAGATTGCCCGGGGCCCGCAAGGCAAAGAGGGTCAGTGATCCACCGATGACCACACCCAGGTAGCACAGAATAAATATACCCCTGGCCGGGTCAGTCGCGAAGGCATGTACTGACGTCAATACACCGGAACGCACCAGAAATGTACCCAGCAGGCTGAGTGAGAAGGCGCAGATAGCAAGCAGGATAGTCCACTGTTTGAAAACACCACGCTTTTCTGTGGCGGCTAGCGAATGTATGAGAGCTGTCCCGACGAGCCAGGGCATGAATGAGGCATTTTCCACCGGATCCCAGAACCACCATCCGCCCCAACCTAATTCATAATAGGCCCACCAGCTACCCAGTGCGATACCAATGGTCAGAAAAATCCAGGCTACTACAGTCCAGGGCCGGGCCCAGCGGGCCCATGCAGTATCAATACGTCCATCCAGTAATGCAGCAATAGCCAGACCAAAGACCACTGAAAAACCAACATACCCCATGTACAACATCGGCGGATGCAGGATCAGACCGATGTCCTGTAACAAGGGATTGAGATCAGATCCATTTTGTGGTGAGGGCCACAGCCGCTCAAACGGATTTGAAGTGAGCAGCATGAATAACAGAAAACCAATGCTGAGTATTCCCATAACGCCCAGGACTCTTGCAACAAAAGTCTCGGGCAGATTGCGACTGAAAATACTGACTGCCAATGTCCACAAGCCCAGGATGAGGGCCCATAATAATAGTGAACCTTCGTGCCCACCCCAGACCGCAGAAATACGATATTGCAAGGGGAGAAAGCTGTTTGAATTCTGGGCCACATACATCACAGAAAAATCATTGTTGATGAATGAATACATCAGGCACAAAAATGCAATAGCAATGAAAAAGAATTGTCCCCGTGCAGCCGGGCGGGCCAATGCTATCCATAGCGGATTACCACGTGCAGCACCCGCAATAGGGAAGAAAGCCTGTATACAGGCAAGCGCCAGGGCGATTATCAAGGCAAAATGACCGATTTCAGGTATCATGATTATCTAATCTCATTAATTTTCGGTAACAGCGACATTATTAATACACAGGACTGTAACTTTAACATCGCAAAAAACATAGTAATTTATCTTAATCTACCGGTTCGACCAGTTAAGTTTTGTAAATGTTATTTCTATCCCGGACCTTATACGTGGAACAGGAAGACAGGCATCAGATACCTCGGGATATACCAACACAATTATCCGGGTAATAATTTCAGGGAAATATTTGGTGCGGTAAACAGGTTGACGATATTATATATCATTTATGTTGGTTCATTTTAACATGATATAACCTCACTTCACCCCGGTATGCATTTTCTGTCTGATTTTTGAAAAATTACCATATATATCTATTAGTTGTGACATTCGTGGCAGAAGCTGTATCGCCTGTCCCTTGGTGATTCTTTTGCAATTTCATACATCCTTTATATCAGAAATCAGGGCTACCGAAAAATTACCCGGATCTGGTCAATGTCCGGGACATTTATAACTATTACTGCTATCAATTTTTCATACTGCAGCAAACAGCTGGCCTGATCACAAGCGTTTTACCAACGCCTTCCGCGTCGCTGACAAGATCGTTGAGGAACTGGGTGATCTCAGGTTATAAGGAATTTCACTTTAATTCGGTCAACCTCGATATCATCCTTCTCGTCTGTAATGGCCCCTGCTTGACGAAGCCGGTGTATAACTGAACAAGGTCAGCCCCGGCCTCCAGGGATTGCCGGATATCATCAATAGTGCGAAGGACATCCGGGAGTTTTTTCCGGGGGATCATTAGATTGAGAGGTTCCGCGCTTCATGCGCGGGTACCTTTTCTTTGCTTGTCCTAAAGAAAAGGTACGAAAAGAAATGACACCCCGATGACTCGACCTGCGGTTTCCCTCGTCAATGAGCAGTTATAACGGGTCGCGCCGATTCGGCATCCATGCCTCAGCGCCGCTTATTTGTGCATCCGGCACAAATGACCCTATAACTTCTCATCTCCTCGGCGAGTCATAAGGGGGAATTGAACAAAATATTGGGTCTATCTTGTCGTAGCGGTTACAATTAAATCACTCCGGCACCTTTAATTGGTATATACACTGCCTATGAATATCGTAATTTTCTCGATGTGCTATCTCTAAATGCTATTGATGCATTGTTAGCAATAGTGCCAACAGAATACTGCATTATGTCATTAAAATAATGATGAATAGCTTGTCAATTATGAAGATAAAATTTAATTGGAATGCACTATTTTTGTTAATGCTAGTCGTTGGTGTCGTTGTTTTTATTATTCTAGATTACATTGAAACTAGGCCATATGAAGGTGATGTTTCTACTATAGAAGGAACAGTTCAAAAGAGCGTTTACGTATCTCGCGGAACTATAACAGGGAAATCATTTACAAGAGTATATTTAGACGATGGCAGAACTTTTAAAATGCCTTTAGGAGAAATGATCCTATTGCAAAAAGGAGATATAGTCTCTCTGTCTGTTCCTAAGGAGTTAGTAGATAAAAATATTGATGATATTAGGGTAATTGAATACGATGTTAAAATAAATGTGCTGGAGTGATTTATTTTTAACCACTCATATTATGAGATAGACAACAACGATAAACCTTGCCAGCATGGAACGCACACATCTCAACATCTTCAATCCAACCACCACCTTCGCCTACGACAAAGTGGGGAATGTCACCCAGACGACTCTGCCGAATGGCAGCTTCCTCCAGAATACCTACGATGCGGCGCAGCGTCTCACTGCCGCGGGAACAATCGGGGACAGACCCTGACGAATCCCCACAAAATTGTGTAAAAAGTTGATCAAAAACAACCGGTTACTAAAAGTCTGTTATGAAAAAATGAACCTGCATGATGAATTTCGATCTGATCCGGTGACAAAACCATTCATAACGAGGTTATCACCATGCAGGCCAAAAAAATGTTACATCAAATGCTCAAGAAAAGCTGCCCACAAATACACACCTGTCGATTATCTGCCTTGATGGACACGGTTGAGTCGTTGGTTTATGGGCAAACTTTGACGGTCACCGGTTTGGGTCGTGCTTCCTTACGTAACATCAGCATGAAACACAGCATAAAACAAAGCGACCGGCTCATCGGTAACCCTCATTTGTATGAGGAACGGTGGGCAATTTATCAAACCGTTATGCAGCGATTAATGGGTAACACTCAGCGGCCTGTTATTTTGATTGATTGGTCGGACTATACCTATGACCGGCGCCATCTTATTTTGCGTGCCTCCGTGCCTGTTGGCGGCCGGGCCTTGACGCTTTATGAAGAAGTCCATCCGTATCACTGTTATGGCAACAGCAGGGTTGAAAAGTGTTTTCTCATGGCATTGCAGGGCCTGTTGCCGGCACAATGTACGCCGGTGATTGTCACGGATGCAGGCTTTATCGGGCCGTGGTTTCAGGCCGTGTCGAAGCTGGGCTGGCATTATATTGGACGTCTGCCGAAAAGCTTATTGTATCGGGAAGCAGCGCAAGGAAGCTGGCTGAAATGCAAGGACTTGTTTGACCAGGCCACCACGAAACCGCGCTACGTTGGCGAAGTGGAATTAGTCCGTTCCAATCCCTTGATGTGTCATTTGTATGATTATCGTCATCCCCGTCAAGGACGCCATAAAATGACCGTGCATGGCCGGAAATCACAATCCAGGCACAGCAAAAAGAATGCACAAAGGGAAGCTTCCCCCTGGATAGTGGCATCGTCGTTGAGTCCGGATGATGCCACTGCACAACAGGTCATACAACTTTATCGTACGCGGATGCAGATCGAAGAAGCGTTTCGGGATATAAAAAATCATCGCACCGGTTTTGCGCTTTCCGATACCCGTACCCGTTCTCCACAACGATTGGCCAATTTACTCCTGGTGGGCATGTTGGCAACGTTAATCATCTGGCTCATGGGAAGACTGGCAGAAGAAAAACAATGGCATTATCGCTTTCAAGCCAACACCGTAAAAACACAACGCGTATTATCCTTGTTTTACCTGGGTTGCCTGTTGCTGGTTCAGGGACAATACAATTTTACGCAACATGAATTACTTCACGCCATTACACTTGTGCAAAATGATATGTTAAGGCAATGGCTATCATGATTTTCGTGGGGATCACTCAGGGTCTGTCCCTGATTTCCTCGCTGCATCGCAGCCTTTACTTAGAACAGGTAATCAGCATTTAGCCGGACTTTTTTTATGTTGTGTTCTTGAATTCGGGGCGTATATTGTCGGTAGATTCCAGAGGCTAGGCCGAGGAGAACACAAATGACCTTAGAAATAATTCGCGACACCCTGGCATGGTGCTCACTGATTAATATTGTATTGCTGGCTTGGTGGTTTCTGGTTTTCTGTCTTGCGCATGACTGGACGTATCGATTCCATTCAAGGTGGTTCAAGGTCCCGGTAGAGGCATTCGATGAGATGCATTATGGGGGAATGGGGTTCTTCCTGATGGGTATTGTCCTGTTCAATCTGGTGCCATATCTCGCGCTGCGCATAGCCGGATAAGAAGCACAGCATCATTAAGCAGCGACCAAATCACTGACGTGCATGGATGATGTGCAGGGATGCACGAATGTCGCGATGATATGGATATCAAAGAGCGACTGCACTAATGCCACAAGGACACGATGTCCATGAGTGGTCTGGCCCCGATTTTATTTCCTAATCAGTTAATCCTCAGTCGGTTGGTTCTACGTAATCCAAATTGTGTTCGAAGAACCATTCATGTCCTTTGAGCATATAGTCCCAGTACATCATTGGTAAACCGGTAGTTTTAATCCACCAGTTAAGCCAACGCTCTTTACGGGGGTCCAGCGGGAAGGTTGGTGTCACCTTACCGCCATAAATAAATTCAGCCATCATGACTTTGCCATAGGCCGTAGTCAGGGGACACGAGGCATAGCCGTCGTACCCTTCATCGAGTTTACCGCCATTAATCAAAACGAATAAATTTCGAACCACGACAGGTGCTTGTTTCCTTATCGCTGCTGCGGTCTTCGAATTGGGTGTTGAACAGGCATCGCCAAGTCCGAAGATATTACTGTATTTCTTATGCTGCAAACTGTGTTGATGCACATCGACAAAACCAGCCTCATTGGCCAACGGTCCCGACTTGACAGCCTGGGGTGGTGACTGTGGTGGTGTTGCATGCAACATATCGAAATCCATGGTGATCTTTTCCCCTTTTTGCTCACCTCCTGCAATTTCAAACGTGGCCGACTTCTTTTCGCCGTCGACCGAAACAAGGTTATGCTGAAAATGTACCTTGATTCCATATCTCGCGACAACCTTGTCCAGTTCTTTCGAGAAAAAAGGCACTGCGAACATGGCCGGAGCATGAGTCAGGAAATGCACTTCACAGTTTTCGAGAATTCCCTTTTTACGCAGATAATCTGCCGCAAGATAGGCAATCTTCTGCGGTGCGCCGGGGCATTTAAACGGCAATGGCGGCTGGGTAAACAATGCCTTGGCGGCTGGTTTGAGTTCCTGAATACACTGCCATGTGTATTCAGTATGTTCGGGCGAATAATTACTGCAAACGGCGTTTCTCCCCAGCGTTTCGGCAATACCCTCAATTTTCTCCCAATTCAGTTCAAGACCGGGACAGACCACGAGGTAGTCGTATGAAACGCTATCACCTGAACTGAGTTCGACTTTATTATTCTCTGGATCAAACCTGGCTGCCTTGTCTTTAATCCATCGAACCTTCGGTGGAATCAGACCTTGTTCCTGCCGCCGGGTCTTCTCAAGTTTATATGTGCCTGCTCCAACAAGTGTGAAAGCCGGTTGATAATAATGAACATCCGATGGTTCAATGATCGCGATATCGAGGTCATTGCCACCGGGCTTGCGCCGCAGGCTGGCGGCAACAGTGATACCGGCTGTACCACCTCCCACAATGACGATCTGATGATGTTTAATTTCAGACACGTTACCCCCTCCTGGTCTTTCTTTTCGGGAGTTCTCAGCTATGCAATCAGCTTTACCTCTAAATTAATCATAGAATAGATTCCCATTTTTGTATTCAAAGAAATCAGAAATCTGTCAAGAAGATATACTTACAGCCTGTAATTTCCTGTCCCTGAACCAGAGATAGAGGACTAACATCATTTCCATAACTGTTCCCAAAGTTCATCTATGCGCTTGATAACTTCATTGCTCATTACAATAGGGTTTCCCCATTGCCGGCTGGTTTCGCCCGGCCATTTGTTGGTGGCATCGATTCCCATTTTCGAGCCCAGTCCTGAAATCGGGCTGGCAAAATCCAGATAATCGATAGGTGTGTTCTCAAGAATAGACGTATCGCGCGCCGGATCGACGCGCGTTGCAACAGCCCAGATCACTTCTTTCCATTCACGGACGTTAATGTCCTCATCGGTAACGATGATAAATTTTGTATATGTGAATTGCCGCAGATAGGACCAGATCCCGAACATCACCCGCCGGGCATGTCCCGGATAGTGTTTTTTAATGCTGACCACCGCGACCCGGTAGGAACAGGCTTCCGGAGGCAAATAGAAATCGATAATTTCCGGAAACTGCTTTTGTAATACCGGAATAAATATTTCATTAAGCGACATGGCCAGTATAGAGGGTTCATCATACGGGGAACGGCCCAGGTATGTACTGTGATAAATCGGATGATCACGATGAGTCATACATTCAATCGTGAACACCGGAAATTTTTCCTGGCTATTATAGTAGCCGGTGTGATCGCCAAACGGCCCTTCCAGCGCTTCTTCATCCGGATAGATATGTCCTTCCAGGACAATTTCAGCAGATGCGGGCACCTGTAATGGAATGGTTTGACTGGTAACAACCTCACTGCGCGCACCTCGCAGCAACCCGGCAAACTGGTATTCGGAAAGGGTGTCGGGGATGGGCGTAACCGCTGCCAGCAAAGTGGCCGGATCGGCGCCGATCGCCACCGCGACAGGGAAAGGCTGTCCCGGCCGGGCTTCTTTCCATTCCCGATAATCAATGGCGCCACCCCGGTGTGGCAACCAGCGCATGATCACCTTGTTATGTGCAATGACTTGCTGCCGGTAAATGCCGATGTTCTGTCTTTCTTTATAAGGTCCCCGGGTGATCACCAGCCCCCAGGTAATGAGCGGGCCGGCATCGCCGGGCCAGCAGGTCTGGATCGGCAACCAGTCAAGATCGATTTCTTTGGCGGTGATAATATTTTCCTGACAGGGGGCGGTTTGTTTTACTTTCGGATTGACATATAACAGTCGCTGGAAGGCGGGCAGTTTTTCAAAAACTTCACTCAGTTCTCTTGGCCATCCCGGCTCTTTCAGGAACGCCAGCATCCTGCCGATGCCCTGCAGCTCTTCGGTTGATTTGCACCCTATGGCTGCCATCACCCGTTTTGTTGTGCCAAAGAGATTGCCAAGCACCGGGATAGTATGGTCTTTGGGTTTTTCAAACAGCAGGGCAGGTCCATTTTTACGCAGCGTACGTTGACAGATTTCAGTCACTTCGAGATGCATGTCAATTTCACGCTGAATCCGTTTAAGTTCCCTCTGACTTTCCAGAAAGGCCAGGAAATCGCGGATATTCCGGTACATCATGACAACTTGTCCTTTACTTGATCAATATCAATTCGCATCATGATGAATCTGCTAACCTGTAATTTGTTAACTTGCATAAAATCATGCTGATGCATTCCTTACTGTTCCCATTGCAATTGCCGCTGCGTATCGTGCCGGACACACTCCATGCTGCCGTTTTTGCCAGATGTTTCAACCATCTCATGCGTGGACAAACACTGGCGGTGCGCCTCAGGGAGATTGAAGGGAAATCCATCCGGATACATATCCGGGACGCCCATGCCCGGCTTGATTTCCTGATTCACAACAGGCGCCTGCAGCCTGCGTTTCATGGCCGGCCGGATGTGACCATCAGCGGCGATTTTATCGATTTCTGGCAACTGGCCACCCGTCAGGAGGACCCTGATACCCTCTTTTTCAGACGCAGTCTGAGCATAGAGGGAGAAACGGAGACCGGCGTACATATCAAAAATCTGCTGGATGCCCTGGAATATGACTGGGACGCACATTTCGATGCTGTGTTATTTCCAGGCCTGTCGGAAATCGCAAAACAACTCAGAGCGAAGGCGTGCAGGTTCATGAATAAAAAATCGCATCGGCAATTCATTGCTCCCCATCAATGATGGCATTATTTCTTCCGGCATCTGTATAAGACTATTCAATATTCTGCAGGCTGGTTAGATTCATTAATCCATGCCATGCCTTCTTTTCCATACCAGTAGCCGTTGCAAAATCCGTATGTCTGGTAATTTTCCAGCGCCTGTAAAGCAGCTTCCGGCTGCATGGCACCGTCCAGTGTGCGGCGGAAAATGCCGGCGATGGAGAAAAAATCCCGTGACTGGGGCATGATGCGGATGACATCGATTTCAAGGTCCACAAGTTCGTCAAGCAGCATAATCAGATTTTGTGTCTCCGCTGACTGCGTCTGTATTCCATTCAGGATCAGAAACGGTTTTTTCTCCAGGGTAAAGAGGGGCAGGCCATCCGGATAATCCAGGCAGATAAAATCACAACTGTCCTTGGGCCGGTTATGGGCACGGGCAGTATAGCAACGTGCCGAGAAAGCGAGCGGCAGGCGGCCAAAGGCAATAACTTCTGTTTCCATTCCCAAAGGGCGCGCCTTTTGCATTTCACGCATGAGCTCCCTGCCCAGTTCAACCGGGACCACCCAGCGTTTTGCGCCAAGTTCATAAAAAAAATTCAGGGTTTCAGCGTTATAGGTATTGATATGGGGGCCGGCAATAAATGCATGCCGGTTGCTCAACATATGCACTGCCGACATATCATTCGCTTCCACGGCAAACCTGGCGTTTTCTGCAATCTGCCGCAGACTGGCAAGTTCTGACTCCGCCTCCAGCAACGTCAGTGTCGAGAGGACGACCTCTTTCCCCGCCGCTGACAGTTGTTCAGCGATGTCCAACCAGTCATTTAAAGCCAGCTGCCGCCGTTTGGAACAGATGGTTTCACCCAGATAAGCGATGTCCACAGGTGCATCTTCAAGTGCATCATAAAATTCAAAGACTTTGCTCCTTTCCCAAAAACAGGAAATGGATCCCACGCTGATTTTCATTGCCATGGCCTGTGGTAGGCGCCGAGTGTATGACAATTCCCTTCAGCCACCCGATTGAGTTGTGTAATCCAGTCGGGATGAGGAATGAACCCTTCGGGATCTGCCAAACATGCATCGATGGCGGCACGTAACGTCCGGGTCACCTGTGCTATATACGACTTGCTGCGTTGACGCCCTTCTACCTTGATAGCTTTTATACCGCTCTTCATAATTTCCGGCAGTATTCCCAGAACATTGAGGCTGGTGGGTTCCTCTATGGCATGGAACACATTGCGCCCCACCTGGAAACGTCCCTTGCACAGGGTCGGATAGGCGGCCGCCTCGCCAGCCGGGTAACGCTCGATCAATACATCATTCAGATATGAAAGCCGTCCGCTGGCTGTTTCTTTCCAGCGGACGGCACGTGCGGGAGAACACACTCCGGCAGTATTGGGCGAGTCACCGGTGACGTATGATGACAATGCGCAACGGCCTTCCACCATGACACAGAGACTTCCGAACCCAAACACTTCCACATCAACAGGGACTTTTTTTACCAGCTGTTGTACTTGCGCCAGAGATAATACCCGTGGCAATACGACACGTTTGATTTCAAACTGTTCATGATAAAAATCGATGGCCTGGCGGTTGGTTGCCGAAGCTTGTACCGACAGATGGAGCCGCAGTTCAGGATATGTTCGTACACAATAACGCATCAAACCGGGGTCAGCCAGGATCAACGCATCTATCCCCAGATCGACGGCGGCATCGATCGCCCGCACCGCTGTTTTCCACTGCGGCGGCTGCGGATATATATTCAATGCAAGGAAAATGCGAACGCCTTGAGCACTGGCATAATTGATGCCCTGGCGGGCTTCTTCAACACTAAAATTCAAACCGGGAAAATTACGCGCATTGCTTCCATCCCGGAATCCGATGTAGACCGCATCGGCGCCGTTATCCACTGCGGCGCGCAATGCCGGAAGATTGCCTGCAGGACAAACGAGTTCGAGTTTGTTATTCATGCCGTACAAGCAGCATCAGTAAGCAGGCGCGATCCCTGGCAGGTGCCACGTCGTTTGAGTTCATCCCTGATGGCATTCAACACCAGCCACTTTTTTGCACACCACAAAGGGGCCAGCAACAGATGAATTGGAGCGGTTCCGGTCAAGCGGTGAAAAACCACATGTGAAGATGTCATCTCAATCACATCGCAAACCGTATCAACGTATTCATCCAGTAACAGCGGCGTGTAATCTCCCCGGCGCCATTCGTTTGCCAGACGGGTGCCTTTGACGACATGCAGCGGATGAATTTTAAGCCCTTCAACGCCACGGTCGAGCACGCAATGTAACGTGGTGATGACATGCGACTTGTCTTCGCCCGGCAAACCGGCCATCAGGTGCGTACATACCTTCAAACCGTAACGGTGTGCCGCACGAACCGCCCTGCAATAATCAGCAAAATCATGCCCGCGATTGACTCGTGCAAGCGTCGTATCGAAACTGGATTGTAGTCCAAGCTCCAGCCACACTTCATAACCTCTGCACTGATAGTCTGCGAGCAGTCTCAATACTTCATCTGGAACACAATCAGGGCGCGTGCCGACCGACAAACCGGCAACATCCGGTTGTTCCAATGCCTCATCATAAATAGAGCGCAGTTTATCGATATCGGCATAGGTGTTGGAATAGGCCTGGAAATAGGCGATATAGCGGCGGGCGCCGGTGCGTTTGCGTATCACCCTCCTGCCGGACTCAAGCTGCATGGCTATTGGTGCCGGCCGCAATCCGTTCGGACTGAACGAGGCATTATTGCAAAAACTGCAACCACCGCGGCCCTTGGTGCCGTCACGGTTGGGACAGGTGAATGCTGCATCGATCGCAATTTTATGAATGCGTTCATGATAACGTTTTTTTACATACTGACCGAAAGTATGGACATAATCCGCCAGTGTTGATGTAACTGCCGGTATGGCAAGTATTCCGGTTTGCGTATTACTTTTCACTTTGTAGTAGTCGGGGTGGCGAAACCATCATCCGCCATGATATGAAATACGGTTAAATCTGTTTTCAGCAGTGGCCGGATCTTGTTGTTTAACCGGAGTGAGATCCGCTCCCCGTAACATGACAGTAACTGCAGAACACGATCAAGATGCTGCAACTGTTTTCCGGAACATTCCTCAATGCGGAGTGACAATGTAACTGCCGTTTCACGCAATAGCCTTTCAATTCTGCGGACACTGTGTGTAAAGAACCGTTGGTCGACAGTTCCTCGCAGTGTGACCGCGAGAAGGGTGGCTGCCCCCGTATCTTTTATCGAAATCTCAAGATTACCCCTGCCCAGATAGCCATTACAGGTGCGGCGTATCAGTGCAATGGTTGCCTGTGCCGTGCGCCACTCACGTTCAGGGTCAATACTGAAGTAACGCTTGATGTAATCGCGCATGGCCAGTCCGCTGATCCAGTCCGAAACCACCTGCGGCCAGTTGCGTGGCCGGCAAACGATCAGTGTGCGCAGGAAGTGCCACAGGCGTACAGGGCCTCCGGGAATGATGCCCCGGGTTAGCAGCTTTGTAATGATTACCAGACGTTGCGCGAACGGGTATTCACCTTGATAGACAGGTTTTTTGAGATAACGGGTCTTGAGACGAATGCGGCGGGCGATGTTACAGTCGCTTCCCAGGCGCCGGTAAAGCTCCTTGTAGGACTCCACCAGCGTAGTATATTTCATACGCATAGGCAGGTAGTTTGTTGCCGGTCCCGTATTGTTGGCATGTTCCGCGCCTGCAATAAGGCGCCCTTCCTGTTTCAGGCGTTCGTACAGCGGGGTACGGGGCAAGGCGGTTAACAATCCGATCATGGCTACCTGGATGCCCGAGGCCATGATAAAACGATACTGCCGGTCAAAAGTATTCAAAGTATCGTTATCAAAACCGACAATGAAGCCTGCGAACACATCGATTCCGTAACCATAGATTCTACGCACGGCGGAAAGGATATCCTGGCGGGTATTTTGGGGTTTGTGGATCTCCCTCAGGCTTGCTTCATCAGGCGACTCAATGCCGATAAATACCCAGCTGAATCTGGCCTCCCGGAACAACTGCAACAGCTCTGTATCATCGGCCAGATTCAGCGAGGCCTGGGTGCCGAACTGTATTTCATACCCGTGTTGTTGCTGATAGTTCGCCAGGAACCGTAACAGTTCCTTCGCTTTCCGTTTGTTGCCAATGAAATTATCGTCCACAAAGAAGACATTATGCACACCAAGTGAACGGAGCTGATCCAGCTCTTTGCCGATTTGCTCCAGGCTTTTGGTGCGGGGCTTGCGGCCAAACATGACGATAATGTCACAAAAATCGCAACGGTATGGGCAGCCCCGTGAAAACTGCATGCTCACCGATGCGTAGCGATCCAGCTTCAAGAGATCAAAACGTGGCGGCGGCGAGTCCGCCAGATCAACCATTCCTGTTTCCCGGTAAGTCTTGCCTGCCTTGCCCTGCTCAAAATCGCGGCAGAACAAAGGCCAGATGTATTCAGCCTCACCGGTTATCACTGTATCCGCCAATCCCGCATAACGCTCCGGGCATAATGATGCATAGCTTCCACCTGCTACAACGTTGTAACCACGCTTACGGTAGTAATCGAGTAACTCACACTGGCGTTTGTACTGAACGGCCATACCACATACCCCAACAAGGTCTACCTGCGGAGCAACAGGAACAGGATCGATATTCTCGTCAATGATCTGCACTTGCCACCCGGGCGGACATAACGCCGCCAGCGTGGCAAGGCCGAGGGGCGGATTGAGGGCGCGCTTGCCCGGTAACACCTTCTCCAGCGCCCAGCGGAAACTCCAGAAGCTCTCCGGGAACCGCGGATTAATCAGTATTACGCGGTATTTCTGCTTTGTTGGCGTGAGTGGCAATCTGGTTTGCACGGCGTTTGTCATACTTTAAGGGCAAAACATAATATAAACATTCAGATGGAGGCTTTTTCATCACGGTTTCATTAGAAAACCCGAAATCACAATAAATCCCTTATCATGGAATTCTCTCTTCTGCGCTACGCTTAGAATCATTTTAAGCACACTCCTCCGATTTCATATCTGTCGCGATTCACCGATGGTATCGACAGGATAAAGCTACATTGAACGAAGTGAAGAGTATTTGATATTGATCAAATAAACCGGTTTTATCGGGACATCAGTATGGTTACAAATGCATTGATATTGAAGGTATTATTCTGGCCACTGGAGATATCGGGATGATAAACGATTAGATTAACCGCGATGGCCGGCACGTTCATGAAATGATTCATCACGTCTTCATGCAGTTCCTGGATCTTTTGTATAAACATCTTGAACGGCCCCTGCATTGTTATCTATTGATTATTACTCTGCGGCAGGAACTGTCGTGGCAAATACGGGTAAACTGAGCTAGCAGAACCTGTCTTAATATTGCTACGTTTGATGATTCGGCGTTGAAAACTGGGCTTTTATTCGCTTAGCAACTTCCGCAGTGCGGGGATATCGTGAAAAACGATCTGGTTACCCTGTACAACCACTATGTTTTCACGCTTAAGGCGTGCCATGATGCGCGAGAATGTTTCCGGTTGGATGGACAGGCGTGATGCCAGTATGTTTTTCGGATAACCCAGGGTGAATTCTGTCTGCCCGGCTGAATTTTCCGGAACCGATTTTAACAGATAATGGGCCAGCCGGTATGTTGCATTATGCAGACTCAGACTGTCAATCTCGTTCAATTGTACATGCAACCGCTGACTCATGGTGGACATTAACCGGAAACAGGTGTCCACGGATTCTTTTAATATATTTCTGAATGTTTCCATATCAAAGGCAACTAAATGACTCGGTTGGATGGCCGCTGCATTAACCGGGTAACACCGGTTCGGCATGAACATCACGGCTTCAGCAAACATCTGGCCGGGGTGAACAATATCCATCACCTTTTCACTGCCATCTTCTGCAAGCCGTGACAATCGCATCTGGCCATCATGGACAAAATAAAAATGATTGGCATGTTGTCCCTGCTGGAAAAGGACACCACCGGCTACAAGGTCTATTTTGGTTGCTGCAGACAATACGGTGTGGAATTGTGCCTCATTCAAGGCGGAAAAAATCGGGATTGTGGTGAACTCTATGGCAATTTGCCCGTTATTCTGCAGCATATTTCTAATGGCAGTCATGATGACTTGATTAAGGTCAAGGCAATATAACCCAAAACTGTCCAGTTTTTCATTAAATATCCCCATGGAGAGAGTCATCTGTTAATGCTGCACACAGAAACCTGTCTGGCAAGGTGCCCCATAATCGCGTATGAGGACCGCCAATAGTTCGGTTGGGATAAATACCGGTTGAAGTACGTGACTGGATGATTTAATAGCCCAGTGTTATCGAACGCGTTAGTGCCAAACTGACGATAATCACCAGCAAACAACATGAAATGATTAGAGCAATAATCCTGATCATCCGGGTTTTGCCATATTTCAATGCTATAGCACCGGTCCCGATATAAAGGATGATTGCAGCCAGTTTGACCAGCAGCCAGCCATATCCATGGTGGTAGCTGGTGTAATTGATTACCAGCACTATCCCGCTAAACAACAACAGGGTATCAATGATATGCGGCACGATACGTGCGGGTTTCGACAGCAGCAATGGAGAATCCATCAACATCCACATGCCGCGCAGGGTGAATGAAATAATGGTTAATACTGCAAATGCAATATGAATGGTCCTGGTATATTCCGCAATGCCAAACATTTTTCCGGACAATGGTTGATTATTTCACTGATCCTTGCAGATAATCTTCCTGTAATTTCCCCGTGGGGTAACAAAATATGCTTCAGACATTATCATACACGCTGACCGCCATTATCCTGTATTTGATCTCTGACTGGTTGTTACAACGCATGGAAGTGGCTGCCGGACACCGTTTCCAATATCGCAGTCTGGTGTTTTTCTGCATCCTTGCCTTCCTCGCCCTTCTAAGCTTCACTGCTATACGTATTTTTATTAATAATCAATAAGTTACAAGAATTGACTAAATCAAAGGAAATAATGGAATAGATTGATATAAATCAAGGAAATGATGGAATAGATTAAATACATTGACTACTCTTAAACAAATTAAGAATGTCAGCTATCAATGTACTATCGGCGCGACATAATTTTTCTGGGAGAAATACCATGTCAGATGAACAGACACCACCTGAAAGCGAGGACAATGAGCATAAACGCATCCCGGTTATGCAGCAAATCATAGACAATCCATTTTTACTCCTGTTCCTGGGGGTTACTATTCCGACTGTCTTTTACGTCATCTGGGGGGTAATGGAAATTGTCCAGATCCCTATAGCTAAATAATAAAATATGGAGATTTCATCATGTCTATAAGCCCTCCGCAGGAAAAGCTCTGGTGGAATGAACCCATCCCCAAATCCGAATTGATATGGATCATCGTTGGCTTTATATGGGGCCTGATTATGTTTTTCATGATGATCTACTGGCATGCTGTCGGAGAACAGAACCTGTCAAACGAGGCCTATCGTATTACTGCAGAGGATTTCGCCGCCAGGACCAACACCATGATTGAAAAGTACAAGGTACGTGATGAGGCCGGTTTTCCGGTTGTGCATCCGCCACCGGGAAGTGATGTCTATCTGATTGCCCGTCTCTGGCAATGGTGGCCTATTCTGGAACTGGAAAAAGATCAGAGCTACCGTCTGCATATCTCATCCATGGACTGGCTGCACGGATTCTCTTTACAACCGGTCAATATCAATCTGCAAATCCACCCGGGCTATGAAATGGTTCTGACTGCCAAGCCCGATAAGGCCGGTGAATACGGAATAGTATGTAACGAATTTTGCGGTATAGGCCATCACACCATGGTGGGCAGAATGTACGTGATTGAAAAATAGGGGACATAGAAATGGCAATAAATGAACAATACCGTATTTGTCCTGCGACCGGGTTACGTGTCTATCGATCAGCTGAAAATCTGATCAAGGCCAATGCTGTAATTGCGATAATCTTTCTTGCAATCGGGGGGCTATTTGGCCTGATGGTGGCACTGACCCGCTGGAAAGCAGTCCATCTGCTTCCCGCAGAGTGGTTTTATCTTGTGCTCACGGCACATGGTCTCAATGTCCTTGTGGTGTGGATCATATTTTTCGAAGTAGCGGTACTCTATTTTGCATCTGCAGTCTTGCTGGGCTGCCGGTTGGCTACACCGCGGATAGCCTGGGCCGGTTTTGCCCTGATGTTGATTGGCGCAGTCATGATTAATATTGCTGTCTTGCAGGGCCATTCCAGCGTGTTGTTTACCGCCTACGTACCGTTAAAGGCTGCCCCTCATTTCTATCTCGGATATATACTTTTCGCTGTTGGCGCCCTGATTGGCTGTTTTATATTTTTCGGAACCCTGGTCATTGCCAAACAGGAGCGCACTTATGAAGGTTCGGTCCCACTGGTAACTTTCGGTGCCGTAACAGCTGCTATCATCGCGGTATTCACTATTGCATCCGGTGCCATTATACTTATCCCGACTTTCCTCTGGTCCATTGGACTCGTCAGTCACATAGACACCCTGATGTACCGGACTGTCTTCTGGGCGTTTGGCCACTCCTCGCAGCAGATCAATGTGGCTGCCCATATATCCGTCTGGTATCTCATTGCCGCAGTTACCCTGGGCGCGAAACCCTTATCAGAAAAAGTAAGCCGTTTTGCATTCCTGCTGTACATCCTGTTTCTGCAACTGGCCAGTGCTCATCACTTACTTGTTGATCCGGGCATCAGTTCAGAATGGAAGATCTTCAATACCAGTTATGCCATGTACCTGGCCGTACTCGGCAGCATGATCCACGGCTTGACAGTTCCGGGTTCCATCGAAGCGGCTCAACGCAGGAAAGGTTACACCAATGGTCTGTTTGAGTGGTTGCGTAAGGCCCCGTGGGGCAACCCGGCTTTTTCAGGGATGTTTATTTCGTTGATCCTGTTTGGTTTCCTTGGTGGTATATCCGGGGTTGTCATGGGCGTAGAGCAGATCAACCTGATTATTCACAACACCATATACGTCGTTGGTCATTTTCATGCGACCGTTGTAGCGGGGACTACACTCGCCTTTATGGCATTGACCTACCTGTTGATCCCGCTTATCTTTCAACGCGAATTGATTCTGCCTGGCTGGGCCAGGGCGCAGCCGTATCTGTTCGGCCTGGGCGTGACCGGCATATCGCTGTTTATGATGGGCGCGGGTACACTTGGTGTCCCGCGACGGCACTGGGATATTTCACTGGCGGATGCCGTCCTGCCTTACGATTTCCCGGGCGCCGCCAACCTGATGATGGGATTGAATGGCATAAGCGCACTACTCGCCGGTCTCGGTGGTATTATCTTTATCGTTGTTGCAGTCGGCTCGGTTTTCTTTGGCAAACGTATTACCTTGGCAGAGGCAAAACCGGATAAACCGGAAGCCGCGGTTGTTGCGAAATACGGCAGTGCCGAAACACCCGCAGTACCCGGTACGATGGTGCTGGTAGCGGTGTTCTTTACCACCTTTGTCCTCTATTACTATGTCAACTGGAAATATCTGGCCGAAATATGGCCATTGAGATAATTGCGGATATCAGGTGATCAATGGCGGTTAAATGGCGGGGAGTAACAGACAGAGGAAAAATAATCCGTCCTGATTGTCTGATACGTTTCAGCTGCCTCCTGTCAATTATTATTTTCCTGGTACTGTCCGGTACCAATCCTGCTTATTCCTATGACGAGGAGTCTCATCATTCCGGCGGTCCTGCCCTGGACGAAGCAGCGGCATTTAAATTCAGCCAGTCGGCACTGGGCAATAATATTGGAGATCACCGTTTTACCAACAGTGACGGAGAGGATACAAACCTGGCACAATTTCTCGGTAAGCCACTGCTGGTAAGTCTCATCTATACCAGTTGTTACCATACCTGTCCGATTTTGACCAAGCATCTCTCCGATGTTGTAAGGATTGCCCGTGATGCATTGGGGGATGACAGCTTTTCAGTCATATCAGTAGGGTTTGATACCGCGGTAGACAGTCCGGAACGAATGCGTATATTCGCAAAAGAACGCGGTATTGATATGCCGATCTGGTCATTTCTCAGCACCGATCAATCCACCATTGATGCACTCAGTAGCGAACTTGGTTTTATCTATTTCCGCTCCCCAAAGGGATTTGATCACCTTGCCCAGATAACACTACTGGATGCCGGGGGACGTGTTTACAGGCAGATCTATGGTGATAATTTCGAACCACCCGTCCTGGTGGAACCGTTAAAGGACCTGGTGTTCGGCAAGCACACGGAATCCGATCTTCTCACCGGCTGGATAAACAACATTCGTCTGTTCTGTACAATCTACGATCCAACCAGGAAACGTTACCGTTTTGATTATTCAATCTTTATCGCTATCGGGATAGGTATTCTCACCCTCGGTGCCACTGCTATTTTTGTGGTGCGTTCCTGGCGACAGCATAAATCGACGGCATAATTAAAACTGTAATTTCAGAAAATAATTAATTGCCTGTAACCTTTGAAAATGAACCATGCTGTCCATTTTAAATCTATGATATATAAAGTTAACAAGGTCCACCTGTTCCCTGCATTCAACTTGCATGCTGAAATTAATATAGTGCAGTATTTTTCATGAAAAAATTATTACGAGCGGGATTCGAACATATTGAGGACGGGTTCGACGTTCTCTTTGGACCAAAATGGAATCCCTTTTATCAACTCGGTGCGCTCGGCTGGTTCTATTACTGGATCGTCATCATCAGCGGTATATACCTTTATATCTTCTTCGACACCGGAATTACTGAGGCCTACCAATCCCTTGATTACCTGACGTATGAACAATGGTATGCAGGGGGCATCATGCGCAGCCTGCATCGTTATGCCTCGGATGCACTGGTCATCATGATGATGATTCACCTGCTGCGTGAATTCGCCATGGACCGGTTCCGGAGTTCACGCTGGTTTGCCTGGTTTACCGGCGTCCCCATGCTCTGGTTTGTTTTTTCCGCCGGTATTACCGGCTACTGGATGGTCTGGGATACGCTTGCCCAGTATATCGCCATCGCCACCACTGAATGGCTGGACACGCTGCCGCTATTCGGGGAAGCGATCGCACGTAACTTTCTCAGCGACACGACATTAAGCGGCCGGTTTTTTACCTTGATGGTCTTTCTCCATATTGCACTGCCGTTATTCCTGTTATTTATCATGTGGATCCATATCCAGAGACACGCTTCACCCCGGGTCAATCCGCCCCTGGAACTGGCTGCGGGGACATTTATTATGTTGCTGGTGCTGTCAATTGCCAAACCGGCACTCAGTAATGCACCCGCGGATCTGGCTACCGTACCGGCAGTAGTCGGGCTGGACTGGTTTTACATGTCAATATACCCGCTACTTGATTACGTACCGGGACTAACAGTCTGGATTTTACTCGTAACTGCGACTGCACTCCTGCTGCTGGTACCCTGGTTGCCACCGGGGCAACGCAATCCGGTTGCGGTGGTCAATCTTGATAACTGTAATGGTTGCAGTCGCTGTGCCACCGATTGTCCCTTCAGTGCGATTACCATGGAACCACGTAGTGATGGCAGTGCCTACGAGCACGAAGCGGTTGTTGACGCAAGTCACTGCACCAGTTGCGGTATCTGCGCCGGTGCCTGCCCTACTGCAACCCCGTTCCGGCGCAGATCAGATTTATCACCGGGGATCGAACTACCCGATCAACCTATTAAGGAATTGCGGGAAAAAACAATTACTGCATCAGCACGACTGATCGGTAATGACAGGGTTATTGTTTATGGCTGCCAGAACAGCCTCAACCCTGAAGAAATGGCAGGCACCGGGGCAGGTGTCGTGACCATGCCATGCATCGGTATGCTGCCCCCGTCCTTTATTGATTTTGTACTATCGAAGAAACTTGCCGATGGCGTCTTTCTCACCGGTTGTCGTGCAGGGGATTGTTATTTCCGGCTTGGTATCAAATGGACTGATGCACGTATTGCCGGTGAACGTGATCCCCGCCTGCGTCAGAGGGTGGGACGGGAACGGATCGGGAATTTCTGGGCTGGCCTCACCCGCCGCAAGGATTTTTTCAGGGAACTGGCAGCATTTCGTATGCGGCTGAAAAATCTTGCATCTTCACAGCCAGAGAAACAACCGCCACCTGCAGCATCAGAAAATGATCGAGAGATAACCCATGCCTGAACTGCGCTATATTGTCGGACAGGTTATTGCCTTCACACTGTTTGCAATCGGGCTTGGCTATTTTTCCAATTCTCCCACTTATACTCACCACGATCCCGAAATGGCATTAATCAAACTGAGTTTCAGCCATGCCAGTCAACATAAAGAAGAATGCCGCCGTTTGTCTCCCGAGGAAATTGCCGCACTGGCTCCCAATATGCGGCGCCCCATGGATTGTCCGAGGGAACGGGTCCCGGTCCTCGTTGAAATGACAATGGATGGCAATACATTATTGAGAAAATCATACGCGCCAACCGGCCTGGCCCATGATGGTGCCGCCTCGGCATATGAAAAAATTCCGGTAACACCCGGACAGCATAAATTAACAGTACGTTTGAGAGACAGTAACAGAGATGAGGGATTTGATTATGAAGATGGTATCAATATCAATCTTGTCCCCCTGCAGCAGTTTGTGATTGATTTTCGCAACAGTAGTTTCCAGTTTTATTGAGGCGATTACAGTATGACATTAATTGAATGGAAAGATGAATTCAATCTAGGTGTACCGTCCATTGATCATGAACACCGCGAATTGATCGACTTAATCAATGAATCATTCGATCAACTTGTTGGCAGTGATTCACATTTAGTCATACAACATTATCTTGGTGAAATTTATGCCAGGATATCAGCCCATTTTGCACTCGAGGAGAAAATAATGCGTGAGAAGAAATATGATCAGTATGAGGATCACAAACAGGACCACGAACAGTTACTCGACGATATTCTTGATATAATGGATGAATATGATGAGAAAGACATTGTTGACTGCCAAAAGCTCGGGGACAGTTTGACTCACTGGTTTACCAATCATTTCAAAACAAAAGATGCACGATTACATACACATCTGGGAATATAGTTACCCACAGATTTTTATTACATGATAACTGGATTTAATGCATGAGTGAATTTAAATCACAATCCGGAAATTTTTCAGCAGATTTTATGAATGTTGAAAATATACCTGCATTTTTTTCTGCGCCACACCAGGTCATGTTTTTTGCCGGTTCGGTACAATTAATATTAATGCAGTTATTCTGGTCAATAGAACTTGCTGGACGTTACACTTATTTATGATCATCACATTTCATGCCGATTTATTTAAAGTCGCGGGCAGATGGTAAATCAGGTTAATTTCAACACAAATAAACGGAGGACATATTAATGAATATATACACTAAATTGATTACCACATCGATACTGATGTGTCTGGCTGGCATCGTATCTGCAGCAGGAGATGCCGCCGCCGGCAAGGAAAAGGCCGCACTCTGTGCTGCCTGCCACGGCGCTGACGGCATCAGCCCAAATGATCTTTGGCCTAACCTTAAGGGACAGAAGTTCGGTTATATGGTCAAACAGCTGAAGGCCTTGCGTGATGGGTCACGAACAGATCCAATGATGTCACCCATGGCAGCCCCACTGACGGATGAAGATATTGATAATCTTGCCGCCTATTTCAGCAGTATGTAACAACAAATTAAAATGGATAATAGACAGGGACGCCTTTATTTTAATCACTTGTCATTTAAAAATGAACAACTTCATATGAACGTGATTGAAATAACGATGCAGAATAACAAATCCAACCAATATTCAAACAAGTTTTTTTTTCTACTGAATTGCAGTGCTTTGATTCTTACACTGCTCATAGTTTTCCTGAGTACACATATCAGACTGGGTGAGGCCGGTTTGGGATGTGGTCCCTGGCCGGAATGTTATGCACAGCTTTCTATGGTAGATGGTATCAAGGGGCTAGAAATACCTGACACTGAATTCAGGAACTTTCGGGCGATGCACCGCTTTATTGCTAGTGTTTTGGGAATTAACATCTTAATCATCTTATTGATAACTTTATGGTATCGCAAGACAATCTCGCCTGTTTTACCCGTATTCATGTTTTTTATCGTGTTATTTCTTTCCATACTGGGTATTGTTACTCCGGCACGAAGTGTTCCTATTGTTACACTGGGTAATATACTGGGAGGTATAGTCCTAGCCGGGCTGATCTGGCGACAGATATTACAAACACGGATTCGAAATACCGAACCCGGATCGCCTATTCTGCTAATTTTATCCGCAACTGTAACTTTACAACTCATTAGTGGTGCCTGGGCCAGTGCCAATTACACTGGTTCTGCCTGCCCTGCATTGGTGACGTGTACCTACATGGATAATGTGTCAAGTCATTTGCTCGACAGTTATAATATTTTCCGGGAATTGAAATTGGACAATAATCATCATCTCATAATTGATGAAGCATCCAGTATTATTCAAATAACGCACAGGGTAATTGCGATAATGTTGTTGGTATTGGTAATTACTGCGTTACAGATTATCAGGCACCGCCAACCAGTATTGGTTAAACCCATGTTGATTCTTACATGCATTTTATGCGCTGAATTTATTTTAGGGGTTGTTAACATATTAACGAATATGCCATTGTGGACCAATACGCTGCATAACCTGTTGGCTGTGGGTTTATTGTTCGCTATGATTAATCTAACGATGTTGATTAAACTAAAGCGTACATATAATTAATTGTATTTAATGTGTAGTTTCGTTGTCATTGCTTTGATCACGATGATAATAAATATAAACCCGCCAGCAGCTGACAATAATCCTCCAAGTCCCATCAATCCCATCCCTGCAACTCGACCCATTGAGTCCAGTCCCTGTGCAGCGTCTGCTACTTTTCTTTCTACACCATACCCTCCTGACCAGACCAGGCCAAAAATGTGCAGAAACTGTCCGGTCGCGTAGGTCCATAGCTGTAACCTGGTGAGAGTAAAATTAACTTTATCAAAACCCAGTAGAGGCAATAGCTGATAACATAATCCCATGAGAGCCAGAGTGATCCCAACAATGCAACCATGATAATGTGCAGGAATTTTGACATTATTGCCATCAATCATGAAACCTATAACACCCCCAACACCAAATAATAATAATGAAGTAAACAATGCAGTATAGGCAGATCCCTCAACTGGTAAATCCGGTTTTTTCTTTAACAGCGCAAACAAAACTGCCACGCTTAAAGGGAAAATTGCCAGACTACCTCCAAAACTCATTAACCAGGTAAACATCTTGCGGTGATAAGGATTAGTGACGTCATACGCATAGTAAACAAGTGGTGTCATAAAAATAGAAATTAATCCTACACCAAAAAGAAACAAAGCAACCCTTGGACTTAATGGTAAAGAAATACCTGCGCTTGATGACAGCCATAACCACGCCACCATCATCAATAACGTGTAAGTAAACTGAAGCACATGTCCACCACTCCAGAAAAGAAGTTCATAATAAACTGCATCGGTTAACTGGACCGGTAATTCAATATATGACCAGACAAAAGCAGCCAGTGACATAAAGGCACCTATAGCCGCACAGTTTAATCCAAATCGGATTACACCTTGCCCGCTAATTGCTTCACCAACTTTAAACATCGCACTCATGCTGAAAATAACCTGTAATCCGATGCCAAATCCAAAAATAGCTAACCCGGTTAAAAACAATTGGTTATCCAGGACCGGTATATAATTACTCATAATTGCATTAGCACTACCAGGGAAAGGGGAAAATGTAATTATTAAGGCTCCCAGTAACACGACAGCAAATATTAATTTCGCAAACCAGGGTAAAATCGAACGGCTATTTAAACTCCATAAAACACTTGCAAAAGACAATATCCATACCAACGAAGATAGATTGACATGGATCACCAGAGCCGTGTGAAAAAAATCGACGAAAGGAATCATTTCTCCAATCATTGGTGTCCTGGCCAGTACCAGCAATACCGAGAATATCCCTGCACCCAATAACATCAACACAGCCAACCAAAGCCAGACAATAGCCAGGTTCCGTCTGTAATCAGTGGGTACATCAAGAACGTATTCACAATGCATTATTGTTTTATATATTCCGATTCTGTGTCTTCAATGAGTGATTCCATTATATATTTTCAAGTCTATTGACAACTAATTAATGCTGATTATTTCATTTTTACTGGCTGCATCAGCCTATGCCGAGGGTGATGCTGCGGGCGGTAAAACCAGGTCTGCAATGTGTGCCGCCTGTCACGGCGCTGAAGGTATCAGCAAATGTTCTATGGCCGAACCTTGCCGGCCAGAAATTTGCTTACCCGGTAAAGCAACTGAAGGCCTTAAGGGACGGAACACGTAAAGATCCGATGATGGCACCCATGGCTGCCGGGCTGAGCGATGAGGACATCAACAATCTGGCTGCCTATTTCAGTGGTTTGTGACTGGGTGGCCATAATTTGTTAGACAGGGACGTCTAATGGCTGGTCCCGCCCGATCCTTTAATCTTGTTATATACATTATATTTGCCTGATGGTTTATTCATTGTGATGCGCTTCACTTCCTCCAGGGTACTTGCATCGTAAACAACCAGCGCACCATCGTTCTCCCAGATACTGAGCAAGGCATAACGGCCATCCCTTGTAAATTCAACATGGCCGGATGTTTTACCCGGAGACGGTACCAGTGTTTTAACGATTTCGAGCGTTGCTTTATCAATAATATGAACTGCATCCTTATGTGGCCCGGAAAAAACATCCACCCACGCATAAGGTGTATTTTCGTGCGTACGCATAAAAAAGCCGGGGCCCAGTGTTTTGATTTTCTTGATAACTTTCCAGTCAACCACATCAATAACGCTGACCAGTCCTTCTTCAAGATCGGGAGTTGCCAGAACAGGTTTGCCCCGGTATTCCCATGTCACACCTGAACCGAGATGGGGCAATCCGGACAGATCGATATCGGCAATCTTCTTGCCCACAATCAGACTCACAACCTGGCCATCCTTTGCATTGCGTGCCGCACCAATCAGGTTATGGTATTCCCTGTCAAAAAAAAAGTCGTCCAGGTAATCGTCAAGCCGGATCCTGCGTATGGGGAACGGTGAATCCGCCGGAATACCTTCATGATAACGGTAATCATGCACCATGCCTGTATAGACAGGGCCCGCATTCTGATCGTAGATAATTTCAAAAATTTCCGGGATATCCTTTAATGCAACGATAAAGCTGTTCCTGGGCGGTGCATCGTAGACGGCACTCACGCGGGAGCTTTTTCCTGAACTGTCTTCAACAGGGATTATTTTTACCGGCGACAAGTCCCGGGCGTCCAGGATAACCAGTGTATGAGGCAGATAATTTCCCGCAATCACATAGCGCCCGTCATTTGATACCGCTATATTACGGGTATTGATGCCTGCCCTGATTTCCGTGACCAGTTCGAGATTATAAAGATCAAATTTTGATACCCATCCATCCCTCGAGGATAGATAAACATAACGGCCATCCGGCGAAAATTTCGGGCCGCCATGAAGTGCGTACCGGGTTTTGAACCGGAACAGCGGTTCCATACGATCGCCATCCAGAACAGTGGCATGATGATCGCCTGTTTCGATAACCAGAAACAAATTGAGCGGATCAGCGGCAAAAACAGGTTTATCATTTTGCGGATTTTTTAACTGGTAAAGAATATGTGACTGTGTGATTTCCTTTAGGGTCCAGACGGGCATCTCAGGCAAGGGCGTATAAATATAATCAGCAAGTGACCTGATCTGAGTATCATCAAGCGTCTGTTGAAAAGACGGCATCTGGGTAGCCGGCAGTCCTTCAAGTATTGCCTTGTAAGCCTGATCTTTTTTTACCCGGGTGAGATTTTCCGGCAGCAGTGCCGGCCCGGTTCCACCCAGACGGTCAGCGCCGTGACAACTCGCGCAATGCTGACTGTATAAATTCAATGCATGCATGTCTGCATCGGCACAGACGTCCGGATTTATCGAAAAACTAATGATGACAACGGAAAGCAGTTGGTAAGTGTTACGCGACAGTGCTGTAAACATCTTCGCCCATATCCTGATGATATAAGCCGATCTCCCTGTCTCTCAGATAACACGCCGGGTCCTCCGCCCAGGCGTCCCCGGTTAACTGCAATGCACGTACTCTGGTATTGCCGCCACAAATATTGAAGTATTGGCATTTTCCACATCGACCGCTGATGTTCCTGGGCTTCTGCTTGAGGCCTGCCATGATTGGATCCGACGTATCCTTCCATATCCTGGAAAAAGACCGGTCACGGACATTACCAACGTTGTAATGCCACCAGAAGGTATCAGGATGGACGTTGCCCAGATTATCTATATTGGCCACGTTAACCCCGGAACTGTTACCTCCCCATTGTTCCAGCTTTGCCTGGATATGCCCAGCTTTTTCAGGAAAATTCCGTTGCACCCAGTGCAGAAAATAGACACCGTCGGCATCATTATTGCCGGTGACATATTCATGATGTATGCCTCTCCGGAGATCATTCCAGCATCTGTCAAATAACAGATCCAGAGCTGCTCTTGTGATCCGGTGGGTAGCATCATCTTTACGGTTTCTGTTACCGCGTCCGGCATAATTCAGGTGTGAAAGGTAGAATTTATCAATGCTTTCGGATTCCATCAGGTCAAGCACCCGGGGCAACTCATGGGCATTATCCTTGGTGATGGTAAATCTCAGGCCAACTTTAATCCCGTGCTCCCGGCACAGGTGTATAGCCCGCATGGATGCATCGAATGCTCCTTGTTTTCGACGAAAATGATCATGCGTTTCCTTGATACCATCGATACTGATGCCTACATAATTATATTTAATCTTCGCAAGCGCTTTGATGTTCTGTTCATTAATCAAAGTACCGTTGGTTGAGAGTCCGACATAAAATCCCATGGCTTTTGCCGTTTCAGATATTACAAGAATATCCGGGTGCAACAGGGGCTCTCCCCCGGACAGAATCAGCACCGGGACACCATATGACCTGAGATCTTCCATGACTTGAAGGATTTCAGTAGTTGACAGTTCACCCGGAAAATCGTAATCCGCGGAAATCGAATAACAATGCTTGCATGCGAGGTTACAACGCCGAATCAGGTTCCAGATAACTACGGGACCTGTGGGTGTTCTTGCAGGCATTAACGCGGAAGGACGCACGATTTCCTGCATATATTGTGAGATACGGAACATCTCAGTCACATTCATCCATCATTGATGTATTTCCAGTAAATCCATTCATATTCTCAGTCCTGTTTTTTTCAGTATCCGGGTACTGTAAAGAATATCATAACCCCGGGCGGCATCACCCAATAGCCCGGCAATCTGTTTGACATGTTGTTCAGTGGATTCCCTGTCCCGTCCATGCACCATGGCAAACAGATTGTACGGCCACTCCGGCAAATAACGCGGCCGATGGTAGCAATGACTGACATATTCCAGTGCGCCAATTTTTTTACCCAATTCATCTATCCTGTCGTCCCGTACATCCCAGACACTCATGCCGTTGGCGCGATAACCCAGCCGGTAATGATTGGGAACCACACCAATGCGCCTGATAACACCACGCTCAAGCATCATTTTCATGCGCTCCATTACCGTGTCTTGATCAAGACCGGTCCGCAAGGCAATATCGTGGTAAGGTTCACGCGTCACAGGCAACCCGGCCTGGGTGGCCAGGATGATCAATCTGTCAATATTATTCACGGTTGTTTCAGGCATGGAATTTAAGCCCCACGTAGTATTCACCAAGTTTCGGCATGTTATACACGCGATATCCGGTCCGATCTTCGATGTCCGTAAGCAGGGACGGCAATCGTTCCGTTGTATCAAGGGCCACGACAAACCAGAGATTAAACTCATGGTCGCGCTCATAATTGTGCGCCACTTCAGGATAGCTGTTGATAACAGAGCTTACATTATCAATATCTTCCCGGGATACTTGCATTGCAACCAGGCTGTATATACCGCCGATTTTCTCTACGTCATAAAGCGGTCCAAAGCGGCTCAATGTACCATCATCGAGTAATGCCTGGACACGTCCAATGAGCCTGTCCTCTGTAATGTTTAATTGCTCCGCGACCGTCGCGAATGGACGCTCACAAACAGGCATCCCGTCCTGCAGATGATTGATGATCCTGCGGTCCAGATCATTCATCATGGGATTGCACACAACTTTCTGTTGACGACCTGATTGATGCGCTCATTTTCCCGGTATTAACAGGGGAACAGGCGCCCCTTTGTTTGAAACGACGCCGGGTAAACAACACATCATAGGGGAAGTGCTGCCAGCCATTGGATACAATCATCGAGTCAAGAGATTGCAACACTGAATTGCGATCCCTGCCATGGATCATGCAAAACAGGTTATATGTCCACAACGGCAATCTCCTTGGCCGGCGGTAACAAAGCGTGACACAGGGATACTGTTTCAAGCGATCTGCAATCGCAGGCACCTGTTCATCAGGTATATCCCATACGATCATGGCATTGTCCTGATAACCAAGTTCGTGATGCCTGACGATAACACCAAAGCGCTTGATCAGACCCATGTCCTTCAAGGCCGAGATCCTTGCGATTGCCTGTACTTCAGGTATGCCGATTTGCGCCGCAATAACTTTGTATGGCTGTCTGTTCAGTGGCAGACCCTGTTGTAATAATGAAATCAATAAACCATCGATTGCTTTATCTATGATTTCGGGAACGCCATTACCCCCCAGCCTGTTTTTTATTGTTTCCATTGCAGCTCAAAGCCAAGATCAATATGAAAATCGTCAATTATGGGAAGCCGCAGTGTCTTTAAACCAGTCCGGGATTCCATGCTGTCCAGTGCGACATGAATATGCTCTTCATCAACCGCATGCAGAACAAACCACAGATTAAAATAATGTTCACGTTCATAATTGTGATTGACTTCAACATAACTGTTTACTATATCCGCCACTTCATCAATCCTTTCTTCAGGCACGGCCATTGCTGCCAGCATGCTGGCGTTTATGGTGTTTGGCCTGAACACCGCTCCAATACGGCTGATCAGACCCCTGTCCTGCAGTTCTTTCATCTTGTTTATAACAATTTCAGTATCCGCATGCAGATCATCGGCGATGTGCGCAAATGGTTTGTCCGTCAAGGGAAAAGTATGCTGATAATTATTCAGCAAACAGTATTCAAAATAATTTTGCTGTTCCTGATGATTGTCATTACTGCCCGGCA
>Ga0209002_10000273_pt1 | contig 39514 bp, 38 predicted proteins | sample Rifsed16ft2_FD_184010 | JGI IMG/M metagenome (GOLD analysis project Ga0209002, IMG submission 184010) | Soil microbial communities from Rifle, Colorado, USA - sediment 16ft 2 (version 2) | ecosystem: Environmental > Terrestrial > Deep subsurface > Rock core/Sediment | place: Rifle, Colorado...
GCCGGGTCGCGATGGAGATCCGCCGCGCCGCCGAGACGGGGCGGCTCGCGGAGATCGTCACCTGAGCCGGCCGGTTCCGGTGCGACGGCGCGGAGACGTTCATGTCGCCCCGTCCCATCCCGGGGCCCGTCAGAAGGGATCCGACATAGGATGCCGTCCCTCGATCCTCTCCTCTGGATCGGCGCGATCGTCGTGGGCTTCCTCGTCCTGAACCAGGGCGCGACGTTCATCACGGACAACGCGGCCCGGGTCGCGGGGAAGATCCGGCGGAGCCGCTTCGTCGTCGGCGCGCTCCTCGTGTCCACGATCTCCGCCCTGCCCGAGCTCCTCGTGAGCGGGATCGCCGTCCAGGAGGGGAGCTCGGATATGGCCCTCGGGAACGCCCTCGCCTCCACGGTCGTCACGATCGCGTTCGTGATCGGGATGAGCGCGATCCAGCGGCCCATCAAGGCGTCGCGGGAGATCGTCCTCCGGGACGCCGTGTTCCTCGCGATCGTGAGCGTCGTCGCGGCGGCCCTCCTCCTCGACGGCGGGATGACCGCGTTCAAAGGGGTCGCCCTCATGGCCCTCTTCGTCCCCTACACCCTCAACCTCGTGATCTCCCAGAGGACGAGCCCCGCCGAGGAGATCGAGGACCGGATCCGGGACATGACGATCGACTCGAGCTCACGGGGTGGATCTTCGGCCGGAGGATCGAGGTCCGCGCGGGCCTCCGCTGGCTCGTGTTCGGGATCCTGTGGTCCCTCCTCGGCGCGGAGTTCCTCGTCCATGGCGCCCTCGGCCTCTCCCGGGCGTCGGGGCTGAGCCCTTGGATCCTCGGGATCACCGTCGTCGCCCTCGCGACGTCCCTCCCCGACATCGCGGCCGCGTACCACGCGACCCGCCGGGGCTGCACGGACCTCGTCCTCGGGGAGGGGATCGGGGCCGCCGTGGTCACGACCCTCCTCACCCTGGGGATGCTCGCGATCGTGAACCCGGGGCCCGTGGACACGACGCTCCTCCTCCCCGTCCTCGTCGCGACGGTCCTCTCCTCGTTCCTCCTGCTATCCCACATGCTCGGAGGGTGGCGGATCACGTCCCGCGCGGGAGCCGCGCTCGTCGCGAGCTACTTCGCCATGGTCCTGCTCAACGTCGTGTGGTCCCACAACGGGCACGCGTGATCAGTAGACCGCGCCGCACCGCACGCACGTCATCCTGCCGTCGCCCCGGGCGACGAGCTGGCCGCCGCACTGGGTGCAGAACCGCATCTGGGGCTTGAGCTTCCCTTCCTCGTCCCACTCGTGCTTGGGCCACTGCTGCTGGGGAGGGGCCTGGCCCGGCCAACCGCCCGCGGCCGCGGGCCATCCCCCTGAGGGGGGCGGGGCCTGGCCGGGCGGGGGCGCCTGAGGCGCGGCGGGCGACTGCGCGGGAGGCATGCCCCCCGGAGGCGGCGCCGCGGGATACGTCCCCGGCGGGGCCTGCGGGTACATCGGCGTGTGCTGCATCATCCGGAACTGCTCCTCCATGTAGGCCCCCTGGTCGACCCGCGTGACGCTCGTCCGCGCGAGGCGGTCCGCGTAGCGCTGCCGGGGGTCCCCGTGGGTCACCCCGCCGACGAGGAGGTCGAGGAGCAGGAGGATCCCGTGGATCTTTGTGATGTTCCGGATCAGGGCGCGGGACGCGTCCATGGGCCCGTCGATCGCGACGACGCGGAGGGAGAGGAGCTTCTTCCCGATCGTCGCGCCGATCGAGGCCTCGAGCAAGGTGTAGTAGAGCAGGGCGATGACGCCCCAGAGGAGGCTCCACGCCCACCAGTTCACCCAGAGGAACGGGAAGGGCAAGGCGAAGATGGCGGACGCGAGTCCCAGGAGAAGGCCGTCCACGATGGCCGCGACGAACCGTCGGAACCAGTGTTCTTGCAGGGCGGCGTTGTGGCCGATGAGGTCAAGGGCCGTGGTCAATGAGCGCACGCTCCGGGCGGCGCGATAGGGGTGCCCCCCTCATAAATATATGGGGGAGGAAATCAACATGCCCGCGGGAATCACGAGGGCGTCTCGGGGCGGCTCTCCGTCGGCGGGAGCTCCTCCTCGACCCGCGAGGACCGCGCGAGGAACTCGCCGGGGACCTCCTTCGACGTGAACACGGTCTTCCCCGCCTTGTGGATCACGACGCCGGATTCGCGCGCGGCCTTGGCGTTGACCTCGAGGATCACGGGGTTGTCGCTGCGCACCCGCCCGGCCTCCACCGCGGCTTCGAACGATAAGCTCAGGTGGACCATCTTCCGGTCCGCGGGCCGGAGCCCTGCCTCGAGGAGGACATGGAGTTCCTCGTTCGTCGTCGGGTAGAACAGGACGTCGGGGATGCCTTCCGTCGGCAGGTCGAGGTCCACGTCGAGGGAGTGCCCATACGTCGCGCGGACCTTCCCGTCCAGGAACTGGTAGCGGCCTTTCGGGTCCGTCTCCACGAGCCCGACGATGTGGTGGGGTCGGAGGAAGCGGAAGCGCTTGTTCCGGATCTGGACCGCCGTGATGAAGTCCCGGAGGTCCACCCAGCCGTGCCCGTCCATCTCGAGCCCGTACCTTTCGGGGAAGTGGCGCAGGACGCCCGCCATCGTCCGCCCGAGGAGCTCGACCTCTTGGTCGTTGAGGAGGAACTTCGCTTCGCTCCCGCAGACCGGGCAGTACTCGTCCCGGAAGTAGCCGTGAGAACGACACTCCTTCAGCAATGGAGTCCCTCCCGACTCACGTTGGTATAAGGCGTCCCGTTATGAACCTTTGTCCCCTTCACGGGGCGCGAGGTCCGCCTCGTGGACGACCTCGAGCCCGAGGGCCCCGAGCCGCTCTTCCCACGCGCGGGCCCCGGCCTTCGACAGGCTCTTGCGATGCACATACGCGAGGGTCGCGCCCGGCGACGTGGCCCGGGCCTCCCCGAGGACGGCGGGGTCCATCCCCTCGAGCGCGTACGCGGGAAGGAGGTGCCCGAACGTGACCCGGCGTCCGAGGGCGACGTCCGTGTGGCGCGGGACGTAGTGCCCGCCCCCGAGGCCGATCGCGACGGGGCCGCCCGCGGGCTCGAGGGCGAGGAGGGTCCGCGCGATGGCCCGTGACGCCTCGACGTCGGCCCACTCCCGCTCCGTGCTCCCCTGCTCGATGTAGAACGTCGGCGCGCCGACGAGGGGCCCGTGGTGGGTCGCCTCGAACGTGACCGCGTACGGGAGGCCCTTCGCCTCGTCCCGGAGGCGGCGGAGGGCCGCCGTCATCCAGGGGGGCGCGGCGGGCGCGAACCTCCCGGGAACCCCGCCGAAGTCCGCCCCGCGCGGGTTCCCGACGGGATGGACCGTGAGGCTCGGCTCCCGGCTCGCCGACTTGTGCTTCGACAGATATACGACGAGCTCGGGCCGCGCCCCGAAGTGGGCCTCGAGGTCCCGGTCGAGGAAGTCCCGGTAGAGGTGATGCTCCGCGATCGTGACGAGCCGCACGTCCCCGCGCCGCCAGGCGGTTCCCGCCCCGAACGGGCCGTCGTCCGTCCACGTCCCGAGGGCGAGGAGGGCGTCCCGCTGGAGGAGGCTCGCCTCGTCCGCCCCGGAGGCCACGAAGGCGCGCATCCGTCGCGGGGATGCGCGTCCTCCCTCTTGGCCCCTTCCTCCGGCGCCGGCGCACAAACTTTATCTCCGGCCCCCGGTTCCGAGCGGCCCGAGACCATGCCCCAGGTCACGTTCCTCGCCTCCCTCCAGGACTATCAGGCGAACCGGGTCCGCGAGATTGCGGACCGCCTGCGGCGGGACCGGCCGGACGTCTCCGTCGACGTGAAGGACCCCGAGGCGAGCCGGCCCCAGCTTGAGAAGCTCAAGCTCAAGTTCGGACCCGCGGTCCTCGTCGACGGCCGGCTCGAGTTCGTGGGGATCCCGCGGTACCGGATGCTCGCGGAGCGGATCGCGAAGTCGGCCGCCCGGTCCGCGGCGCCCGCGCGCCCGCCGGAGGCCGCGGGGCCGAAGGCCTAGGCCGTCTCGTCCCCGGGACGCATTCCCATCGGAACGGGGTCGGCCGTCCCCGCATCTCCGCGAAAACTATAATACGGCGGCGGCCCATCAATTCCTCTCGGTGGACCGCAGGGGTCCCCGGGTTCCCTGGGAACCGTGCGAGGGATCCGGGCCGGGTGATCGGGCATGAGCGCGGAGGACGAGTTCGAGGAGATGCGCCGCGCCCTCCACCGGATGCTCAAGGACGCCTTCGAGGGGAAGCTCGGCGTGTTCCGCGAGCCGTTCATCTTCGGCTTCACGACCCGGAGCCGCGAGGCCCGCGCGGAATCCCCCCGGCCCGTCGTCGACCAGGCGATGGACGCGAAGGATCCCCTCGCGGACGTCATCCTCACGGAGTCCGCGATCTTCGTGACCGCAGAGATGCCCGGGGTCACGGAGGGCCAGCTCCGGATCCATGCGTCGGGCGGGCGCCTCGTGCTCGAGGGGGACGGGGACCGGCGCTTCTACTCCTCGATCGAACTCCCCGCGGACGCGGACCACGATACGCTGAAGTACACGTTCCGGCATGGCGTCCTCGATATCGTCATCGCGCGGCGCAGGCCCGCGAGCCCCTTGTGAGGGGGGGCCGCGGGGCGCCCGGGAGGTGACGAGGCATCCCGTCCGTTCGCAAGGTCGACCAGAAGCTGCGTCGTCTCCAGAGGATCGAGGCATCCTACCGGACGGCGATCAAGCGCGCCCTCGAGCAGTCGAAGCTCGACACCGTGGACCCCGTGAAGGCGAAGGCGCGGTTCGAGAAGGCCCGCGAGAAGTACGAGCGGAAGATCCACCGCCTCATGCCCAAGATCAAGGCCCTCACGGACCTCCGCGCGGAACTCAAGGGCGACCGGGTCGCGAAGGGCTAAGTGCCCGCGCGCCTTGCCGAGCCCCATGGGCGAGGTCGACGACGACGCGCGCCGGAAGGACCTCGCCGCCCTCGGGGACCGGGTCCGGGCGTGCACCCTCTGCCGGCTCCACGAGGGCCGCGCCCACGCGGTCCCCGGGGAGGGTCCCCTGGACCCGCCCGTCCTCCTCGTTGGGGAGGCCCCGGGCCGGGAGGAGGACGCCTCGGGCCGCCCGTTCGTCGGGGCCGCGGGCCGGGTGCTCGACAAGGCCCTCCGCGCCGCGGGACTCCCGCGGGACGCCGTCTTCGTGACGAACGTCGTGAAGTGCCGGCCCCCGGGGAACCGGGCGCCGAAGGCGGACGAGATGGAGGCGTGTCGCCCCTACCTCCTGGCCCAGATCGAGCTCGTCCGCCCGCGCATCCTCGTGACCCTCGGGACGTCAGGTCTCCGGAGCCTCCTGGGCCCGGGGCCGGACCTCAAGGCGGTCCGCGCGAAGGCCCTCCGCCTCGGGGAGACGCCCCTCGTCCCGACGTACCATCCCGCGGCGGTCTTGTACAACCGGACGCTCGAGCGGGGCCTGACCGCGGACCTTCGAAAGGTCGCGCGCATGCTCACGCCCGAGAAGCCGCGGGTGCGGAGCGAGAGCCCCCGGAAGGGGAAGCCGTCCCGGATGACGATCTCGAGTGGCGGGATCGTCGTGGATCCCGAGGGGCGGATCCTCCTCCTGAAGCGGGCCGACGAGGACATCTGGTGCCTCCCGAAGGGGACCGTCGAGGAAGGGGAGAGCCTCGAGGCGACCGCGGTCCGTGAGATCCAGGAGGAGACGGGCCTCCGGGTCAAGCTCCTCCGTCCCCTCCTCACGATCCACTACGGATACTACTGGCCCCCGGGGGACATGAACTACGACAAGACGGTCGCGTACTTCCTCGCGGAGCCCGTGGGCGGTCGGCTGAAGCTCGAAGGCGGCTTCGACGCGAGCCGTTGGGCCTCCCGGCGAGAGGCCCTCCGCCTCCTGCACTGGAAGAACGATCGGGACGTCGTGACGAAGGCGTTCGAGATCCTCGAGGCGTCCCGCGGCTAGCCGAAGAACTCGCGGACCCGCTCGAGGGGCCACGCATTGACGATGTCGTCGGGCGTGAGCCACGCGCGCCTCGCCGTGGCCACGGCGAGGGCCATCGCGTCGAGCTCGGCGCTCGCATGGCTGTCCGTGTCGAGGACGAGCCGGCAGCCCGCCTTCTTCGCTTCCCGCGCGAGCCGGCCGTCCAGGTCCATCCGGTTCGGGTACCCGTTGACCTCGACCGCGGTGCCCGCCCTCGAACAGGCCGCGAAGACCTCTGCGAGGTCCACGTCGATCGGGTCGCGTCTCCCGATGAGCCGCGTCGTCGGGTGGCCGAGGACGTCCACGTGAGGGTTCTCCACGGCGGCCACGAGGCGGGCCGTCATCTCCTTCCGCGGGAGGGTGAACTTCGAGTGGACGGAGGCGAGGACGAAGTCGAACTCCCGGAGGGCCTCGTCCGGATAGTCCATCGCACCGCCGTCGAGGATGTCGCACTCCGTCCCGAGGAGGACCGTGAGGCCCGGGGACCGGGCGTTGATCTCCCGCACGGGGTCCCTCCGGGCGAGGGCCCGGTCCGCGGTGAGGCCGAAGGCCACCGTCGCAGACACGGAGTGGTCCGAGATCCCGACGTACGCGTAGCCGCGCCTCCGGGCCGCGTCGACCATGGCCTCGAGGGGTTCCGTCCCGTCCGTCGCGTCCGTGTGGACGTGGATATCGCCCTTGACGTCGGAGCCCTTGAGGGGCTTCGGCAGGGCCCCCTCCCGCGCGAGCTCGATCTCCCCCTCGTCCTCCCGCATCTCGGGCGGGATCCAGGGGAGCCCGAGGGCCGCGTACACCCCTTCCTCGGTCTCCCCCGCGACGGGCTCCTCCCCGCGGAAGACCCCGTACTCGTTGAGCTTGAGTCCCATGGACTGAGCGATGCCCCGGAGGTGGACGTTGTGGTCCTTGGAGCCCGTGAAGTACTGGAGCCCCGCCCCCCAGCTCCGGGCCTCGAGGATCCTCAGGTCGACCTGCACGGTCCTCGGCCTCTCGTCGACGTAGTCCGCGTATTCGAGGAGGACCGTCGCCTTCGTCTCCCCGGCCGCGACGACCTCGCGGACGCCGGGCATCGAGACGAAGGCGCGGCTCACGGCGGCCCGGTCCTTCGCGATCGCGAGGATGTCCACGTCCCCCACGGTCTCCCGCCCCCGACGGAAGCTCCCGGCGGCCTCCGCCCGCTCGACAGGGCTGTGGGTCCGCAGGTGGTCGAGAACCCGTGCGACGACGGCCCGCGCGTCCCACAGGAGGGCCCGGCTCTCCCCCTCCGCCCGCAGTTCGATCGCCCGGAGCAGGTTCGCCTCCGTCTTCTCCCCGAACCCCTTGAGCCTCCGGAGCCGTCGGGACGTGACGGCCTGCCGCAAGGTCTCGACGTCCGCGATCCCGAGATCCTGCCAGAGGACGCGGACCTTCTTCGGACCGAGCCCGCGGATCGAGAGGAGGTCGAGGAGGCCCGACGGGAGCCGGGCGCGGAGCTCCCCGTGGAACCCCACGGCCCCCGTCTCGACGAACTCCCTGATCTTGTCCGCGAGGGCGCTCCCGATGCCGGGGATCTCGGAGAGCCGGCCCGCGGCCACGAGCCCGGCGACATCCTCCGTGAGCCCCTCGATCGCCCGGGACGCCCGCGCGTAGGAGAGGGCCCGGAACGGGTCCTCCCCGAGGATGTCGAGCATGTCCGCGATCTCGCGGAACAGGTTCGCGAGGGCCTGGTTCGTCACGGCCCTCCGGCGAAGGCCCGGGCCCGCCATTAGGGTTTCGCGGCGGGCGGGGTCATCCTCACGCGTGATTATCCTGCACAAGCTTTCTATAGAGGGCCCCGCTGTTTCGGCCCCGATGACGACGCCGAAGAAGGAAGGGAGGCTCCCCCTCGAGATCATCGAGTTCTTCAACCAGCCCGGCGGGCACTCCCTCATCGTGAAGGGCCCCGCGGGGACGGGGAAGACGACGTTCGCCCTGCAGCTCACGGAGGAGCTGGGGGAGGTCGCCGCGTCCCACTACCTGAGCGCGCGCGTGTCCGACGAGTCTCTCTTCAACCAGTTCGCCTGGCTCCGGGAGCGCCTCAAGCCCTCGGGGCTCCAGACGGGCCTCAAGCCCTCGGCCGGGGGGACGAAGGTCACCCGGAGCGCCCTCGACCAGCTCGAGGGGAACATCGAGAAGGGGGAGGAGAGCGACGAGGAGCGGCCTGCGGACGAGGGCACGAGCGGGGCCGACGTCCGGGACGGCTTCATCGACATCACCCTCGGTTACGACCTGCCGGAGATCGAGGCCGCGTACGACTTCGTGAACGAGCGCCTCCCCTCGAGGTCCCTCGCCCTCATCGACTCCATCGACGCCCTCGCGGAGCACTACGGGATCACCGCGTCGAAGCTCATCAACGTCCTCCAGCGGGACCTCGTCGAAGGGAGCAAGCAGAACGTCGTGTACGTCCTCGAGGGAAGCGGGGAGACCCGCCTCGACTACCTGGGGGACGGGGTCCTGAGCCTCGCCTCCACGGAGCACGAGGGCCGCCGGCTCCGGGTCATGACGATCGAGAAGCTCCGGGGCCAGCAGGTCCGGCAGCACCGGTACCTCTACACCCTCGACGCAGGCCGGCTCACGGCCTTCAAGATCCCCCTGCGTTCGAAGACGGGGAAGCCGCAGCGATGGAGGCCCATCCCCGACCCCTCCAAGGAGGCCTTGAGCACGGGGATGGCCGCCCTCGACTCCCTGATCGGCGGGTTCGTCCCGGGCCGGGTCCTCGCGTTCGTGATCGCGAACGACGTGCCGTCGGACTACGTGGACGCGCTCCGGACCTCGATGATCTCCAACTTCGTGGCCCTGGGCCGCGGGGTCGCCCACGTCCCCCCGAGGAAGGGGACCGTCGACTACCTCCGGGAGATCGCGGTGCCGTACCTGGATCCGGTGGCGTTCGACGCCCACGTGAGGGTCTTCGAGACCGCGTCCCTCGGCGGGGCGGAGCAGTCCCCGAACGCTCTCCCCCTCGAAGGCCACCAGCCCGAGACGGACCTCAAGTGGTCGAACGTCGAGTACCGCCTGCCCCACTCGGGGCGCCCGTTCCTCGCCCTCATGGCCTTCGACACCCTCGAGAGCGTGTACGGGGAGAAGGTCCTCGAGCAGATGCCCGGGGTCCTCGCCTCCGTCCGCCGGGCTCGGGACGTCTTCGTGGGCTTCGCGACGCCGAAGAGCGTCTCGGCCCCGAAGCTCTCAAACCTCGCCTCCGTCGTCCTCCACGTGGACAGCATCCAGGGGTCCGTCGTCGTCTACGGGGAGAAGCCGTACACGGGCCTCTACAGCCTCTCGTTTGATCACGGCTCCGGAGTCCCCCAGGCCCAGCTCGTGCCGATCGTCTGAGCGGAAGGCCCTGCCGGCAACCCGGGACGCCCCGGGGAGAGGCCGCGGGCCCCGTTTCCTCCGGGCCGGGGCCGAGGAGGCCAGGAATATGCGAGTATCAAAACCGAGAACCGGAACGAAACGGAATTAACATTCAGACAGAATTGAATCGGCAATGCGAGAAAAGGACATCTCGCGCCTCCTCACGGACGAGTACGCGGAGCGCATCCTCGTCGCGACGCAGACGGAGCCCAGGTCCGTGCAGGAGATCAGCGACCGCTACAACATCCCGATCGCCGCCTGCTACCGGAAGATCCACGAGCTCGAGGAGGCGGGGTTCCTCAAGGTGGCGGAGATCGTCACGACGCCGAAAGGCAAGACGATGAAGCTGTACCGGTCCCTCCTGAAGTCCGCGGTCCTCGTCTACGAGGACGGGACCTTCCGGGTCAAGTTCGACTTCGACTACGAGAAGGACATCAACGGGAAGTGGATCGAGCTCAACAGCTCGAACGGGTCCTGAGGTCCGCCCGCGCGCGCGGTTTCCGCGCGCGTTGATAATCACGCGCGAGACCCAGTTGCTCGCGTGATAATCACGGCCGATAGCTTAAATACGGCCCGGAGGCATCGAGCCGGCACAAAGGCTGCGGGGTCCGACCGTGGAGGACAACAACGGACACACGGAAGACATCCAGGGCGAATCGAAGCTGCTCTCGCCCCTCGAGGCATCCCAGCTTCTGACGGACGAGTACAGCGCGAAGATCCTCCTCGCGACGTACAAGAGGAAGATCTCGGCCCAGGAGATCAGCCAGCGTTACGGAATCCCCATCGCGGCTTGCTACCGCAAGATCCGCATCCTCGAGGAGGTCGGGCTCATCCAATGCGTGGAGCGGATCCTGACCCAGAAAGGGAAGCGGAAGAATCTCTACACATCGTGCCTCCGGAACGCCTACATCTTCTTCGAGAACGGGAAGCTCCGCGCCCGCTTCCAGCTCGCCACCGGCCAGGTCAAGGACTTCGGCGGCGACTGGAACGGCATGGACCTGCTCCGCCAGTGAACGTCCCCGCCCCCTTCCCGATTCATCCCATCCCTTCCTTTTTCTGTCCCGCGCCCCGGGCGCAGCCCTCGACCCGGGACGGGCCCTCGGAGGCTCCGGCCCGCGGAGATTATCACGTATCGTAGCCGAGACTCACGCCAACGCGTTTCATAATCGGAATCCGCGCTCCGCCCCCTCGGGGCAAGCATGCGGTTCGAGTTCCACAAGATCCTGTCCGAAGGCCGGAGCGTCCGGTACGAGTCGGGTCCGGACGATGTGATCCATCTCCACGTGATCGTCACGGCGGAAGAAGTCAAGCGGGGCCGCAGGCAGAAGTCGACGTGAGCCGCGGGACCGCGTCCCACCGGCACGCCCGGTCAGACGTTTTATAGGGCCGCCTCGTTCGGGTACCGATGGCGACCCTGGAGGCGACCGCCCTCTACGAGCAGCTCACAATCCTCCTCGTCCTGGCGACCCTCAGCCACTTCACGATCAAGCGGTTCCGCCAGCCGACGATCATCGGGGAGATCGGAATCGGGGTCATCCTGGGTCCGTCCGTCGTCGGCGCCTTCGGGGTCGTCCTGTTCGACCCGGGTCTGATCGAGAGCTTCGCGGCGCTCGGGGCGATCTTCCTCCTCTTCCTCATCGGCCTCGAGAGTGACTTCCGCGCCATGTACACGAAGAAGAACTTCTTCGTCGCCCTCGGCGGGGTCCTCCTGCCCCTCGCGTTCGGGTTCCTCACCGCGTACTTCATGGTCGGCGTGGACGCGATCGGGTCGCCCGACCCGAATCAATTCGCGATGGCGATGTTCGTCGGCGCAACCCTCGTGGCGACGAGCACGGCGATCGCGGCCTCCGTCCTCCTCGACATGGGGCTCATGCGGGACGACGTGGCCCAGACGATCATGGGGGCCGCCGTCGTGGACGACATCCTCGGCCTCGTCATCCTGTCGATGGTCGTCGGGATGGCGAAGGGCGGCGTGGACGCCGTCTCCCTCGCGGTCATCACCGGGACCGCGGTCGCGTTCATCGTCGTCGCAATCCTCGTCGGGATCTACTTCTTCAGCCGAATCGTCGTGCGCGTCCAGGTCGCGGGGATGCCCCTCGGGCTCAAGCATGGCGGGTTCATCATCGCGATGGCCGTGACGTTCCTCTACGCCTTCGTCTCGGAGGCGATCGGGCTCTCCGCGATCATCGGCGCGTTCATCGCAGGCACGATGTTCTCCTCGACCCCGCTGCGGGAGGACTTCACGGACGGGGCGGGCTATCTCGGGGCCGTCTTCACGCCGATCTTCTTCATCTCCCTGGGCCTCCTCGTGGACCTTCGGGCGTCCATGGCCCAGCCCAGCCTCTTCCTCTTCGCGGGCGTACTCAGCGTCGTGGCCGTCGTCACGAAGGTCGTCGGCTGCGCGATCCCCGCGCGCCTCGCGAAGATGTCCCGTCACGAGTCGCTGTCCGTCGGGTGGGGGATGACCCCGAGGGGCGAGGTCGGCCTCATCGTCGCCCTCGCCGCCCTCTCGGCGGGCGTCATCGGGGACGGCCTCTTCTCGATCATCGTCCTCGTGATGATCGTCGTGAGCGTGGTCCCCGCGCCGTTCTTCAAGCGCTCCCTCCAGGTCGTCGCGAAGGAACGCGAGGAGGCCAAGCGGGAGGAAGCCCCGGAGCCTGCCTAGCTCCGCTCGACGAGCCGGCCGCCGACGACGTCGACGGCCATCAGGGTCTTGATCCGCAGGCCGAGCTCCCGCTCCATCCTCGCCTTCTCGAGGGTCTTCTCGAATACGATGAGGACGTCGACGATCTCGGCCCCGAGGGCCCGAAGGCCCGTGACGATCGCCCGGAGGGTCCCGCCCGTCGAGATCACGTCGTCGACGAAGACGACGCGGTCCCCCTTCCCGACGTTGTTGATGAACAGGTCCGTCTTCGAGTACCCCGTCGTCTGCTTCAGGGAGATCTCCCCCGGGAGTCCGTACCTCCGCTTCCTCACGAATACGTACGGCCTCCGCACCCGGAGGGACAGCCCCGCGGCGAGGGGGAAGCCCATCGACTCCGCGGTCACGATCTTGTCGCAGCGGGACCAGTCCCCCATCCGCGCGAGGCCGTCGAGCACTTCGTCGAGGACCTCGGGCCGCCCGAGGGGAATCCCGTCCGTGATCGGGTGGACGAAGTAGTCGTACTCCCCGAACCTCACGATGGGCGCGTCCGCGAGGCTCGCCCGGAGCGCGTCGAGGGCCATCCCCTCACTCCCGCGAGACGAGGTCCTGGGCGACGGCCTGCGCCTTCTCGAGGATCTCCGCCTCCCCCTTGACCCGGCGCCCCTTCATGAGGACCTGCCCGTCGCAGATCACGGTGTCCACGATGTTCCCGTGGGCCGAGTACACGACGTTGCTCAGGAAGTCGTGGCGCGGGACGAGCTCGGGCCGCCTCGGGTCGACGAGGAGGAGGTCCGCGAGCCGCCCGACCTCGACGAGCCCCGCGTCGATCCCGAGGGCCCGCGCGCCCCCGAGGCTCGCCATCTGGAACGCCTCCGCCGCGGGGAGGGCCGTCGGGTCCACGTGGGCGTGCTTCTGGAGGAGGGCCGCGACCTTCATCGTCTCGAACAGGTCGAGGTTGTTGTTGCTCGCGGCCCCGTCCGTCCCGAGCCCGAGGACGACCCCCGCCTCCTTGAGGGCGACGTAGGGCATCGCCTGCCCCGTCGCGAGCTTCATGTTCGACACGGGGCAGTGGGCGACCTTCGCGCCCGCGCGCGCGATGAGCTCAATCTCCGTGGGGTCGAGCCAGCAGCCGTGGGCGAGGATCACGTTCCGCATGAGGAACCCGATATGGTCGAGATAGGCGGCGGGCCGCATCCCGTGCCGCGCGAGGCAGTCGTCGACCTCCCGTTTCGTCTCCGAGAGGTGCGTGTGGACGAGGTAGCCCCGCTTGTCCGCGATCTCCTTCATCGCGAGGAGGGATTCCTGGGAGACCGTGTAGATCGCGTGGGGTCCCAGGACGGGGACGATCCGCTCGAGCTTCAGGGCCTCGAGCTTCCGGTTCACGTCCTGCGTGCGCTTGAGCAGCTCCTGGCCCGCGGACGCGTCCCCCATGTCGATGAAGCCCTCCGAGAGAAACCCGCGGAGGCCCATCTCCTTGACCGCCTTCCCCACCTGGTCCATGTGGAAGTACATGTCGTTGAACGTCGTCGTGCCCGACTTGATCATCTCGAGGCACGCGAGCTTCGCCCCCCAGTAGATGTCGTCGGGGGTGAGCTTCGCCTCCCTCGGCCAGATCCGGGTCTCGAGCCACTCTTGGAGCCGCATGTCGTCCGCGAAGCCGCGGAAGAGGGCCATCGAGGCGTGGGTGTGGAGGTTCACGAGGCCGGGGAGGAGGACCTTCCCCTTCCCCTCGATCACGACGTCGGCCTCCCGCCGGACCCCGATCTCGGCGATCCGGTTCCCCTCGATGTACACGTGGACGGCCTGCCCGTCGAGGGTCGCGTCCTTGATCAAGACGCTCACGGGATCAGCTCCAGGGCTCGCGTGAGGATCGGGCGGACGACCTCCGCGTTCCGCTCCTGGGTCTTCCGGATCTGCTCGAACGTGAGGGGGCGGTCCACGATCCCGTGGCAGTAGTTGTCCACAGAGCAGAGGGCCGCGTACGGGAGGCCGAGCTCGCTCGCGAGGGTCGCCTCCGAGGCCATCGTCATCCCGAGGACGTCCCCGAGCCCCCGGAAGAACTCGATCTCCGCGCGGGTCTCGAGCCTCGGGCCCGACGTCTGCACGTACACCCCGCGGCCCCGGACGTTCGCGCCCTCCTTCTTCGCGGCGTGGGTCAGGACCGTCCGCAGGGTCTCGTCGAGCCCCGGGGTCGCGTGGACGACCTCCGCGTCGTGGAACGTCGGGATGGACCAGAACCCGACGTAGTCGTGGGGCACGACGAAGGTCCCGGGCGCGATTGGCTTCTTGAGGGAGCCCGTGGACGCCGTCCCGAGGACGTGCGTGACCCCGAGCTCCTTGAGGGCCCACAGGTTCGCGCGGTGGTTGATCCGGTGCGGGGGGATCCGGTGGTCCGCCCCGTGCCGGGCGAGGAACACGACGGGCACGTCCCCGTGCCGGCCGGCGAAGGGCGGGTCGCTCGGGCTCCCGAACGGCGTGTCGACGGGCCTCGGCCGGCCCGCCTCCACGACGGAGGCGTCCCGTAGGCCCGAACCGCCAATGAGGCCCACGACCGCCTCGGGCACGCGCGCGGCAAGAGGATGTCTCAGAATAAAGCTTCCGACCCCGCGTGGGATCGCTCGACGATCGGCCTGCGTAGGACCCGCACAACCTTCAAGTCCCTCCTGGGGGATAACGTCCGTGTGGAGGGTCACCCCCGGATGCTCGCCTGCTTGCGTTCCCGCGTCCCCTGCGTCGCCCTCGTGGCCATCGCGCTCCTCGTTCTCGGAGTCGCGTCCCCCGCCTCCGCGGACCGCACGACGTGGACCTCGGAGGCGGACTTCGCGGCGGGCATCCTCGAGGCCCTAGACGCAACGTCCGTCCCGGGCAGCCTGCGTCTTGCCTGGAGTCCGGGTTGGGTCAAATTCGAGGGCAACCCCGTGCTGGGCCCCGGGGACCCGGGGTCCTGGGACGAGACCTCGACGAATTCCCTCTCCGTCGTCTACGAGGCGGGCGCGTATCGAATGTGGTATGCGGGCTGTTCCGGGATCAGCTGCGGGATCGGCCACGCGACCTCCCCGGACGGCGTCGCGTGGGTCAAAGACCCCGCGAACCCTGTCATCGCGGGCGGGATCATTCAGAACCCGTACGTGCTTCGCGTCGTGGCGACGTATCACATGTGGTTTGCGGTGAACACGGACACGATCCGGATCGGCCACGCGACCTCCCCGGACGGCGTCGCGTGGACCGTGGACGGCGGCCCTGTCCTGGAGGGCACCCCGGGGACGTGGGACGGCGCGGCAGTGAGCACGCCGGCGGTCCTCGTCGAGAACGCCACCTTCACGATGTACTACTCCGGGCACGGCGGAAGCTACTCCTACAGCATCGGGAGGGCGACGTCCCCCGACGGGGTGAACTGGACGAAGGATCCCTCGAGCCCCGTGATGACGTACGGCGGGGGGTGGGAGGGTGACCGGGTCCATCCTCTGGAAGTCCTGCGCCTCGCGACAGGATACGGGATGTACTACGTGGGCGACTACTACGCCCCCCAGGTCGGGTACGCGACGTCCGTCGACGGCCGGACGTGGACCCGCGCCGCCGGGAACCCTGTCCTCCGCGTGGGCACGCCCGGGGAATGGGACTCCGCGCGACTCGGGGACATTGGGATCACGGACCCGGGGTCCGGGGAGCGACTCTGGTATGTCGGGGGGAGCGGCGGGTCTTTGTCCATCGGCCTGGCCGACCTCGGGACCACGTACGCGTCGTTCGGCGCGTTCACATCGGCCGTCTTCGACTCGTCCTCGGCCTGGACGACGTGGAACGAGGTCGGATGGAGCGGGACGCCCGCCGCGAACGGCACCCTCGTGGTGTCCGTCCGCCTTGGCGACGCCCCGGACCCGAACTCCTCATGGACCCCGTGGAGCAATCCGTCGAGCGTGTCGCCGGCCCGAATCGGGACCGCGTCGCGGTACATCCAGGTCCTCGTGGCGTTCTTCGCCTTCGACACGTCCCGCACACCCGTCCTCGATGAGCTCTGGGTGGACTACACCCCTCCGGCACCCTACCGGGACCCCGCGCTATGGGTCCTCCCCCTGTTCCTCGGCGTCCCCGCGGTCGTGGGCGGCGTGGCCGCATGGTTGCTCGTCCGTCGACGTCGGGCGGCGCCACGGTAGGGCACCGTCCGCATCCTTAATTGCGGGTTCGCGTTCGGCCGGGGCGCATGCGCATCGTCGAATGGCGGCCGGGACAGGCCAGACTCCTCGCGGTCCTCTGGAACGCGAGCGACTCCGGCTGGATCAGCGGCACGGTCCGCCGGCGGCCCATGACCCCTTCGGAGGCGCGGGAGTGGGAGGGACGCTTCGACGCGGTCGGGCGCTTCCTCGCCCTCGAAGACGGACGGCCCGTCGGCTTCGCCCGGCTCACCCGGTGGTTCTCCTCCCCCGACGCGACGTACGTGATGTGGTTGAACGTCGACCCCGCGTACCACGGCCGGGGGATCGGGAAGGCCCTCCTCCTCGAGACGATCGCCCGGACCCGGGCCCTCGGGATGCCGCGGGTCGACCTCCACACGTGGCCCGGGAACGACAAGGCGCGTCCCCTGTACAAGCGGCTCGGCTGGAAGTGGGTGCCCGGGAGCCACGCGTACCTCCAGAACTACGTCCCGCGCATCCTGGAGTACGGCCCCGCCCGGGGCTTCTTCGCACGACACCCTTGGACGGACGCCCTCCAGGCCGACGTCGCGCGGGACCACGACGAGGACGCGCTCCACGGGGTCGACGTCTTCCGCTACCGCTTCCTCGCGGGAGGGGAGCGGATGGAGGTCGTCGTCAACCGGGCCGCCCGCGAGGTGATGGCCTTCGAGGACCGCGACCTGCGGGCGGAGTCCTGGATCCCCCGCGGCGTGCTCGTCGAAGGGGTCCCGGGCGAGGTCCGCTACCTCGTCCGGAACAAGACGTCGCGGATGGCCCAGGTCGAGATCCGCCCTCACGCGCGGCGGGGAACCCGCGTCTCGCCGCCCATGCGACTTCGCGTGGCCCCGAGGTCCGCGAAGGAGGTCGCCGCTCCCGTGCGGATCCCCGCGGGATTCAAGGACTCTCCCGAGGACTGGGCCGCGCCCGCGATCGCGAGCACGGTCCTGCTCGCTGGCCGCGAGATCCCCCTCCACGCGGGCTTCCGCCCGAAGCCCGTCCTCGGGATCTCTTGGGAGCTGCCCGGGCCGAAGCTCGCCGCCCCGGGTCGGCGTGAGGCGTCCGTCGTCCTGCGGAACCATCTGCCCCGGCCCATCCGAGGGACCCTGCGAGTCTCGGCCCACGGACTCGAGGTGTCGCCCGCGCGCGTCGCCCTCCGTCTGGGGACGGAGGGTCGTCGGGTCCTGCGCCTCCGTCTCTCGACGTCCCGGGCCGAGGCCCGGGCCGCCTCCGTGCGCGTCGCGTTCCGGGGCTCCGGACTCGTGGCCTCGAAAGCCCTCCCCCTCCCGTGCCTCCCGGCCGGAGGCCGCGTCGCCTACCGGGACGGCGATGACCTCGTCCTCGAGACCCCGTCCCTCCGTGTCGTCTCCCGGCCGCGGGGAGGCCAGACGGCTCTCGTCCTCCCCGACGGCGCCTCCGTGGTCCGGAGCGTCTTCCTCTGCGCAGGCCCGCCGTACTGGGCCTCCGACGCGGAGAGCGCGATCTGGCGCGGTCGCCTCGAGGCGGGGCCGGACCCCGCGATCGTCCGCGTCCTCGATTCGAAGGCGCGGCCGGGACTCCGGCTCGAGCAGCGGTGGCGGCTCCCGGGCGAGCGATCCGCCGAGCTCCGGACGACGGTCGAGAACCGCGGCCCGCGCCCCTGGACGGTCCGGACGTTCGGCGAGGTCGGGCGCGGGATCGAGTACGCGGTCGCGACGTTCCCCACGCCCTCGGGCCCCGTCGCCGAGGCCTTCATGGACTTCGAGTGGCCGGACCAGCGGGGGGACGCCCCCCTGGACCGCGTCCTCTCGGAGGGCTGGGTCCACTTCGGGACGGAGCAGGCGGGGGTCGGGGTCGTGTGGCCCTCGGCGCCCGCCTCGGTCCCGAACGACGTCGAGATGGAGATCTGGGGCGCGCCCGTCTGGCACTCCCGCCCCGTGCGGCTCGCGCCCGGGCACCGACGGGACCTCGGCCCGATCCTATTCGAGTCGGACCCGGACTGGCGTCGGGCCCGGGAGCGGTGGTCCCACCTCGCGGGTCGGCCCCTCGCGAACACCCCGCGGACGATGGGCGTCCAGCACCTCGTCCCCACACCGTCCGTAGTCCTCGCGAGCCCCGCCGCAGACGTGCGGCTCGACCTGGCCAACGTGAGGCGGCGTCCCCTCCGCGGGGACCTGCGGGTCATCCCCGATGGCGTCGCATGCTCGCCTCGGCGGTTCGACCTCCCCGACGTCTCCTTCGATCGGCCCTGGTCCTCGCGCCTCCGCGTCGAGGGCCGCCGGCCCGGGGTCCGCTCCATCCGTCTCGTCCTCCGGGACCCCCGGGGGGACTTCGAGTGGCGGGTCCCCGTCCTCGCCTCGGACGGTCGCGGGCCCGTCCGCGTGCGGGGGGCTTCCACGGGTCGGGTCCTCGAGAACGGCTTCCTGAGGGCCACCGTGGCCCCGGCCCATGCCGCCTCCCTCACCTCGCTCCGCGCCGCGGGACACGAGCGGCTCGTGTCCTCGCACCCGACCCCAGGATCCTTCTCCTGGTTCCGCCCGTTCCATGGAGGCCTCCATCCCTACGTGTACACGGAGGACTGGCCCGGGAACCTCTACCGCGAGCGCGTCGCGGTCGGCTTGGCACGCCGGGGGACGTGGACGGGGGTCCGGCTCCGCGCGGGCGCGCGGCGCTCCGACCTCCCGAAGGGTACGCGGGTCCAGGTCGAGTACCTCACGCGGCCCGGGAGCCCGTTCCTCGCGGGCCTCGTGACGGTCCGCAACCGCGGCCGGGAGCGGCGGACGTACCACGCAGGCCTGATGGCCTTCCTCGGCCACGACGGCCGACCCACGTGCGAGGCCTCCTTCCGCCGCATCGTCCCGCGCGTCTGGCGGACGGGCGAGTGGCCCGCGTGGGCCCTCGCGGACGACGGCTTCGCCGCCTTCCGGGCGCCGGGGGCCGCCCACGCGATCGGCCTCCTCGCGGGGGAGGGTGCGGACCTCGAGGTCGTGGACCTGCGGACCTCGGGCCGCCACGGGATCGTGCATCGAAAGCTCGAACTCGAGCCCGGGCAGGCGGGCTCCGTCCTCCTGCTCCTCGCCGTCATGCCGCGGGACGAGGCGCCCGCCCTGGCCTCCCTCCGCGGCCTGTCGGAAGCCTCCTTCGCCGCGACCCGGACGCGATGAATTTCAGGTCCGATTCTATCGTACCAACGTATAAGAACGGACCCCCGGATGGGACGGCCGGTTCTGATGCGGCCGTGCCTGCCGCTCCTCCTCGGCTTCGAGGAGGACGACCTTCTCAAGGCCCTCCTATTCGGGAAGAAGAGGGACCTCGAGGAGGGGCGGTCCTACCTCGTGAAGGAGCGGAAGCCGGAGCGGGCCCTGGCCCATTTCTACCGGGCCGTCGACCAGGGCTTCCGCCCGATGTACGTGACGCGCCAGCACCCGAACCACATCCAACGGCAAGTCGGCGGGCGTGAGATCCGCGTCGTCTGGCTTTCCACGACCCTTGGGAAGGACTACGTCGACCCCCACAACCTGAACGTCCTGAGCAACCTCATCGCGAACTTCGTCTCCGACGGCCCACGGGCCGTGATCCTCCTCGACGGGATCGAGTACCTCATGATGAACAACGACTTTTCGCGGATCCTCCACTTCCTCGAGTACGCGAACGAGCAAATCGCGGTCCGCCGCGCGATCCTCCTCGTGAGCCTCGACGATCGCGCCTTCGATCCGAAGGAGCTCGCGCTCACCGAGAAGAACATGATCGCCCTCGAGTGACCCGTCCCGACGGCCGTCAACGGCTTTATACAGAGCCCGGGCATGTGCGCGGCGCTCCATGTTCGAGATCCTCGACCGCGGCGGGCTCGGCCGGATCGGCTTCTGGACCCGCGAGGGCCACGAGGTCCGGACCCCCGCGGTCCTGTTCGCCGCGACGGCGGACCGGCCCGCGCCGACGTTCGCGGAGTTCCTCCTCACGGAGGAGCGTCGGGACGACCCGCGCCCCCAGCTCGTCCTGGGCGGGAGCTTCTTCGGGGGCCCTCGTGGCTCCGGCGACCTTCCTCTCGCGCCGGGCATCCCGTGGTCTGTCCGGGACCTGGAGGTTCCCGTCGAGGCCGTGTCCGGCGACTTCGCGGTCCTGACCTCGGAGTCCCAGATCTCCGCCGTCTCCGGGGTGGAGGTCGTCTTCCTCGCGAACGGCCCGGAGTTCCTCCGGCACCCGCGGGACTTCGCCTCCCTCGTCGCGCTCGTGCGTCAGGAGCTTGGCCCCGCGAAGCTCCTCGGGGTCACGGGTCTCGCATGCCCCTCGAATCTCGCCGTCCTCGCGTATGCGGGGATCGACCTCGCGGACTCGAGCCGCGTCCTCCTCGACGCCGCGCGCGGACTGTACCACACCGCGGACGGCGTCGTGCCCCTCGAGGAGGCGGATCGCGCGTCGTGCGCGTGCGCATCGTGCGCGGCCGGCGGTGCCCTGAGGGACCACAATGAGGCGGCCCTCCATCGGGAACTCCTCGTCGTGCGGAACCACCTCGCCTACGGCCGTCTCCGCGAGCTCGTGGAGAAGCGTCTCGCGAACGATCCCTGGAACACGGCGGTCCTCCGACATCTCGACCTGCGGCACTTCGATCTCGTCGAGGAGTACACCCCCGTCGCGGGCGGCGAACTGCGGGCGTACAGCCATGAGTCCCTGAGCCGCCCCGAGATCGTCCGGTTCCGCCGGCGCGTTCGGACTCGGTACGCGAAGCCTTCGTCCGCGAGGGTCCTCGTCCTCCTCCCGTGCTCCGCGCGGAAGCCGTACTCCCTGAGCCGCAGCCACCGGAAGTTCCGCGACGCGATCCTCGCATGCGGGAACCCGGCCGCGGTCCACGAGGTCATCGTGACCTCGCCCCTGGGCCTCATCCCGCGGGAGCTCGAGCGCTTCCATCCCGCGCGGGCCTACGACATCCCCGTGACGGGGGACTGGAACCGGGACGAGGCCGCCATGGTCTCCGAGGACCTCCGCGCCTTCCTCGTCGCGAACCCGTACGACGCGGTCCTCGTCCATCTCGGGGCGGAGACCCCAATCGTGCGGGAGGCGGTCCCCGACGCCCTCGTGACCTCGGACGGCCGACCCACCGCCGACGAGGCCCTCAACGCACTCGTACGCGCCCTCCGCGAGGTCGTCGCAAACCTCGGCAAGGTCCCCGGGTCCCGACGATTCGCGGAGGACATGGCGAACCTCGCCCGCTTCCAGTTCGGGGACGCGGGGGTCGCCCTCGTCGAGAGGGCCACGTACCGCGGGCGGTTCCCGGACGTGCGCGTGTTCCGCGGCGACGTCCAGGTCGCGTCCCACACGGGCCGGGGGCTCCTGTCCCTCACCCTCGACGGAGGGCGGATCCTCTCCCAGGCCGACGCGTACTGCGTGGAGATCGAGGACTTCCACCCGAAGGGGAACCTGTTCGCCGTCGGCGTGAAGGGAGCGTCCCCGGAGATTCGCGTCGGGGACGACGTCGTCGTGCGACACGCCGGGCACGTTCGCGCGGTCGGGACCGCGCGAATGAACGCCCGGGAAATGACGGACGCCCGCCGCGGGGAGGCCGTCCACGTCCGCCACGTCCTCGCCCAGGCGGCCTGAGGCTCACGGAGGCCGAGAGTACTTTCACCCCTCCAGCCGAGTACATTCACTCACCTCTCCCAGGTCCCCCGCTTTATACGCCCCCGGCCTTCCGTCCTCCGTGGAACGCGCGGCGATTGACATCGCGGTGGACGACATGATGACGGGAGACCACTTCAGCTGGCAGGACGTCTACGCGTCGTACGGATGCTCTCTTGAGTTGGACGTGTCCGACGACGACGGTTGACGCTCACCCATCCATCCCATCCTGATCGGCGAGGCCAGGGGTCGCCTCCGCGGCCTCGCCATCGTCTTTTATTGCATCTCCTGCGAGGAGAGCGTCGCTGCGATCTGAACGGGACCGTTGCCGAGCCCAACGATGTCGCATTAACCCGGGTGCGCACCAAACCTTAAATCGAATCCCGCTGGTTGTCGCCGCCGCGCAGGGATAGTCTAGTTGGTCAGGACTTCAGCCTTCCAAGCTGATGACGCGGGTTCAAATCCCGCTCCCTGCACTCCTCACGCGTGGGCTCTCGGCTTCGAGCGGGCCCGGGAGCCGTCCTCGTTCACGAGGGTCTCGAGCTCGTTGATCGCGTCGACGAGCTCCCCGACGTCCTCGCCCGCGTTCTCCAGGTCCGCGGCGATCCCGCGGATGTCCTCGAGGGTGTGGGTCGCGAGCCATTCGCGGGTCTCCTTGCGTAGCCGGCCGAGGTTCGCAGGTGCCGTGGATGCCATGGAACTCCCATCCTGTGTCCGACGTTTGTCGGTCTCCTATCAGGTTGGAGATATTTAGCGTCACCGTCCCAACGGGCGCGTCTTGACAAAGCCCCATGCATCGGACAGCCCGATTCCTCCCGGGCGACAGCTATAAAGCATCCCTCTCCCATGTCGGTCAAACGTCCGACAGGGCCCCTCCATCGGGGCCTCCTCGGGATGGGATGATAGGGATGGCACTCTTCCCCGGCCTCCTCGAGCGGGAGGGACGGATCCTCGCGAAGGCTGACCGACTCGCCCACGGCGCCTCGTCGTACCTGCAGGCGGGCGCGACCCGGAAGGCGGCCGCGTCCTATCTGAAGGCCCTCGAGATCCTCGAGGGCTCCCCAGCGAACGTGAGCCGTCCGGATGAATGGGCGGACTCCCTCGCCGTCGTCGGGGCGGGCCTCCTTGCGACAGGCCAGGCGGAGGCGGCCCAGGCCGCCGTCGCGCGGGCCCTCGCCCTGAACGCGTCGAACGTCCGAGGCCTCGGGGCCCAGGGGGACCTCTTCGTCGCCCAGGGGCGGCCGGCGGACGCCCTGCCGTACTTCGACGCCGCCCTCCGGACGGACAGCCGCGCGAAGGAGGTCTGGGAGCGGAAGGGTGACGCCCACGCGGCCCTCGGCCAGAGGCCCGAGGCGATCCGCTCCTACGTCCAAGCCGTCAACATCGACCCCGAGGACGTCGACGGGTACGCGCGGATTCTCGCCCTCGTCCCCGAGGACGTCGACCTCTGGGTCCGGAAGGGGGACGCCCATCGCCGCCGGGGCGAGCCGGACGATGCCCACGCAGCGTACGACCGCGCTCTGCGGATCGACGCCGCGCGGAGGGACGCCCTCGAGGGGAAGGCCTTCCTCTACCTGGCCTCGAAGGAGTCGGACCGAGCCCTGCGGTGCCTCGACCGGGTCCTCCAGATCGACGGCGCGGACCCCGACGGATGGAAAATCCGCGGGGACGTCCTCGCCGCCTGCCATCGGACGGAGGACGCCCTCCGCTCCTACGACGAGAGCCTGCGCCTCCGGGACGGAGACCCGGGCACGTGGCTCGCCCGGGCGGACCTCCTCCGGCGAATGGGGAAGAACTTGGAGGCGATCGCCTCCTACGACCGGGCCCTCGCTCTCGCCCCGAAGGCCCTCCCGTCTCGCGAGGGCCGGCTCGAGTCCCTGAGAGCCCTCGCCCGCTGGGAGGACGTCCTCCGGGAGGCCGGGAAGATCCTCGCGGCGGAGCCGCGTCACGTCGTCTCCCTGTACGCCCGCGCCCAAGCGTTCCTCGCCCTCGGCCGGCGGGACGAGGCCCTCACGGCCCTCGACGAGTTCCTCGCCGTCGAGCCGCGGTCCTTCGACGGCCTCGAGGCGAAGCGCAAGCTCCTCAACGCCTCAGAGCGGTGGTCGGACCTCCTCGGGACGTGCGAGGCGATCCTCGCCCTCCAGCCCCACAACGCTCGCGTCCTGAAGGACAAGGGGCGGGCCCTCCTCGCCCTCGGCCGGCCCTCGGACGCCCACGCGGCGTTCGACACCGCGCTCGTCCACGCTCCCGACGACCTCGAGGCGATGCGCGGGCAGCGGGACGCCCTCCGCTCGTCGAAGAGCCCGAAGGTCCTCCTCCGGGCGTGCGATCAGATCCTCGGCAGAGACCCGCGGGACCTCGGGACGTGGCTCCTCAAGGGGGAGGCCCACCAGGCCCTTGAGCAGCGGGAGGAGGCCCTCCAGGCCTACGAGAACGTCCTGCGCCTCGACCCGCGGAACGCGGCCGCGTGGGCCCACAAGGGCTCCCTGCTGTTCACCCTCGAGCGGTACGAGGAGGCCGTCCGTGCGTACGACGCCGCCGTCGAGGTCGAGCCGGCGTCGGCCAGCCTGTGGTACGATCGGGGCCGGGCGCAATACCGCCTCAAGGCCTTCTCCGATGCGGCCGACTCCGCGGAGCGGGCCACGCGGTACGCCCCGCAGGACCGGAAGGCCTGGTACCTCCTCGCGGCCGCCCTCGAGGGGGCCAAGCGCTACGAGCACGCCGTCGCCGCGTTCGACCGCGCCCTCGCCCTCGATCCGAAGGACGTGAAATCCCTCTACGGGAAGGGGACCGCCCTCCAGGCCCTCCGCCGCCACGAGGAGGCCGTCGCGGCCTTCGAAGCGGCCGCGCGGCTCGAGCCCGGCTACCCGCCCGCTTCCCTCAGGCTCGGCGCATGCCTCCTCGAGCTCCACCGGTACGAGGAGGCCCTCGTCGCGTTCGACCGGGTTGTCGCGACGGGGGCGAAGGACCCGGGCGCGGTCCTCGGCCAGGTCCAGGCCCTCGAGGCCCTCGGGAAGACGTCGGAGGCGCTCGAGGCCGCCGAACGCCTGACAGCCCTCGAGCCGAAGGACCCGGACGCCTGGGTCCGCCGGGCGCGCCTCGCGCGCGCCGCGGGCCAAGGGAAGGAGGCCCTCGCCGCCGTGAACCGCGCGATCGCTCTCGTCCCGGACCGGACGGACCTCCTCCGGCTCAAGCACGATCTCCTCGTCGCCCTCGGGAACCCCAAGGGCGCGATCGACGTGGCGGACCGCCTCGTGGCCCTCGACCCGCGGGACACGGAGGCGTACCGCTGGAAGGCGGACGCCCTCGAGTCCCTCGACCGGTCGGACGCGGCCCTCGAGGTCCTCGACGCGGCAACCCGCGCGGACCCCATGGACCGGCACTCGTGGATCGCCCGGGCCCTCCTCCTCCAGCGGGTCCACCGGCCCGAGGACGCGCTCGCCTCCCTCGACCACGCCTTGAGCCTGAATCCCGGCGACCGTACGGCCCTCGCGGCGAGGGGCGGCGCCCTCCTCGACCTCGGCCGGGTCGAGGAGGCCCTTCGGACCTTCGAGGACGGCCTCGTCCTCGAGCACGATTCGATCGACTTCCTCAACGGGAAAGCGATGTGCCTCGCGGCCCAAGGCCACTTCGACGACGCCCTCTCGTGCGTTGCCGTCGTCCACGCGCGGGACCCGAACAACTTCGACGCCCACCGGACCCGCGGCGTGTGCCTCCTGAAGACGGACCATGCGGCGGAGGCCCTCGAGGCGTTCGACTTCGCCCTCAAGGGCCATCCCCGCGACGTCCGTCTCCTCGCGGGCAAGGGGGACGCCCTCGTCGCCCTCGGCCGGAACGGGGATGCCCTGCGCGCGTTCACGGAGGCCACGGAGGCGGAGCCGGAGGACGGGGACGCCTGGCGGGGGAAAGGCTTCGTCCACCTCAAGCTCGAGGCGTTCTCCGACGCGGCCCTCGCCCTCTCCCGCGCGACCGCCGTGCGGCCCGGGGACAAGTCCGTCTGGTACATGCGCGGCTTCGCGGAGGAGCGCTCGGGGAACTACGAGGCCGCCGTGGAGGCGTACGACCACGCGATCCGCCTCGACGCGCGAGACAAGGCGTACTGGAACAGCAAGGGCATCGCCCTCCTCCAGTTGAAGCGGAACGAGGAGGCCCTCCGCTGCTTCGAGAACGCCCTCGCCCTCGACCCCGCGTACGAGGCCGCTGCGGAGGGCAAGCGGACCGCGGAGGAGCGGGTCCACCTGTCGCGGATCGACTCCTTCGCGGAGGCTGTCGTTCGCTACGAGAAGCAGATGGGCCGTCCCGCGACCCGCGAGGAGGTCTTCAAGTTCTGCTCCGTCCCCCTCGAGGACCTCGATGAGGTCCTCCGGTACGTGAACGAGCCCGCGACCCTCGCCCCGGACCGGCTTGCGCCCGACCACCTGCGGCGATACGAGGCCGTGGGAGCCGCCCTGCTCCGGCATCCCGTGAATCTCGATGAGATCCGCCTCGCGGACGTGAGCGCGGTCCTCCCGAACCTCGACCTCGAGGAGGCCCGGAGCCTCTGGGGCTACCTCGACTGGGTCAGGGACGCCCACCTGGAGCCCACGCCGGAGTGGCACAACGACGACTTGATCCGCCAGGCCCTCGACCTCCCGAAGGAGGATTGGAACCTCGTGGACCTCGCGCGCCAGCTCCGCCTGGGGCCCTACGAAGCGAAGAAGCTCGAGACGTCCCTCCGGATTTTCGAGGGCGGCGCGTACCGGATCGTCGAGGAGCCCGAGATCCGCCGGAGGGCGAACCCGAAGCCCAGGAAGGCGAAGCCGGAGGTCGCGGGGCCGGCCGGGGCGGACGAGGAAGGCGAGGGCAAGAAGGAGCCCGCCGAGCCCGCGAAGCCGCCGGCCGCCGCGAAGCCTCCGAAGGCCGCCGCCCCGGAGGCGAACGGGAAGCGGTGCACGGCCCACCACGCGGCCGGCGTGGAGCAGCATGCCTGCGGGGCCTGGCTATGCAAGGCGTGCCTCGTCGGGAGCGAGGAGTGCCCGGGTTGCCATGCCTCCCTCGCCCCGCAAAAGTCGGCGGACCGGAAGAAGGAGAAGGACGCGGCCCGGGACTTCAGCCGCCTCTGAGTGACCTCCGTTCCGTGGTTACACGGGAAGCTTCATGGCCCGGGCCCGGTTCCCGCGCCCGGTCCTATGGCCACCGCCCCGCCCCGACGGATGGACTGGCCCACCGCCTGGCGCGCGATGGTCCCCGTGTACGGCCTCGCCCTCGTCCTCCATGCCTTCTTCCCGCTCTTCGCGGCCCCCCTCTGGCTCATCTTCCTCTACTATGCGTACAAGGTCCTCGACTCGGCCCGGGTCGCGGAGTCTCCCTGGTCCGGCCGCGGGAGCCCGAGGCCCTACTTCTACACGTTCCCCGTCCTCCTCCTCGCGAACCTTATCGCCTTCGCGCTCATCCCCCAGGACCCCACGGGCCGGATGGCCCTCACGGCGGCTATCTCGGGGATCGCGGCCCTCGCCCTCGTCGCGATGTTCGTCGCCTGGTCCGCCCCTCCCGGGGTCCGGGACCGGAAGGCCCTCATCCGGCTCGGCCTCGTCCTCGGACTCGGCACCGCCCTCCTCGGTCCCGCAATCGTCTTCGGGATCATCGACCTGTCCGCAGGCGCCCAGGCCATCGCGTTCGCGTTCGGCCCGACGGGGCTCGCCTTCGCATCCGGAGTCGCCTTCGTCCTCGCCGGCCGTGGCGCCCCCCGGGCGCCCGCGGAGCCCGCCCGCCGCAGGCCAAGGCTGTGAGGCCTGCCGCCGTCAGCCCGCGACCGCGAGGAGACCCGCGATGAACCGCTGGGAACTCTCCGTGTCCACCCGGTAGTTGTTGTTCGTCGCGACGCACATCGCGTCGCCCCAGGAGGTGACCGCGACGAGGACCTCTGACGCCCCCGACCGGTGGAACGTCGGCCCGCCGGAGTCGCCGAAGCACGTGCCCCCGCTCCCCGTCTGGATGTTCTGAGACATGTACAGCCAGGCGTTGTGGAGGGACCGGAACTCCGAGTGGGAGATTTCGCGCCACCCCGTGACCTCCCCCGTCTCGTCGGATCCGTAGCCGACGTTCGCGAAGACCGCGCCAGCGAGTTGTCGGGCCTCGGACAGCCGGTCTAGGTATCCGAGCGGTGCGACGACGCCTGGGTCGATCCCCCGAACCGGCTTCGCGAGGACGACCGCCCCGAGGTCGTGGGGATCCGAGTTCGGGCCCCACCAGTACTCCGGGTGGGTCACGTAGGACCCGATGGGACGCCAAGACCTCGGGTCCTGCCAGATGTTGAGGGCGAAGCTGACCCAGATCTTGTCGAGCGGGATCTCGTACGCGGCGAGGGCGTCCGTGCAGTGGCCCGCCGTCAAGAAGACCTGGGGCGCGATGAGAGTGCCCGAGCACCACTCGAGGATCCCGAGTCCGAACCGCCCCTCGAGGTCGACGATGATCGCCCCGACGTACGGATGGGTCGTGTCGAGGACCCCGTACGTGATGGCGCCTGCGGGCGTCGATACGAGCGCAAGTGCGAGCGCGAGCACGAGGGAGACCCGCAGGGCCAGTCGGCGAACCGAGGATGACGACGTCAACACGACCACTCCCTGCAACGATGTGACGGCGGGGGGATAAGGATGGCGGTGCCGTTTCGGCCTATTCGAAGTTCCATCCGTCTCGCTCGCGTAACAGCTTCCGGAGGAGCCCCACGGCCTTCGCGGGCTCGAGCCGCACGACGAAGGCCCCGAGGTGCTTGCAGAAGAGGCGCGCCTTCGCCCGGTTCGATCGCCAGTCCACGCAGTCGTGCTCGATCCGGTTCTCCTTGGCGTCGATCCGCACGCCGTACGCCTTCACGGTCCCCGAGAATAGGGTGGCCGTATCCTTGTCGACGGACACGAGGCCGGGGTCGATCCCCTTCGCGGACGCGAGGCGGTTCCGCCCCAGGAGGACGAGGAGCAGCTCGTCGACGTTCATCCGGTCGATGTCCTTGTCCATCGGGAGGTCGGCCTGGATGATCCCCGCCTCCTCCTCGATCGCCCCGTCCCGGACCTTCACGGCGACGCCGAATCGCTCGAGGGCCTCGTTGATCTTCTTGTCGATGTACGCCTGCTCCTCGGGCGTGTACTTCGCGCGGTTCCCCGGCTTGTTGAAGTACCGCCGCGCGGCGCGCGCGTGGAACGGCGTGTGGACGGGGTACTTCCAATTCGCGGGGTCCGCGTACTTCTCCGGGTCCTTCGGGTAGCCCTGGGGCGGGCCGAGACGGCCGTCCCGCTTCCGGCCCGGCTTTACCGCGCGGACCACGGGACCCGAATCCTCGGCCCGACGATAAGGGTTCGTTGCGTCTCCCCGCCCGGAGCGCGCGGACACGACTCCTTTATGGTCCCGCGCGGCCTCCCTTGGGCGGGGTCACGATGGCGCGAATCAAGTCGGTGAGCGATATCGACATCATGGTCAAGGACCAGCGACGGGCGAGGACGTTCTACACGGAGAAACTGGGGATGCGCGTCCGCTCCGAAGACGCGAAGTTCGGCTACCTGAACCTCGGCGCGACGAAGGGCGGCGCGGACGCGGGGCTGTCCCTCTGGCAGCCTTCCCCGCAGTGGCCTTCGGCGATGTACGAGGAGGGGATGAAGCAGATCGGGGTCGTCACGGGGATCGGGTTCCGCACGTCGGACCTCGCGAGGACGGCGGAGGCCCTGCGGAAGCGCCGCGTGAAGGTCGAGAAGGATTCCGAGACGTTCGCCCGGATCTGGGACGCGGACGGGAACGTCCTGTTCCTGCAGCAGCAGCGCCGGCCCAAGGCTCGGCGGGCGGGCCTCCAGACGCTCGAGTTCGTCACCGTCGTGTCACGGGACGCCGAGCGCTCGGGCGCGTTCTTCCGGGCCCTCGGCTTCAAGGCCAAGAAGATCCCCGGCGAGGAGGGCGCGGAGGGCGAGTCGTTCTCCGTGTTCCAGCTGAGCCGGGAGGGGACGTCGATCATGCCCTTCACCCCGGAGCGTGCGATGTACGAGGACCCCTCGGACTACGACGCGGATATGGCCCATATCGGGGAGAACACGGGGATCTCGATCCTCGTCGACGGGATCTACGATCTCCAGGAGCGCCTCCTGTCCGAGGGGATTCGGTTCCAGGAGAAGGCGGAGAAGCAGCCCTGGGGCGCGATCGCGGCTCGGGTCCTGGACCCCGACGACAACACGTACCGCCTCGTCGAGCCGCTCTAGCCGTCGCGCGATGGCCGAAAGGGATTTCCGGGCCCCCCCGATGCCCGGGGCGTGTCGGCCCGGGCCCTCACGATCGTCGGACTCGGCGACTCCACGACCGCGGGGACGCCGGGCTTCCTCTCCCCCCTCGAGGTCCCGCCCGACGGATCCGGGGATTCCGAGAGCCAGTACGCCCATTGGATGCGGACCGCGCATCCCGAGTGGACCGTCCTGAACCGCGGAGTCGACGGGGAGCGTTCCGACGGGATCCGCGCGCGCTTCGAGCGGGACGTCCTGGGGGAGCGGCCCGACTACGTGATCGTCCTCGCGGGGGTCAACGACCTCCACGAGGGCCGTCCCGTCGCCTCCGTGCAGGCCCACCTCGCCGCGATGTATGCGGAGGCGATCGACGCGGGGATCGTGCCCGTGGCCGCGACGGTCCTCCCGTACGACGAGGCCACACGCCCCGTGTCCGCGGCGATCTGGGAGTTGAACGACTGGATCAAGTTCGTCGCGGCATCCCTCGGCATCCCCTACTGCGACACCCACGCGGCGGTCGCGGACCCCGAGGACCCCACGCGGCTCCGGGGCTCCCCGGACGGCCTCCATCCCGACGTCGAGGGGTATCGGCGGATGGGCGAGGCCCTCGCGAGGGCGATCGAGGCGGACCTCGCCCGGCGGGCCCATCCGACCTCCCGCCCGGACTGAGGCCCCGCGGGTCCAGGCGGTCCGCGGACGATTCCGCTTCGCCTGGACCCGGGCCCGCGCCACGGAAACGGTTATATCCCGGCTTCGCGTGGCGGATGGCACGATGCCCGCAGTCGTCGCAGCGTGGGGTTGCCTTCATGCGACCGCAACGCAGGGCGACTGCTACCCAGGCTCCGTGTGAGCGCGCATCCCTTCTGACGTCGTCATGTAGGGTGAGCGCACGCCCTCTCGGGGCCCCGGGAGGTCTGCCATGGTCGTGATCCGCACCGCGATTCCGAACAAAGGACGTCTCGCCGACGATGCCGCCGCCCTGCTCCGGGCCATCGGCCTGCGTGTCCCGAGCGCGAGCGACCGCAAGCTCCTCGTGAACTCGGGGAAGGGCCGCTACGAGGTCCTCTTCGCGAGCCCCTGGGACATCCCCCGGTACGTGGCCGGCGGCGCCGCAGATGTCGGGATCACGGGGCTCGACATCGTCGAGGAGACGGGGAACCACGTGAAGCGCCTCCTCCCCCTGAACTTCGGCGCCTGCCGGCTCACCCTCGCGGCGCCCGAGGACTCCCCCCTCCGGGCCGTAGACGACGTCCCCGATGGAGCGAGCGTGGCGACATCGTTCCCGAACCTCGTCCGCTCCTACTTCCGGCGGCGCGGGAAGGAGGTCCGCGTCGTGGAGGTGCGCGGGGCCGCCGAGGTCACGCCGAACGTCGGCGCGGCGGACCTCATCGCGGACCTCGTCGAGACGGGATCGACCCTGCGGATGAACCACCTCCGCGCGATCGACGTGGTCCTCGAGTCCCGCGCGGTCCTCATCGCCGGCGCAGACGCGCTCGGCTCGAAAGGCCAGGAGATCCGGGAGTTCGCGTCCGCGATCGGGAGCGTCGTCGAAGCGGAGTCCCGGCGGTACCTCATGGCGAACGTGCCCACCGCGAAGCTCGAGGAGGTCCGGGCGTTCCTCCCGGGGATCTCGGGCCCGACGATCATGAACCTCATCGGGAGGGACGACATGGTCGCGATGCACGTCGTGGTGACGGAGGACGCCGTGAACGGGATCATCAGCCTCCTCAAGGAGGCGGGGGCCACGGGGATCCTCGTCATGCCGATCGAGCGGATGGTGGTCTAATGCGCACCCTCGACGCCCGCGCGATCCCCGTCGCGGAGGCCGCGAGGGCCCTGGCCCGGAGTCCCGCGGCCCTCGAGAAGCCGACGGCCGTGGCGCGCGAGGTCGTCGCCCAGGTCGCCCGGGAGGGGGACGCCGCCCTGTTCGCGCTCGCGGAGCGGTTCGACGGGGTCCGACCCGCGAGGCTGCTCCTGGGGAGGGACGCCCTCGAGGAGGCCCTCCTCCGCCTGCCGCGGGCCCTCGCGGATGCCCTGCGTTTCGCGGCCCGACAGATCGAGGCCTTCCACCGTCCCCAGGTGCCCGTCGGTTACGAAGTGTCCCTCGGCTCCGTCGGCTCGACGGCGGGACAGACCCCGCGCGCCCTCGACCGGGTCGGCGTCTACGTCCCCGGCGGCCCCGCCGGGTATCCATCGAGCGTGCTCATGGGCGTCATCCCCGCGAAGCTCGCGGGGGTCCGGGAGGTCCTCGTCGCGACGCCTCCCTCGAAGGTCACGGGGTTGCCGCCGGACGCGGTCCTCGCGGCCTCGTCGATCGCCGGAGCGGACGAGGTCCTCGTCGCGGGCGGGGCTCAGGCCATCGCCGGGATGGCCCTCGGGACGGAGTCCGTCCGCCGGGTCGACAAGGTCGTCGGACCCGGCAACGCGTACGTGACCGCGGCGAAACTCCTCCTGGCGGACCGCGTCGGCACGGACGGGATCGCTGGGCCGAGCGAGGTCCTCGTCGTGGCGGACGCGAGCCTGGCCACGGAGCACCTCGCCGCCGAGCTCCTCGCCCAGGCCGAGCACGACCCGGACGCCGTCGCGATCGGCGTCGTCGTGGACGATCGGGACCTCGGCCGGGTGGTCGAGGCTGCGGAGGCGCGCGCGCGGTCCTTCCCGCGATCCCGGCAGATCCTCGAGTCCTTCGCGCGGAACGGCTGGCTCGTGAAGGCCCCCTCCGTGGCCTACGCGGTCGACCTCGCGAACCTCCTCGCCCCCGAGCACGTCGTCCTGGGCGTCGGGCAGGCGAGGGCCTACGCGTACGCCATCCGGAACGCGGGCTGCGTCTTCCTCGGGCCGTCGACGACGGCCCCCATGGGCGACTATTCCGCAGGGACGAACCACGTCCTTCCGACCTCGGGAAGCGCGCGATGGCGTGGCGGTCTCTCCGTCCGCGACTTCGTCAAGTTCGTTTCGTTCCTCGAGGTGCGGGAGGCGGACGCAGGCCCCCTCGCGGCGCCCGCCTCGGAGATCGCCCGCGCGGAAGGGTTCTTCGCCCACGCGGACGCCCTCGCGTCCCGGGTCACGTCCCAGGAGGCGGTCTCCCGATGAGCCGCTCCGCCGTCGTCCCCGCGACCCTCGACCGGCTCGACCTCAACGTCGCGCCTTTCCTCAACGAGGCCGCCGTGGAGCGCGCCCTGCGCGGGTCCCGACCCTGGGACCTCGCGATGTACCCGGAGCCCGGCGTGCCGCGCCTCGAGGCCGCGATCGCCACCTCGGGCGGCGTCTCCTCCGACGAGGTCCTCGTCGGGAACGGCTCGGACGAGATCCTCGACCTCGCGATGCGGGCCCTCGTCCCGCGGGGCGGCTCTCTCGGCGTCGTCGAGCCCAGCTTCGGGATGTATGACCACTTCGTCCGTGCGAACGGGATCGCGCTGGGCCGTGCGCGGATCCGGGACGGTCTCCCCGCGGAGGCCCTCGTGTCCCTCCGCGCGGACGCCTACTTCCTCCCGTCCCCGAACAACCCGACGGGGACCCTGTTCACCCGGGAGGAGATTTCCTCGTTCCTGGACCGCGTCGACGCGCCCGTCCTCCTCGACGAGGCGTACGCGGAGTTCGCCCGCCAAGACCTCCGCGCCCTCGCCCGGGAGCGGGGGAACGTCCTCGTGACCCGGACGTTCTCGAAGGCGTACGGCCTGCCGGGGATCCGGGTCGGGTACGTCCTGGGCGCGCGGGAGCTCGTCGCGCGCCTCCGCGCGATCCGGATGCCGTACAACGTCACGTCGTGGAGCGAGCGGGCCGCCCTCGAGGCCCTCGCGGACCCCGGGTTCGTCGATCGCACGGTCGCGTACGTGGAGCGGGAGCGGGACCGTCTCCTCGGCGCTCTCAGGGAGGGCGGATGGCCCGTGTGGCCGTCCCGCGCGAGCTTCCTCTTCGTCGGTCCCCTCCGCGACGGGACCCGCGTCCGCGAAGGCCTCCGGTCCCGGGGGATCGTCGTGAAGCCCGTCCCCTGGCCCGGCGGGGACGAGGGGACATCCCTGCGGATCAGCGTGGGGACGGAGGACCAGAACGCGCGCCTCCTCGACGCCCTCCGGGAGGTGGCCCCATCCCCGAGGTGACCTTCGTCGACACGGGGACGGGGAACCTGTTCAGCCTCACCCAGGCGTTCCGCCGGGCAGGCGCCGATGTCGTCATGACGCACGATCCGGCGGAGGTCCGCCGCGCGACGTGCCTCGTCCTGCCAGGCGTCGCCTCCTTCTCCGCGGTCGCCGAAGGGATCCGTGAGGTGCGGACCGAAATGCTCCGGCGGGTCCGGGAGGGCGTGCCCCTCCTCGGGATCTGCGCGGGCATGCAGATCCTGTTCGCGTCGAGCGAGGAGGGTCCCGGGGCCGGCCTCGGGCTCCTCCCCGACCGCGTGCGCGCCCTGCCCGCTGCCATCGTTCCCCACATGGGATGGAGCCCCCTCATCCCGCGGGACGATCCCTGGCTCCGCGACGTGCCGCGGGGGGCCCTCGTCTACTTCGCTCACTCCTACGCGGCCCCCGCCCAGGCGCGCGGCGTGGTCGCGACATCCGAGCACGGGGCGCCCTTCGCGGCGGCCGTGCGCCAGGGGAACGTCTTCGGGGTCCAGTTCCACCCCGAGAAGAGCGCCCGCGCGGGGGCCCTCGTCCTCCGCGGCTTCCTTCGGGAGTCGGGGGTGTTCCCATCGGCGTGATCCCGGCGATCGACCTCCTCAAGGGCGAGGCCGTGGTCCTCGTCGGCGGGAGGCCCGAGACCGCGGAGCCGGTCTCCGACGATCCTGTCGCCCTCGCCCGGTCGTGGCAGCGTCGCGGGGCGAGGCGGCTCCACCTCGTGGACCTCGACGCGGCCCTCGGCTCCGGGGAGAACCGCGACCTCGTGCGGCAGGTCCTGCGCGGGGTCACGGTCCCCGTCCAGGTCGGCGGGGGCCTCCGCGACGAGGACGCCCTCCGGGAAGCCCTCGCGACGGGGGCCGCGAACGCGATCGTCGGCACGCGGGCCGTACGCGACCCGTCGTGGCTCGAGGCCATGGCCGTCCGCTTCCCTTCGAGGCTCATCCTCGCCCTCGACCGCGACTCCCGCGGGGTCCTCGTCGACGGGTGGCAGAGGGCCGCGGCCGCGGATCCCGCGCGGATCCTCGAGGACGCGAACCGGCTCCCCCTCGGCGGCGTCCTGTTCACGGACGTCTCCGTGGAGGGCCGCCTCCAGGGGGTCCAGAAGACCCGGGATGCGCTCGTCCGTCGGTGCGCGCGCCCGCGGATCGCGGCGGGCGGGGTGAGGGGCCTCGACGACCTCGCGGCCCTGCGCCGCGCGGGGTACGACCACGTCGTCGTGGGCAGGGCCCTGTACGCCGGTAGCCTCGATCTCAGGGAGGCCATGGGGGCCTTCCCATGACCCGCGGCAAGGCGACCGTCCGCCGCGCGTCGAATGAGACGTCCATCTTCGTGGACCTCGACCTCGGCGGGAAGGGCCGGTTCGCGGGGTCCCTCGGGGACCCTCTCCTCACCCACCTCCTGGAGACGTTCGTCCGGTACGCGGGGATCGACCTGCGGGTCGAGGCGAAGGGGGACGAGACGCATCACGTCGCGGAGGACGTCGCCCACACGGTGGGCCGGGCCCTCCGGAAGGCGCTCCCCGCCGCGGGGGTCGCGCGGTTCGGGGAGGCCCTCGTGCCCATGGACGAGGCCCTCGTCCAGGTCGCCGTGGACCTCGTGGACCGGCCGTACTATCGCTCGGACCTGCCCGCCTCCTCGATGGCCGAGCACATCCTCCGGTCCCTCGTCTCAGAGGCCCGCCTCACGTTCCATGAGGTCACCCTCCGCCCCGGGGAGGACCACCACGTCCTCGAGGCGACGTTCAAGGGGTTCGGGCTCGCCCTCGCGCGGGCCCTCGAGCCGTCGACGCGGGGGTTCTCCCTCAAGGGGAAGGTCGCGTGGGAGGAGTCCCCGTGAGCCCCGTGCCGCGGATCCTCGCGTGCCTCGACGTCGACGCGGGTCGCGTCGTGAAGGGCGTCCGCTTCCAGGACATGCGGGTCGTCGGCGACCCCGTCGAGGCCGCCGCGGAGTACGAGGCCCAGGGGGCCGACGAGATCGTCTTCCTCGACGTGTCCGCGTCCGCGGAGGGCCGGGAGACCCTCCTCGGCGTCGTGCGGGACACCGCGGCCACCCTGACGATCCCCCTGACCGTCGGGGGCGGCGTGCGGACCGCGGAGGACGTCGGGCGGCTCCTGAGGTCCGGCGCGGACAAGGTGGGGATCAACACGGCCGCGGTCTCTCGGCCTGAGGTCGTGTCGGAGGCGGCGAAGTCCTTCGGCGCTCAGTGCGTCGTCGTCGCGATCGACGCGAAACGGGAGACGTCCGGATGGCGTGTCCACACCCACGGCGGGCGCAGGCCGACGGAGCTCGACGCAGTCGCCTGGGCGAGGGCCGCGGAACGGCTCGGCGCGGGGGAGTTCCTCGTCACGAGCATGGATCGGGACGGGACGCGGGACGGGTACGACCTCGATCTGTACCGCGCCCTCCGGCCCGCGGTCCGGCGGCCGCTCATCGCATCCGGCGGGTTCGGGACGTCGGCCCATGCCGCAATCGTCCTCCGGGAGGGCCTCGCGGACGCGGTCCTCCTCGCCGGGGCCCTCCACGACGGGGCGATCGGGATCCCGCGGATCAAGGACGACCTCGAGGCCGCGGGCATCCCCGTGCGGAGGGCGTGACATGGCCGATCCCACGGAGTTCTTCCCCGTCGTCGCACAGGACGCGGACACGAAGGACGTCCTCATGGTCGCGTGGGGGAACCCGGAAAGCATCCGGCGGTCCGAGGAGACGGGCTGGATGCACTACTGGTCGCGATCTCGGGACCGGCTGTGGCTCAAGGGCGAGGAGTCGGGGAACCGCCAGCGGGTCGTGTCCCTCGTCTGGGATTGCGACCACGATGCGCTCCTCGCCGGGGTGCGCCCGCTCGGCCCCGCGTGCCACACGGGCACCCGGACGTGCTTCGGCGACCCGCCCACGGGGGAGGACATCCTCGGGGAGCTCTGGCGGGTCTTCGACGAGCGCCGCCGCTCGCCTCCGCCGGGATCCCACGTCGCGGACCTCCTCGCCCGCCCCGACGAGGCCCGTAGGAAGGTCGGGGAGGAAGCCGTCGAGCTCGTCCTCGCGTCCCAGGGGGAGGACCGGGCCCATGTCGTGCACGAGGGGGCGGACCTCCTGTTCCACACGCTCGTCCTCTTGTACCTGAAGGGCGTCCCGTTTGGCGAGGTCCTCGACGAGCTCAGGCGGCGGAGACGATGACGGCGAAGCGCGCGGAGTTCCACAGCCACACGGTCCTCACGGACGGGGAACTCCTCGGGATCGAGCTCATCCGGCGGGCCGCCGCCCTCGGCCACCGGGCCCTTGCGGTCACGGACCACGTGAGCCTGGGGAACATCGAGTGGGTCGTGAGGCAGGAGATCGCGGACTGCGACCTCGCGAAGTCCTGGGACATCCTCGCGATCCCCGGGGTCGAGATCACCCACGTGCCGCCGGACCGCCTCGACGAGGCCGTCCGGGCGGCCCGCCGGGCGGGGGCCCAGATCGTCGTCGTCCACGGGGAGACCGTGTCGGAGCCCGTGGCCTCGGGGACGAACCTCCGGGCCGCCTCGAACCCCGACGTGGACATCCTCGCCCATCCCGGCCTCGTGACCCCCGAGGAGGCGGACCTCGCCCGGGCGAACGACGTCTTCCTGGAGATCTCGGGCCGGAGGGCGCACGCCCCCGCGAACGGGCACGTCGCCCGGGTCACGGAGGCCGCGAAGGCGACCCCCATCGTGGACTCCGACGCCCACGCGCCGGGCGACCTTCTGGCCCAGGACCAGGCCGTCCTCTTCGCCCGGGCCGCGGGCCTGCCCGACCGGCTCGTCCGTACGGCGACGGAAGGGGCCCCGGACGCCCTCCTCAAGCGGCTCGGCCTGCTTTGAGGGCCCCCCAGAGCCCTGGGACGACGTTTTCGCGGACGGTATTTCGCTCCGGAGCCTTTTTATCCCACCTCGAGGAAGCGGGGCCCATCGGAGGGATCCCCACGAATCCCCATCTGCGAGCCTTTCTGGTCACGGGCCTCGTCGGCGCGCTCCTGCTCGCCGGCCTCGCCTGGACGCCTTCCGCCAGCGGGGCACGGAACGTGAGCGCGCTGCTCGTCGAGGAATCCGGTTCCACGGACATGCTCGGCGGGGGCGACTATGTGTTCGTCCGCTTCGGCCTCGACGCGGCCTTCGGCGTCCTCTGGGGCAACGCGACCCACCCGAACGACGTGTACCTCGTCGCGATCAAGGCGCGCTACCTCGGGGTCGGCCAGGTCTACGACACGACGGGCCGTCAGATCCTCACGAACTACCCCGTCCGCTACTGGACCCTGTACGCGCTCCGGCTCGACAACCTCGTCGAGTTCCGGGACAACGACGGGGACGGGATCGCAGACTACCGTCGCGCATGGAACGCGACGAGCGGGGAGTTCGACTGGTACTCCCCCGACGGGGACGCCGTGGAGAAGCGCGCGGACCTCAACGCGACCTGGTCCCGCGGGAACATCACCCGGTCGTCCACCGCGACGAGCCGGTCCTGGGAGTTCAACCTCACCGCGACGAACCTCCCCTACGTCGCCGTCAACGGGACGGTCCCCCCGGGCGCGGTCCTCGACCGCGTCCGCTTCGGCTTCCACCTCAACGCGTCCCTCGAGGAGATCGAGAACGTCACGGTGCCGAACTGGCGCATCACGATCGACACGTCCCGGCCTCGGGACCTCGTCCAGAACGTCACACGCCTCGAGAATGCGACGTTCAGCGGCAAGGTCGCCCGGTACAACCTCAAGTGGGACCAGGAGATCGTGGGCTGGGACTTCGGGGGCGGCGCGAACCGCCGGCTCCTGTTGGAGTTCTGGGCCCTCGTCGGCAACCTGATCCCACCCGCGGCCGCGAACTGGCTCGACCGCCAGTTCGTGTCCCGGCAGGGCGATGATGGCGCGGCCCGGTACGAGTCCGTGGCGGGCTCCCGGACCCTCGACAACCGGACGGGAGACCTCGGGACCGCGGACCGCGTCCGCACGACGAGTCCGTACCTGGAGTTCGGCGGGAACTGGAGCCGGGTCGGCCGGCTGACGTGGGTCACGGACAGCACGGTCGACGGCGTCACGCAGCCCTTGTACGCCCAAGTCCTCGCCGCCCGCGGGATCGTGGCCCGCGGGGAGGCGGGCGGGGCCTACGTCGGCTTCGTCCTCCTCGGCGGCCTGAGCTACGCCCGCGGCGCGACGATTCAGCACGACCCGGAGTTCGCGACGGACGTGATCGCGGAGCTGACCGTGCCCGTCGACGAGGGCGCCCGGGTCCTCATCGCGGTCGGCGTGGCCGTCGCGGTCATCCTCGTCGGGCTCCTGGCCTTCGTCCTTACCCGGAAGAAGAAGCCGGAGACGCAACCGCCCGCGAAGCCGTAGGACGTGTCGTGAGGGGCGCGAGCCCCTCCCCCCTCTTGCGCGGAGCCCGTCGGCGTCAGCCTTCGCGCAGGACCTCCCTCGCGATCACGAGCCGCTGGATCTCGCTCGTGCCCTCCCC
>Ga0209002_10000274_pt1 | contig 39462 bp, 66 predicted proteins | sample Rifsed16ft2_FD_184010 | JGI IMG/M metagenome (GOLD analysis project Ga0209002, IMG submission 184010) | Soil microbial communities from Rifle, Colorado, USA - sediment 16ft 2 (version 2) | ecosystem: Environmental > Terrestrial > Deep subsurface > Rock core/Sediment | place: Rifle, Colorado...
AAATCATGACAGTTAGGAGGCGGAGATGAGTGAGATAACTAGATACCCTAGATACCGCGTTATTGCAGGACTTGAGCAGGACCTTCATGGGATGATGACGCGGCCCGATGGCTTCGTGTATGAGGAGGCCGAGGTTGCCATCGTTCGGGCGGCGGCAGAGATTACTAGGCTGACCGCCGATATAGCCCTAACGGCGGAGGCGTTCATTGCAACAGATGAAGATGGGATGCAGGTGGCGACTGATGCCGAGTGCAAACAATGGAGCGAGGCTCTCCGCCGCTATGCGGAGTTGGCGAAATAGGAGGCAGGGATGGAACATGACGATCGGGTGAGAAGGCTAAATATCCTACTGGGTGCACTACCAGTTCAGGCAGAGATAGGCGACACCGAGAACCAATTGGATCGATGGGAATGTGCCCTAGTGAGGGCCGCCGCAGAAATAACGGGGCTGACGCCTGAAGTAGCCCAGGAGGTCATCAATGGTCTAGCGCCCGCCTTTGATGAGGAGAGCATTATTCTCCGCCGCTATGCGGAGTTGGCGAAATGAGCAACGCAGACCCGCCCGAAGTGAGAGAGCGGCGCCTGGTTGAGCTTCGTCTTGCGGCAGAAGCCGCCCTGCATTCTATTGGCACCATGCATGGGGCTAAATTGCCAGCATGGGCATACGTTGCGCAGGACTTACTGGATCTTATAGGTCGGACAGAGGAGGCCCAGCATGAATGAGCTAGAACCCGTTGAGCGTTGGGTCCTCGCCTGTCGGACACGCAATGGTGGGCCGTGGCACATCCACTTCTCCAGCATGATCTACCACGACTATGAGAGCGCGGCAAGACAAGCATTCGCATTCAACGAGGGCCTCGGTGTTGGCTATGAGAGTGCGCCGTTGAGAGTTCTCATCTCGCCCGTGGATGCCCAGCATGAATGAGATGGAAGACCTGCGGCAAGTTGCGGGATACCTCGTGGACATTGACGAGGGGTACTATGCAAGGCGTGTGGATAAGGCCCTGCGTGCCTGGGAGGCCGACATCCAGGACAAGGAAATCGCCGGAGCGGCGATGGACAACCTTGCTCGCAAGTTGACTGACGCAGAAGCCCACATCGAGGCGCTGGAGCGGCGCCTGGAAGGTGCCGAGCTAAGGGCCGCCGCACTGCGTGACGCCGCACTCGATAACTGGAGCGCGCTACACCTGTGCGGGCAAGGAGGCCCAGCATGAATGAGCCAGGGCCGGAGAAGCTACGGGGTCTTTTGCCCCCGCATGAGAGCAAGGGTCTGTATGTGCGCCCGAGCCATATCCTTATCGGATACGATGATTTGTTAGCGTTTGCCGATGCCTGGGAGGATGACGTCAACGACGTCTGTACCATCAACGCCGAGTTGAACGGGACCATCATACGACAGCAGAAGCGCATCAAGGCGGTACGGGATCTGGATTGGCGACGATTTGGAAGCACCGCGGATTATCGACATGCTATTCTGGACGCCCTGAGAGCGCGATAGACTGGATATCGCAAGAGGCCCAGCATGAATGACTTTACGCCGGATACGCTGAGGGTGGGCGTGCCCTTCCCAGTGGGTGAGCAGCCGGACGAACAGGACTGGTACGACGCCCACGCCGCCGCCTGGGAGGCCGACAGGCCGAATAGGCCAGGAAGGAAGGAAGGATCTGGAATGAGTGAGCAATTACCGCTGCTTTTCTACGTAGCAGGAAGCATCTGCTTTCTGGTCGGGTCCCTAATCTCATTGATGAGGTCGTTGACATGATATACGGCGCGATCGACACAAGCGAGAACAATGGTCTCCGATATGATGGTGCGGCCGCCGCGGCCGCTGGCGTGAAGATCTGGTGGGCACGCTCTACCATCGGGTGGGCAAGGTTGGACCCCGCGTACTTCATCGTCAAGAAGGTGGCGGAGGACAACAACATACCGTTTGGGACCTATGGCCTCAATTGGCCTCTCAACCGGGATGGACGCCGAGAGGGTCGGTACATGCTGGACCATCTCGTCTCGGGCGCCTCGCCAAGGCCTCCCCGGTTCGTTGTGTGTGATGCGGAACTAGGATCAAAGAATGACTCTGTCCACAATATCGTCCCGGCCGAGACCGTCGTTGTGAACATCCTTTACTTTCTGGAGACCCTCGCGACTTCGGGTATTGAGACTTTCCTATACACCGGGGGCTGGTTTCTGACAGATCCCCGCCTAGCGGCCGCATTCCAGAAGTACGCCCTTTATCTGCGCAAGTACGCCCTCATCCTGGCTGAGTATCCCTTCCAGAGTGCTGCCTACAAGTTGCTCCACGGCGGACCAATGAAGCCGGCGCAGTTCGACCCCTGGATTGCCAAGCCAACGCTTCCGAGTCCTCCAGTGTTCCCAAGGGTTCCTGCCCCATGGACCAAGGATGACCTTCTCGGGGTTCAGTGGTCCAGCTATGGAAAACAGCAGGGGATCTGCTTCAACCCCGCTCCATGGGACCGGCTCGACTACTCGGCGTTCTTTAGAATACCGGGAACACCACCAGAGCCGCCAGGGCCGACGCTGGAGGAGCGGGTAACTGCGTTGGAACAAAAGGCGCACACGCACGGAGGCTGAGATGATTGGGCGCATTCTATGCTTTCTTGGGCTGCATTGGTATACATCTTGGACATGGGGCAGTAAACCCTACTGTCGGTCAATGCGCTGCGGTAGATGCGGGCACGTCGCAAACTAGGAGGCTGAGATGAGGAGCGGGAATGAGTCGGAGGCGTGGGTCCTTGTCCTGTGTGGTTGGATCTCGGGGATCATTCTCGGTATTGTATTTGGCTTGAAGTTGGCGGGAGGCTGAGGGTCGGGATGAGTTACCTTCGGCCCACCGATGATCCTCTTATCCAAAAGAGACATAAGAAGCAGAAGGGCGACCCTCAGGCTCATCTGGTCTACAGTGCTGAGAACAAGATCAAACCATATCACTGCTTTCGTTCGGAGAATGCTGCTCGGGCCTTCATTCGGGAGGTCGTTCATAGTCGTTGGTGGAAAGCCCATTTCCCTCATATCCAAGATGTCGCTATGGTAGTTCAGGACAGGGACAGGGGCTATGCAGATGCCATGCCAGGCTTCAAGGTTGGGGCCGTCCGACTTGATTGGACCTACCTCAGCCAAGATAACGCACTTCACGAACTGGCCCACACTATTGTTGAAGGTGGCAAGCCGAAGATTCGGCCTAACGCCACCGTACATGGTAAGGAGTTCGCCGGAACCTACTTGGCATTGTTACGCAAGTTTACTACCCAAGAATACTATTTGTGCATGCGGGATTGTTTCGAGACCGGTGGAGTAGAGTTCCTAGAACCTGATGTGGCCGAAGGCTTGTGGAGGAAGTGATATGAGGGTCTATGTAGCTGGTCCGTACAGCGGCGGGGACATCATCCTGAATATCCGGGCGGCCATTCGGGCCGCAAGTAGGATCATGGACGCAGGTCATGCTCCATTCTGTCCGCACCTGACGGGCATCTGGCATCTAGTAAGCCCAAAGGAGTACGAGCAGTGGCTTGCCTATGACTTCGAGTGGATTAGGGCGTGTGAGGCACTGGTGAGGCTGCCGGGGGAGTCTCCGGGAGCAGACCGGGAGGTGAAGATAGCCGAGGAGGAAGGGATACCAGTGTACTTCGGCGTGGGGGCATTCTTGGCGGCTCAGGCCCCGAAGAGGAAGACAAAATGACCCTAGCACCTTGGTTCGATGAGACCTATATCGTGGCGGAGATTGGGATCAACCACAATGGGAACTTCGAGATGGCCAAGGAGTTGGTCTTGATGGCTGCCCGATGTGGGGTGAATGCGGTCAAGTTCCAGAAGCGAAGCCCAGAGCTATGTGTCCCCAAGGACCAGTGGAATCTCCCAAAACAAACCCCCTGGGGCATAATGGATTATCTAGGCTACCGCTATCTGATGGAGTTCAACTCAGCCCAGTACCGACAACTCCAATGCATCGCTCGGACTCATGACTTGGACTTCTTTGCTTCGGTCTGGGATGGGGAAGCTGTTGAATTCATGAAGCGCCTCGACCCTCCATTCATCAAGATACCCAGCGCCGTTCTAACCGACGCCAGCACGCTCCAAGCCGCCGCCAGCTTAGGCAAGCCTATCTTCCTGTCAACTGGCATGAGCACCATTAGGCAGATTCAACATGCCTTGGAGATCCTACGGTCGGCCGATGTCCTACTGATGCACTGCGTCAGCATGTACCCCTGCCCCGTTGAGAACCTGAACCTACAGATGATCCCAGCCCTCAAGCGCACGTTCGGTAGGCCCGTTGGGTACTCTGGTCATGAGGTTGGCCTAGCTCCAACTCTGGCTGCTGTTGTCCTCGGAGCAGAAGTCGTCGAGCGCCACATTACCTTGGACAGGGCGATGTGGGGGAGCGACCAGGCCGCCTCCGTTGAGGAGCAGGGCCTACGCAAACTGGTCAAGGACATCCGCACGATCGAGAAGGCGATGGGGGATGGAGAGAAGCGCGTCCTGCCTGAGGAACTAGAGCAGGCGAAGAAGCTGAGGAGGGTATTATGAGCGAGAAGCTAGCCAAGACGACAGGCGAGTTGATCTTGACTGTGATCTTTGGACTCGTCGCGGCTGTTCTGGTTGTCGTTTTTGTGGCGATGATGGCCTTCTTCATCAGCGCCCTAATCTCAATCCTGTAGGAGGACCCATGAGTACCCAGGTGCGCGCTCTTCTAATCCTAGTAGCCGTCATTCTCTTCGCGGCAATGGCTCCCGGATTATTGCCCACGGGCAACAACATAGGGAACAGAGGGTATATCTATCCCCCGTCATTCGGTGCTGGATATGACGAAGATAGCATACCCTTCTGTAGTGACCCCATGTATTACACCACCCAGATTGGAGCGGTCCGGGCGGGCAGTCGGTGTGTAGTTATCGGTGATGGGAAGTTTGTGTGTGGGTTCCCTCCCGTGTCCGGCTACCCCTGCCATGGATATACTTTGTATGAAAGGAGGATACGATGAAGACCTTAGGCATTGCTCTGATCGTTCTTGGAGCCATCATTGGATGTGGAGGAGCCGTCTTTACCGGCGGCCTCAGTGTCATCCTTGGCGGCTTCTTGATGGTCATCGGCGTTGTGCTGGTCGTAGCTGCCCCGAAGGAGTAGGGATGCTGTACTTCGCAGCGTTCACTGTCGGGTTTATCTTAGGAGGTATAGCCGTCCTCCATACTTTCCGAAAGGAGATCCTTTCATGAGAGGCAAGCTGATCGCACTGACCGTTGTTCTACTGGGCCTGATGCTGGGGACGGTGGGGGCCGTGCAGGCCACCGCGTCCTACTACGTCTGCCACATCACGGCCAGCCCGTGGTCTGAGCCCCACTACAACTACCTGGTGGTGGGCAACCTGAATGGGCACTTCTACGACGGGGACCCTAGCCGCCCCAAGCACGGCGAATGGTCGTGGCGGCACTGGCGGGTACTGTATGACTTCGTGACCGTGGCCGGGGACACCGACTGCGACGGGGCCGGGCCAGTGCCCACTGCAACGACCGCCCCGACCGCGACGACTGTGCCCACCGCGACGTTGGTCCCTACGGCGATCCCAACCGAGATCCCGACGGACGTGCCGACCGCCATTCCGACCGAGGTCCCGACTGAAGAACCAACCCCGACCTCCATCCCAACCGATCGACCCACTGATGAGCCCATCCCGACGGAGGTCCCTCCAATCGAGACCGAGGAGCCCCCGACCGAGGGGTGCGTCGGAGCCTCCTACCACGTCTGGCTGTTCCAGACCGACGAGGAGATCGGGTGGTACTTCAGGGGCGGGGAATGCCAGATCTACACCAGAGGCTACCAGCCCTCGACTGAGGACATCAGCCGCCTGTGCGACGTACCCTGCCGGGACTACCGCTACGACGGCCGCTTGGTTGGTCATGGTGTGGTCGAGGTTGACTGCTACGGCAACGTCACGTCTCAGCCCAGGTGGCTCTACCGTACCGACGCCGCCTACGCCTTTGGGACCGATGCCCTGTACGGCGGGTGCGACGAAAGCTCATGTGAGTAATAGTTTGTCAGACCTCCTCTGACATTTGTCAGAGGAGGTCTGTCATTCCCAGAAGGACCCTTTAGTGGATCTTTATCCTTTCCAGAAGGATGCCCTGACCTTCCTCGACGAAGCAGGAGGACGAGGCATCCTTGGTGACGAGATGGGGCTGGGCAAGACGGTCGAGGCGTTGGCTTGGGCCAGGACCAAGCCGGATATCAAGCGCGCCCTGATTATCTGCCCAGCCTCAGTTCTCTACAAGTGGCAGGACGAATGCAAGCGATGGTGGGGGAAGCCGTCCGAAGTTATCGTAACTTCCAAGGACCCGATCGGCTACTGCCCCGTCACCATTATGACCTACGGCATCCTGACCAACCGAGTCCTGGAACTGGTCGGGAAGGTGTGGGATCTTGTCATTATTGACGAGTTTCATTATGTAAAGTCCTACAAGGCCAAACGAACGATCGCCGTCCAGGCGGTTGCCGCGGGAATTCGATACATCCTGCTCCTGTCCGGTACGCCCATGCTGAACCGCCCAATGGAATTGTTCAACGGGCTGAACATGATCAACAAGAAGGTGTGGGGTAGCCCTTTCGCATTTGGCCATCGCTACGCCGGCGGCCTGACTGATCGGGGCTGGTTCCAAGGATCATCCAATGAGGGGGAACTCCAGCGCCGCCTCCGGCCCTACATGATCCGCCGCCTGAAGACCGAGGTGCTAGCTCAGTTGCCGGAGCTTCGACGTATCTATGTCCCTATTGACATACCCAACATGAAGGAGTACAAGCAGGTAAGAGCACAGGTCCGGGCCGCCCTCAAGGAATTCGACCCCACACACAAGGGCTACTTCGTCAACGCCCTAGACAAGCTCAATGCCCTGCGCAGGGTCGTTGGGATAGGTAAGAGCACGGTTGCGATCGAGTGGGCGGAAGAGTTCCTATCCCAGACCGAAAGTAAGTTGGTCATCTTCGTCCACCACAAAGAGAACATGGACACGATCCAGAAGGCCCTGCACGAAAAGTACGGGGTCACTACCATATCAGGGGAGACCCCGGCCCGGTTCCGCTCAGATAGGATCGGCACGTTCCAACATCCCGGCCGGCCCCGTGTCATGATCGTCACCATGGCAGGGGGCGAGGGCATCGACCTGTTCGGGCTAAATGGGGTGGACTCCAGCACTCTGCTCATGGTAGAGCGAGAATGGAACCCGGCCCGAGAAGAGCAGATGGAGGCCCGGCTGCATCGCTTGGGTCAAAGATCTGCGGTCAATGCATACTACCTTTCAGCACGACGAACCGTGGACGACAAGTTCTACCACCTGGTCGAAGCCAAACGGGAGATCCTCAAGCGTATCATCGGGGCCGATGTTCCAACTACCCTGGTCAAAGACCTGATTGAGTCTCTGGAGATTGATACTTGACAACCCGGAAAGTCGTGGTAACATGATGATGGCGGGCGGCGTGAATATAGGACACGCAAAGGGTGAAGGGGCATGGGCCGGAGATGCGGCGCGAGAGCGTGACAGCGGTGGAGCCAGCCTAGAGCCGGTGCAAGTCCGGCCCCGCCAACTGACTGGGACAAGCCTGCGATGCGCCTAGCATTCATGTTCGGACGAGGCTTTGTTGGCCTCGATAGCCCGACGGGCAGAAGCCGAATAGGCCTCCGCGTGGTAAATATCGGGGACCGAACCGACCCAGACGGGGCGCTGAGAGCAGGCAAATTTACAACGGCTGTGAAGATGGCACTTTCGGTGAAGATGGCGGGCGGCGTGTGATGAAACGATGTCCATCGTGTGATACCTACAGGCCAGAATCTGATTTCCATAGAGATGCATCCAGATCAGATGGCCTGGATTGGCGGTGCAAGCGATGTAAGTATGAAAGGGAAACCGCCAGGGCTCGGCGGGAAAGAGACGCCAGGCGCTATGCTAAAGACGCACGCCGGCCCCTTGCCAGATCGGCGGCAAAGGCTAAATGGGGCAGCCCCTTGAGCCATTCATGCTCTATCCTAGGATGTCAAAAGCAAGCCGAGGAATGGCATCATCTGAACTACAATCATGCGCTTGTTGTACTTCCTTTGTGCCGGGAACATCACACAATCGAGCGCGAACAGTAGCGCCCGGCCCCGCCAACTGACTAGGGTGCCCCTCCATGTGGTGCGCACGTCCCAGACACCACCGGAGATGCACAATGGCGGGCGGCCAATCCTGCGGGAACGGCCTATACGGGCAGATAACAGATAGCCGTAATGGAGCCTGCAACTGCCGACAACGAGCCGGGAGGAAGCCCGGCCCCCGCCAACTAACGAAGGAGAAGCACAATGGCTGATAGGGTAGTTCGATTGATCCTCACAGAAATCAAACCAGATAGCGCCGATTACAAGAACCGCCTGACTCTGAGCGGAAGTCCTATTTCGGTCGCCGTTGATGTTCCAGAGCCAATGCTGGAGGGCGACTCGTTGACTCCTCAGGGCCTAGCCTACGTCATGACGGAGATCGATTTGGCTCTCCAGCGAGGCTATGCCCTGCGGAAGGCCGAGTACGACGACATCATCAGCGGAGCCTATGTCAAGAAATCAAAGAAGTAACCCGCGAGCTTCCCCGCCCGCGACAAGGTGATGGCCGCATAGATGCCTGGGACTGAGGTCATCAACCCAGGCTTGGCGGCGGGGAGGCCCAAACAGAAGGAGGACCGATGTCTAGCAACTTACTCAAGAATGTACCCAAGTTCGTTTGGTATCAAGGGGAGAAGTGGACGGTAATCGCCGCGCCAAAACCGAACAAGACCCAGCAGTTCCTTTTGGTACAGCGAGAAGCCGATACCGTTGAAGAGGATGGGAAACCAACCATCGAGATGATCGTTTTGTTTCCCCCCGATGAAGAGTGCTATCCAGACACTCCACATGTCCGAACACTCATGAAGAGTCGTGAGAAGGCAAATACACGACTAGAGGCGGCGCTCTTAGAGACTGAGCATCAGCTTGACGATGCGTGGCTTGGGATGTTCCAGGAGGACTGATGAACAAAAAGAATGCCCTTCGCATTTTGGTTGGAGCTCCCATAATTCTCATCGTGGGAGCCATATTCCTATGGAAGCCTATCATTCTGATTGGTACTTCGATGGTATCGATCGGCATATCCCTATCATGGATCGCAGGTGGGATGCTCCTTGCCGTTCTCTTTGGAGAGGAGAAATGGCTATGACCTTCAAACCCATCACCTACGAGACCTATGGGAAGACAGAGACCTGGGGCGTAGACTATGAGAACAACCTTGTCCTCACCCCAGGGGGGAATGTCCTTCCCGTGTCGGGCCTTATTGAATGGCTCCGGCATATCACTCACACGAATGATCTTTACTCTGAGCGACTCCAACGTGTGCGGCTCCTAGTAGGACCGGAGCAGCGGGCGTTGATTGAAAAGGACTGGGGTGAACGATGTAGAAGCGAGGCCGCAAGGCTTAGATCACAAGACACAGATAAGGAGAACATAGATGCGTAAGTACACAGAAAGGCCGCCGACACCCCAAGGGAGAGCCGAGGTCCGTCTGCTGAAGGACGAGATCAAGCTCATCGATCTAGATACGTCCGAGGTCCATCATATCGATCCGGCGGACATTGGCGAAGATACGGTCGTAAAGCCTGGCCGGAATCTGTTCTACCGCCTGTCATCCGATGGGCGCAAGCTATACGGGCTCAACCCTTGGGATGGACAATACTTCCTCAAGGTGAAGGCGTTCCTGCCTCCCCCGAGGTCCGAGAACCAGACCATCCCCGCAACGTATGTCCTTCCTGGCGGCAAGGACATGGGCGGGTGGGTGTCTCGGGATCGATCCGTGTTCAATGTCCTCTTCGAGATCATCGGAGGGGAGTTCGAGGGGATGTCCGCCGTCAAGATGTTTACCTACCTGTTCCGCGCCGGTCAGGAAGACCTCGTGGAGATGGTGGGATCCGGAGGTAAGGCATACCAGGCGCTCGAAGAGTTCCTCGGGGCCGCCGGGTTCGACTGGGACAAGGATAACGTCCAGTTCTCGAACAACATCCTACCGGACCTACAGGACCTCCTCTTGAAGAGGGGCGTCGTGTTCCTGGGCAAGTTCGAAAAGGGCTGGCTGACCAGCTTCAGCAAACCTCCGGCAGGGATGGCTCCCCCAACCAAGAAGGTCCGCAAGCCGAGGGAAAAGAAGGTCGTGGTTGAAGGTGAACCGCGAGATGAGCCGGCGGAAGAGTAAGACCTACTTAGTAGGTCACATGACCTACTTTAGATAGCCGAGCGGCCTCGCTTCCGCTCGCACCTTAGGAGGAACAATGAACGTGGAAGGGTTCGTACCAGATTACACACCGGGCGTCGATACAAAGTGTGATATGTGCTTCGGAACAGGGGAAGCACAGACCTACGTCACGGAAGACGGCGAACAGATTTGGGGAACAACCGATGTCAATTGGGAACTACCGGAGGGTGCTAAGATCGCTGAGGTTCTTTGTAGAACCTGTGGTGGGACGGGTATCATGCCAGAGACTTTGAAGCCCGGTTACTGGCAACAGCGGATTGAGGAGTGCAAAAAGGGCAACAACCCTCTAAACGTTCTCAAGATGGCCATCAACCCTCTAAACGTTCTCAGGATAGCCATCAAAGCCATCGTTGGTTAGTAGGAGGAACCATGCATATCAGTTCGTATGCTACGGTGTACGCCCTGGGACACAAAGCTATTTTGGACATCTTCTCCAGTTCAGTAGTGGTGCAGGAGAAGATCGACGGCTCCCAGTTTAGTATGGCCAGGACAGAATCAGGAGAACTGGTCTGCCGCTCCAAGTCCGCCGAGATCCAGATAGACGAGCCGGAGAAGATGTTCAAGAATGCCGTCGATACGGCCAAGTCACTTGATCTTCGTCCGGGCTGGGTCTACCGCTGTGAGTATCTAAGTAAGCCAAAACACAACACACTGGCGTACGATCGTACGCCCAACAAGTACCTAATCGTCTTCGACATAGACACCGGGACGGAAAGCTACGTATCGCAGGGGGGCCTGGCCCTTGAGTGCGAGAGGTTGGGCTTGGAATACGTCCCACTATTCTATGAGGGCAAGATTACGGGAATGGCTGACCTGGACACATTCCTTGATCAGGTATCCGTCCTCGGGGGCTCCAAGATCGAGGGCGTCGTCGTCAAGAACTACGACCAATTCACCCCAGAGAAGAAGGTGGCGATGGGGAAGTTTGTCTCCGAGCGGTTCAAAGAGATCCACAACGCCGACTGGAAGGAACGCAATCCATCTACCAAGGACATCGTTACCCGTATCGTAGACAAATACCGCTCGGAAGCCCGCTGGGAAAAAGCTATTCAGCACCTCCGCGACGTCGGGAACCTGACTGAATCTCCCAAGGACATTGGGGCGCTTATCAAGGCAGTTCCAGAAGACATCCTGACGGAATGTGCAGATGAGATCATGGAAGCCCTATTCACCCACATTTGGCCGGACATTCGGCGTGGGGTGACCCGAGGGCTTCCCGAATGGTACAAACGAAAACTAGCAGAGACTTCCTTCCCGACTGGGTAAGTTATGGTAACTCTGGATGACCTCATCGTTGCAGGGCAGGGTAGGCGTTACCAAGGCTATTTGGCTCTTGTCTGCCCGTTTCACAAGTCCTACCCGATCAGGCAGTCGCTCTTTGCGTGGCAGGATGGGTGGTTCCGTTGTGCCTCCTGTGGCAAGTCCGGCAGGAACGAGTATCTGCTGGACATCCTGCGGGGCCGTCCCGTGCGCATCTCGGTCGATGAAGTCACGGATTGGGTGCCTCCGACCCTCCCAACCGACCCTGCCGAGATCGACAAATTCTGTGGGAAGGCACATGAAACCCTAATCAACAACCCCGCCTTCGCCTGGTACTACCAGATGCGGGGGGTGGAGGATATGATTGAAATCGCCCTGCTGGGGTGGTATAATGGATGGGCTACAATTCCCGTCCGATCCCAAGAAGGTTCCATCCAAGGTGTCATTCTCCGAGCGGGACCCCATATCGAGCAAGCCAACGACGGTGTTCGGTTTCACCAGCCCCGAGGGCAGAAGGGCATGATGTACTGCCCGAATTGGGGCCTGCTGAACAGGAGCAATAAGGCCGCAATCGTGTTTGGCATCTTCGACGCTCTGGCTGTGGCCTCTATTGGCATCCCCGTCGTTACCCCAACCTCGGGCAAGGATTCCTTCAAGCCAAAGTGGTTGGATGATGTATGGCGCGGATCGGTGATCATCGTACCGGACAAGAAGGAGGAGGCGACCGCCTACAAACTTCACAAGGACCTGTCTCTGTTCGGTATCCACAACGACGTTCTGCTTCTAGACTATCCGAGCGGCACCAAAGATCCGGCGGATTACCTCCGCATGGGGAAACGCTCCCAGTTAGAAAAGGTTCTGCATACCTATATCTAGAGAGATAGCATGAATCAGATAAAAGACGAACTACCAATTTGTCCCGTGCATAAGAAATACAAAGCTACGAAAGCGCCAACTACTGGATGCCCAGGATGTTGGCTGCGATGGCTAGCACGACAAAATCATAGAGGTGATTGGGCACTAAAGACCGAATTGGATTCTCACATCCAGTTCTGTCATTCCGCACCCCGCTATGGACGAGATTGGGGACTATGATCAGACATTGCCAAGCCTGTTCCGGCGCAAATGGTCTCTACTATGTATATCCCGCCGTCCATTTAGGATTCCGTTCATCTGAAGGCGTTCTACTATGTGAGGATTGTCGCAAGTTGGATCATGAAACACTCAAGGAGATGCTGAGTGACACACCTGTTCGGCCTCGCAGAAATCGTAACCGGGAAAGCACTCGCAGGGGAGATTGATCCAAACACGATTGATCCGTCCATCATGCCCTCCCCTTACGATGAGGTTCTGCTTGGCCTGCGGGAGGGAAAAGACACCACGGAGTTGATGGGGAAGGTTGGGGTCTCCCTCATCACGGGCTGCAAGAATGCTGCCGAGAAGGTCAATGGGGCGGGCCTGGACTACATCAGCGCCCTAGAACGTGCCTACATCCATGCCAGTGTCGGAAAGAAGCTAGAGCCGCTGGTAGACAAACTGAGCCGGGGAGAGGAAGTCGATGTCGGGAAGGTCCTCTCCGAATTGGGCAGGCTGGAGAGAGAGCAGAAGGTTTTCACACCCCTGTCCCAGGTTGATCCCAAAGCGGCCATCTGGCGTCCTACCTTCTATGCGCCCGTCGATCGATATCTACAGGGTTTACCGGAATCGTCTATGTGTGTCTGCGGAGGTCCCCCAGGCACAGGCAAAACGACGTTCCTTCTTCGGTTGTTGATTGAGGCGGCCAAACACGGCAAACGTACAGCGTTCTTCTCCCTCGAGATGACGATGAACCAGATTGCGCATCGGCTGCTAGAGATTGAGAAGAAGCTAACGAAAAAGGAACGCTCCCTCATCCTCACTACCGATGCCATGCACACCCACGATGAAATCTATTCCCATGCCAGCAAACTTGTAGTTACCCACCCCGATCTCTACATGATCGGCGTTGACTTTGCTGACATGATTGTCCCCGAGCGGCGGTCCTACAACGAAGTCGCCCAGATTGACGAAATCTACAGGACGATGGCCAGCCTCGCCAAGAGGGTTGGAGTGCCCGTCCTGGTTTTGTCCCAACTAAACTACAACTACGTCGGCGGTCGCCCTCGCCTGAACCACCTACGGGGCTCCCGTCTGATTGAGGCGCTGGCCGCCGTGGTGATCCTACTGTACAACCCGGATCAGGTAGACGTAGACCAAGGACAGGACAAGAGAGACAACTCCCTCCCCTGGCGACATGGAACCGCATACATTCAGATCGCCAAAAGCCGCTATGGCTACGTTCGTGGGACGACTGGGGCGGTGCGGGTGATGTGGGATGGGGCTCGGGGATGGGGAGCCGAAGATGGAGTCGATGGCTGGACTAGCCTAGCATCTGTTTAGGAGGAACCAATGAACCTGTATGTATTTCCGGCCCTGTACTATGGAGGATATGGACGACATGTTTCTTGTGTTGTAATAGCCGACAATATAGAACAGGCGAAGGAACTTATGGTTGAAAGAATAGCCCTTTTGGCGGCGGTCGAGAAACACTCCGTCGTGGACTCGATACGCGCAATGCGAGAATGGATAGCCGGGGATGACAGGGGGAAAATCCAGGAGTATGTGTTGGATGATGCCCCATTGACGGTTATTGTTGAAACATACGAATGAAATTGACTAAAGGTCTGCCCAGGAAGGCCAACCCCAAAGAGCCGGTTGGCCTAGACATAGAACTCTACGGCATGGACGAGGCCAAGTTGCACCGTCCTACCGGTACCTTCGCCTGCCTATCCATCGCCTATGAGGATGGGACAGTCTACCAGGTCTACGATCTGACCGATCTCCGGGCAGCAATCGAGATCGTCAACGATGGCCTCTGGGTCTTCCACAATGCCCTGTTTGATCTCAACCACCTGCGCCGCTTCACCACCTTCAGGCAGCGACCTATCTGGGATACGATGCTGATGGAGCAAAACTTATTTGGGGGGTATTATGACACTTTCCGCTTGAAGGACCTATCTCGCCGCTGGATTCGTAAACCTATGGAGAAGGAGACGGTCCAACTCTTCATTGATGGCTCCAAGATGACCAAAGAGATGCAGACCTACGCGGCCCTCGACGCCCTGACGGCTGTCCTCTGCGCGAGGATGCAGATGGAGTACATCAAGGAGCACGATCGGGAGATGGACTCCTACCACAAGATTGACGAGCCGGCGCTGTGGGCAGTGTTAGATTTACCTCCTGTCAAAGTAGACGTAGACGGATGGCTGGCCCTGGCCGATGAGAATGAACGCCTAGCAGAGGATGCCGAGAAGGACCTTGCCATCAATCCCCGATCCCCCAAGCAGGTCAAGGCGGCGCTGGAGAAAGTTCTGAGAACTTCGGTCAAGAACACAGAGGCGGGTACGTTGCAGGTCCTCTTGGAACGGGCTCAGGAGAAGGATAACAAGAAGGCCCAAGCCCTGATTGAGAAGATCCTAGAAGCACGGATGTACGAGAAGGCCGCCTCCACCTACGGCAAGTTCTGGATCGAGCAGCACGTTGAGGAAGGGAACCTGGTCTACCCCAACTACCTCATTACCCAGGCGGAGACGGGACGGATGGCCTGCCGATCCCCAAACCTCCAGAACATCCCGGCCCGCCGGATGCCTCAGTTTCGAGAGCAATTCATCACCAGCTACCCTGGCGGGACCATGCTGGTTGTGGATGTGGCACAGCAGGAGCCTCGGGTGCTGGCCTACTCCTCCAAGGATCAGGAGCTTATCAAGGCTATCCTATCAGGCGAAGACCTCCATCTCACCACAGCCCAGACCATCTTCAATGATCCCACCATCACAAAAGATACGACGATAATGATCCTGGGGGAAGAGAGAAATTGTCGTTTTGTTGGGAAGACCATCAACTTGGGCACGTCCTACGGCCTGACGGCGATTGGGCTTGCCAAGCGGATCAAGGTCACGGAGGATGAGGCCCAGAAGTTCCTCAACCAGTATTTCAATAGGTTTCGGGCCGTGGCAGATTGGACGCACCGGCAGCATAGCATGGGTCAGAGATTGGGTTATGTGGTGACGCCAATTGGTCGTAGGGTGTGGATCAATCCGTACTCGAAACAGTGGCAGAACAATGCGATCAATGCTCCAATCCAGGGTGGGGCAGCAGATATGACCAAGTACGCCCTCGCCTTCATTCACAAGGAGACCAAACGCCTGGGGTTGCCCTATGGCGTCTGTCTGTTGGTCCACGATGAGTTGGTCTGCGATCTGCCGAAGGGGACCATCAGGGCGTACAAGGAGGTACAGAAGGAGGCTTGGAGCGCGGCAGGAAAGATAATGATACCAGGAATTCCAGTAGAAGTCGAGATGTACACCGGCCCTAATTGGGGGGCCAAGCACTAGGAGGAAACAATGGTCGAGTGGACTGAGTACGGCGACTGCATGATTTGTGGAACCAAAGCAACTCTAGAGGAAAACGCCTACGGCTGGCATACGTGCTCTAGATGTGGAGATAGTACGCCGTCCATGAATAACGAGAAGACCAGGCGGGTTGGTCCAATAGAATACTTCTTCTGGTGGCTGTGTTGGAAGTTTTCAGATCCCGAGCATGGAGTTGTCCCTCCAGAATGGAGATGGTTTCCAAAATGAAGGTCATCATGAGATGTGGCCATGTGGCGATGGGAAGAGATATGGAGGACGGAACACCCGTCTGCCCAATCTGCATTGGCCTGACAGAGGATGCTCTGTTCGCCATGATCCCCCAACCCAACCTGGAAGGGCGACAGGCCACCTGTATTGTGTGTGAGGAAAACAAGCCCAGCAGCTTGTATCTGCCTTACTTCCAGTACCGGGAGAGCGGGGATGAGTTCTACTGTGGGTGTAGGGAGGCATTGGAATGAGTTTGCTTCCACGTCTCACTCGCGGTAGCAACGACCTTACTACGCCCGAGGAGGCCCTACTTCCGATCCTCCCCTACCTACCCCACAGGGTATGGGAGTGCGCCCCTGGGAAGTGGCCGGAGTGGAGGATGGTGCGGGAGTTGGAGGCCAGCGGGCGTTACGTTCTAGCATACGACGACCTCGACTTCCTACAAGACGAACCCCCCGACTTGGATACGTTTTGCGCTATTGTGACAAATCCCCCATTTTCTACAAAGACGCAATTTATGGCTCGGTGTGCCGAGATCGGGAAGCCTTGGGCCTTGCTATTACCAGTTACAGCCCTAGGTGTATACAAGTGCCAACGCTATTTACACGATGCCGAGATTCTCTTCCTTCCCAAGCGCATCGACTTCACAGGCAAGAAGGCCCCATGGTTCGCCGTAGCCTGGTTCACATGGGGGCTGGGGATAGGACGGCAGATGACGTTCATGGAGGTCATGCGATGATCTCTCAGGCCAACGCCCGCCACATCCCGCTGGCGGACGAGAGCGTGCATATGTGCATGACCTCACCGCCATACTGGGGGTTACGGGACTACGGGCTGGCGACGTGGGAGGGTGGGGATGCGGGGTGCGACCACCTCGGGCCGCCGAAGTCGTCGGGGAAAAGTACGCTAAAGAACGACGGACGCCCGATGGAGATGGTTGGGCAAAACGACTACGAGCGGGGTGCCGTAACCCCGTTCCGAGAAACCTGCGGCAAGTGCGGCGCGGTTCGCCACGACTCCGGTATTGGGCTGGAGAAGACGCCCGAGGAATACGTGGCAAATATCGTCGCGGCGTTCCGTGAGGTGTGGCGGGTGCTGCGGGACGACGGGACGCTGTGGCTGAACATGGGGGACTGCTACACCGGAGGAGCAAACACGGGCGGCGCGGGCAAGCGAGCAGGCGGGGGGGTTCCCTACCGCATCTCTGGACTCGCGCCAAAGCTAGGTGACGGCCTCAAGCCCAAGGACCTGGTAGGTATGCCCTGGCGCGTGGCGTTCGCCCTGCAAGCGGACGGGTGGTATCTGCGAAGCGATATCATCTGGCACAAGACAAACCCGATGCCGGAGAGCGTGAGGGACAGGCCAACGAAGGCGCACGAGTACCTGTTCCTGCTGGCGAAGCAGCCGAGGTATTTCTATGACGCACAAGCGATTGCGGAGTCGGGAAGCCAAACGTCAGGAGGGTGGCAACAAAGGGCCGCTATGGGGAATAGAGCGCATGGCAATGGTGAGAGCGCGCAGGGGCGGGGACTCGGGGGCGTGGGGCTGGCCGGCGCAACCCGCAACCGTCGCGACGTGTGGACGATCCCCACCTCGCCATACAAGGGTGCACACTTCGCTACATTCCCGCCGAAGTTGGTCGAGCCGTGCGTGCTGGCCGGATCTCCCATCGGCGGGATTGTCTTTGATCCCTTCTGTGGCTCGGGCACCGTGGGCCAGGTCTGTCGCCTACACGGGCGGCGGTTTGTGGGGTTAGACCTGTCGCTGAAGTACCTTCGGGAGCTGGCGTTACCCAGGGCCGAGGGGAAACAGAGACCATGAGGGAGGAGTGCCCGATCTGTGGTAATCTGTTGGTCCTACCGGCTGGTCCGGAGGATAGCCCCATCATTCTGATTGGGGAGTTCCCCGGCTACTACGAGATCCTCAACGGCTGGCCGTTTGCTGGTCCATCTGGGGAGATCCTGGAGTCTGAGTTGGATCGGGTCGGTATCCGCCTTAGCCGATGCCGGCAGACCAATCTCTGGCTCCATGCTATCCCCCCAGCCAAAGAAGGCCGAGGGGTCAACCCCCTATTCAGCGTGGAGGCGAAGTGGCATAATGACAAGATGATGGAGGAACTTATCCACCCGGCCCGTAAGGTTGCCCTCCTGATGGGATCGGATGTAGCCCGATATTTCGGCTACGGCAACATCAGCGACGTAACGAGCCTACCCGTAAAATCGAAACTGATACCTTCGAAATGCAGGGCAGTAGCTTCTTACAACCCAGCCATCGCAGAGTATGGGGCGGTAGGTGAAATCCGGCTAGCGATGGACACCCTAGCACGTTATGCGAAAGGACTATGGAAATGAATGGCCTAATAAGATTCAGAGTTAGCGCAGAGTTACTAAGACAAGTGATGAATATGCCGGAGGACTGTACCATCGTCGGTGTAAAGGAACAACCTTTCGGATGGGGTACGGATGTGTGGTTCTTGGTGACATCTCCTTCCTTCCCTGATGTACTAGAGTCGTGTACCATCCCTGAGATAGTGCCCGTAGTCATTACTCACCATTTTGTGGCCGGAGAAGTTCCGCCAACTACAACCTGGAATGAGAGCGAATGGCAGTGGAAGCTAGGAGAAGACAATGACTGATGAACTTGCAAGTCCTCATGACCAGCCCATGCTTCTGAGCGAGGCCGAATTGGACGTGATCACTTCTGTTGATAGGGTGATCGAAAAAAGTGTTACGACGGGCGATCCCCGTATTGCCTTAGCCTACATTGGGGACCTGCGACGTTCGGGCCACGTCACCGGCCTGGCAATGGCAAAAGCCCTGTACGAGCTGAAGATCAGATGGGATAGTTTCCCCATTGACGATGACTTCGTAGACGTAGCCATGGCTGAAACCGGCTTAGGCGTTGGGACCATCCGCAAGTACGTTGACCTCTGGGAGGCCATCTTTATGAACCCCAAGGTCGAACAGAAGGTCAAGGAGGCCCTGTTCGGTAAGCCCATCGGGTCCCTGTATCTGCTGGCCCCCGCCGCCAAAGAGGGCCAACTGGACACGAACGATTGGCAGAAGGCTGTCATAGCCCCCGATCGTCAGGCCATCCGAGATATCGTTCAGGCCAAGCGGGGCGTTGTTGGTCCAGCTAGCACAACCATCGTCATCATGCTGGATCGGGATGGGACGCTCAAGGTCCGCAAGGGTCAAGGTCACTACGTCCCCTTTGGCTATCTGAACCTGAAGTTAGAAGACGAGAACGCCAAGACGGCCATCGAGCGTATCCTCAACTATGCCCACGTTGTCAGGAGGTAAGGTGAGAATCGAGACGATCCTTCGGGCTATGATAGCAGCGAAAGAACAGGCCTTAGAGGCATCTTGGGCTCAAGGATTCACAGGTCAGGGGAAGAAGAAGGAATCTCCGAAAGAGTATGCTGCCCGACTAGACTTCATAGCTCGACGGAACAAACAAGCCGGACGCTTCCGAGCGTACATGTACCGAAAGGCGGGCTGGGATGCCGATACTCCTGGAAGGTAAGATCCGCGAAGAAGAACGAGTCCTGACAGGGTTGTACGGCGTGGATAGGGCCTTGGGTTTCTTAGGTAACTTGGGCGCTCCCCTGCGGGCTATCTATGAAATCTACGGCAGGGAGCAATCCGGTAAGTCTACCCTAGCCCTGTACCTGGCCGCAAGGGTGAAGCCAACGGGCAAGATCGTCGTAGCGGACTTGGAGGATTCCTACCGCCAGTCCCCTCACATTGAGCGGGCTGTTCACAACGCCGGCTTCAGTGGGACGGTCAGGATCGTTCCTAGCATGGACGAGAAGAAGAAGGGCCGCCCCCACGAGGATATCCTGGAGGAGGCTGCCGACAGTCTACTGGAGGATGATGTCAACGCTTGCATCATTGACAGCCTGGGCATGTTCGTCACCATAGCTGAGGCCGAGGCGGACCTGGAGGATCGAAACGTCGGCTCCCGAGCCTTCGAGACAGCCCGCCTGACCAGACGCCTTATCAGCCGCCTGGGGACGGTCGTGGAGCCCAAGCTGGCCATCTACGTCAACCACATCCAGTCGGTCATTGGAGGCCGAGGCCACACCACCCCAGCAGGGGACACCAAGAAGTACGGGGCCACCGTCCGCCTATGGATGTTCCGGGCCGACAGCGACTTCGAGCACGGGGCCTTCGAGGCCCAAGTCAAGGTGGAGAAGCTACGTTGGGGCGGTCACGGGGACCGGATTGCCTCGGTGTTTGTGATCCCCGGCGTCGGTGTCCACCCAGGTATGACCGCCGTCATGGACTGCCTGCGGGGTGGCCTGGCCAAGCGGGAGAACGTGGTGAAGGTCAAATCTATCATCCGTGGGGAGGAGGAGTGGAAATCGGCAGGACGAATGAAGCAGCTAGTCGAGTGGGCGATCGAGGGGGACGAAGCCAAATTCAATTCATTCCAGAGGGCATTGAAAGGAGATGCGGATGAATAGTCAGCAAGAGTTGCCCAACATGCCCCCCAAAGTCAAGCCGATCGACGGACTGGCCGGGGCGGATCTAATAGCCTTCGCTGATGTTCTACGGCAAACCATACACCAGGGGGGCATCGTTACCTTCCACCAAGATGCCGAACTAGGAGTCGCCTGTGTCATGACTTTGGGTAGGTCAATCGCTGTAGGTAAGGGGAGCAACCTGCTCCGGGCCTTGGATCGAGCTAAGGCCAACTACGCAACCGATGTCCTATTTGGAGAGAGCTGACATGAACAAAGCAGATGCCGAAGCACAGTATGATGGAATCACGAAGCTGCTGGCCGAGCGCCTGAAGAACCTCGACCGAGCCCGAAGGGATCAACTCAAGACCAAAATCTCCTTCGAGCGAGAGCAGGATGCCTTTGGTAAGACGGTGCGGGATCTGAAGATGACCTATGCCGACGACCCATCTATCCGTAGCCAGCCGGACCCCTCCACAGGCAAGCCCAACAAGGAATGGGCAGCTTGGCTGATCGAGCGGGCCGTCGAGCGAGATCAGGAGTTCATCCAGGGGACGGGGCGCTTCTATGCCGTACAGGAGGGCTACTTTGGGGCCGAACTTGCCCTGCATCAGGCGGGCGAGGAACTCAACGCCGTCAAGGCCGAGATGTTGTTATTCGCTGCCTTGATGCGGTATCTTTCGACTCCAGAAGGATAACATGGCAGGGCGCGGCCCGGCAAGGTAGGGCAGGGCATGGCTCGGCCTGGCTTGGCGTGGCGAGGCAGGGTACAAGGATGCTAGAAGTTCTTAGTCGTCTAAAGTTTGAAGATTCAAAGAAGATCGACTGGCTACCTGGGTCGCGAGTCAAGATGTTTATGGCGTTGGCTCCCGACATCAAAGCCTGGGCTGTTGGGATCGATCCCGGCAGGAACTTTGGGATTGCGATCGCCACCAAGGGCTACGTTGTTGTCTATGATGGAAGCCTCCCACAGCAACCAGAAAAATGGAAGTATGGTGTCTTGGCGATCGATCTGGTCAAGCGCATCTTCTCGGGACCTCCCCAGAACTTCCAAGTGGGGATTGTTGAGGGTCCGGCGTTCAATGCCCGATATGGTCAAGTTTCGTTGGCCGAGGCGAGATTCGGATTCCTGTACGGACTGATCGAAGTTGGGGTCAAAGATGTTCGAGTAGCGGCCCCGGCTAGCATTCGAAAGGTCGTCTTGGGAGGAGGTCGATATCCGGTACCGTATGAAACTTGGCCCAGATTGTCCACAAATGGAACAGATGCGTTGCTAGCCCTAGGATTTGCCCTCTTGACAATGGACAAATCCGGCGTATAATGGATTCATGGCGCGGCTAGGCGCGGCTAGGCGAGGCAAGGCTGGGCAGGGCGAGGTACGTGGCGAGGCCAGGCAAGGCGAGGCAGGGCGTGGCGAGGCAAGGCGAGGCATGGCGGGGCGAGGCGAGGTACAGGGGTAGACTAACAACAAGGAGAGAAAATGACCAAAAGGGTCTTGATTCTAAGCGATACGCACTGTGGGCACGAGGTTGGGCTGACACCGCCCAAATGGAATCCGCAATACCCAGAGTTTCCGGCCCTCCAGAAGATGTCGGACTATCGAGCCTACCTCTGGGACAAGTTCAAGTCAGAGTTGGACGAGTGGCGGCCCTTTGACGTTTGCATCGCCGACGGGGATATGATCGATGGTCGCGGTGAACGCATAGGTGGGACAGAGGAAATCTTCGTCGACCGAGTACAGCAAGTCGAGATGGCAGCAGAAATCCTCGAAACCGTGAGGGCAAAGGAGTTGTATGTCGCTCGGGGTACGGATTATCACGTCGGACCCTATGAGAACTTCGAGGACGGTATTGGTAAGTTGGTCGACGTAACGCGCACCGGAGATGTCCTGAACATCGACATCGCAGGTTTGATGTTCAATGTGCGCCACCACGTTGGGGGTTCACAAGTACCCCACGGTAGAGCCACAGCGCTCCTCCGGGATTGGTCATGGAACATTATCTGGTCTTCAATGCAGGAGTTTCCAAAGGCAGATGTGATTATCCGTGCCCATGTCCATTACCACCTGGCAGTAGATCAGCCCGGTTCGCTGGCGATGACCACGCCCGGACTCCAAGGCTACGGAACCCGTTATGGAGAACGCCGCCTGAGCGGCCTTATCCACTTTGGGTTCATTCTGTTCGATATCAATAGCAAGGAGGACTTTGCATGGACGAAACGTATCTTCCCCTTCCCCAGACCCCCGGTCTCCGTATCCGAAGCATAACGAAGACCGGATCAGAATTGCCATACTCTCTGGATAGCCTAGATGAGATTATGGCAGCCGCCGCAATAGAAAAGAAGGAAAAGGAGGAGCACGATGTTGCAGGTCTTGAAAGTACGACTCTGTGGGGCGTCCCAGATGATTCTGCACAACGGCCAAACAGCCAATCCCTTGAACAAGTTCGCCAAGCAACTGAAAGCCGTCAGCAGGAAGAAGAACAAGACGGAGGACGACATGGAGGAGCTGGCGAAGATCGAATTCTTGGCCGGCTGGTACCAGAATCCGGCGGGGGCGTACACACTCCCAGCCCACAACATCGAGGCAACGATGCTGGAGGGAGCAAAGAAGAACAAGAACGGTAAGCTCATCCAGAGTGGGGCGTTCGTTGTCGATGACCCGATCCTAGTCTTTCCTGGATCGAATCTGAACCCAGAGGAGCTGTGGAAGCGGGGCGAGAATGCCCTGATGGTCTCCGTTCGAGTTCAGCGCAATCGAGTTATGAGAACTAGGCCGACCGTCCCTCAAGGATGGACAACGGAGGTGGAGATCAGGTTCGATCCCCAAATCATCGAACCCCCGGCGATTGTCCAGGCTCTTGAGGTTGCCGGTTTGGAGCGGGGCTTGGGGGATTGGCGACCTAAGTATGGTCGGTTTCTCGTAGAGCAAGTCTAGGTACGCGGCCCGGCGCGGCAAGGCTCGGCAGGGCAGGGCATGGCGAGGCGAGGTACGTGGCAAGGTGCGGCGTGGCTTGGCTGGGCGCGGCTTGGCGAGGCAGGGCGAGGTACGAGGCGTGGCGTGGCTAGGCTTGGCCGGGAGAGGCTTGGCAAGGCCCGGCAGGGCGAGGCGAGGCGAGGTACGTGGCAAGGCTTGGCCTGGTGGGGCGTGGCTCGGCGAGGTGAGGCAAGGCTGGGCGAGGCAAGGTAAACAAAAGGCCCGAATGACTCGGGCCACAATAGATGTGGAAGGGCGGCCCTAGAGCCGCCCTTCTTCGTTACCCTTCGTTGATTTCGCTTGACCGAACCGAGATACCCATCCGCTCGGCCAGGGGCTTCACGGCATATCCATATCCGAGCGTAGCGGTCAGGATTGCCGAGATGGCCACGACAACGGCGTTGACGTAGACTTCAGACTCCGGGACGAACTGGATCAGGAACCACATGGCCGCAAAGCCAAGGGCTCCACCCAAGGCCCCAAGCCGAAGGTGCGTCTCTTGTTCAACCCCCAAAAACTTCAAACTCTGAACGAACAGAATGACGAACGCGCCGATCTGAACACCCGCAAGAGCAATTGACAGATCCATTCATGCCTCCATAGCTATGGTTAGGTCTATTATAGCACCTATGCTACCCGGTAGTCAATATCCATGATGAAGTAGCTTCCATTGCGTGTCCAGATAGAACCACCTCCTGCTTGGGGGTAGATGCCGGTCAGGAAGCCGGGTCCGGCGTTCAGCGGCGTCCATAGCATGGTGAAGTAGTAGTTGGGATCCGCAAAGCCGATAATCGATTGCCCACCCGTGATCGAACCCTGCCCTTCCGCCCACAGGCGCAGATTGCCAACGGCGCGGCGGATAGGCTTCACCCGGCCCGTGAGCGGGTACAGCACCCACTGCGACGTTGGATTGGGTGTGCTCCAGCCGTTTCCAAACCGGGCCGAGACGTGCAACTTGCATAGGCCCGGCAGGAAGTAGGCTTCGGCCACGAACTCTCCATCGCCTACGTTGATCCACTTCGCGTGTTCCCCCCGGACAGTGAACAAGAAGTCTGCCCTCACATCCTGCCACCCCAGATCAGGAAGGCTACCACCGCCCCCTCCTAGATCATCATAGATGCGCTTCTCAAGGTCTACTAGATCCTGTGTTACGGCAATGTCAAGTGGCATTGGTTGTCTCCTACTGCCTACTAGCAATGACGCCCGAAATGGCCGCCGCAATCGCCCCAATCACGCTGGCAATGACACCAACTTGCTTATCCGATACCCGGAGTTCGACAATCTTGTTGTCTATGATATCCAGCCTACCTCCAACCTTATCTATTTCCAACATCCTATCCATGAGACCACCGGGCTTGTCCCGCAAGTCCTGTAGCACCTGTAGGCCAACTTGTACGCCGGCGTACTGATTCGTTACCCGCTCCCTGTTCTCCATCACAGCCACCAAAAGACCGTCCAGCTTGGCACTGAGCTTGCTGTCCAAATCTGCGACAGATTTCCCCAGCCCCTCTCCAAGCCTGGTGAGGTCCTCGTAGTGTTGCCTTTGGGAAACCTTGCTACCATTCGTCTCCATATCCCACCTCTCTATGTTGCTTGGGCTACTTCCATGATAAACTGATCCGACTTGGTAAGCGTCGTCGTGCTGATCCTCAACTCTACCGTCCCAACCCAGTCTCCAGACTCCGATAGGTCTCCAGCAGCAAAGGCAAACGAGATCCGACCATCTGACCCATCCGACGTAAACGATGCGGTGCAGCTAACTTCCTTGTTGCTCTTAGGAGAACGGAAGAGAACATTCTTGGTCCCTGTATAGGATGAGATATTCTGGACCGTGCCCGCAAGGTCCTTGCAAGTTAGGATGATGGTCTTGTTGAATTCCCCTACGACACATCCCTTTAGTTTCGCAACACTCGTCGCCATGGCCCGCTCCTATATTTTGTCGAAGACGACCCCATAGATCGGGTCGGGATCGATCGTCACGTCGTCCGCAGGTGCCCCATCCACCACAACCCCCACACTTGGGGCGGCGGTGATATAGATGTCTACGGGCTTGATCCTACGTCGTAGGATGTCCCCAACGAAAGTTAGAGCACCAGCAAGGATCTTCTTGGTCTTCCTAACCAACGTACCAGTGAATGTCAGAGCCCCAACAAGCGCCGTTTTTGTCTTCTTCACCACCGTCCCCACAAAGGTCAAGGCCCCCACCAATGGCCTAGATAATTTCTTCGCTATCGTTCCCACGAATGTTAGCGTGCCGAGTACGGAAACGCTGGAGAGGCCCGTAGCCTGGAAGGCATCGGATTGGAAGGTGGTTCCCCCGCCCTGAAAGGCTCTATAGGTCGGCATTTAGGGCCACCATATAACAGATTGGCCGCCAGCCGGGAGTGCCGGCACCAGCGGCACGGCCGCCGCATACCAGGTGGCAGCCCCCGTCCAGGTCCAGGTCATCGCCGTCGAGACGCCGGCGGCAATCTCGTCTGAACACCCGAATCCAGGCCAGGTTCCACCTGATCCACGATCGGTTTGTGAAGCTCCGACAGTTATGCCCGAGGGTGCCGCCTCGACCACTAGGCCATCAACCACTCTATCGCCCGCTACGGTCGTCGCCGTAACACTTGATGCAGATGCGCCGCCTCCGCCTGCGGTAGCAGCCGTTCTGGTCGGCGTCGTTTGGTCTACCCCATTCCACGAGGAGGCGACGAAGTAGTTACCGTAAGTCGAAGGCGCATACGTGACGACAACATTATTCGCCCCGGACGCCGGGGCGAGCTTGCCCCACAACTTCAACTCGTACCACACACTTTCCGACGCGGCAAGCAGGGTCATCGCCGCACCGGCGTAAGTAACCCCGGAAACTCCGGCAGCCTCATTGTTTGGCCTCGTGGCCGTCATTACGACTAGGTACGTTTGGCTCCCGGACACTGTATGGGAAAAGGTGCATGGGCTTGCTACACCATATCCGCCCCCAAAGGTTGCGGCATCGAAGGTGATCGCCATTCTCCCTACCTTTAGGTTGTCGCTGCCAAGGGTGTAAAACCTAATGACAAGATGAACCCCTTAGCAACAACCCCTGCCGTTAGCGTATCAATATCCACTCGGATGATATCGCCCGCCGCTATTGTATCAGCATCCGTGTTGATTGATAGTTGGGTTGTCGCATCAGATGTATAGAGTTCTCCTAACTCAATACTGATTGGCTGAATCAGTATGTCCAAGCTGTCACTGACATTCCATAGCTGGGCCTCCAGAGGCCCATCACTCGTTCCGGCTGTTCCTACGGCCCCCCAAACCGATGACAGATAGTACCCATCAACCGTATTAGGGCAGTACAGATACGCTTTGCCGTCCCCAGTTGTACAATCTGCATCTGGAGCAAAGACCGTCAGTTGGACGTATTTGATGTCCTTGTCTACGTGGTCGGCATTCCAGTCCACGGGGCGAACAACCGCCGTGTCGGCCCCATCCGCCACACCAGAAACGAAGGAGTGAACAATAGCCATACTAGCCTCCAGCAGTCACAGTCATAGAGTACGTGAACTCGATGGAGTCTCCGTTGACAACGTTGACCGCACCAAACACATGCCGGTCCAGCAAGGTACCTGCCGTAGCATCGTTGAACAGGCCGTGCTCGGTGATGGCCTTGGTCGTTGTGTAGGCAATGGTTCCTACGGACCGATAGATGACACTGGTCGCCTCAACCTGCGTTCCGGTTGCCCGGCCCTCGCCATCTGTCGTCTCAATACCTGTATCACCGATGAGGGCTCCAGTTGTACCAACACCACTATCGTGGAACTTGAAATCCCCCCAGACAGAGGTCTCCGTGATGAGCTGGTCTACCATCAATTCACAGAACGCCGTGGTTACGACTCTCCGACTCAAAACACCGTAGTTCGTTGCTACGCCGCCCCGGCTGTAGTGGATGGCTCGTAGCTCCCCAACAGCCGTCATCAGGCCCAGGGTCTTAGCCAGGGGCCTGCCGACCCTCCAAGCCAATTCGCCCTTGATGTAGGCCCAACGAAGGGCATTCCTCAGCTTCCAGGACAGGGAAGCCGCCTGTCGAACATAGAACCGACCAGCGACCTGGATTCCCTTCCGGATTGTCAACGTCCCAATAGGTGAAAGGCTGCTATGCATCCGAACCTCCTACTTGATTGAACCGTCAGGGAAGAGTTGCCTTTTGGCAATCTCCTCCACAACGATGCACATGATCTCGGCATCCTGATACGATACGTTCTTGCGCATCCAGCCAAAGTTCTGGCGATGCGATCGATAGGTAATACAGAGCTTGGTGTCTGGATCCATCCCCAGGGTGTCAAGTTCCTCCCTGGGATCGGACCACCCCACCATCCTCTTTAGTGTACACGCTAAGGCCACCTCACGGCAAGTTACCAGAACTTCCCAGTCGTTCATTCCCTGGGCGGAATATGTCGTATGTCTAGACCCGTCCTCCTGGACTTCCAACTTGATGCACAGATGGCCGGGGGTCTCGAAGAGGTCGGCCATTCTCATGATCTGGGATTCAGGAACAAGAGCAAGCATCTGATCCTCCTAGTTTTTACTGCACCAAACAACGGTGAGGTAGGGCGGGTTGTTGCTGGCCGTTCCCGATGTGCCACCTCCCGCCGACGCGTTTGCCATGGCCCCAGAGAGTACCCCGGCGTGATTGTGGCTGGGCCAACTTCCGGATATTGTGTCTGCGCTGGTATAGCGCCTAGCATTGCTACTTCCACTTGTACGGTTCCCAAGGCTTGCGGGTGTGTCATAAGAATGGTTGTGGGAGCCCCCAGATTGGATAGTTAGAGTGCCGGCGGAGTGAGTGTGTGCGATGACGCCGGCGATGCTATGGGTATGGGTTGTAGCCCCTCCCGTCCCGCCGTAAGTTGCCTTCCCTACCAGGAACTTGTCGTCGAAGGCCGTTACCGTCGTCCATCCCACAGGACAGGCCGCGTTGAACATCCCAATGAAGTTCCCGCCCGTAGGAACGGCGTTTGCTGTTGCATACGCAGTTACGCGGTTTTCCAGGGCCAGAACGTCTCCATAAGTGGCTGTATCGATGGGCTGATCTGATATGCCTCCAGACAAGAGTTGTTCCAGGCGATCCAGATTGGCGAGAACTTCGTCTGCCGATACGGTCATTTCAGTTCCTCGAACAGAACACTACTTCGATATATGGAGGAAGCATTGTATTCGTTCCACTGGTGGCTGATGCATCTCCGGCGCTGGTTGTATTCCCAGTTAGACTATGGTCATGACTTCCCCCACTGCCCGTAGTCGTAGTTGATACACTACCGATTATGTCCGAGACGCCCGCTCCGGCGGTTGTAGATGCTATGGTCGTGACAACGGTGTAGCTATGGTCATGACTTCCATCACTTCCAAGGTTTAGAGTTCCAGCCCCATGGGTGTGAGCGATGACTCCACTATACGAGTGGGTGTGGGTTCCACTACTGCCGCCGGTCCCCCCATACGTCGCCGCCCCCCGAATGAACTTATCATCCCAGGCCGTTACTCTAGTCCACCCGGTCGGGCAGGTAGTATTGAACACGGCAATTAGCTTGTCCCCCGCCGGTAACAACACTCCGTGCCCTATCGCACTGCTGTAGGCAACCTCGATGTCCCCAAGGTTCCCCAACTGCTCTGTTTGGTTTGAAGCATCCGGAACGAGCCCGATCAGAGCTAGAACCTCGTTGTTGATGTCATCTAACGTTCTCATGGTACGGCCTTACAAATCACAACGTCAATGTAGGGAGGAAGCGTTCCACCGGCCGCCGATGTTTGGCTGGCCTCTCCCGATGAACCCGTGCTCCCCGCTACTGTATGGGTATGTCCGCCTCCCGATCCAGTTGTACCAGATGTAGTCCCAGCGTAACGAAGGGCAACACCCACCCCAGAAACGGTAGCCTGTGCTCCATCTTTGGTATAGCTGTGGGAATGCGAAGACGAGTCGTTCCCTATCACCATATCGGTTCCGTGTGTATGGGAACCGATGCTATCATAGCTGTGGGTATGGGATGACGCCCCTCCTGCCGTTCCATACGTCGCGCCGCCCATAGGGAACGTGTCATTCAGAGCCGTCACGTTCTCCCACCCACTAGGACAGGCCGTGTTGAAAATCCCGAGGAATATCCCCGTGTTCGGCACGCACGCCGCCGCTACAATGTCCCCCAAGGAGTCGATCTGTTCCATGATGTAGCTTTGGGTCACGGCATCGGGAAAGATGTCCTCTCCCAACACCTTCATCCGCTCGATCTGATCCCTCAGGATTTGTACTCTCTCCCGCACCTGCGTTATCGTCGCCATTGCTCAAAGATGTCCCTTATGACCTGCAAGTCGTCCCAAATCCGATCGATGTCCCCACCCTCTGTCGGCTCCTGAATCGTATCCATCTTGGGGGTCGTGCCACCTGTTCCTCCGGCGGGAATGCCTCCCAGTCCAAACAGCCTTCTGATCCAGTCCTCAAACGCGTACTCGTCGTAAACCGTCTTCTCCTCTATGTCGAAGACGGTGTAGCCCATCTCCTCCAGGATCAGTTTTTGCTCTTCGTCCTTTCGGAACTGGAATGGTCCTTGGTGGGTTGGTCCCTGTACCCGAAGAATGAACATATGGTCAGGCAGAATGAAGTCGGCAACGAGCCCGCCCAGTTCGAGTCTTCCACCTTGAAGACTGGATTGGAAGTCAAAGTAGACACGAAGTTGGGTAAGACGAAGGTATAAGATGCGCTCTGGTAGGCTTCCATAGACCTGTTCCTTAGAGACCGCTCGGGCCTCTAGTGGGTCCTCTCCAATGAGAGGTCTCCGTAGTCCCCTCCGGTGCCCTATCCACCACCAAGGGTCGTCTTTGAGAAGGTCTTCTCGAATGACATCTCGACGGATGCGCCAGGGCATCTTGAACCGAGGAGGAGCCCGTAGACGCTCCTCTCGGGACATAATCTTCTGTTCACGAGCCCGAACCCGACCATACTTTCTCCTGTCCACATCTAGCCGACCTCTGCGAGGTTGACGTTGATCCGAGCCTCGATGTTGGGGGACCCTCTGCTGGAAGCATGTTCCTCAACCGCCGACAAAGAAACCGCCGTCACATAGACCTGGTGCTCGTGTCCATATGGGTCGACATACTTCACCGGACTTGCGCTATCCCGCGCGTCCTTCAGATCCGTGACGATTTGGTCTGGAGTTCGGTTGTCGGAATAAGGGCCGTATTGGACATCCTGGGCCGCAACGATCGTTGCCGCAAAGCCCCAGAGCGTTTGAGGGCGTAGGAGCAGCCGGACGGCGATCGCTTCCAGAACGGGGGTTTCAGTCGCCGTGGCGGTATAGAAGTGGATCCTCAGTTGCATGTAGTTGTACTCTAGGGTGGAGGGCTCATAGCCCAATGGGTTCTTCAATTCCGTTACTCCATCCGTTACAACAACATTGGTTGTTCCATCCACACCGCCCCAAGCGTGCCATGTACTTTCTCCGTCTAGGGCGTAGAATACCGATAGGTAGGTATTACCTACAGCAAGGTTGCTACCCTCGATGATGATGGAAGGTGTCGATTTCTTGACACGCCTAAAGCCGGCATCAATGCGTGGGGTAAACAGTCGATTCTGGCCCGAGGTTGGGAAGTTGGCGTAGGCGAACTCCGAGTTGTCCTGGAAGGGGATATAAGAGGTCAGGTTCGATGCCGCCTTGGTAACGTGATACCAGAGGTAGTTCCGGGACGTGTCGAAATACATGGCCGTGACCGATCCGTCACCATCCGTAATTGGATCCATTAGGCGATGCCAACCAACCCCATCCCATACCACAATGCTCTCGGTGTAGGTCGTCTCGTTGGTCCTGGCCGTCATGAATAGATAGGAGCCTACAGTCACGAAGTTCCGGAACCGGCCGTAGGTAGTGTAGGGGAACTGTTCGGTCAGCCTGGGCGGGGTGATGTTGGTGACGCGCATTCCGTTCCAGGAGTACAAGGTGTTCCGGATAGGGTAGACGTAGGCATTATTGTAAATCGCCCCGGAAGCAAAGTTCTCAGAACTTGTCTGATCCCCGTAATCCAAGACCTTGCGGATAGCCGATTTGTCCCGGTCCATCTTCCAAAGACCATCAGGACGACGAAAGTCTATATCTCCAAGGAAGGAGAAGGCCCCAAGAATCTGCATTCCATCTATCCCCGCATATAGGACATTGGGATCATCCGATGCTACGGTGTATAGATCCGACAAATCCACCGCATCTGAGTAGTGAACCTGGTTGCCCAAGAGACCACTGGCATTCAACTGCCGACCAGAGTAGACAAAGCCGTCATGATGCTGGATCCAATAGGTATCGATCTGAGCCGTCGTAGCCCCGGCCCCCGTCCAATCGGTGGCGGCAGAAGTCGGGTTGGTAGTGTAGTAGGGCTGCTCATCATCAACAAAGGCGAACAGGTACTTCCCATTCGACCACCCAGTATGGATAGCAGCGGAGGTGGCTAGCGGCTCGGCTTCTGTCCATGTAGGGGTTGCCGTGTCGGCCAAGGCTGTATCAGACACCCGGCCGCCCTTGTCCGTCCAGGCGAACAGGTGATCATCAAATAGGGTGAAGCCGTTCTTCTGCTCGGCCGCCGTATCGCTGGCAGTCGCTTGGGTCATGAGTGTTACAAGGCCCATATGTCGGGTGTCTAGATTGCCCGTCGTCCGCAGGTAGCCGGAGGCAGCCCCAGCCTCGGTCATCCACTGGAACCCAAAGCCCCGGCTCCAGTCCGTCATGACCAAGACCTGATACAGTCCCATCTCCCCAAACACGATCCCGCCCCCAGGTGTCGATGAGCGTGGGGAGAAATCGGTAACGTCCCTAGCCTTGTACGAAGCTAGATCGATCCGATAGTCCTTGCCATTCAGGTGGATGTTGCCACGCTTCTCATCCATTTACCACCCCAAGGGGTTCCCTATATCATCCCCCGCCGAAGAGACGTGTGTTCCATCTTCATCTTCATCCTGCCATAGCGAGCCCGCCAGCACACGCCGTCGATGGAGCCTAGCGTACTCCGCAGCCCGATCGGCGTAGTATTCTGCCGTCCCCCCATGCATCGTCCGATCAACCCGGTTGTCCCCAATCATGCTGTCGTGCAGGGTCGCCAGAGCCTTGTTGACTACAAACTCCTTCGGTACTGAGGTCACATCCGAGTCCGCAGACAGAGCTGATGGCCACCCAAGATACGTCTGCCGGAACCGGAACCCATACACGCTCGGCATAAGATTCTGGAGATACATCTTGTCCGGATAATCCTTGCGGTTGAAGTGGATGCCAAGCAGGCTTACCCAGTCGTGCCACTGCTCGTCCGCATCCCACCAGCGGTACTTCGATGTTGAATCGGCGTCCGTCGTCAAATAGGTTGCCGCCGAGTTGCCTACCGTGATGAGGTTAGTCAAGGTGTCCCCAGAGATGACAGAGCGAACCTGACCCTTTCCAGGGCCATCATAGATCGAGACGTACCAATCCGTATCAATCCCCGACAGGTCATCGTCCGTATCGACCCCAACCACCGCAGAGGTACAAGCAGACGTACACGTTCCTGTAACTGACTTACTGGATCTTTCTACCCGTATCTGAAGCATCTTCCAGGGTGTCACGGATAAGCCAGAGATATCGTAGGCCAGCCGGTCCTCCACCACAATCATAGACTCATCAACCGTCTGGGCGGGCCAGTATTCCCCACCCTCCTCGAGGGCGTCGTTGATAGCAGAGTTGATCTGGGAAGGAGGCCAGATGTGATAGATCTCAATACGGTCTGCGGCAGCCGGAGCAGTATCAAACGGCCACTCGGGGATGATCTTGTTCCCACTTCGCTCGAACGCTTGGATACGCCGCTCTGTGCCGTAGACCCCGGCCGAATCGGAAACGTATACCCAGGCATTCTGCCAGAAGTTCTCTGTTTGGGTTAGAGACGGAGCGTAGATCACGTCCGTCGTCTGGATAGTTGCGGACGTGGGATCAGCTAAGGCAACATCCGTGTCCCCATAGGCAAGGAAGAATGGCATCCTGGCCTTCAGGGCGATTGCCCGTCTCAATGCTTGTCGAGTTGCGGTCGGTTCGGTCATGCGCCCATCCTATGCTAATGCTATGCCCCACTTGTCGGATAGATAGGTTTCCACAAGGCCCCTGTTGGCACTAGAGAGTGCGCCCGTGTAGACGACGACCTCATAGAGTTGACCATCGAACCCATACTGGGTCATGTCATACTCGCGCCCCATACCCACCGTCCCCCCAAGAGCCTTCTGCGCCCACGCCTTACCGGTCGCTATGGACGCCCCATCACGGAAGACGCTTGCCCCCGCATCATCAAAAACAAACGAGAGGATTTGAACGGCATTGGTTGCCGCAACGGCGTTGTTCCATCCCTCCGGAAGAGTGATCCAGCCGACCCAGCCGACTGTCGCCGTAACACTAGAGACAATGAACCTCCCGGTCTGAAAGTCAAAGAGCCGTTGATCCGCGTTTACATTTGTTGTCTCTGTTTTGGTAGCAAAGATGAAGGTGTAGTCTTGTGCGCTCACTCCCGTAGAAAAATCGACCAGCATCCCATGATTGGTGCGGTCGAAATCTACCCCCGGTAGGCCATTCTGCTGGTTGGTCATGTAGATCGGCTTCTTGGCCTCAGTGGTCTGAGTGGCATGACGAGCGTTGCCGCTCAGGTCACTCCAGGAGGCGACGGGGTCGTTATTCGCCAGTCCTGTTATCTCGCTGGCGTCCAGCCACAAGACAAGCCCCACAAGATCCGTAGGTGCCCAAGCGGCCGCAGCTATACCTTTTGATCGACGAACTCTACGCATCATCTTACTCCCTATGTCGTCACAGAGCGGACGGTCGCTACTCTCCCCAGGACGAATATCTCCAGCTTGTCCGAATCCGCCGCGATCGAGTCACAGTCAAGGATCTTCATCGACCAGTGGTTCGGCATGATGATGTCCGGTAGCGTTCGGGTCAGATGGTCGGTATCGACAAAGGAGGTCATATCCTGGCCCCCAACGAAGAAGTTGTAGTATCGAACTCCACTACCCGCCGTAGCACTGTCCGCCGCCGCCTGATTGACCGCCGACACCGCTCGGAAGATAGGGTCCTCATCTGAGTCCTGATAGATGACCTGGAGCCTACGGTTCCCTGCCGTATCTGTCGTGGCAGTCATTTGTATCCGAATGGAATCAATCAGGTAGATCAGGTTCCCGTCAGTCGGGGCGCTGGATGTCCCAAACACCCATTCCCCATCCGCCGCCCCAGCTGCTGTGTCCGAGTATAGAAAGGGTCTCCATTCATAGTCAGCGGCCATGTTACGCCTCGTATCCGGCGATCTCGCCAAAGACCTGAAGTTCCATCAGGTCGCTGCCAGGGTCTAGGGCCGACTGTTCTAACACAACCAGGTTGCAGCCCTCGGGCAACCAAACGTCCGGCAGGGTATTGGTCAGTTGGTCAGTGTCTACGAAGGCTGTCTGGTCGGCAAGGCTGGTCCCGAAGTTGTAGAACCGAACCGCCGACGCAGCTAGCACCGCTCCACCCCGAACCTCCAACACGATGTCCCCATCCGAGTCTGTCATCCGAACCACGGGGGTCCGGTTCCCTACCGTATCGGACGCTGTGTACTTCAGATGGACCCCAGTGATGTGAAGGATTCGCCCAGTGGGAACGGGGAGCGTATCCCCTGCCCCCGTCAACGTGCTGTCATTGTGAAAGTAAGGCTTCCAGTCCATTTGCTCACCTCGCGTTATCCACCGCCAAAATCTGTGATTGATACTGGCGGTCCCTACCCGTCCCAAGCCGGACGGAAATCCTATCCTGTTCAGCCTCTAAGTCCCGCGATCTCATCCCCGAAGTCAGGGCGGCCTCTCGGGCGGCCTCGTCATCCATTGCCGTCTTCACATGTCGATAGCGGTCCGCAAAGACTGAAGGCACCCCAAGGTTGTGGCCGGGCTTCAGGTCGTAATACTGATGCATAATCCGTACCCGGATCGGCAGGAGCCTAGGCGTCGGAGTACCATTGACCATAATCGTCTCCACCACCCCTGGGCACTGCACGTCTTCTTTTGGCCCATTGGCGATCATCCAGTCCAGTTGCAGCTTCTTAGATTCCCTGGTAGCAACAGACTTGGTCCTAGCGTCCTGATACATCTTGGACGCCCGAGCTTCCATTTGGGCCTTCTTATCGCCCGTAGCAATCCGCTTCTCGGCGTCCGACCAAACCTCGTCATAGAACTTCACCGGATCCTCAGACCACCGACGCTCGGCGTCTTCAATCTCAGAGGCCCGTGCCCGCATCTTGTTGATGTGATCGGCATACTTCGGGTTCTCTAGGACTGACTGATCCCCCATCAGGTACCGATCCAGAGCTAAGGCAAGCTCCATCGCCTCTGCCTGCTTGGCCGTCGGCATCTTGGTCAGGAATGCCCTGACCGCCGGGTCTTCCCCAATCCCATCCAGACGGACCTTGGAACGAAGAATCTCCTCAGCCCGCTGCTGGGCTGCCGCTCGGCGCTTGCGTCGGCTGCTCATCTGGGACCTCCTCCCCGTCGTAGTAATCAATGTACTCCTCAATCAGCTTGAGGTTCTTTTCTTTCTCTTCCTTCTTAGGGTCCTCAATCTTGTGTCCGTTCGGGTCGTAGAGGACCGGGCCTTCTTGTTCCGATAGACGAACATCGGCCCCAAAGGTTGGGGCAATCTGCCTATCTATACGGTTCAGCAACCCATTGATATACTGACGAGCACCCGTTACGGCATTCAGCCTTCCGAACGATTGCTCAATTTGCTTCATGGCGTTCTCAAGTTCTGTCTCCCAGCGGGCCTTCTCATCCGGCGTCTTTGCCGCCTGGATTTGTCCTGCAAAGTAGTTCCTGACCCCCTGAACGGAATTGAGCTTTGCCATCGCCTGGCCCTCTTCATTCTTCATCCGGACCAGATCAAACTCAATGGCCTGCCGCCCGACGTTTGGGAGCCAGTCGAACCCATACCGCTGCCCCCGTAGCAGGTTGGCTTCCTTGGGCAGATGTATCTTGACTCCCCGCCCCATCATGAAGCCAATCCAGAACTCCCCATTCGGTCGCTGATACTTGTACTCGGTGTCACTGGCCATCTCGACACCATACATCCCGACTTCCTTGTAGCCCATCCAGGCCGCAAGTCCCAGCATATAGGATATGGAACTACAGTAGTAGTTGATCCCCAGGTCCCTCTCGATCTCATCTAAGGGGAACTTGATGGATGCGGGAACGTCGGCAAACTGATCCTGCATGTAGATCGGGAATGCCTTGGGCTCCCCGAGAGGTTTCTGTGCTCTCAACCACTCCGGGTGCTTAGGGTCGTTTGGATTGCCTTGGCGCATGAAATCGAGGTAGGGGTGTATCTGGAACCATCGGTCCCAGCGCCTCATCCACTGGAAGCGGTACTCCTCATTGAGACCCCAGATTTCCCATGTAGGGTCGTCAAATGGAGCAAAGTGGCGGGTCGTCTTAGAGAACGCAACGATCGCCACCTTATCGGTCACGCGTTTCCAAGGATCGGTGACCCTACCAGTCGGACCTGGCCTCTTCTCCCGTGCGGGGACCTCCCGACGCTCAACAGGGATATCCTCCACGGGCATCGTGAAGATCTTATCGTCCATGTTCATAGGACAACCTCCTGGTTGTTGTCGGGGAGAGGACACGGAACTCCAGGATAGCTCCGCCTCGGGATCTGGCCCTAGTCCCCTCCCCTAACTATGGTAGATTGTTACCGGAAAGCACCCGTTACCCAAGACTGCTTTCCGCTATTCAGACGGTAAAGCAACACGGGGGTAACAACACCAGCACTCGCACCAGAACCCCACACGAAACTCAGGGTCGCTCCATCGGGATAGTCCGTATCCGTGTACTTCTCGAACCTCCAATAGAACGGCCTGGAATCTGTGTCTGCTAGGGTTCCTTGACCAAGATTGATCAGATGGTTTCCATCTGAGTCGTCAACGGTTGCCGTGATGTAGTCGGCCCATGCTGTGCTAACACGAAACCCGATACCCACGACCTCGCAGTTACCAGGAAGCGTGAACATTGCGGCCGGGGACGTATCCGAGTAGGTGATAGCATCACCATAGGCTTCCCAGAGCATCGCCTCAGCCAGTTCTTGGGCAGGCCAACCGAGTTTTGGTGCAGGCTTGATAAGCACTACTGACATGGTTGGTCTCCTTTACCTGGCCATCGAGTAGATGAGGATGAACTTCGTCAGTCCAGCATCACAGGCAGTCGTGCTGAGGGGGAACGTAGCCGCGATGGTCGCTCCCGTGTCGTAGAACTTGCCTAGTGCGTTGCTAGCTTGCCGACCGATCCCCGTAGGCCCGTTGGCCGAGTCGTTCGGGGCGAGTTGAGTGTCAGTGAACCAGGTATCTACGCTGGACGTATCTCCAACGGTGATGTTTCCATCATCACTGGTTCCCCAAGAGTCCGGGGTGATGCCATAGATGCCGTGAACAAAGACCCCCGCAGGTAGTGTCCAGAGGCTCACGGTTTGTGCGGCCGAAGAGCCGGTCACGGCGATGTCGTCACTATCGACATCCGTACCCCACGTCACAGCCGATGTGTTCCGACCCGTCAGGTACATGATGACTTCGTCGGCTCTCTCCGCCCAGGGGTTGTCCCCTAGGTAGATGTCACCGTAGGGAGGAATAGTTTTAGCCATTATTCCTCCCTTATCGAGCCATAGACCAAACGAGTACGAACTTGGTCAGTCCAGTCACAACGGCCGAGTGGGCAAGCGGGAAGGTGGCGGAGATGGTTGCACCCGTGTCATAGAACTTTCCGGCCGGAGGCGTCAAGGCGTTGGTCTTGAAGACGCCAGCGGCATCGGTCGCGCAGGGGGCGAGCAGCGTGTCCGTAAAGTACGTATCCACTGCGCCTGTGTCCCCAACCGTGATGTTGCCATCGTCGCTGTTGGTTCCCCAAGAGTCGGCCGTGTTGGCATAGATCGCTTTCACGAACGCTCCCGCAGGTAGAACCCACAGGCCCACCGTCTGGGCCGCCGAAGACGCCGTTACAGCGATATCGTCGCTGTCCACGTCCGTCCCGTAGGTCACAGCCGATGTGTTCTGGCCTGTCAGGTACATGATAACCTCGTCCACTCGCACGGCCCAGGGGTTATCGCCTAGGTACTGATCTCCATACGGAGGAAGGGTTTTAGCCATTGCAAAATCTCCTTACTTACCGGATTACGAGCTAACTGCGTGCTCTAGTGCGCGGACCCAAACGGCATTCAGAACCGCGGACTTGTGGACCATCTTCCAGCCGATCGTCCCACGCTGCTTCAACGGGTCGAACCCAGTCCCACCAAGGTCATTGATGATGAGTTCAACCGGTTTTTGCTGCGGGCGTCCGGTCTGGACAGCCAGTTCCCCACCGCCTGCATCCAAACTCACGTTCGGGGTCAGTGCCGCGATCCCTGCCGCTCCGATGGCCTCGTTACCCATGAAGAGGGTCGTATACACATCGATCGAACTGGTGCCCGCGGCCGAGTTCACATAGGCATTACTGGTCACATAGATCTTGCAACGCAGAAGGCTACCCATCTCGCCACGTCGGTACGCCTCTCCGCCCTCACGAGTGATAAGCGTAGCGAACATCGAGTCCTGCATCAGGGTGAGCCAGGTGAAGGGGTGAGCCACAACCCAGTAGCTATTACCCTCGATGGGCATGGCATTCGCACTGTCGAGGTTCGCCACCTGGGATAGGAAGTCGGAGAACGCGATCTTGTCATTCGTGGAGTCAACCGTAGCGGTCGTGGTGGCCCCACCTGCGTAGTCCGCCGTCGCCCCAGCCTTAAGAACGTC
>Ga0209002_10000275_pt1 | contig 39372 bp, 25 predicted proteins | sample Rifsed16ft2_FD_184010 | JGI IMG/M metagenome (GOLD analysis project Ga0209002, IMG submission 184010) | Soil microbial communities from Rifle, Colorado, USA - sediment 16ft 2 (version 2) | ecosystem: Environmental > Terrestrial > Deep subsurface > Rock core/Sediment | place: Rifle, Colorado...
CTGGGATTGACCGTCTTAAATGGCCTCGCCGCCATTGCCGCGGTGTTGGGTGCACTATCTGGCGTTTACAATCAGTTCGCCTGGGGACCAGTTGCCACCTTCGCTTTGTGCGCTATCGGCTTCCTCTTGGTGGGGCGAGCCGGCATGTCGGCCAGCGCGCCCAACTGAGACCAGGAAACAGCTTCCAGTGGGGTGACTGCTAGAGGGTGCCATACCTGCGGTAAATGCGGGCCGGATGAGTGTCTCTGTTCCAACCCCAAAATGGGCTAACCCGCGCTTGCAGCCGACGACGAACCGCATCAACATAGTTGCAGCTTGCGCGTTCATGCCTGCGGTTCGTCGCGGCTAAACCGCAGGCCGTTAGGCAGCTCCTCCTCTGACGTCGGCGCTCACTTGGCCGTGTAGTCGGCTTCCCGGAAACTGACGCACTACCGGCGTTTCAGATTGCTTGACAAACCCTGGCCTCGCCGATATGTTGCAATCCTTTGTAAACCTGCGGGTTCTGTTCTAAGCAGGGTGGTGAAAACGTCTCGGGTTGTCATTCCGAGGGGCGGCGGTCTTGGCCGACCCTTCGAGAAACTCAGGGCAAGCCCGAGTCCGCCGCGGCGGATGCTTTCCTTCACCGTCGTAGAACCACCAGCAGATTCCTCGTCCGCCGCGGCGGACTCGGAATGACAGCCGCGGCACTTGTTCAGCATCCTGCCAAAGGATGGCCTTCGGATGCGGTGGAGCCAGCTCTTCATTCCCACGCTGCGAGAAGCTCCGGCTGAGGCTGAAGCCGCGAGCCACAGGCTGCTTCTCCGCGCCGGCTACATCCGCCAGCTTGGCGCCGGCATTTATTCCTTCCTTTTTCTCGGCTGGCGTTCGGCGCTGAGAATCACCCAGATCATCCGTGAAGAGATGGACCGGATCGGCGGCCAGGAATTTTTCCTTCCCGCGCTCAACCCGGCGGATATCTGGCAGGAAACAGGTCGGTGGGAGCAATTCGGCGAAACCATGTTCAAATTCAAGGATCGAGCCGGCCGTGACATTTGTCTCGGCGTCACTCACGAAGAGGTGATGACGGACATCGCCCGCCGCGAATTGCGCAGTTATCGCCAGCTTCCCCAGATCTGGTATCAGATCCAAACGAAATTCCGCGACGAAGCCCGGCCCAAGTCGGGATTGATGCGCCTGCGCCAGTTCATCATGAAGGATTCCTACTCCTTTGACCTGGATGAAGCTGGGCTCGACGTGAGCTACCGGAAGCATTATGACGCTTATTGCGCCATCTACGATCGCTGCGGGCTCAAATACAAGGTTGTAGAAGCCCATTCCGGCGCCATGGGCGGCGCGGTCTCGCACGAGTTCATGGTCATATCGGATGCCGGAGAAGATCAAGTTGCGATCTGCGAATGCGGTTACGCGGCCAACTTGGAAAAGGCGAAATCGCTCCTGCCGCCCGTAACGGACAATGAAGCGGCGCTTTCCCCGGAAGAATTTTCGACCCCTAACATCAAGACTATCGAAGAGCTGGCGGCCTTCACACGCACCGGGCCGGAGTACATGGCAAAGTCTTTGGTCTATATGGTCGAAAGCAAGCCGCTGCTCGTCCAAATTCGCGGCGACCACCAGCTCAACGACGCGAAACTCACCGATGCTCTCCGAGGGGTGCTTTGGCGGCCAGCGCATCCGGATGAAATCCGGCAATACTTTGGCGCAGGGGCGGGTTCGATCGGCGCCGTGGGCGTCAGGGGAATACGCATCCTGGCCGACGAGGCCTTGCGCGGGCGAAAGAATTTGCTGACTGGCGCGAACCGGGATCACTTTCATCTTCGCAACGTCACTCCCGGCGAAGACTTCGACGCCGAATTCGCCGATTTACGCACAGTTCAAACCGGGGAAATCTGTACTCAGTGCCAGAAGAAGAAACTCACGGTGGCCAAAGCGATTGAAGTGGGGCACATCTTCAAGTTGGGCCGGCGATATTGCGAGGCGATGGGAGCCAAGGTGCTGGATGCGGCCGGTAAAGAAATCACCATGGTCATGGGCAGCTACGGCATCGGCGTGGAGCGCATCCTGACGGCAGCGGTGGAACAGAACTGCGATGAAGAGGGAATGTTCCTGCCGCGGGTCATTGCTCCCTTCGAAGTTGTGATCACTCCGGTGAATTATTCGGAACGCGAGCACCGCGATACAGCCGAGGAGATCTACCGGGAAATGCTCCATGCTGGCGTGGATGCCCTCTACGACGATCGCGACGAGCGGCCCGGCGTGAAGTTCAAAGATGCTGACCTGATTGGCGTGCCCTATCGCGTGACCGTAGGGAAAAAGGTGAAGGAGGGCAAAGTCGAAATCCGGGATCGCTCGACACGCCAGACTACCGATGTTAGAATCAGCGAGGTCACAAAGCGGCTGAGAAGCGAGTTTTTCCGTTGAAGCCAGAGGGTTCGATGACGAACGAGATGCAACGCGGCAAGATTACCCTGGGCACCGTTTTTTGGACGCTGGTTTTCGTGGCGGCCATCTATTTAGGGGTGAAGATCATCCCCCTTTACGTCAACAACTTCCAGCTTCAAGACGCCATGGAGAATGAAGCGCGGCTGGCGGTAGTCAGCCGCAAGACAGCCGAGCAAATTCGCGACACGATTTTCAGCAAAGCGCAGGAGCTGGCGTTGCCGCTCAGTCGCGACCAGATTCGCGTGGAGGCAGACGTGCGAGCCGTGCGCATCTCCTGTGAGTACGACATCAATGTCGAGCTGCCCGGTTATACGCTCCGCCTCCATTTTAATCCTTCCTCAGCGGAGCGATCCCTCTTTTAGTCCCCTTCAGACTCCAGGTGGCGGCAATGATGATTCGAGAGGCACAAGGCGGCTGGCGGTCGCCCCGATATGATCGGGGCGTGGCAACGTAGGTTGGAACGACAACCGGAACAGGGAGGTCGCGTGCGGGTTCGGATCGGACGCGGTTTTTGGTCATCCCGCGCGGGCCTTGGCCTGCTCGCAGTCGCGGGCCTTGCCCTTTTTCTCGCCGCCGTCAGCTTTGTCGCCGTGTACATCCATTTTGCCCGGGTGATTGATGCCCGTCTGGCCGGGCCGGTCTTCCAGGCGACCTCGCACGTCTTTGGGGCAGCACGCCAGATCGGTCTGGGAGAAAAGCTGACACTGTCTGAGCTCGCCACTTACCTACGGCGGGCGGGCTATACCGAGTCCGAGCTTTCGCTGGCGGACCTGCCCGACACGCTTGGCCGCTTCAAAATTTCAGGGCACAGCATAGAGATTCGACCGGGGTCCAACTCGTTTTTCAGCCGGCATAATGCTTTGCGGGTAGAGATTGTGGGGAACGAGGTGAGCCGCATCCTCTCGCTCGACGACGGCTCTTGGCGCGAGGTGGCTGAGGTCGAGCCGGCGCTCATCACCAATCTCTTTGATCAGAGGCGCGAAAAGCGGCGGTTGGTGCGCTTTGCCGACTTGCCCAAGGTCCTTGTGGATGCGGTTCTAACCGCAGAAGATCGCCGGTTTTTTGAGCATGCGGGAATCGATTTCATCGGCATAGCGCGAGCCGCCCTGGTGGACATCCGGCGAGGGGAGAAGGCCCAGGGCGGAAGCACGATCACGATGCAGGTGGCGAGGAATTTTTTCCTCACCCCGAGCCGGACGTGGCGACGCAAGTTGGCGGAAATTTTGATTGCCATCCAGCTTGAACAGCGTTTCACCAAGGAAGAGATTTTCGAACTTTATGCCAACCAGGTTTATCTCGGCAATCGCGGCAGTTTTTCCCTCAACGGTTTTGGCGAAGCGGCCCAAGTCTATTTCAACAAGGACGTGAAACAGCTCAGCTTGCCGGAGGCCGCTTACCTGGCAGCCATCATCCGTGGCCCCAATCTCTTTTCGCCGCAACGTTATCCCGAGCGGGCGGCGGGAGCACGCAACAACTTGATTGAGGCGATGGCCGAACATGGTGTCGTCAGCCGGGCGGAAGCGGATGCGGCGCGCCGAACCCCTCTCGAGGTCGCTCGCGGCAGCGTGGGGGCCTCGGACGCGCCTTATTTTGTGGACATGGTCAAAGACCGGCTGCTCGACCGCTACTCGGAAAGCGATCTGATTTCCCAGAGCTATCGGATCTACACCACACTCGACCTCGACTTGCAACGTGCGGCAGCGGAGGCGGTGCGCCTGGGAATGGCCGAAATGGACAAGCAGGTTGCGGCCAGATACCGGCGGGGAAAGGCCCGAGGCGAGGAAGTGCCGCCGGTCCAGGTGGCGTTGGTGGCGCTCGATCCGAAAACGGGAGAAATCAAAGCGCTCATTGGGGGAAGGGATTATGGCCAGAGCCAGTTGAATCGAGCGGTCGCCCGGCGCCAGCCCGGCTCTGTCTTCAAACCGTTTGTCTATGCGGCTGCGTTCAGCAACGGCGTGGAAGGTCGCCAGCCGATGGTCACGCCGACGACCGAGGTGCTCGACTCGCCGACAACCTTTACCTTTGAGGGACAGGAATACACGCCGAACAACTATGGCGACCAGTTTCACGGCGTCGTGAGCCTGCGTACCGCGCTGGCCTTATCTTTGAACGTTGCCACCGTGGGGCTGGCGGAGATGATCGGCTACGACCGTGTGGTCGATATCTCCCAGCGCGTCGGCTTTGGCAACCACATCAAGGCCACCCCGGCGGTGGCCTTGGGGGCCTATGAATTAACCCCGGTTGAGGTCGCTGCCGGCTACACCGCTTTTGCGAATGGCGGGGCCCGCACTGATCCACTCTTCATTACTCAGGTGACGACGCCGGACGGCAAGCTGCTCGAGCGCAATCCGCCACAGACACATCCGGCGCTCGATCCGCGTGTGGCCTTTGTGATGACGAACATGATGGAAGATGTGCTCAATCGTGGCACCGGAGTGGTCGTGCGCGCCCGGGGGTTCAGCGCGCCGGCGGCCGGCAAGACGGGCACCTCCCATGACGGATGGTTTGCCGGCTACACCTCGAATCTGCTCTGTGTCGTCTGGGTCGGCTATGACGACAACCGCGAACTCGGCTTGAGCGGAGCGGCTTCGGCAGCCCCGATCTGGGCGGAATTCATGAAGCGGGCAGTAGAACTTGCTCCTTATCGCGGCGTCCAACCCTTTGTGGCCCCCGAGGGGATAGTCATGGCGACGGTGGACCCGGAGAGCGGCGAACTGGCTACCGCCCTTTGTTCCACCAGCCTCCAGGAAGCGTTTGTGGCCGGCACTGAGCCCACTTCCTACTGCGTGCTGCACGGAGGCGAGCGAGCGGCGGGCGCGACGGGCGAACACCCTTCCTGGCTCTCGCGATTGTTTGGCACCAAACAACAAACAGGTACTCAGCCAGCGGCGGCGCCGACGGAGGGAGGCTCCCAGGGACAAACAGCCGTGAGTGGGACCGAAAATCCTTCCATCGGAGGCCAACCGCCAGCGGGGCCCGGAAAAGCAACTCCCGATTCGGCCGAGCCGAAGAAGAAAAGTGTCCTGCGCAGGTTTTGGGGAGCGCTGGCTGGCGAGACAAAGGATAAGAAGCAAGAGGAGAAAGACCAGGCGAAACCATGACCGCCGCGCGGTGCCGAGGGAGAGGAGGCATCATGAGCCGCGTAGGAGCAAAGAAGGCTGGGTGGAAGGCTGCCGTCCTCGCGGGCGTTATCCCGCTCTGCGGGATTTCCATTCTGCTGGCTGCGCAGCACCGCCCGCTCACTCTTCTTGGCCAGGCGCCGCAGCCGCGGCCCCTGCCGGATGCGAAACAACTGGAACAGAAGGCTGATGTTCTTATGGCAAGAAAGGAATTCCGGCTCGCTACCGCCGCCTATTTGCAAGCGCTGAAACTCGAGCCGCCCAATGCTGTCCTGATGAACAAAGTCGGTATCAGTTATCACCAAGTTTCTGACATGCGCATGGCCAAGCGCTACTATGAGCGGGCGACCAAGGCCGATCCGAACTACGCCGAGGGCTGGAACAACCGCGGCACGGTGGACTACCATAACAAGAATTACAAGAAGGCCGCCCAGCGTTACCGCAAGGCCATCGCCTTGAACCCCAACCTGGCAAGCTGCCACAGCAACCTCGGTACGGCGCTCTTTGCCATGAAGAAATATGAGGAAGCGTTTTCCGAGTTTCAGACTGCGATGCAGCTCGATCCGGAAGTCTTTGAGCGAAGAAGCTTCGTGGGTGTTCTGCTGCATGAGCGAAGCGTGGAAGACACAGGCCAGTTTTATTTCATGCTCGCCAAGCTCTACGCCTCCTCCGGAGATGTTGAGCGCTGCGTCACCTACCTGAAGAAGGCACGGGAGAGCGGCTATCGTCAGTGGGCAGCCATCGAGCAGGACCCGGCTTTCGCCCCCGTCGTAGCCGACCCTCGCGTGCAGGAGATACTCCACCCGCCCGGGCCGCCTCCGGCGCCGCCGAGCAAGTAGCGCGCCTCCGCCGGCTCGAGGTTGCGGCGATGCGGGCGCGACCGACACCAGAGACCCATCGGAAGAGGAGCCTCGATGCGACGGGTTGCCCGTACAGCCCAGGCTGGCTGCCGATTCGGGGCGTCTATCTTCCAACGACGTGGCGGCGTCGGGCCGCTTTTGCTCTGCCGCACGGGCCACGTCACGGCCAGCGCTCCAGTTGACTGCGTGGCCGACTGAGGGTAGTGTTAGCAGCTAGATTCGCCGCCATCCGCCAGAAACAGCGCCCCGGAACGATTTCTTGCAAGGCGAAAATTCACTCGCTAAAGAGGCTACCGATGTCGAAGTTTCATTCAGGGATTGTTCTCTCGATCCTGCTCTTGGTGACGGCTACAGCCACGTTGGCCGACGAAGGCATGTGGACGTTCAACAACTTTCCCAAGTCGCAAATCAAGCAACGCTACGGCTTTGAGATCACCGATGCGTGGCTCGATCACGTCCGGCTTTCTTCGGTGCGTTTCAACAACGGCGGTTCGGGATCGTTCGTCTCGCCCGATGGGCTTGTGATGACAAACCATCACGTGGGCGCGGACTGCATCCAGAAGTTAAGCACCAAGGAAAAGGACTACATCCGCGACGGATTCTATGCCGCCGCTCGTAATGAGGAGGCAAAGTGTCCTGACCTTGAACTGAACGTGCTGGTCGGCATCGAGGACGTGACCAGGCAGGTGAAAGAGGCGGCCAAGCCCGAGATGGGCGAGGCTGAGATCAATCAGGCACAAAAGGCAGCCATGAGCCGATTGGAGAAAGATTGCGCGTCCCGGACCGGCCTCCGCTGCGACGTTGTGACTCTCTATCGAGGCGGAGCCTATGACCTGTACACATACAAGAAATATACGGACGTGCGGTTGGTCTTTGCCCCGGAGTTTAACATTGCCTTTTTCGGCGGCGACCCGGATAACTTTACCTATCCGCGCTACAACCTCGATGTCGCCTTTTTCCGGACTTATGAAAATGAGAAACCGGCCCGCCTGGAGCAGTATTTTCGCTGGAGCACCGCGGGTCCCCGCGAAGGCGAAGCTGTCTTCGTTTCCGGCAACCCCGGCACAACCGGGCGGATGCTGACGCTCGCACAACTCGAGTTTTTGCGCGACGTTCCCTATCCCTTCGTGCTGAAGACTCTTGCGCGGCGCCGGCAATTGTTGCAGGCTTTCGCCGTCCGCGGGCCAGAGGAGGCGCGCATCTGCAACGACCAGCTCTTTGACGTCGAAAATAGCCTGAAGGCGTACACCGGCTTTCAGTCTGGCTTGACCGACAAGAACCTGATGGCGAAGAAGGCGGCAGGGGAAAAAGAGTTGCGTGGCCAGGTCGCCGCCGACCCCCGGAAGCAAAAGGAGTTCGGCGCCGCCTGGGATGCGATTGCCCAGGCACAGAAGAAGTATCGGGCGTTCTACCATCGCTATTACATGCTGGAGCGCCAGCTTGCGTTGCGCTCCAGGCTTTTCGAGATAGCCAGGGACATTGTGCGGCTTGTAGAAGAAAAGACGAAGGCGAACGAGAAGCGGTTGCGCGAATACCGCGACAGCAATCTTCCTTCTCTCGAGCAGGAGCTTTTTTCCACGGCCCCCCTCTACGATTCGCTTGAGACGGTGATCCTGACCGACGTGCTCGCTCAACTGCGCGAGATGCTAGGGGCCGAGGATGCGCTGTTGCGGAAGGCCCTTGGGGACGGAACAGCGGAAAGCGTGGCTACCCGGCTCGTCTCGGAAACCAAGCTGAAGGATGTTGCCCTTCGGAAAGCGCTTGTGGAGGGTGGGCGGGAGGCGGTAGAAGCTTCCACCGACCCGATGATCCAGTTCGCCAGGCTTTTTGATCCCGATGCGCGGGCCGCGCGCAAGCAATTCGAAGATGAAGTGGAGAGCGTTGAGACAGTCAATGGCGCCTTGATTTCGAAAGCCCTTTTCGCCATCCGCGGCACAAGCCTTTACCCGGACGCCACGTTCACCCTGCGCCTGGCCTTTGGGCAGGTGAAGGGATACAGGGAAGGCGGCAAGAAGATTCCTTACACGACCACGTTTCGCGGCCTTTACGGACGCGCAACAGGAAAACCACCCTACAAGCTGCCCAAGAGCTTTGTCGAGAAAAAGTCGGCTCTCAACTTTAGTACGCCGTTTAACTTCGTTGCCACGCCGGACATCCACGGGGGGAACTCGGGGAGTCCGGTGGTCAACCAAGCGGGGGAAATCGTAGGTCTTATTTTTGACGGCAATATCCAGTCGCTTCCCGATCGGTTTGTTTATACCGACGAACAGGCCAGGGCGGTGTCGGTTCATTCAGAAGCCATTGTTGAAACTCTGCGAAAAATCTACGGCGCTCGGGCGCTGGCCGACGAATTGAAACCCCCCGGGCAGCGACCGGGGAAGTGAGGTTGTGGAAAGGGAGGCGGATTCCAAGCAGCGCCGGGGGCAGGCTTGCCGCGAATTGTTCAACGTGTTGCGCCTCCAGTTTTTTTGGGAGTTGTGCTGAGGCTCTTGGGCGTGCTGCCCGGCTCTGGCGGACTGCCTGAGAGTAACCCTTTCGAGGACTCAGGTGAGAGGTGTTCCTGTCCTTCCCTTGGCCTTCTGCTATAATTTTTGGAGGCGATGTGCCGAGGGTTGCATGAGGGCCCGCATGGGTTTGGTTCTTATTGCTTTTCTCTCCCTGGTGCCGGTTCGCGCAGAGTGCCAATCGCTGTTGATCCTTCCCTTTGAAAATCGCACGGGGGATCCCCAACTCGAATGGGTTGGGGACGCCATGCCTGAGCTATTGGCGGAAACGTTGAGTTCGCCCGGGCGCTACGTCATCACTCGCGAAGAGTGGGTGAATGCCGCCGAGCGGACTGGCCTGCCCTCGTCCACCCATTTCAGCCGGGCCACCATGGTGAAACTCGGCGAAGAACTTGATGCCGATCAGCTCGTCCTCGGCGAGTTTGAGGGAAAACACGGGATCATTTGGATGGCTGCGAAAATTTTGAACTTTCGCAATCTGTCACTCAGCCCGGCGGTGACCGCCTCAGGTCCGGTGGACGAGCTTGTCGCGGTCGGCACGACCCTGGCGTGGCAGCTTGCCAGGCAAATGGATTCGGCTTTTGAGCCGAGCGGGGAGGAGTTTGCTCGCCGCCAGGAAGCGATACCGCTGGCTGCGGTTGAACATCTTGCCCGCAGCTCTCGGAGTGCAAGCGCGATCGAACAGGTCAAGCTCCTTCGCGAAGCGCTCCGCGCGGCTCCCCGGTATCTTCCGGCTGTGTTTCAGCTTGCGCTGACGATGTTTCAGCAAAAGGATCTGAGCGTCGCCGTCGGCGGTTTCAGCAAGATTCCAGCCGAGGACCGGCGGTATGCTGAAGCCAATTTCTATCTGGGTCTTAGTTATCTCGGGTTGAACGAGCCGGCGAAAGCGCAGGCCGCATTCCTCAACGCAGTCCAGCGCGCGCCGGTGGCCCCGGTGTTCAACAACCTGGCGGTGGCGGCAGCGAGACTGGCCGATGGAAAAAAGGCAGGCGAATACCTTTCCCGGGCGCGCGAACTGGATGAAAGCAGCAGCGAGGTCCTTTTCAATACCGGCCTGAATGCCTGGCGAGCCGGAGATGCCGCAGAAGCGGCCCGATGGCTGCGGGCGGTGGTTCAAGAGAATCCGCAAGATGTGCTGGCGCGGCGACTCCTGATGGCATCCGCCGAAAAACTTCCCCCAGGTGCAGATGAGGCCTCAAAGCAGCCAGTGCTCAGCGAACTGGCCAAGGACAGGGCGGCGGCTCCAACCGAGAAGGAACTTGCCGTAGCCGACCGTCTTGTCTTTCAATGGGACGAAACGGCGGCGAGGTTTGCCGTTCTGGAAAGCGCGCCAGGGTCGGATGCGGCAGCCCGGCCTACGCACGAGGAGCGCCACCTGCGCCGCGGGCAGGAGGCGCTGGCCAGCGGAGACCTGGAAAACGCCCGCCAGGAGCTCTCTCAAGCTCTTCTGCTCGACCCAAATTCTTTTGAGGCGCACTATGACCTGGCCGATGTCTATCGCCGGCTCCGTCGCCCGACCGAAGCGATTCGTCAACTGAAAGCCGCTCTCTTCGGCCGAAACTCGGTCAAGGCACGACTGCTCCTGGCGAATGTCTATTTGGACGAGAAGAAGTGGAGCGAGGCTGAGACAGAGGCGAAGAACGCCTTGCGGCTCGACGCAAGCAACAAGGAAGCGCAGGAATTGCTGGCTATAGCCGTCGCGCGATCCCGCCAGCAGCCGGAACGGGGCGCGGAGAAGGCACCATGAAACGCCTGCTTGGAGTGGTTGCCGCGGTGTGGCTGGCAGCCGGAGCAGCCGCGGCGAAGAATGTTGTTTTATTGCGGGTGAACGAGATCATTCATCCGGTAACGGCAGAATACATTGCTGCCGGGATCGATCACGCGATTCGGGTGAATGCTGACGGCATTCTCATCGAACTGGATACGCCCGGCGGACTCGGCAGCTCGATGCGGCAAATCATCGATAAGATTATCAATTCTCGGGTCCCGGTCATCGTGTACGTCTGGCCGGCCGGGTCACGGGCCGCGTCGGCGGGGTTTTATATCCTGGAGTCAGCCGACATCGCCGTGATGGCACCGGGAACGAACACAGGCGCTGCTTCTCCCATTGCGCTGACTCCGTGGGGCGCGCCGATTCCGCTCGACGAGACGACGCGCAAGAAAATCACCAGCGATGCGGCCGCCTATCTCCGGAGCATCGCCGGCAAGCGCGGGCGGAATACCGAAGCGGGCGAAAAGGCCGTGACGGAGGCAAAGTCGTGGACCGAGAAGGAGGCCCTGGACGCGAAATTGATTGACGCCATCGCCCAATCCCCCGAGCAAATTTTTCAGCAATTTGATGAAAAAACGATTACCCGCTTTGATGGTCGAAGCGAGACCCTTTCCCTGAAGGGAGCCAGCATTGAGCCGTTCGAAATGACCGCGCGCCAGCGCTTCCTGAGCCGGGTGCTCGAGCCGAATATCGCGTTTCTGTTGTTGATTGCAGGCATCCTCGGCCTCTACGTGGAGTTCAGCCACCCGGGCTGGATTCTGCCCGGTGTGGCGGGAGCGATCTCTTTGCTGCTGGCGCTTTTTGCTTTGAACCTCTTGCCCGTAAACTATGCCGGTGTATTGCTGATTCTGCTGGCTCTGGTATTGTTTGTCCTGGAGGCCAAGTTTGTGAGCCATGGGGTGCTGGCGGTGGGCGGAGTGCTGGCGATGGTCTTTGGCGCGGTGATGCTTTTCGAATCGCCGGTACCGGAAATGGGCGTGCGCTGGGGCACAGCCATCTCGGTGGCGATCCCCTTTGCCGCAATCACGGTCTTTCTGCTGCGTCTGGTGCTGAAGTCCCGCGCCTGGAAGATGGCCGCCGGTGCAGAGGAAATGGTGGGGGAGATTGGCGAGGTGCGCCAGGCGATTGAGGGGGAAGGATTAGTTTTCATTCATGGCGAGAACTGGCGAGCCATCTCCGAGCAAAAAATTCCAGCGGGGATGAAGGTGCGAGTCGTAAGCGTCGAGGGACTAAAAGTGAGGGTGGAAGCCGTCTCGACTCAAGCCTCAACCTCATCCCAGCGGTCGAGTTAGATTCGAAAGGAGTCTCCTATGCAAGTGTTCAGCGTTTGGCAGATTGCGGCTGCATTGATCGTTCTGTTCTGGATTCTCAATTCCGTCAAAATCATCAAGGAGTGGGAGCGGGGAGTGATTCTGCGGCTCGGGCGGATGAGGCCTGTCGCGGTGGCGGCCGGCATCCGGCTGGTGTTCTGGCCGATTGAAGTACTCTACCGGATCTCGCTCCAGTTGGAGACGCTCGACGTCCCGTCGCAAGACATCATTACGCGTGACAACGTGGTGGTAAAGGTCAACGCGGTTTGCTACTTTCGCGTGATTGATCCTAACCGCGCTCAGGCTTACGTGAAGAACTATCTTTATGCCACTTCACAGCTTGCCCAAACGACCCTGCGAAACGTCGTCGGCCAAGTCGAGCTCGACGATCTTCTCAGCAAGCGCAAAGAGGTTAACGAGCGCATTCAGCAAATCATCGACGAGCACACCGAACCGTGGGGTATCAAAGTGGCTTTGGTGGAAGTGAAGCAGGTGGATATTCCGGAAGAGATGCGCCGGGCGATCGCCCGTCAGGCGGAGGCCGAGCGGGAGCGCCGCGCCAAGGTCATCCACGCTGAGGGAGAATTCCAGGCGTCCGCAAGACTCGCTGAGGCAGCCGGCATATTGGCCACGCAGCCGGCGGCCATCCAGTTGCGTTATCTTCAGACGCTTACTGAGATCGGCACTGAAAAAAATACGACCGTTGTTTTTCCGTTGCCGATTGATTTGATCAGTTTGTGGACCAAACAAGCGCTCGCGCCCAAGTAGAGCGATGGGGCGGGGGCGGAGCAACTCGGGTTCGGCGATGGTGCTGGAGAGCCGGCACCTGGTTGGGGTTTTCCTGGTGGCAGTCGTGCTCGGAGGCGTCTTCTTTACGCTCGGCTACGTGCTTGGCCGCTCGCAACAAGCAGACGCAAAGATTGCCGGGCCCCGCCCCGTGCCAGGGCTAAAAGCCGCCGATCAGCCGCAGCGGGGTTCGTCGCCAGGCGCGGAACCAGTCATTTCACCCGCCGATTGGGATTTCTACAAGAAAGCCGGGAAAACAAAGCCACAATTGGTGCCCGCGCCGCCAGTCGAAGAAAAGAGGGAAAGAAGCGTTCCGGCTCCTCGCCCGGTTGCGCCGGCTCCCACTGGAGCCAAGAACATGGTGCAGGTGGCGGCACTCAAGAACCCGGACGAGGCTCGGCACCTAGTGGCCAGGTTGAAGCGAAAGCGCTATGCGGCATTTGTTGTGCCGCCCGGGTCTGACTCTTACTATCGCGTACAGGTGGGGCCATTTGCTGACGCCCGGGAGGCGGAAGCGGTCCGCCAAAAACTCGCGCAAGAGGGCTTCAAAGCCATTGTCAAACACTGATGGCGCAACGCTCCTATTTCGACTGGCTTTGGGCCATCGGCAGCGGGGCAGCTCTTTCGCTCGCCTTCCCCAGAACGCAGTACTTCTGGCTGGCGTGGTTTGCGCTTGTCCCGCTCATCTACCTGGCCATTTCGCAAAGGTGGCGAGTCCGACGAGCATTTGCGGCCGGGTATATCGCCGGCCTTGCCTTTTTCAGCATCAGTTGCTATTGGATTTACGCCGTTCTGCGAAACTACGGAAACATTTCGCCGCCAGCGGCGATCGGCGTGCTAGGCGCGATGGTAGCCGAGCTGGCCTGCTTTTTTGGATTGTTCGCGGCAGGCCTTTGCTGGATGGAACAGCGTTACCGGAGCCGGCTGCGAGTTCCGGGCGGCAGCGATGCGGGGGGAGTCCCGCGGTTAACTCACCAGGAACATCCGGGGTACGGGGCGGCGCTGCTCATGGCGCCCTTTTTGTGGGTAGCGCTCGAGCTGGGGCGCACTTACGTCGTCATCGGTTTCCCCTGGGATCTTCTGGGGTATGCGGTGGCGCCGCAAATCGGGATCGTCCAGCTCACCACAATCACCGGCATCTATGGGCTTAGCTTCTTGCTTTTGGGGTTCAACGCGCTGGTGGTGTGGCTTCTTTTGGAGCGAAGCTGGCGGCCGGTCGGGGCGTTGATCGCGCTGGTCGGGGCGCTGGGTGTGGCCAACCGGCTGATCCCCTGGCCGCACCCGGCCGGGGCGATGCGTGCCTATCTTGTCCAGACCAACCTGCCTCAGTTCAGCGAATACCCCCAAGACTGGAACGAGCGGTTTCAGCCGGCTGTGGACGAACTCGAGCGGCTCACGGTCGAGGCGGTTCCGCCTGGCAAAGAGCCTGCGCTGGTCATCTGGCCGGAGGTCCCGGCTCCCTTCTATTTGAACCACGATCCGGAATTTCGCGCGCGGGCGCGGCGCATTGCCCAGCGCACCCGGTCCTATTTTCTCGTTGGTATCGTAGATTGGCGGAAACGAGCCGATGGGAAAATGGCACCGTACAACAGCGCAGCGATGCTCGATCCCGCCGGAAAGGTCATTGCGCAGTATGATAAAATTCACCTGGTTCCTTTCGGCGAATATGTGCCTGTGCGAAAGCTGTTCTTTTTTGCCGAGAGGCTGACTGCGGAAGCGGGGGATTTTGAGCCGGGGAGGGAGCGGACGCTGGCGGCCACTCACCGGGGCAAGGTGGCAACGTTCATCTGTTACGAGGCCATCTTCCCGGCCGAGGTGAGACAATTCGTCGAGCGCGGCGCCGAGGCTTTGGTCAATATCTCGAACGATGGCTGGTTCGGGCGCACGGCGGCGCCGGACCAGCATCTGAACATGGCCCGCGTGCGGGCAGTCGAGGGGCGACGGTGGCTGCTTCGAGCGACCAATAACGGACACACCGTGATCGTAGATCCTTACGGCCGGATCGTAAGTCGCCTTCTTCCCGATCAACGCTCGGTTTTGATTGGCTCGTTTGATTTTGTTTCCCGGCGGACGCTCTACGCGCGCTTTGGCGATTGGTGGGCATGGCTTTGTCTCCTGCTGGCGCTGGGCGGCGGAGTCCACGCCCTGACGAAGAAGGAGAGGAAAACATGATGATCGAGGATCTCGAACGGCAATATGAGCAGTTGAAACCGCGGATCGCTGAACTTCGGAGCTTTCTTTGACGTCCCCGCCAGGCAGAAGCTTCTCACCGAACTCGAATCCAAGATAGCCCAACCCGATTTCTGGCAGAACCAGAAACAAGCCCAAAAGTTTCTCCAGCAGCGAAAGTGGGCGGAGGATCAGGTTCGCGCGAGCGAGCAATTGGCGCGGCTTGACGCCGATGTCAATGCTCTGTTCGAGCTCGCTCACGAAGGCGAAAACGTGGCCGACGATTTGGCCAAAGAGGTGGAGGCGTTATCGAAGCTGGCTGATGAATTAGAAACGAAAACGCTTCTTTCCGGCGAGAAGGACCGCCTGAACGCCATCGTGACGATTCATCCCGGCGCCGGCGGAACCGAGTCGCAGGATTGGGCCGAGATGCTTCTGCGCATGTATCTGCGGTGGGCGGAGCGGAACGGCTTTTGCGCGACCATCACGGAGATTCTCGCCGGCGAGGAGGCCGGCGTGAAGTCGGTTACGCTCGAAGTGCAGGGAGAACACGCCTACGGTTTGCTTCAGGGCGAAAGCGGCGTTCATCGGCTGGTGCGGATTTCGCCGTTTGACCAGGCGGCGCGGCGGCATACTTCTTTCGCTTCGGTTTTTGTGATCCCGGAAATTGACGAGACCATTGAAGTGGTCATCCGCCCCGAGGATCTTCGGATTGATACATTTCGATCGTCGGGTCACGGCGGGCAGCACGTCAACGTCACTGATTCAGCCGTGCGCATCACCCATCTTGCTACCGGCATCGCGGCGCAGTGCCAGAACGAGCGCAGCCAGCACAAGAACAAAGACATGGCGATGAAGATTCTGCGCTCCCGTCTTTATGAACACGAATTGGCGAAGCGGCAGGAAAAGGCACGACAGTTGAACGAAGCCAAGCCGGAGATCGCTTTCGGCAGTCAGATACGATCCTACGTCCTTCATCCCTATCGGCTCATCAAAGACCACCGCACCAAGGTTGAGATTGGCGATGTGGAGCGAGTGTTGGATGGCGACCTCGACCGCTTGATACGCTCCCATCTGCTGGGGCGGAAGAAAGGTTTTGGGAAGTGGGAGAGCAGGGAAGAATAGGGGAACTGACACCGCAAGGAGCGCGATAAGGCCCATTTCGAAAGCGGTGCCCTGCAACCCGCCACATGCTCCAGATGCTTCGGGGGGAGAAGATATGGGCATGCCAGCCCCGACAAGATCGGGGCCAGTTGCTGACGTCGTTCTCTTGCCGCTGGGCGAGGTTTCCGAACAGATTGTTGACAGGATCATGGCCGTGTTGAGATCCGCCCTGGGAAAGAATGTGAAAAAAATGGCAGCCAGGCCGTTGGCCGACGGAGCGCTTAATCGGCAACGTGGCCAGTACAACTCGACGCGGATATTGGAAGTTCTGGAAGCGGAGCGGCCCGCCGTCGGTGGGTCCAGGATTCTTGCCATCGTGGATGTGGACCTATACGCGGATGGGCTGAATTTTGTCTTTGGCGAGGCAGCTCCCTCGGTCGCTGTTGGGGTAATCTCTCTTTGGCGATTAAACCCCGAACGTTTTGGCGAGTCAGCCGACCAGCGACTGTTTGAAACGCGCGCGGCCGGGGAGGCAATGCACGAAACGGGCCATCTCTTTGGTTTGGGGCATTGCCCGGACCGGCAGTGCGTGATGAGCTTTTCAAACAGTTTGTCCGAGGTGGACGCGAAGTCGAGCGAGTTTTGTCCTGCCTGTCGCCGGCTTTTCGAGCGATTCTGAGGAGGCCCGTGGAACGCACGTTGTGTCCTTCAAAATGCTTATAACCCGTTCCGGCAGAAGGAATTGACAGTATGGAGTGGCTCTGGTAGAGTCGCTCGTTTGCAATCGAGGAAGGGAGAAGTTAAGTGAATAAACTTGCCCGAGACTACCTGTTTACCTCGGAGTCTGTAACTGAGGGACACCCGGACAAAATTGCCGACCAAATTTCTGACTCGGTGCTCGACGCGGTGCTGGCGCAAGATCCGTACGGGCGTGTGGCTTGCGAGACGCTGGTCACAACCGGGCTTGCCATCATCGCGGGAGAAATCACGACCAGTGCCGTGGTGGATTTTCCCGGGGTTGCGCGGAACGTCATCCGCGATGTCGGGTACACCCGGGCCAAATACGGATTTGATGCGGAGACCTGCGCTGTTCTCTGTGCGCTCAAAGAGCAATCCCTTGACATCAAGAGAGGCGTGGACCCAGGCGGCGCCGGTGATCAGGGATTGATGTTTGGCTTCGCTTGCGACGAAACGGAAGAGCTGATGCCGATGGCGATCATGCTGGCTCATAAGCTCACCCGCCGCCTGGCCGAGGCTCGCAAAGCACGAATCCTCGAATTCCTTCGCCCCGATGGCAAATCCCAGGTTACGGTCGAGTACCGCAATGGCAAACCGGCGCGGGTGGATACGGTGGTGGTCGCGGCGCAGCACAGTCCCGATGTCGGCAACGGTGTCTTGCGGGACGGAATCATGGCGGAAGTGATTCGGGCGGTCATACCGGCCCGCATGATGGACTCGAAGACCACGTTTCATATCAATCCCACGGGGCGCTTTGTGGTAGGCGGGCCGCAAGGCGACGCCGGCCTGACTGGCCGCAAGGTCATCCTGGACACTTATGGCGGCGCGGGCCATCATGGCGGCGGCTGCTTCTCGGGCAAAGATCCGACCAAGGTGGACCGGTCGGCGAGCTATATGGCGCGGCATATTGCCAAGAACATTGTCGCTGCCGGGTTGGCAAGGCGTGCCGAACTCCAGCTTGCCTATGCCATCGGCGTGGCTGATCCCGTTTCGGTGATGGTGGAGACGTATGGCACCGGTGAAATTCCCGAGGCGCAACTCACCGAGCTGGTTCGGACGCATTTTCCTTTGAAGCCCAAGGGAATCATCGAGGCCCTGGATTTGCGCCGGCCCATCTACCGCCAGACGGCTGTGTACGGCCACTTTGGCCGCACCGAGCCAGCATTTACGTGGGAGCGAGAAGACAAAGCAGAAACGCTTCGTCGCGAAGCCGGCCTCGGCCAACTGGTTGCCGCCAAACGCTCCTGAGAACCGACCTTTATCGCTTGCGCTCCATCAGAGGATTATTTATGAGCACTTCTCCAAGGGTTCCGTGTGATATCAAAGACCCGCAACTGGCCGATCGAGGGAAACGGCGCATGGAGTGGGCAAACCAGCAAATGCGGGTGCTCCAACTTATCCGGAAGAGATTTATCAAGGAAGCTCCGCTCCGCAACGTGCGCATTGCCGCCTGTCTCCACGTTACTTCGGAGACAGCGAATCTGGCCGTCACCTTGCGCGACGGCGGCGCGGAGTTGGTCCTCTGCGCCTCGAATCCCTTGAGCACCCAGGATGACGTGGCGGCGTCGCTGGTCCGTGATTTTGGCATCCCCGTCTATGCCATCAAGGGCGAAGACAACGCCACCTACTACGCTCACCTCAACGCTGCCCTCGACCACAAGCCTCATATTACGATGGACGACGGAGCCGACCTGGTCACCACCGCGCTGACGAAGCGAAGCGAGCTTGCTCAAGAGATTCTGGGCAGCACCGAGGAGACAACGACCGGCGTGATTCGACTCCGCGCCATGGAAAAAGACAGGCTGCTGCGCTTCCCGGTGATCGCCGTCAACGACGCCCAAACCAAGCACCTTTTTGATAATCGTTTTGGCACCGGCCAATCCACCCTCGATGGCATCATCCGCGCTACCAATCTTCTGATTTCCGGTTTGAATGTGGTGGTCGCCGGCTACGGTTGGTGCGGCAAGGGCGTCGCCATGCGAGCGCGCGGCCTGGGCGCGAACGTGATCGTCGCGGAGGTCGATCCCTTGCGCGCTCTCGAGGCAGTCATGGAAGGCTACCGGGTGATGCCGATGGCCGAGGCAGCGAAGGTCGGCGACATCTTCATCACCGTCACCGGTAACAAGACCGTCATCGCCGGAGAGCATTTTCAGCAGATGAAGGACGGCGCGGTGCTGTGCAACTCCGGGCACTTTAATGTGGAGATTGATATTCCGGCGCTCGAAAGACTGGCCGGGACCAAGCGGCTGGCTCGGGATTACGTGGATGAGTACCTGCTAAAAGATGGCCGCAAGATCTATTTGCTGGGGGAAGGCCGGCTCATCAACCTGGTGAGCGCCGAAGGCCACCCGGCTTCCGTCATGGACATGAGCTTTGCCAACCAGGCGCTCTCCGCCGAGTTTCTGGTGAAGAACGCAGGCAAGCTGGAAAAGAAGGTCTATCGCGTCCCCGAGGAGATTGACCGGACGATTGCCCGGCTCAAGCTCGATTCCGTGGGAGTGTTCATCGACAAACTCACGCCCGACCAGGAAGAGTACCTTGCCTCCTGGTCCGAGGGTACCTAACCGAAATTCGAAATTCGAAACACGAAACTCGGGTCTCGTATTTCGCTTTTCCAGTTTCGAATTTCGTCTTTTCTCATGATGCACGACTGGGCCAACTCCGCACTCGATACCGCTCTAGCCCGAGGCGCGTCCTACGCGGACGTGCGGGTGGTGGACGTCCACAGTCGAGACCTGACAACCAAAGGCGGGGCGGTCGGCACACTCCACGCGTCGGAGTCCATGGGTCTGGGCATCCGGGTGATTGCCAACGGCGCCTGGGGCTTTGCTGCCACCGACCGGCTGGCTCGCGAATCCATTGAGGCCACCGCCGCGACGGCCGTGGCCATCGCACGCGCGAGCGCTACGCTAAAAAAACACGATCTGGTGCTAGCGCCGGTTGAGAAGGTCGAGGCAGAGTGGCATTCCCCTTGCCAGTCGGACCCTTTCGCCATCTCGATTGATGCGCAACTGAACCTCCTGCTCCAGGCCGACGAGGAAATGCGCAGGGTGCCCGGCGTCACGCTTGCGGAAACATTGATGAGCTTTCGGCGGATGGATCAGCTCTTTGCCTCCACCATCGGCTCGCGGATTCGGCAGGTCAAGACCGCGTCGGGCGTCGGCATCGTGGCGAACTCTTTTGACGCGCATGAGCTTCAGAGACGGTCCTACCCGAACTCGCTCGGTGGCGCATGGGCGCTGGGCGGCTATGAGCTGGTCGAAAAAGCAAATGTGCTGGCCCACGCCCGGCGGGTGGGCGAGGAAGCAGTGGCGCTTCACAAGGCGATCCGCTGCCCGGAAGGGAAGCGCGACATTATCCTTGACAGTTCGCAGCTTGCTCTCCAGATCCACGAATCCATCGGCCACCCGATCGAACTCGACCGCGTGCTCGGCATGGAAGCCAACTTTGCGGGCACCAGCTTCCTGACGCTCGATAAGCTCGACCAGCTTGCCTACGGCTCCCCGATCGTGAACGTGGTGGCGGATGCCCGTCTGGAACATGGCCCGGCGCTCGGCACGTTCGCCTATGACGACGAGGGCGTAGCCGCGCAGCGCACCGACATCATCAAGAATGGTCTCTTCGTCGGGTACATCACGTCGCGCGAGACGGCGCCGGCGCTTGGTCAGAACTATTCCAACGGAACGATGCGCGCCGAAAGCTGGAATCGCATCCCCCTCATCCGCATGACGAACATCAGCCTGCTGCCGGGGCAAGGCCGGCTCGATGATTTGATGGCTGACACTCGAGACGGCATCTACATGGAGACCAACCGGAGCTGGTCCATTGATGACCGCCGTTATCACTTTCAATTCGGGACGGAAATAGGTTGGGAGATCAAGAATGGCAAGCGCGGCCGGATGATCAAGAATCCCTCCTACAGCGGAATCACCACCGAATTTTGGAATGCTTGCGATGCGATTTCCGGGCCGGAAGAGTGGGTCCTTTGGTCCACTCCGAATTGCGGTAAAGGCCAGCCGATGCAAACCATCGGGACCGGACACGGCGCGGCTCCTGCCCGCTTCCGCGACATTCAGGTCGGCGTAGCCAATGTTAAATAAGGAGCAGTGCCAGGAGCTTTTCGAGAAAGTGCGGCGGTTCAGCGCTGCCGATGAGACCGAGGTGCTGATCGAGGGCGGCCGGTCGGCGTTGACTCGCTTTGCCAACAACACCATCCACCAGAACGCGGCGGAGGAGGGCTTGACCATTTCCGTCCGATGCGTTGTGGATGGCCGCATGGCGCGGGCATCGACCAACAAGACGGATGATGATTCCTTGCGGCGTGCTGCCGAACAAGCGCTTCAGATGGCTCGCCAGCAGCCCCCGAATCCGGAACTGCTGCCTATGGTCGGACCAGAAAGCCACACCGGCGTGGAACGCTACGATCCGGCCACCGCTCTCCTGACGCCGGAGGATCGCGCTCGCGCGGCGGGAAACGCGATCCGAACAGCCGAGCAACACAAACAGACCGCGGCCGGCATCTTCTCGAATTCTTCCGTCTTTCAGGCCCTGGTGAACTCCCGCGGCCTCTTTGCCTATCATTGTCAGACGCATGCCGAATTTTCCATAACGATGCTGGACCAGACGAGCACTGGTTGGGCCAAGGCAAGCTCGCCGGCGGCAGATCGGATTGACGTTCGCGCGCTGGCCGAAGGTGCTTCGGAAAAAGCCCTGCGCTCGGCCACGCCGCGCGAAATTCAGCCGGGCGAATATACCGTGATCCTGGAACCGGCTGCCGTACTCGACCTGGTGGGCTTTCTCTTCTACGACTTTTCCGCCACCGCCCTTCAGGACAAGCGAAGCTGTTTTTTGGAACGGCTGGGCAAGAAGCTTTTTGCCGATTGCATCACGCTCTGGGATGATGTCTATCATCCCTTGCAGACGGGCGCGCCCTTTGACGGCGAGGGCTTGCCGCGCGAACGCGTCTTGCTGGTTGACCGCGGCACGCCCAAGAATTTGGTCTATGCGCGCCAGACGGCCAGGAAATGCAACGCCCGCCCCACCGGCCATGGCCTGCCGTTGCCTAGTGAATGGGGCGAAGCACCGCTCAACCTTGTTTTCGAGGGCGGCTCCCACGCACTCGAGCAGATGATCCTTTCCACCGATCGCGGCATCCTGGTCACCCGCCTGTGGTACATCCGCGAAGTCGATCCCTATGAAAAAGTCCTGACCGGCATGACCCGCGATGGAACGTTCCTGGTCGAGAATGGAAAGATGGTCGGAGGCATCCGCAACTTGCGCTTCAATCAAAGCGTGCTGAAGATGCTGGCCAACGCAGAAATGGTTGGCCCGGCGGTGCGCGCTTCAGGCGAAGAAGCGTTCGACATGGTTGTGCCGGCCATGAAGGTCCGCAACTTCCACTTCACTGAAGTCACGAAGTTTTAGAGGCTGGAAGCCAGAGGCTAGAAGCGGAAGATGCAAAGTCTCTAGCTTCCAGCCTACGGCCTCCTGCGTTTGATTCCGTCATGGAGCGACGCACCTTGAGCGCGAACGCGGGCGCAGAGGCCGAGACTCCTTTGCTGAGAACGAGCGACGGCGCGCCAGGGACTTTTGCGCTCAAGGCAGAAATCGAAACGAGCGGATCACTCTCGTCACGATGGCCTGGTCGAATTCGTTCGGATCAAGGCTGCGCGAGACTCCCATGATCGTATAGAGGATGCCATCCCGGGCCAGGTAAACCGCCTCGCCCTTCCAAAGAGCATCATCCACGTTGCCTTGAAAGCGCCGGAGGATTCCCTTGGCGCCTGCCAGCGCGGTAGCCGTCTCCTGGAGCTTGAGATAGTTCGCGTAGGTGTCCAGCAAGCTTTTTTCGGCGGCCGCTGCCTCCGAGGCAACGCTGCCGTGCAGGGAAGTGCGAGCAATCACCAGCAAAGCGGATTCGTCGCTCTTGCCCAGGGCAGCGATGGCCGCCGGCCAAACACGCGGCGCACCTTCCAACACTCGCCAGCTTGGCGGTTTGTAGAGCTCAAATTGGAACGTTTCGTTCTTGTAGGTTGTTCCCTCTACGCGCTCGATGATCTGTGGCGCGGGTAGCGAATCGGCCGTGGGGTCGGCGACCGGCAATGCTCTCGCCGGAAGCGCCCGCGGGCTGGGCAGCGCGGGCAAATCCACCCGCGGTTTTGCGGGCGCAATCAGCTTGGCCGAGGTGAGCGGAGCCAAGGGTGGCCGTTTGGGAGGCTCGGGTTTGACGGCCGGCAGGGTGATAGCCGGCAGGATCGCTGACCGGGAAGGTTCTGGCGATGGCATCGGTTTGGTCGCCGCATCTTCGCCGACGGCGATGGCGGCCACCGCCTCTTTCCGCACAAAGGCTGTGCCCCAGCTTGTGAGGACTTTGAATTGACCGTTTTCCAGACCCACCAACGTACCGCGAATCAGGCTACCGTCCTTTAGCCGCAATTCGTCAGCCGACACCACGAGCGATGTCAGGAGGAGCAGGGCAGCGAGGAGGGCTGGGGTCGGGGCGTTTCGCTTTCGACGCGCCGATGTACCCATCGGCCAAAGTATCCCACTGAGGCGGCTGGATTGTAAAGAGCGGATGTTTCCTTTCGGTCATCGGCAGCGAGTTCGAAAATCGAAAAGCGAAAATCGTGTTTGGTATCCGTTTTTCGAATTTCAAGTTTCGTTTTTCGGATTTTTTATAGCTGCACGGCTTCAAGTTTCTCGCAGTTCAATTGTCCGTCCGGCTCGACCCGCCCGGTGACCCGCAAGATGCGCGTTTCAAATACCCAGCGACCGTAGCGCTCATAGGCTTCCGGAAACATCACCACCTCGAACGTGCCGCGCTGGTCTTCGAGCGTGACAAACATCATGTTGCGATAGGTCTTAGTGGGAACATGGCGATAGGTGATGAGCCATCCGAGCGCGCGCACTCGCCGGCCGGCGTGCTTCGGCAAATCCGTGCTCCAAAGCTCTCCGTTACGCGCAATCAAGTCAAGCGGGTGGCCGCTCACAAAGACTTCGAGGATTTCCCCCTCGGCTGCCAGGCGCTGCTCGCGCGAATAGTCCGGCAGCCGGGGCACGGCGTCAGGCTCGGCGAGAGGCCGTGTCATGCCGCCAAAAAGCTCTTGCTCGGTCTCCGTGCGGCTCCGCTCGGCCTTTTTGAAAATAAGATTGAGCAACCAGAGGAGTTCGGGACGGCTCGATGGTTTTGAGCTCCGGTTGCTTGTTCTATCTCCAAGCCCTGAAACCCCTGTCTCCCCGAGCCCCAGGATTGCTTGTTGTGCCCCGAGGCACGCGCCTCGGGGCTCAGCGGAGGACAAAAAGCAATCCATCGCGCCGCAGCGGATGAGCGCCTCCGCTTCAGCGTATTCCACCGGCACCCGCCGCAGAAAATCTTCGAGCGAATCAAATGGCCGCTCCCTTCGCGCCGAAAGAATCGCCTGCATTGTCTTGGCGCTGAGGTTCTTCACTTGCATCAGTCCGATGCGCAGGCAATGCGAAAGGCAAAGGTTCTCTTTGTTTCCTTTACCTCCTGCGCTTTCCCCGTCACTTTCCGCTGTGTATTCGATCTGCGATTGATGGATGCACGGCAGCAGCACCTTGAGTCCCCAGCGCTTTGCCTCTTCCACGTAGGCGGAGACGTGATAGAAGCCGGCGCCGGAGCTGCACATGGCAGCGAGCAGTTCGGCGGGATAGTGCGCCTTGAGATAAGCAATGCGGTAGGAGATGTCGGCGTAGGTGGCGGCGTGGGCTTTGCAAAAGCCAAAGCCGGCGAATTTCTCCACCGCCCGCCAGACCTCTTCGCGCTGTTCGAGCGGGATGCCCATCCGCTCCGCCGATTTCAGGAATTTGGCGCGGAGCTTTGCCCGTTCGCGCGGCGCTGAGACTTTATGCAGCGGCTTGCGAAGCAAATCGGCTTCCTGAAGGGTCAATGCGCCAATTTCTTGCGCCAGCCGCAGCACCTGCTCCTGATAAATGCAGATGCCGAGCGTCTCGCGCAAGATCGGCTCGGCCTTCGGGTGCGGATAGCGCACGGGTTCCCGGCCGCGAAAACGCCTGAGAAAGGCTTCTTTGGAGCCGTATTCCGACGCGCCCGGGCGAATCAGCGCCAGCGCCAGGCAGACGTCGTCAATCGAGTCGGCGCCAATATTCCGCAGGAGTTGCCGCATCCCGGGCGATTCGATTTGAAACAGCCCCATCGTGCGCCCCTGCCCAATCATGTCCCAGGTGAGCCGGTCGTCCTCCGGCAGGCGATCAATATCAATCTTTTTGCCGTGGTTCTCTTCGATGTAGCGCAAGGCAAAGGAAAGCGTGGTGAGCCCGCGCTGGCCGAGCAGGTCCATCTTGATCAAGCCGAGCGCTTCGATGGCGTTCATGTCGTACTGCGTGACCACGATTCCTTTGGTCGCCACCTCCAGCGGCGTCCAATCGGTGAGCGGCGTGGGCGTAATCACCGTGCCGCAAGGATGAATGCCCAGGTGGCGCGGGAAATTGTCCAGCCGCAGCGCTACCTGAAGGATGGTTCGGTAGGGTTCCTCGTCCACCGGCAGCGAGCGGCACTCGGGTAGAACGCGAATCGCTTCGAGCATCTCGGACACCGGCCGATGTGGCAGGCGGCGAGTAAAGGGATTCACTTCTTGCGGGCTGAGACCAAACACTTTTGCCACCTCGCGCACCGCCAGCCGCGCTTGCATCGTGATGAAGCTCGAAACCATTGCCACGCGGCCGTCACTCGCCGCGCCCGAATCGGGCACGGCCGCCGGGCTGTATTTCTTGTAAACGTAATCCAGGACGTCGTCGCGGCGCAGGCCCTCGATATCCAGATCAATGTCCGGGCAATCGCCGCGCTCGTCGTTCAGGAAGCGCTCAAAGTAAAGTCCATAGCGCAGCGGGCAGATGCGGGTGATGCCGAGGCAGTAGGCGACGATCGAGGAGGCGGCCGAGCCGCGCCCGACGGAAGGAATCCCTTTTTCGCGGGCGTGGCGGACAATGTCCCAGACGATGAGGAAATAGGGCGCAAGGTTCAGGCGATCAATGATCTTCAATTCGCGTTCGAGCCGCGCCAGGACCGGCGGCGTCAATGGCCGGTAACGCTCGCGGGCGCCGTCAAAGCAAAGCTTCCAGAGATAGGAAAAGGCGGTTTCGCCCGGCGGCAACTCGAAGCGAGGGAAGACCAGCTTGCCCAGCTCGAGTTCCACGTCGCACTGATCGGCAATGTCCATCGTGGCCCGCAGCGCATCGGGGAATTCCAGGAATGCCCGGCGCATGTCCGCTTCGCTGCGAAAGTGGGCTTCGGCGCTCGTGATCTCCGGCGGCGTAATCTTGGAAAGAAGCGTTCCCACGCGGATCGCGTTCAAAACTTTGTGATAGAGGAAATCTTCCGGCGCCAGGAAATAGACGCCGTTCGTCGCCGCGAGGCGCATGCCCGCCTGCGGGGCGAGCTTGGCGGCAGCGCGCAGACGGTGGCGGCTCGGAGCGTCATTGTGGTTCCAGACTTCGAGGTAGAACGCTTCGGCGAATATCTCCCGCAGCACGGAGGCGGATCGAAGCCGGCGGCCGAGCACAATCAAGCCGGCACGGTGATGGTTCAATTCTTCGAGCGTGACCGGGCGGTCCTCCAGTTGACGCAGGGTCGTGAGGCGGCAAAGGTTGCGGTAGCCTTCGTGGTTCGCCGCGAGCAGCACCAGCGTTCCTTCCGCTACTCCGGCGGCTGCGTTTGCATTACGAGTTTCGAAACTCGATCCCGGGACTTCGGGACGAAACTCGATGTCCAGTACAGTGCCGAGGATGGGCTTCACGCCCGCTTCCCGCGCCCGCTGGTAGAAGGGAATCGCCGCGTACATGCCGTTCGTGTCGGTCAACGCGACCGCCGGCATCTCCATCCGCGCCGCTGCTTCGATCAATTCTTCCGGCGACGGCACGCCCCGGAGGAAGGAGTAGTGGCTGTGACAGTGAAGATGGACAAACATCGGAATTCGAAAACCGACACTCGAAACTCGAAAACAGGAGCCGCTCGTGCGGGCGGCTCGGGTGTTGGTAAGGTGTGAACTTTCACCGTGAAAGGCACGGCGTCGAGAGCACGAGGCCAAAGCGCTCGGTCGAGTAGTGCTCGCGCAGGGCGAAGCCGTTGCCGTAAAACAAAGCATTCCAGCCAAATTTCTTGCGCACGTTGTCCACGCCGCGGCTCAGATACCAGCGGCGATTCCGGTTTTTGTCGAACAGGTTGTTTTGCAAACTCTCCGGCTCGAGGTTCGCCACGCCGACGCCGACAAAGCGGATGGCCACGCGGCGGGTATAGAGCGCATGGAAAATTTTCATGGCTGTTTCGAGCAGACTCTTTTCGTCGTTGGTGGGCGGCTGGAGCGAGGTGGAACGGGCGGCGTCGCCGAAATCGGTGTAGCGGATGCGGACGGCAAGCGTTCGCGCCTGGCGGCTGAACCCGCGCAGGGTCGAGGCCACCCGCTCGGCGAGGTACTCGATCAGCCCGAGCAGAAAATCGAGATCAATGGTGCCGCCCTCGATGGTGGTTTCGCGCGAAATGGATTTGGGCATTGTGGGCGCCGTCACCTCGCGCGGGTCCATGCCGCGGGCGCGATCATAAAGCTGGCTGCCGATGGCTTCGCCGAAGGTGGCGATGAGCAACGGGCGCGGCACCCGGCGCAATTCGCCGATGGTGCGAATCCCGCGCTCTTTCAAAACCTGCTCGTGGCTGTGGCCGATGCCGAAGAGTTTTTCAATGGGCAGCGGGGCGAGGAACTCGTCTTCGGTGCCCGGCGGGACAATGTGGAAGCCGCGCGGGCGGCGCAGGCGCGAGGCAATGGCAGCGACCATCTTGCTCGTGGCGGTGCCGACCGAGACGCTGAGGCCGAGATTTTCCTGGATGTGTTGCTGCAACGCGCGCAGCTTGCCGGAGAAGTCCGGGTAGAGCCGGTCGGTGCCGGTGAAATCGAGATAGAAATCGTCGAGCGCCGATTGCTCGACCGCCGGCGTGAAATCCAGCAGGATCGTTCGGATGCGCTCGGCATAGTCCGCGTAATGCTCGTAACGGCCGTCCACCAGGATGGCTTGCGGGCAAAGCTCGCGGGCGCGGCGAATCGTCATAGCCGTCTTAACGCCCAGCGCTTTGGCTTCATAGCTCGCCGAGGCCACCACGCCCCGGCCGACTAGAACTGGTCTTCCGCGCAGAGCCGGGTTCAGCACCTGCTCGACCGACGCGAAAAAGGCGTCCACGTCCACGTGCACGATTTTCGGCATGACCCCCCAGGCAGGTGTCCTTCGGCTCCGCTCAGGACAAGCCTGGGGGCTCAGGGCAGGTGCCTGAGGGCTCAGTGCAGGTGCGTGGGGGCACGGGGGCTGGCGGGCTGACCCGCTTGCCTCGACACCTCCCAGAGGGAAACGTTCCATCGCTCCCCCAGGCGGGTGCCCTTCGGCTCCGCTCAGGACAAGCCTGGGGGCTCGGCGCAGATGCGTGGGGGTTCTGGAGAGCGAGCCTGAGGATGAATCCCCCAGGCGGGTGTCCCTCGGCTCCGCTCGGGACAAGCCTGGGGGCTTGGGGGAGTGAATTCGGGGAGTAGCGCTGCTGATCGAAGGCATAGACACTTCCTGATGTCAAGGCTGGAAAGGCAATGGCTGGAAGGGCTTGTGGGCGGGAGGGGAAGATAGAACAGGAGGCAGGGGAGTGACCTTTTGCGCCCCGATCAGTCGGGGTAAGTTTGCCTCTCTCCCTACCTCCTATTCTTGCCTCCAGCCAGGGATAGCATAGGCGAATAAAAAGCGAAAGTCAAGAGGTACTTCTTCTGGTCCTTTTGCGCCGGTGCCAGGTCAATACTCAACCGCAGCGCTGAAGACCGCTAGGTTTGAGGTTCCGTTTCCTGTCCAGCCGAGCCTCACGGTTTTTTCCGTCGAGACGATGCCGATGTAATCGCCGAGGAAGGGCCGTGACAGTCCGGCTGGGACCTGCGCATTGCCGTCAATCGGAGTATCCGTCACGCGGACGTTCGTGAAGGAAAGGCCGCCATCGGTGGAAAAAGCGTAGTAGATGTGTAAGAGTGTGTTGTTGGGGTCGTCGCGGCGGTCGTAAAAGACCACGTCCACGCGCCCATTGGGTGCAACTGTCATCCAGCCAAAGACCTGATCCTTGCCGTTGCCAAACGCGTCGTTGTTGACGCGCACGGGCAGGCTCCAAGTCTGTCCGTTGTCGTCCGAAAACTGGCAATAGATGTCGTTATCGCCGCTGGCGTAGTTGCCATACGCCACATACACGCGCCCCGTGTTGTTGTCCACGGCAACACTCGGTTGCTCCGTGCTGCGCCAGCCGCTATTGGGAAGGAACTTCGGGGCGGGCACGATGTCGGCGACCTTTACTGTCGGCTGGAAGCTGGCCCCGCCGTCGTCGGAGCGCGCCACGTAGATGATCTGCTCGTTCCAGATACTCGGATTCTTCCAGCCGCCGAAGGTAGCGTAGATGCTTCCGTCGCGCGCTCCCGTCGCCGAAACATCGAAGATTTCCGCGTCGTGGCGATCGGAAATCACGACCGGCGGCGTGAACACCATGGCGCCCGTCGCGGCAGGATCCACGCACTTGGAGAATACGGAAATAGCCTTCAGCCCCCAACCGAAAAACTGAGACCAGGCCGTGTAAAGCTGGCCATCATTGATGCCACCGGAATTGTCAACCTTCATCAAAGGGTGATCGTGCACGCGGTTGAGCCGGACGCCGCGGATGACAGTAAAGGGGCCCTCCACCGTCCTGCCGAAGTCGCGCGACCTGTAGACAAATACCCCGCCGGAAGCGCCTTGCCCGGTTGCGTCATACGCCAAGACGCCGATGTACGCATTGCCGAAGCGATCAAAATCCACCGAGGGATCGGCAGCGAAATCCCACTCTCCTCCGGTGGGTGTCGTCAGGTTGGGAAGGGCTTCGTTGACTGTCCAGGTTTTGCCTCCGTCCAGAGTGAAGGCCCAGCCCACAGAGTTGGCAGGTGAAAAATCATTGAAAGCCACGAGGATGTTTTTTGGATTAAGAGGATTGATCGCAATCGAGATTTCATTGTCGCCGAAAGGATCATCCGTGACTTGCTGAATCGGACCGATGCGGGGCACTCGCCTGTCCGCATGGACGGGCTGCTCCATCAAGATCAGAGGCGAAGCAACAAGCATCGCGAAAAGTGCAAACGCGAAAATCCGTTTCATAGAGCCTCCTTGTCGCCTCGGGTTTCCCGAGACCAGCCAACACGATTCCTTGCGCGACCAACTGAGAGTTAATTCAACCGATGGAACTGCGGTGCCGACGACCGCCCGTGGGCGTCTATCCTAGCAGGTGAGCACAGGAAAGGGAACCATGAACTACCATTGGCGGTCGCGGCGCGATTCGTGCGGTAACAGGCTGCCTGGTACTCAGAAAAGGCAAATCCTTTCCGATGTCCCGAACGGCAGACTGTTCATAGCCGCCTATCGCAAAAAGATGTACCCAATTGCTTTGTAAATGAGTTTGGCGGCGAGGAAGTCGGAAGCGTGGTCGCCGGGCTGAGGAAGCAATTCGACGACATCCATGGAGACAATCTTCCTTTTGCGGGCAACTTCGCGGATGAGGGAAGTGACCTGGTGCCAGTTCAAGCCGCCGGGCTCGGGTGTGCCGGTGGCGGGCACATAGGATGGATCGAATCCGTCGAGATCCACCGTCAGATAGACATTTTCTGTCAGGGATGCCACGACATGCGGCACCCACTCTTCCGGCGGCCGGTGAGCGATGTCTTTTGCCCAGAAAATTTTGGTCGGTAACCGGGGAATGATTTCCGCTTCTTCCGAAGAGATGGCGCGGATGCCGACCTGGACAGCGGGGCAGATTTCCACGACCCGGCGCATGGCGCAGGCATGGCTCCACTTGCTCTCCTGATACGTGTCGCGCAGATCGGCATGGGCGTCAATCTGGAGCACCGAAAGATGGGGAAATTTCTTGGCGCAGGCGGCGACGGCCGGCGCGGTGATCGAGTGTTCGCCGCCGAGCATCACGAAGCATTTTCCATCGGATAGAAACTGCAAGGCGGCAGTGTGCAGGTCGGCTATGACTTTTTCGAGGGGTGCTTCTTGCGTGGGCAGCGGCGCGGCCGTGGCAATGCCGCCGATCTTTTCGAAAATCTCGCAGCCCAGTTCGTCGTCGTATGTCTCCATGTTCCGCGAGGCGTCAATGATGGCCCCGGGCCCCCGGCTGGTGCCGTGTTTGTAGGTTGTGGTTCGCTCGAACGGCACCGGCCAGACGACGACCCGCGCCGTTTCATAGCGCGAGTGTTCTGCGGGCAAGTCGCCGAAGTTAGGCGGCGGATTGATCGTTTGCTGTTTGCCGGGTTGGCCGACGATTTCCATGGAGCAAAGTCTGATTGCTGCCGGTGCGCAATGTTTTGTACTATCTCGGCGTATTGCGCGCCGGGGCCGTTTGGTTTTTGGTCCCGCAGGGCGGGGCGAGCCGACCCCGCATACCTTACATTCGAGGAGAGCGAATGGCAAAGAAAATTGCGCGACGCCTGCACGACCCCATCAAGGATAAGCTCGCCCCCATTTATCCGCTCGACCTTTCGCGCCTTCATTCCATCGATGATCTGGTGCGGGCGATGGGGCGGACCGCGTTCACGGCGCGGCAGGTGGGCGATGCCGCCGACGTCCTGGAAGCGATGGTGCGCGACCGAGAGTGTTTCGTTGTCTTGACGCTTTCCGGCGCCATGACCGTGGCCAAGATGGGCCTGGTCATCTGCGATTTGATCGACTCCGGAGCGGTGCAGGCGATCGTCTCCACGGGCGCGCTGATGGCGCACGGCCTGGTCGAGGCCACCGGGCGCTCGCACTTTCGTTATGACGAAAAGATGAACGACGCGGAACTTTTCCTGGCAGGTTACAACCGCGTTTACGACTCGCTCGAGCCTGAGGTCAACTTGGATCATGTGGAGAAAGTGTTGCAGGCGATTTTCCGCCGATGGGATCCAAATGAGGCGGTGTGTAGCTGGAAGTTGAATCACCGGATTGGCGAGTACCTTGCCCGGGCCCCGTACCGCATGGGTACGGGGCGGGCCGGCGGCAAGCGAGGCATTCTCCGTTCCGCGTACGAGCGAGGTGTGCCGGTCTTCGTGCCCGCCTTCACCGACTCAGAACTTGGCATCGATTTCGCTCTCGAAATGCGCGAGCGGGAACGCAGCGGGCAAGTCAAGCTGCGTTATGACCCGTTCGAGGATTTCGACTACTTCGCCACAACGCTGGCGCGGCAAAAGCGCCTGGGGATTTTCACGATCGGTGGCGGCGTTCCGCGCAATTGGTCGCAGCAGTTCGGCGTGTACATTGAGCTGCTCGTCCGCCGCGGGTTGGTGAAGATGCCGCTGAAGCGCTACCGCTACGGAGTGCGCATCTGTCCCGAGCCGGCCCACTGGGGCGGGCTTTCCGGAAGCACGTACTCGGAGGCCATTTCCTGGGGAAAATTCATTCCGGCGGAAGAAGGTGGGCGGTTTGCCGAGGTGCTGGAAGACGCGACCGTGGCGCTGCCGCTCGTGGCGGGTTCCGTGCTCGAACGCCTAGGTTACTTCCGCGGAAGCGCGGGGCGTCGCCGGAGACATTCCAAGACTCGAAGGTAGCCGCGTTTCCGCTCGTCTCTTCGCTTATCGCCGCTACTCAGCCCGCCCGGTGCCAGCCAGCCCCGTCATTCTAGAGCGGGCACATCGGGTTCAAACGGCGCTAAGCTTCGCCGATGAGCACGGCGCAAGCGAGCACGGTGGTCCAGAAGCCCCGCTTGTCGCCGACAGCGGACTGGGTGACGTTCATCGTGCGGACAATTTTGTTGGAGATGCGATAGATCTCCTTCTTTTCATCCCAGTTGAGGTCGGAGTCAAATTCGACGTTAAGGGTGGTGGCGAGCATTTCGGCTGCCAGTTCTTCCGCATAGTCGCCGGCCACGTCTTCCGGCTCGCCGAACGAATGGTGCTCGGAGAGATAGCCATACATGGATTTGTCCGCCGGGAGCGCCACGCCGATGGAGGCGGCAATCAGGCGGTGCGGCTCGCGGCTGGCGTTTTCGCTCAGGACGGAGAAGATGACCTCGCCGGGGCTGAGTAATTTGAGGCCTTCGGTACGCGATATCAGCTTGCAATGCGGCGGGAAGATACTCGAGACGCGGACAAGATTGCACGCGGCAATGCCGGCCGAACGCAGCGCCAGCTCAAAGCTTGAAAGTCGCTCGCGGTGTTTTCCGACGCCCTTGGTCAGGAAAATTTTCTTGGGTACAAACATATTTCGCGTTGCGAGACTCTTTGCCTCCGGATGCAGACAAATTTCAAAGAAGATGGGCGACGGGCCCGATGACGCTTTTCCGAGGAAACGAATAGCAGAAAAAAACTCCAGCGTCAATTCCTTTCGCCACTTCTTGCCTGCTCCGCGGCCTCGCAGACTATTGACGAACGCAAGAGGATGGGCTATGTTCGGCGGTTAAAATTCCCGCCGGCCAATTGACCGAGGAGAAGGCGAATGGATCCGAAAAGTGTTTTGGAATTCGCGCAGAAGAACAACGCCAAGATCGTGGACATACGATTCACCGACCTGCCGGGGTTGTGGCATCACATTTCCTTCCCGATTCACCAGCTTACTGAGAAATCCTTCGAAGACGGGTTCGGGATTGACGGCTCGTCAATTCGCGGTTGGGCGGCTATTCACGAGTCGGATATGCTGCTCGTGCCCGATCCCACCTGGCACCTGATGGATCCCTTCCGCGACACCCCGACGCTGTGCATGATCGGGGACATCATTGATCCGGTGACGAAGCAGAACTACCCCCGCGACCCGCGCTACATTGCTCGCAAAGCGGAGGCGTACCTCAGCTATTCGGGAATTGCCGATACGGCCTACTTCGGCGCCGAAGCTGAGTTCTTCATTTTTGACAGCATTCGGTTTGACCAGCGCGAGCAGCACGGCTTTTATTTCATTGATGCCGAGGAAGGCCGGTGGAACTCCGGGCGCGAGGGGCACAACCTCGGCTACCGTCCTCGTTACAAGGAGGGCTACTTCCCGGTGCCGCCGACGGACCATTATCAGGACTTGCGCAGCGAGATGACGCTGATGATGGAGCAGTGCGGCCTTGAGGTCGAATGCCACCACCACGAGGTAGCCACCGGCGGCCAAACCGAGATCGACTTGAAGTTCGGCAAGCTCCTCCGTTCCGCCGACAACATGATGCTCTACAAATACATTGCCCGCAACGTGGCGGCTCAATACGGCAAGACCGTCACCTTCATGCCCAAGCCGCTTTTCCAAGATAACGGTTCCGGCATGCACACCCACCAATCGTTGTGGTTCAAGGAGAAGCCGCTCTTTGCCGGCGACCGGTATGCCGGGCTGAGCCAGATGGCTTTGTGGTACATCGGCGGTTTGCTCAAACACGCTCCCGCCATGGCCGCTCTGGTTGCGCCGACGACCAATTCCTACAAGCGCCTGGTGCCCGGGTTCGAAGCGCCGGTGAATCTGGCTTATTCCCGCCGCAATCGCTCAGCCGCGTGCCGGATTCCGATGTATTCGGTGAGTCCCAAGGCCAAGCGGGTCGAGTTTCGCCCGCCGGATCCTTCCTGCAATCCCTATCTTGCTTTTTCGGGGATGTTGCTGGCCGGCCTCGACGGCATCGAGAACAAGATCGATCCGGGAGAGCCGCTCGACAAGGATATCTACGACCTGAGCCCGGAGGAGCTGAAAAATGTGCCGTCGCTGCCGGGCTCACTCGAAGAATCGCTGCGAGCCCTGGAGAAGGATCACCAGTTCCTGCTCAAAGGCGACGTGTTCACTGAGGAAGTCATCGAACTGTGGATCGACTACAAGATGAAAAACGAAGTGAACGCGATGCGCATGCGGCCGCATCCGTACGAGTTTGCCCTGTACTACGACATCTAGTTCCGGTTCCGGAAGCGGTGGCCGGCAGCCCGCCGTTTGGTTTATCCCGCTGGCAAGCGCGCCTTGTGGCCGGAGACAAGCGCCGCAGTTCGCTCTCCTCCCGACGCGGCGGTTGGCAACCTGTCCTGACTCGCTTTGAACGCAGCCGATTCCCGCCCATGTTCGCGTGCCTTGTGATATAAAAAGGCCGAGGAAGCGGGAAGCCCATGGACGCGGCTTTCACGGGTATTGCTTTTGTCGAACCGAAGCGCGCTGAAACCAACCTTGCCCTTTTGCAGCAGCGCCTGCCGACGCCGCTCTACGCCGCTCTCCCGACGCAGCTTTCTCAGGTTCCGGATCCCGATGGTGCGCTCAATTTCCTGGAACGCTTCTCGGTAAGCTGCGCGGTGGAAGTCACTGAATACCTCAACCGCTTTCCCGCCGCCCTCCACTATTTGCTTTTGCTCTTCAGCCACTCGCGCTTCCTGTCAGAGACCCTGATCCAGCAGCCGGCAGTGATCCAGTGGCTGCATCGCGACCGGAACCTGGGGCGAAGCAAATCCCGTGAAGACCTGCTGGAGGAGCTGGCTCGCTTTGAAGCAACTTCGTTTGAGGACGACCCGTCGGTGCGTCTGGCGCGCTTCAAGCGTCGGGAATACCTCCGCATCACGCTGAAAGATGTGCTGGGCGTGTCCACACTGGCGGAATGCACCGCCGAACTGAGCACGTTGGCCGATGTGCTGCTCGAGAAAGCGTTGCGGTTCGCCCTTCAGCGCCTTCAAGCCGAATACGGCGCGCCGCAATCGCTCGATAACCAGGGCCGGCGCATCGAGGCACAGCTTGCGATCCTCTCGCTCGGCAAACTCGGCGGGGTGGAGCTGAACTACAACTCCGATATTGACCTGCTCTTTCTCTACAGCCATGAAGGCACGACCAGCGGCGTCGGGGCGGAGCCGAGTCGTATTGCCAATTCTGAGTTCTTTGTTCGTCTTGCCCACGCCGTTCTCAAGTTGATCACGGCGTTTACTTCGGAAGGGGCGGTCTTTCGGGTGGACCTTCGTCTTCGGCCGCAGGGCCAGGAGGGTGACATTGCGGTGAGCGTGCCGGTAGCGTTGGACTACTACCGCACGCGCGGCCGCGAGTGGGAGCAGCAAATGCTCATCAAGACGCGCTGGTCGGCTGGCGACCCGGCCACGGCGCGGGAATTTCTCCAGCAGGTTTTGCCGCTGGTCTATCAGCACGAACCGAACCTGGCTGCGGTGGAGGCAGTTCTTAATGCCCGCGAAGAAATCTCGCGCCAGCAAGTTCGTCCCGCAACTTCGGGACGCAAGAAACGCCTGCCGATCAACGTCAAGCTTGACCGCGGCGGGATCCGGGACATTGAATTTCTGGCCCAATGTTTGCAGCGGCTTTATGGCGGCAAGGACCCCTGGCTCCGCTCGGGCAGCACCCTTTTTGCGCTCCAGAGGCTTCATGACAAGGGCTATCTCACCGGGCGAGACTACTTTCGCCTGGCCACCGCCTACGAGTTCCTCCGCGATGTCGAGCACCGGCTACAACTCGTGCTCGGGCAACAAACCCACACACTTCCCACGGAAAAGCGGGAATTGGAATTGCTCGCCCGGCGCAGCAGCCCAGTGGGAGGCGGGGGAGGCGGCCAGGCGCTCGCCGACCACTTTGTGTACCGGCTTCGGCAGCACCTGACCGAGGTCCGGGAAATCTACGAGAGGATCCTGCACGAAGAAACACCGTCCGCCGCAGCCGATCTGAGGATCCGGGAACCTTCCGCCTCCTCCCTAGCTCCTCCGGAGAGCCTGTATGCCGGCGTGTTCGCGACCCTGCGGGAGAAGAGGCCGGCCCTGGCGAGCGCCATTGATTCGCTGGAGCTGAGCGACCAGGGACGGCGACGTCTTCGCCGGGCGCTCGCCGCAGTGGTTGAAAATGAGTCGGCTCTGAACCAGATGGACGCTCACCGCAAGCTTATTCCGAAGTTGATTCCGATTTTTGCGCTGAGTGATTGGGCGACGGACCTGGCTGCCCGCCATCCAAGAGAGATTTGCCATTTCCTGGCCGGTTGTGCTGGATCCACTTTTGTCCAGGCAGCACGTCCGGAGGAAAGGGTTGCCGAATGTTCTCTTCCGGCACGCCTCTCGGCGCTGCGGGCCGATTACCGCGCAGCGCTCACTCATTTCGGCGCGGCATCCATCGCCGGGCATATGTCATTGTGGAAGACACTGGAGGGAATCTCGCGCGCGGCGGAACGCGCCTTGACCGAGGCGTGGGAGCTCGTCCTGCTGGAAAAATTCGAATGCGATGTCAACCCGGAGGGGCAACCCTTCGCCTGCCTCGCGCTCGGCCGGCTCGGCACGCAGGAAATGGACATTGGCTCCGACGCTGATCTTGTTTTTGTGGCTGCCGAGGACCTCTCGGCTGAGGAACGGGATGGGTGGCGACGCTTGGCTGAACGGTTCGTTCATCTTTTGAGCAGCCATACCCGCGAGGGCACGGTGCTCTCGGTGGATGCGCGGCTTCGCCCCGGAGGCGGACAAGGCGACCTGGTGCAACCGGCAAGCTATCTCCGCCAATATTTCAGCCGCGAGGCGCAGGCCTGGGAAGCGGCTACCTATCTGAAGGCGCGACCCGTCGCGGGCAATCGCCAGCTCGGCGAAGCGGTGGTGCAAGAGGTACAGGGCATTTTGCTCGACCGGTTCAGCAACGATCCCGGCCTGGCAGCGTCGCTCGGTCAAATACGGGAGCGGCTGGAGCAGGAAATTGCTGGCGATCCAAAACAGCCCAATTTCAAGACTGGCGTGGGCGGCTTCTATGACGTGGACTATGCGCTCGCGTTTTCCGGGTTGCGGTCCAAAGCAACGCCAGGGGCGAGAAATACCCTTGAGCAGATCAGGGCGCTCGAAGAGGCAGGTGCGCTCGCTGCTGAGGACGCCGCCGGGCTTCGCGGGGCAGCCACTTTCTTTCGCAGCCTGGATCATGCCATTCGACTTGCGACCGGTCGGGCCCACGATACTCTCCCCGAACGGCCCCACTTGCCGGCGGTGGCTGAAATGCTTACCCGGTGGCAGGGGAAGTCCATTTCCGCCGCGTCGTTGACGGACAGGCTTCTGGAACACCAGCGCATCGCCCGCCAGCTCTATCAAAAGCTCGTGCGGTGAGACCGCGTGACGGATACGTTTTCTCGGAAGGAAGCTGCTGATAAAGAGGACGAGCCAGATCCTGCGTTTGCCCCGTCAGAACCAGAAAAAGGTGCCCATAGCGCGCCAGCTTGCCGGTGATCAAGAAGTTGTTCTTGACGTGGTCGTAGCCACAGCGTTGCTGCTGCTATCAGTGGACTGCTGTACGAACTTGGAGCCACTCGCGGGTTCTCCAGTCTCTGGTTCCCCCAGGCGAGGTCAGACCGCTCGAAGAAAGCGTGCCCAAAAGCCGCCTTCGAATACCTGCGCAGTTGGTTGAAAGACCGAAGCATGAGCTGGTTCAATCGTGTGCGCCAAAACCACAAGTTCTGGCACACTACGTAGAGATTAAGTAAAAGTTTCAACAACGAATCTTCAGAGCGCAGCGCGGCGCGGTTCCTTGCTTTGCTCCTGAGCGAATGTTATTCTAAATACGTCAAGTGACTTTGCCGCTCCACATCGTGTCCTGAAGCGTTGTCTTCTCGTTGAGGGGAAAGATGGGCCGTTCGCTCGCCTACAAAATCATCGAAGAACATCTTGTGGAAGGCAAAATGGAGCCGGGGGCCGAGATCGCTCTCCGGGTGGACCAAACGCTCACCCAGGACGCCACCGGAACGATGGCCTATTTGCAATTTGAGGCGATGGGCATCCCGCGGGTGCGCACCAAGCTTTCGGTCAGCTACGTGGATCACAACATGTTGCAGACCGGGTTTGAGAATGCCGATGACCACCGCTTCCTTCAGACGATTGCGGCCAAATACGGCATTCACTTTTCCCGGCCGGGAAACGGCATCTGTCACCAGGTTCACCTGGAGCGTTTCAGCTCGCCGGGGCAAACGCTGCTCGGCTCGGACAGCCATACGCCGACGAGCGGTGGCGCCGGCATGCTGGCCATCGGCGCGGGGGGACTCGACGTGGCCGTGGCCATGGGCGGCGGGCCGTTCTACACCACCATGCCCAAGATTCTCGGTGTCCGGCTGAAGGGCAAGCTCCAGCCCTGGGTTTCCGGCAAGGATATCATCCTCGAAATGCTGCGCCGGCTCACCGTGAAAGGCGGCGTCGGAAAGATTATCGAATACTTCGGCGAGGGTGTTGTCTCGCTGAGCGTTCCTGAACGCTCGACGATTACGAACATGGGTGCCGAGCTGGGCGCTACCACTTCCATTTTTCCCAGCGATGACTTGACACGCGCGTATTTGCGCGCGCAAGGGAGAGACAAGGTTTGGAAGCCCCTGGCGCCGGACCCGGACGCTACCTACGATGAGCTTATCGAGCTTGATCTGAATGCTCTGGAGCCGCTCATCGCCCAACCCCACAGCCCGGACAACGTTGTGAAGGTGCGCGATGTCGAGGGCACAAGAGTGGATCAGGTGTGCGTGGGGAGCTGTACCAATTCATCGTTCCGCGATTTGATGGTCGTTGGGAAAGTTCTGAAAGGCAAAATCGTCCACCCCCACGTCAGCCTGACCGTCACGCCCGGCTCGCGCCAGGTGTACGAGATGGTCAGCCAGGCGAG